>Ga0074044_10000235_pt1 | contig 55556 bp, 42 predicted proteins | sample BogForMeECP23OM1_FD_94443 | JGI IMG/M metagenome (GOLD analysis project Ga0074044, IMG submission 94443) | Bog forest soil microbial communities from Calvert Island, British Columbia, Canada - Bog Forest MetaG ECP23OM1 | ecosystem: Environmental > Terrestrial > Soil > Wetlands ...
GGTCGACGCAACACCATCCAGTGCATTGATTCAACAGTGCTTCCCTGGGAGAGCCGATCTGTTTGGCTGTACTCGGTCAAAACCTAGCCAGGGTAGTGTTCCGGCTGACCTAACCCTAGCAAGAGGTGTTAGCCTTTGTTTTCACTGTAAGTTGGGTCCGTGCTGAGTGTTGCGTCGACCCATTGCGACCACCCGACTAATCGGGGGTTGACCCGAACCTCCCGTGGCTTTTGCCTATTGGAAACCAGGGTAAAGAGCGGTAGTATCCCTCCCTAACATACGTTGCTCCGGAGGGCTTCGATGCTGAGCCCGGCCCGTGGAAAGATTCCGATTGCTCCTGAAACAGCGAGGCGCTCCTGGCCGCTGTCTTCGACGACCTATCTGACTCTCGTCTGGGCCACCCTACTTGTCCTTTGTTTCTTCTTTTCGCCGACTGCCCGCGCAGAGCAGGAGAGAGGCCAGACTCCTGATATCAGCATCGTTCCCAAGCCCATCAACGACACCCTCGACACCATGCAAATCCGCAACGCGAACCAGACTGTTCCGGCAGAGCAGAAGACTGTCGAGATACAAGACAGTTGTTTACTTCCTCCGCTGACTCTTGTACGCAGTCCTGTGGTAGCAGCCACGGCGTTAGCTGTGCCATCAAAAGCCAAGAAGGAGTACCTCGCAGCCTGCGCCGCTCTTAAGAAGAAGAAAAACGAGATTGCCGAGAAACATTTACGCAAGGCTGTGCAGATATATCCCAAGTATTCCGCTGCCTGGGTAACGCTGGGGCAAATGCTCGCGGCACAAAGCCAAACTGACGAATCTCGCAGCGCGTGTGCCCAAGCTTCGACGGTTGAGCCAAACTACCTCCCGGCGTACCTGTGCTTGGCCGAGCTTGCCGCCCGAGAAAAAGACTGGAGCGTGGTGTCACAGTTGAGCGGACAAGTTCTTGCACTCGATCCGAGCTCGATCGCCCTCGCGTATGAATACAATGCCGCCGCTAATCTGAGACTCAATAAGCTCGATGATGCCGAGAAAAGTGCTTTGCGAGCTTTGGAGATCGACAAGAACAACATCGACCCGCGAGCCCACTTCCTGCTGGCGCAAATCTATGAAGCCAAGGGTGACCGATCCAAGGAAGTTTTCCAACTGCACGAGTACGTTAAGTCTGCCGCAAATGCCGATGACATAGCCGCGGTGAAAGATTATCTCTCACAATTGGAAAAGCACGACTCCGCCACCGATCCGGCACCTCAAAAATCAACAACTGTTGTCAACTCAGCCTCAGCATTGCCCGGGCAGACTCCTCTCAACGCCGAAGCCAAAAACCTAAGCCCAGGCGAAGCGGCAGCGGCTGCAATGGAATCGGACGCATCCGCGGAGTCCGACTCTGTCGTGCCTGGATGCAATCTCCAGGACGTGCTGCCGCAGGTCGAACACAAGGTTCTGGAATTCGTCGATAACGTCCAACAATTCACTGCCACGGAGTTGTTGGTACACGATTCCTTCAACGGCTCGGGCCGGGTGGCCAGAACACAGCAGGGGAAGTACAACTACGTCGTCTCCATCGAGGAAGCCGTCGCCGGCATGCTTTCCGTGAGTGAGTATCAGGGCAACCGCTTTTCTTCTGGAGCAATTCAGACGGGCGTTGTCAACAAAGGACTGCCCGCGCTACTGTTCATTTTCCACCCCTATTACGCAGGGGACTTCTCCATGCGCTGTGAAGGCTTGACCCTCTTAAAGGGAAATCCCGTATGGCAGATCCGCTTTCGCCAGCGTGACGACAAACCCAACCGAATTCGCTCCTACAAAATAGGTTCGACTGGCCCTGCTTACGAGATCAATTTGCAAGGACGGGCCTGGTTCACCGCCGACGACTATCAGATCGTCAGGCTGGAAGCCGATCTCATCAAGACGATACCGGAAATTCAGCTCACTGTGGACCACACGTCAGCGGAATACGGCCCGGTACACTTTCAAAGCCGGGGAATCGACATTTGGCTTCCGCAAGCGGCCGATTTAGTTTCGGAAAGAAAAGGAAAACGGTTTCACGAACGAATCGCCTTCAGCGATTATTTGTTGTTTGCCGTCGATAACAAGCAAGACATTGCCTCTCCCAAACCGCAGCAATGGCTGTCCGGCTCTGAACTTTGTGGAACTCTGAGCGTGTGCGATTGGAATCGCCTATCCTGCCGCCAAACGCCTGATTAACGCTGCCGGCTCAGACGGTCGACGCAACACCATCCAGTGCATTGATTCGACAGTGCTTCCCTGGGAGAGCCGATCTGTTTGGCTGTACTCGGTCAAAACCTAGCCAGGGTTGTGTTCCGGTTGACCTAACCCTAGCAAGCGGTGTTAGCCTTTGTTTTCACTGTAAGTTGGGTCCGTGCTGAGTGTTGCGTCGACCCATTGCGACCACCGCGCTAATCGGACATGTTGGTTATAGTACGGCACCTATCCGGCTAGCCGGGGGTGGAGAGACCTCGACGCCCACGGACTGCAGACCGTTGAACTTCCACTCCAGCATCTCCGCACAAGCGAGCAGCATTTGGTTGGCAAACTCCAAACGGCTCGCTGGTTCGCTTTTCTCAAGCATTTCCAAAGCGGTCTTCTTCCACAGCCGGGACATTTCCAACAGTTCTTTTTCCATCGGGATTCTCCGCAAGAAGTTGCGGTAGAGGTCAGGAATTTCAGTCTACTCCATAGGAAACAGCGGGTCAATCTGAGGGGCAACTTGGGTGGGTCAACAGTTTACGATAAATGCAACGGTCCAAACGGTTTATCTATTGATTCGACTAATATCCAGAGTCTGGAGTCCTACCAATTGGACGACCTCCCAGCCGCAGGAAGGAACACAGACAGTCCAGGAGGCAGGAATGGCTTCCACAACTGCTGTCCAACCTTCCTAGAGTAAAACGGGACTCCGCACTCCGTCAACACAGTGATTCCTGTGCGAATTTGCTTCGCAAAATCCCGGCCGCGATTCCGCCGGCATTTCAGGATAAAAGGTTGCACGCCTCTGGCAACCGTGGTACGTTCCCCAAACGCTTTGCGCCTCCTGCGTGCGACCGGTGAACCCTGTTCATCGAGAGGCGACACCCCGGCGGGATTGTTTGCCGGCATTCCGTGGCCGGGAGTGCAGCATCAAAGGTGTTCCACCAAAGTGGGGACTGGCGGCTGGGCCTGTTTCTCAATCGCAATCCGGAGAGATCGCATCATGATGAAAAGTCAACGCGCCATTCCTTTCCATTTTCCAAGCTGCGCCTGGCTGATGTTGGCGGCATTGATCTCAATAGCCGGAAATGCGGCCGCGCAACATCCGGTTGGCGCGGGCGCCGGGTCGCAATCCCTTCCGGACTCGCCCCAGCCAAAACAGCAGCCCGCCGCTAACGCCCCCGTACAAGGAACGGAAAAGTTTGTCGGCTATATGACCAAGCGCTCGCTGTTCTTCCCTGATATCGCCGCGTCGCCCTATCCGCTTTCGACTGGACGCAAATTCGAGCTGTTCGTCAACGAAGCCATTTCGCCGGAGACCATTCTGATCTCGGCCTTTGGTTCGGGCTTCGAGCAGTGGCGAGATACGCCGCCTGGCTATGGCCAAGGCGCTGAAGGCTATGGCAAGCGATTTGGCGCGTCCATGGCAACCGGCGCGTCGAGTAACTTCTTTGGCTCTTTCCTTGGCGCCTCCGTGCTACATCAGGATCCGCGGTTCTTCCCGCAGGGTCATCCTACGTTTTGGGGTTCCGTCAAATACTCCGCGCGCCGCCTGGTCGTTACGCGCAGCGATTCCGGCAACGATGTGTTCAACGCTTCCGGTTTAATCGGCCCGCTGGCCGGCGAAACTTTGGCCAACACTTACCTGCCTAAAACCGAGCAGACCGGCGCGAAGACCGGGGAGCGCTACGGTATTGATTTGGCCTGGAAATTCGCGGGAAATATGTTCAAGAACTACTGGCCAACGATTTTCCGCGACATGGGACTGAATCATCTGGGCGTAATCCCCAAACCGGCATCATCCGGGCCGACCGCCGAGCAAATGAAGAATCCGCAGTAGCCCACTGCTGTTCGGGTCACGACCCGCGCGTGGCGCTATTCTTTTTCCAACTGCTTACGCGCTTTTTTCAGAGCGGCGTACTGCGAATCATCCAGCTTGGGGAATTTCAGGTTCATGATGTGCAACGCATCCACGATGGTTGCCACTACCAGCAACCAGGTAAACCACTTGTTGTCCGCAGGAACGATGATCCAGGGCGCATGCTCCGTCGCGGTGTTGCGGATCATTTTTTCGTAGGCGTCCTGGTAGGCGTCCCAGAATCTTCGCTCGTGGAGGTCAGCCTCGGAGAATTTCCAGTATTTGTCGGCGTCCTCCAGGCGCTCCATGAGACGTTTTTTTTGCTCTTTCTTGCTGATGTGCAGAAAGAATTTGAGGACGGCGATGCCGTTGCGCGCCAGATAGCGTTCAAACGAATTGATGTCTTCGTAACGGTCGCGCCATAAGTGCTTGCCGCGCAGGGATTCGGGGATGCGTTGGCGGGCCAAAAGCTCTGGATGGACACGCACCGCGAGGACTTCTTCATAGTGAGATCGATTGAAGATGGCAATCTTCCCCCGCGGAGGCATGCTGCTCATGGTCTTCCACATAAACGTGTGCGAGAGTTCCTCGGTGGACGGCGCCTTAAACGGATAAACATTCACGCCCTGCGGGTTCACGCCGGACATCACATGCTTGATGGTGCCGTCCTTCCCGGCCGCGTCCATGCCCTGAAGAATCACCAGGAGTCCCCAGTTGCTCTGCGCGTATAGAACTTCCTGCAATGCGCCGAGTTGCGCCACTCCTTGCTCCATCCACTGTGTCACTTCGGGCTTGTCCTGCGATTTCAGCTTGTGTGTATCGCCGGGATCATGATCCTTCAAACGAAAGCCTTCCCCCGTGTGAACTACATAGGGTTTGACAAATTTGTGGTACTTCAGTTCTTTGGGCATTTTGCTCCTGCCATCGAGTCTAATGATTCCAGGTTTTCCACGGTGATCCAAGCGGGCGAGCGGACCCCTGGAGCACCTGCATCATGGCACCAATCCGCGGCGCGCTTCAAGATGCTCCCTCCTAAGTGGCTGGGAACGCACTCTGTAGGTGCGCGACACTACAACTTGCGCAAAATGTTGTTTCTTTAGGAGGCCGGGGCTTCAGCCCCGGCAAAAGGCCCTTATATCCAGTGGGCTTTAGCCCCTGAAGAGAGGGTCCGCGTCTTGCTCACTGTGATCCGATCTTAGGGCCTCGCTGGCGCTTGACGTTCGCGCGCATCCAGGCAGCGAAATCAGTTTCGTCGAGGGTTCCGGCTGCAAGTCCCAGCACCGCCTGTGTGGCATCTTCTTCGCTGGCGGTCAAACGATAGCCGTTCATTTCCAGAAACAGAACGCCGATGACAAAGCCGGTGCGCTTGTTTCCGTCGAGGAAGGGGTGGTTGCGGACGATTCCGGCTGTATTGGCGGTGGCCAGATCCACAGTATCGTGACGCTTGCCATACGCGTGAAGTTGTTGCGGCCGCGCGAGGGCGGACTGCAGCAGTCCTTCGTCGCGCACGCCCGCCGCGCCGGCGTCGAGGGCAAGAAGGCGATCATGAATCGCGAGGGCGTCGCGCTCATCTATCCAGAGAGGCTTTCTCACTTGGCCAGCGTGTGGAGCGTGTTGCGGTAGCGGCCGATGATGTCCTCGGCCATTTCCATTTTCTTCTCGAAGGCGGGGTCGTAGGGCGTGAGCTGATAAGCACCATTGGGTCCTTCGATCAGGAAAAGGCGGTCCCCGTCCCCTGCGTGCAGACGGTTGACGGCCTCCTTAGGCAGAACCACGCCAAGGGAGTTACCGATTTTGCGGACTTTGAGTTCAATCATCTTCTTCCTCTCGATGTTATAACAATTGTAGCAACTTCACGGCGACTTCGCAATTGGCTTTGGGGGCTGGGGCGCGGGGGCAAGGTCTAGAAAAGGATAAGTCAAAGACCGCATCCTTTATGAACCAACCGCAAAGTGTGCGGCACCCAAGTTCGACCTCTTAGCCACCCGCCACGCAGAGTCCTATTCGGAAACTAAGGCTGTGCCACCCGCCAGCTAAGCAACCTCATCCGTTGAAAGCGCTCTTTCAACCCCAGCTGCAGCCGGCGACGCCGTTGGTAGAACAGCTGCATCAGTGGCGAAGATCGCAGTGACTGAGGACCTAGGAGTCACGATGACGGGCCACCAGAATGGCAAGTCACGCCAGCCATGGGCTACTTTGCCACTCTGTCGCAGAAGCATCAGGACGGGTGCGTCCTCCGCCTTATCACGCGCCAAATCTTTCTGTTGCTTCGTATCTGGAGCGTTGGAGAATCGTCCCTCTTCGCGGTACCGCCTGACTTCGCGATCCTTCGCGACCAGCAACAAAACTTTGTTCCTTAGCTCAGGTTTGTTGCAGGTGCGAGATAGGTGCTCCAACGCCGCAATATGGGCTTCCCGGTCATCATCTGTGGAGTCGTCAAATTCGAGATTGGCATATGCAAGCCTCAAAAGCTCAACCGCCTTGGCCACATCGATGAGCACTGGCTTCCCAGCGGAAGCCAACGCGTCAATCTTGTCGTCCAGCGCTTTCAAATTTCCGGCACCATATGATTTGTACACGGTTTGGAAACCAGAAAGGACCAGCCTCCGGCCGGGTCGTATGCTTACGACATCGGAGAAGAGCAGCTTGTTGGGCGAACAAGGAATCAATCGGTTCGACGGATCTTTTTGGATAAAATAGACGCCGCCATCTTGAGCGCCCGATTCAAATGCTTCCCTCAGCGCGCCGTCAAACTCATGAATCCGCTTCATGACTTGATAGACCTGCTGGGGCGCATAGAATCGCGTCACGGAGAGATCGGCGGTCGAACGGGCTCCGTACATCCGCGAGTGTTGCAAAACGGTATCTTGCTGAAAGCGGTTTGGGTGTCGTCCGTAGTAGAACCCAATTAGATTGCTGATGGTTATGCCGCGATCAAGAATTTGACCGCCGATAAACATGTTGAACGGCGTCCTCAGCTTGAGCTGGCCATCATCCGCCAGCAATTGCTTGATGTCCTTATCGGAGTTGACTTTTGTGATCATCAGCTGTCCTGTTTCCAACGAGTCCACGACTGCTTTCTTAACATCTTCGGGACTCGGCAAAGACACGCCTTCCAACTCAGTTGACCGGCGGAGATCAAAGTAAGCGGCCCGGACCAGTTCGTTGAAAAGGGGGCTGTCGGCGCGAGCTTGGTCAACCAATGAATCTCTGATCGCAATGGCTACGCGCTGCTGCCATTCATGCGAACTGCGCGATTGCTCGGTGTGAAAGAGAAAACTGTAGTTTTGACCCCGCTGACCAACCGCCCGCTGCTGGAGTCGTCGAATGGCACCGCCGACCAGAAATGTCACGATGGCGTCTCTCAGGACAGCAGCATTTCTGTCGGTCAGCACTTTGGCGATTTCTAGCCGGCGACCATCCGCTTTTTTGAGGGCGTCTCGCTCCGCCAGTGGCACCTCACGGTAGAAATAGAAGGCGGCCGAATCGGGGTCCGTGCACTTTTCAAAGTACTCGTCGCCGCCGACATACTTGCTGTGCGTTGGAAGGAGCACTGTAAACGCAGGCCGTTTCGGCTTGAAAAGTGCGTTTCCATTGACAACGATATCATTCTCGGGCTGCAGGTAGAGAGCATATGGGGTAGCAGTGACCTGCAAGAACGCCGAGTTGGTGACCGACGCCCGCAGTCTGTCGATTTGCTGAGAGATGATCCCTGGCGTGCTCACGCCATCGGTTTTCCGGAAACTCACGGATGCGAGGTCGGCTTCATCATCTATGATCAGTACCGATTTGGTGAGAAGTTGTGGATAGTTCTCCTGAAAGACGGTCAGGAGCCTCCGAAGGTTATCGTCTTCCTTCTTCACAACGAAAATAAGTTTCCGCGTCAATTCATACGGTGTAAGATCGGGCACCGTCAAGATGTCGAACACATCGACCTGGCCGGCAGCAATGAATTCTCGAAAGTCATCCTTGACACGACTTAGCGTCTGCGCGGCGAGGGATTTTGTGCCTTTCGTCAGGATCACGGCCACACCGTACCCTTTGTCAAAAGAACGAGCGATGACGCCCAAAAAGAGGCGTGTCTTTCCACCTTGCACTCTTCCCAGAAGAATGCCGGGGCGTTTGGTAGAGGTCTCCTGCTTTTGGAATTGATCAACAACCTCTTCTACCTTTGCGCGCAATTCCCCAGGATCGCTGCGCTTGCTCGCGAGCTGGTCATAGAACAATTCAATTTCTGGCGAATCACTCGCCTGCCGTTTGGCCAGCCATAATTTGACCTGGTTCTCCTCAAACACAGGACCCGATTTCAATTCCGCAAGCGGCGCCGGGAAGTCTGGAAAGCGTTTTCGCCAATTGGCGACGGCTGGGGGACTTACATTTGCCAGTTCAGCAATTTCAAACACTCCGATAAGGGAACCAGCCATGAGCAACCCTCCTGTGAACAACGTTCCATATTACTGTTAACATTATTCACATAGAAAATCAATGGCATTCACAACGCCCATTGAAATCCTGCATCGCCCGATCAGTATTATGCTTTATTTTCAATAACTTATGGACTACACCATCGCAGGTCATCCCGATCGCCCACTACGCAAATGGGGGTACTTCAGGAGACCTTGATGTTGGGGCTAGTGACCCAGGCGAGAGATGCTCAGGCAACTCTGGGCGCGCCAACCGGCAAGGTATTGGCGAGGGGACTAAAAGCGTGACATGATGGCAGCACTTCCCGTCCCAGGAAAACAGGAACCCGATGACACCGACCCAGGCGGATTTGCAGGCAACCCTTGAGCCAGAAATCCTTTCAACGAAACAGCAGGATTTAAATCGCAGTTCCGGCAGCGGGCGATTGCTCTCGCTGGATTTCTTCCGGGGGCTGACGATTGCCCTGATGATCCTGGTGAACAATCCTGGGAGCGACACGCCCTACTGGCCGCTGAGCCACGCACAATGGAATGGGTGGACGCCGACGGATCTGGTTTTCCCCTTCTTCCTGTTTATTACCGGCGTTTCGCTGGTGTACTCGTTTTCCTCGCGGCTGGCGCGCGGGCAATCGCGGGGCGAATTGCTGAAGCACGTGGTGCGGCGCGCGGTGATCCTGATTTTGCTGGGGATTTTCATCAACGGATTCCCCAACCGCTACAACCCGCATACGTTGCGCTTTGAAGGCGTATTGCAGCGGATCGGGTTGTGCTACCTCGCGGCGTCAGTGATTTATTTTTGGACGAAGCCACGGGGGCGCGCGGCGATCATCTTTATCTGCCTGGTGGGCTACTGGCTGGTGATGCGGTTTGTGCCCGTGCCGGGATTTGGCACGCCAACGCACGAGATACCGCTGCTCGACCCGGACCGCAACCTGACGGCGTGGCTCGACCGGCTGCTGTTTTCCGGCCATTTGTATGAAGGAACACGCGACCCGGAGGGCGTGTTGAGCACAATTCCGGCGATCGCTTCGGTTCTGTTCGGTGTTTTCACGGGCGAATGGCTACGTTCGGCGCGGGCTAGCGGCAAGAAGGTTCTGGGCATGCTGGTCTGCGGAACGGCGGGATTTCTTCTGGCGGAAACCTGGAACATCTGGTTTCCGATCAACAAGAAGCTGTGGACCAGTTCGTTTGTTTTGCTGACGACGGGGCTGGCGTTGATCGTGTTTGGATTGTGCTACTGGCTGCTGGACGTGCGCAAGGCGCGGTGGATTCCCACCAAACCGGCAATCATTTTCGGGATGAACGCCATTGCCGCGTACGTGTTTTCGGAGGTGTTCGCTCTGCTGCTCGAGGTATTGAAATGGCCCGGCGGCCAGCCGCCCTCGGTCAGTTTCCAAGACCGGATCTACACTACAGCGTTTGCTCCGTTGGGCAGCCCGGAGTTCAGCTCGCTGGTCTATGCGATCTGCTTCGTGATGGTGTGCTGGGCGCTGATGTGGGTGCTCTACCGGAAGAGAATCTTCTTCAAGATTTAAGCAGCCGGAGCGGTGGCAGGCGGGGACAATAGAAAGATGGGGGCACGACGTATCGTGCCCCTACGGGGAGAAAAAGGCACTCGTTACGGCGAGACGCCATTCAGGAGAATGGCGTTCCCAGGCGGTTGTTCTTAGGGGGCGGTTCCATCTCGACCATTTGGCCGTCGCGCAACTCGAACGTGAGCCCGCCCCACTTAATGCGGTTCGATGCGAAGGCGGCGAGCCAGACGGCGAAATGGAGCAGATCGCGCAGCGGCACCAACCAAAGCTTGCGGCGCAGCACAGCGTCCTGCAGGCCCCAAACGCCCACAAGCCACGCCATTCCCAGGCGCAAAACGAGATACGCGAGCAGGTACGCGGCGCTGATCCAGGCTGCCGGCGCTACGGCAGCGGCAAGCAGGGCGAGCGGCAAACCGTGCGTGAAGAGCAAGCCGAGAAACGACGCCGGACGCACCAGGCGAATCGTGCGCGCCCAACGGACCTGGTGCTCCCAAAAACCGCGCGCGGTTTGCGCCGGGTACATCGTCCAGACAGGCTCGCGCGAAAGCAAAACTTTTCCTCCTGCTTGGTGCACGCGGTTGCCGATTTCATAATCATCCGCGAGGAGATTGGCCAGTGATTCGTAGCCGCCGATTCTTGCGAGCCAACTTTTCGTCGTGGTAACGGAAGCACCCAGCGCGAAAGTGACGCCTTCCTTCCAGTCCGCCACCAGCGCGCCAGCCATGAAATCGCTCGCTGCGCCAACGTCTTCGAGTTCCGCCCAGAGATTGTTTTGTGCGATGCCGCGATACAGACAACTGACGACGCCGACCGCGGGATCGCGGAAAGGCGCCACCACTTCGCGCAAGTAGTTGGGGCCGACGCGCACATCGCCGTCGCTCTGCACCAGAATTTCGTGGCGCGCTTCCCGCGCCAGCAGGACCAGGTTGTTGATCTTGCGGTTGGAGCCGATCTGCGTGGCACCGGAAAGAATGCGGATGGGCCGCTCAGGAAAGTCTGCGATCACTTTTTGGATGATGGCCACGGCTGGATCGGAGAGATCATTGACGCCAAAGAGGATTTCGTAGCCGGGATAGTCCTGCTTGCAAAAACTTGCGAAATTCTCATAAGTGGCAAAATCGACGCCGTGCACGGGCTTCAGCACGCTCACGGGTGGCGCAAAGTCCGGCAATTGTTTCGCGCGTTCTCGCGTGAAAAAACGGACGGCCGCGAGAATCCCGGCAAGGTAATAGCCCAGCGGCGCCAAGGCAAGCAGCAGAATCAACAGGCGCAAGACAGAAACAGGAGGATTCATAAGCTGATAGGAGTGTATCGCTTTCCACTCTCCCTGCCGCAATGCGGCCAAACCTCCAAAAGCGATGGCGTCGCGCACTCCCCTGTAAATCCAAACGTGCATGATACAATTTTCAGAGATCGACAATCTATTGCCAAGCGCCTTTGCCGAATTCCGAGGGATTTTTTCGCGCATGCTCAATTCAATGGGACAACGGCTGTTGCCGGCCCTGGCGATTCTGACGCTGCTCTGGCTGGCTGTTTTTGGCCCCGGCCTGTTTCATCCGGCGCTGTTTGACGATGCCGATGCATCTCACGCGGAAGCGGGCCGCGAGATTCTGGTGCGGCACGACTGGGTTACCCTCCACGAAAACGGGATCCGCTATCTGGAAAAAGCGCCGCTTCCCTACTGGGGAATGGCCGTGGGATTTAAGCTCTTCGGCGTGGCAGCATGGTCTGCACGGCTGTTTCTGCATCTGAGTGTATTGCTGCTGGCATTCCTTGTGTACCAGTTCGGACGGCGATTCCTGACTGCGCAAGCGGGCTTCTGGGCCGGAGTCGTGCTACTCACCTCGTGCGGCCCATACGAATTCACGCGCGTCCTGATTCCCGACATGACGATTGGCTTGTGGATCGGACTGAGTCTGTACTTTTTCATGGATGGCTGGCAGTCCGGCAAACCTTCGCTGTGGGCGTGCTGGGGCCTGGCTGCGGCGATTGGACTGAATGTTCTTACCAAAAGCCTGATCGGCATCGTGTTTCCTTGTGCAATCATCGTTGTGTTTCTGCTGATTGTGGGGGATTTGTGCCATCTGCTGAAGATGCGGCTCGTTTCGAGCACGACGATTTTTCTTGTGGTGGCGGCGCCATGGCACATTCTTGCGGCGCTGCAAAATCCTCCCGCGGGCCAAGCCAGGGGCTTCCTGTGGTTCTATTTCGTCAATGAGCAGTTTCTGCGGTATCTCGGGAAGCGCTATCCGGCCGACTACGGCACGGTTCCTTTTTGGCTGTTTCTAGGTTTGCTGCTGCTTTGGTTGCTGCCGTGGAGCTTCTTCCTGCCGCAGGCCCTGGCTAAGATACGGCTGCGACTTGCGCGTGTCGAAGGTGTGCGGCGGTCACCTGAAGCGGTATTGCTTCTATTGTTTTGCTGGGCCGTTTTCATCCTGCTCTTCTTCAGTTTTTCCACACGCCAGGAATACTACCTGGCTCCGGCGTTGCCGGCGTTTGCGCTGCTTCTGGGGTACTGGCTATCGCTTGAATCGCAAGCACAGATCGGCTCTGCGCTTGCGCGCGCCGGGCGTATCTCTTCGATAGTGCTCATGATTGTGGGTGTGCTCATCGCAGGAATCACGGGAGCGCTCGCCATCATGTTTCACACGCCGGCGAAAGGCGTGGAGCTTAGCGACCTGCTGAACAAGAATCCCGGCGCCTACGTGCTGTCGCTAGGGCACTTTCTGGATCTCACAGGGAAGGCTATGAGCATGTTCCGAGGGCCACTGATTGGCACGTGCGTGGCCTTCCTGTTCGGCACGGTCCTGAACTGGTACTTTCGCCGCCGCGGCAGGACACAGGTGGCCAACTGGGCGCTGGTAGCCATGATGGTGATTTTCAGTGAGTGCGTCCATGTTGCGTTGTCCGTGTTCTACCCTATGTTGGGTTCCCAACCGCTGGCCGCCGCGATTCTGCGTGAGTATCAGCCGGGGGAAGTCATCGTATCCGATGGCGAATATTCGCTAACTTCATCGATCAATTTCTACACCAGAGTGCAGGAATCGATCCTCAATGGCCGAATCAACGGGCTGTGGTATGGTTCGCTGTTTCCGGATGCAGCAGCGATTTTTCTGGACGACGCGCAGTTCGCCGGGCTATGGGCGGGCTCGAACCGGGTTTATCTCGTCAGCCCGTCCGATGAACGCCGCAGCTATCTCGCGAAGCTGGGCCCCGTATTTGAAGCTGCACATAGCGGTGGAAAATTTGTTTTCACCAACCGCCCGCCCGGCCCGCAGCAAACAAGTCGGCACTAATGCAACTGTGTCTGCGACCGGAGCAGTCAACGCAGCGGGGTAAACAGCGCGCTGCGGGCCGTTTCTTTTTCATTTAAGGGGGACGCGATCTCCCGCGGAGCGCCGGGAGCGCAGCACCGCGCGATCGCGCGCCGTCTTCAGAAGCCGCAACCGGAACAGGTTGACCACAAACTCCCATTGGTCGAGAAAAGACAGTTTGGATTCCCCATGCGCGCGCCCTGAGAAGATAATCGGAGTCTCCACAAGCCGCGCGCCGTTGCGCAGGAGTTCGCAGAGGAGCGACGATTGAAAGGAATAGCCCCGCGTCGAAAGATGCTCGAGATCGCAGTGGGGAATCAAATCGGCCCTAATCACGCGGTACCCGGAGGTGCAATCGCGGATGGGAGGGATGCCTCCAAACCAGCGCACCAGGCGAGTCCCGGCCAGGCTGATCAGTCTGCGATACCAGGGGAGGCCTGGGATTGCTCCCCCAGGAGCGAAGCGCGAGCCGACGACGACGTCGTAACCATCGTTGGCCAGGCCGATCATCCGGGGCAGAACGGCCGGGTCGTGCTGGAGGTCGGCGTCCATCTGGAGAATCAGATGGGGTTGCAGGGTCGTGATTGCGTGAGTGATACCTCTCTTGTATGCTTCGCCAAGCCCATTCTTTTCGCCTGAAAGGAGATGAAGATGAGGAAAGTGTTGCATGGCTTCGCGCACACGCTCTGCGGTGCCGTCCGGAGAAGAGTCGTCCACGACCAGAACATGCAACTCGTGAGTCGGGATGGCGTCCGCTTGAGAGAAGATCCCGGAAAGAACAGTCGGAACGTTCTCGGCCTCATTGAAAGTTGGGAGGACGATGCAAGCGATTGGTTTAGCCATTTCATTAATTGTGGGCCGGAAAGCTTGCTTGGTGCAACTCGCTCCGAGGAGTTCTCTTTGATGCGCGAAGGAATTCACCAGTGAAGCAAAACCATCGGCTGCGGGAGTTCTTTCTCCTGCTTGGGATGACGTCCGCAGCGGTGATCGTCCACGGCTATCACCGGGGCATTGAGGACATGGCCGTGTATTTGCCGGCCATCAAGAAACTCATTACTCCCGCATTGTATCCCTATGATGCAGCCTTCTTTCTGCTGTACATACGCTTTACGGTATTTCACTCGTTTGTCGCTGCTGCAACGCGCGCTACCCATATTCCTCTCGACTGGATGATTTTCCTTTTACACCTGGTCAGTATTTTCCTGTTTTTGCTAGGGTGCCTGGCGGTCATCCGCAGGTGTGTTGCGGAAGAAGCCGCGCAGTGGGCGGGAGTGGCTCTCGTCGCGGCGCTGCTGACGTTGCCGGTGACTGGTACGGCGTTGTTTCTGGTGGATCAGCATCTTGCACCGCGCACGCTGGCCAGTGCTTTCCTTCTGTTCGCCACGGTAGCGGTCTTGAACGGTCAGCCGCGAGCATTGTTGTGGGTGGTTGTAGCGGGATTGTTCCATCCCACGATAACTGCCTATGGGATCGTCCACCTGGTTGTGCTGGCCATGCCCCCCATTGGCGCGCGGCCGGCGGTGTTTCTTCCAGCGTTGCCGATGAGCGAGCCCGCAAACCCGATCTGGCGGGAGATGATGTCGCACCGGCATTTCCAGTATCCGGTGCAGTGGACCTGGTATGAGTGGCTCGGAGTGGGTGGCCCGCTTGTATTGTTGCTGACCTACGCGCGAGTGGGGCGACGCAACAGCATGCCCGTTCTGGAACGTGTGTGCACGCGGTTCGTAATCTCGACAATCGTGGGTGTGCTGGCAGCGATTATCTCCACAACGTGCTTTCCCAGCCAAACATGGGAGCGCTTGGAGCCGATGCGCATCCTCCACCTCACGTACGTGGTGTTTGTCCTGATTTCCGGAGCTCTGCTTGGAAAGTACATCCTCCGCAAGCAATGGATACGCTGGTTTGCGCTCTTTCTTCCCATTGCGCTTGGAATGTTCTATGCGCAGCGGCAGGAGTTTCCCGCCAGCCGACACATTGAATTGCCGGGACTCGCGCTGCAAAACGCCTGGATCGAAGCATTCGCGTGGATCCGGGAGAACACGCCTCGGAACGCCCTCTTCGCACTTGACCCGAAATACATGGAGAAGTCCGGAGATGATCATCACGGGTTCCGCGGAATCGCAGAGCGCAGCATGCTGGCCGACAATGTAAAAGACCCCTCCGTGGTGGAAGTATTCCCGGATTTGGCTTATCAGTGGAAACTCGAATTGGCTGGCCGGGAAAAGTGGTCGAATCTGGGGCTGGATGATTTCGAGCGGATGAAGAAGAAGTTCGGCGTTGGGTGGGTGATACTTGAACGGCCCGGAGTCACAGGAATGCCCTGCCCCTACATTAACCGCGCCGTGATGGTCTGCCGAATTCCGTAGGCCGAGTTTCCGAATTTGAACTCCACCAAGTCAACCTTTGGAGGCGGCCAGGAGAAGCGTATGATGCGCAAGTTAGAGAATTAAATCGGGATTTCCGGCTCCACTCATGCCCGGCATGAGCTGAGGGAGTGTGTTGGTGTCTCAGAACGATTTGGGTTGAAGCAAATTTCTCGGCAAGAACCCACAAGACGGGAGCGCCACTTGGCAGTGTCATTCTTCCGCGCAAAGTTTCGCAATTCTTCCCAAGTATTTCTTGCTATGCCGGTGACTGTCCGGATGGCTCTGCTTGCGTTTGCAATCCGGATTGCGGTGATTCCCTTTGTTTACGACGAGTGGCTCGAGCCCTTCCGGGTCAGCCACTGGGAGCCTGGCAATGTGGCCCGTTCACTGTTGACAGGTAACGGCTTTGGCAGCCCATTTCTTTCGCATCAGCCCTCGGCCATCATGACTCCGGTCTATCCGCTGATCCTAACGGGAATTTTCGCCATCTTCGGCGTTCACACCAAGGCCGCCATACTTGCGGCACTTGGGTTGAACTCGTTATTCTCCGCGCTGGCGGCCATTCCAATTTTCTTGGTGGCGCGCAATAGCTTCGGCGACACCACGGCGCGGCTTGCCGGTTGGGTCTGGGCCTTCTTCCCTTATGGAGTGTACTTCGCGGCGGAGTGGGCCTGGAGCACGCATCTGCTGCTGTTGTGCCTCTGCTGGCTTCTCTATCTTTCCCAGCGGCTCGAGATCTCCACTTCCCTGCCTTGTTGGGCTGGATTTGGTCTATTGGCGGGCTTTGCGGCGCTTACTGAGCCGGTGGTGATTCCCATTTTTATAATCCTGTTCTGCTTTTCATTGCGCCGCCTCTGGCTGGCGCGACTACGTTTCATTGCTCCTGGCCTCATCGCCATGCTTTGCTTCGGTTGCGTTATGGCCCCCTGGGCCATCCGCAATACCCTCGTGCTGCACCGTTTTGTTCCGGTACGCAGTGGATTGGGGCTTGAGCTATACCTGGGTAACAATGGCTACGATCTTCACTGGAGAAGTGGGGCCATGCACCCCAACCACAATCCCGCCGAGCTGGAGGAGTATGACCGAGTGGGTGAGATGGCCTTCATGGATCATAAAATGGCGCAGGCCAAGACTTATATCTTCTCCCATCCCCGCTGGTATGCCTGGATGTGCGTGCGGCGCGCTATCTATATGTGGACTGGCTACTGGAGCTTCGACCCGGCTTATCTCAAGCAAGAGGAAATGGACCCGTACAATATTCCGGTTGCAACCTTCATTACTTTGTGTGCCATCGTGGGGCTGTTCTATGCCAAGCGCTTTTTTCCTGCCGGGGCTTTGCGCTACGGACTGATTCTTCTTGTCTATCCCTTAGTGTACTACCTGGTGCATCCGGAAACTTACTACCTTCGCCCGATTGACCCGATCTTGCTTATCTTGGGCTGCTATGCGCTCGTCCAGGTCACGCAGAGGGTACGCCGGGGGTCTGCTGCGCTAATTCCAGCGAAGGACTGAGTCGGCCTTGGGCTGTGTTGAGGCCGCTCTCACTGCAGCTCAGAATCTTACTCAATCGTCCAATAGAAGCGTAGTTTAAGAAAACGTCGGTGCCTCAAGCGTCCGTACCTTCAGGTATTTGCGTGCAGCAGTTCTTGAACAGATGAGGGCAACTCCCATCGAAGTGGCCAGGTCACATCAGAACAGCGCCCTGCCCAAACAGCGGGAAGATTGGAAACGAAGCTCAGTTGCCGGTAGGTTCGGCGAGCTCAACCGGTCGCAACGACGAGCAGCACGCCCACAAAGACCAAAGCCACGCCCAGCCACCTCTTTGGCGTCACGTTTTCTTTGAGCAGGTATTTCGCGCCGAACGTCCCCGCGACATAGTTGAATGCGGAAGCCGGAACGACCAGGCTGATGGGCGCCCAGGACAACAAGATCAAGAGCGAGGCAAACGACACTCCCAGCAAGGACAAGGCGAGCCAAACCCAACCGCACTTCACGGCCCGGCCGAGGAATCGCAGAACCGACCGCGGGTCGAATCCTTGCAACTCGCCGATACGCTTCATGCCATAAGTCATGGCAATATCGCCGCCCGCGCTGCTGCAGATCAATACGCCCAGCATCAGGATCATCTTGATCATGACGCCGCCTGCTGCGAGTTCGTGGTATTGGGTTTGGTCTGTCCGACCAGGAGCACACCGATGCAAATCACGAACACGCCAATCCAGCGTTTAACACTGACGGCCTCATGAAGTACCAGCACGGCCAGAAGCGTCTGTGTGGCGTAGCCGAAGGCGCCGGCCGGCATGACATAACTGTAGTCCGCCCAGCTTACCGCACTCATATAACAAAATGTGTATCCAAGCAGGAAGAGGATGGCCAGCCAGATCGTGCCATTCTGTACAGTCGAGAGGAAGGCGTGCCTCAACCCATCAAGTGAGATCTGCACCGCGCCTATCTGAGTCATGCCGCGCTTCAACAGGAGATCGCCGACGTTGGCGCACAGCACCATCAACAAGACTGTGACGAGGGTCTTAAACTTTAGCGTGTGCTCTTGCGTCATTCTTGGCGGTCTAGTCGTTTCCGCCGGCGGACGAAGCTCCGGGCACGGACACCATCGTCTCCGGAGAATCGCCCCCGCGACGTGCCCACTTCACGCGCTCCGCGCGCAGCTTCAGGAACTCCACGGCTTCGTGGTACAGACGCTTCCGCTCGTTGCCATCCCAGAGCGCTTCACGAACGATGCGCCAGGCGACGCGTGGGCGGAAATAGTACTCATCATAAAAGCTGCTCACTCCGGCCATCATCTCCGCCTTGGACAAGTGCGGATACTCGATATGAGGAAGCTGGTGGCCGCCGTGATCGGCGAGAGCTTCGACGCGCAGAAAACCTTGCTGAGCCATGGTGTCGTGAAGTTCGGTGCCGGGCATGGCGTGGGCCAGAGAAACCTGGATGGTTTCGCAATCGAGTTCTTTGGCAAATTCGATGGTGTTTTGGATGGTCTGTTTGGTTTCGCCGGGAAGACCGATGATGAAGTCGCCGTGAACGCGAATGCCGACCTTGCGGCAATTCTTCATGAAAGTGCGGCCCATTTCCACGGTCGCGCCCTTCTTAATGTTCTTGAGAATCTGAGCATCGCCGGATTCGAAGCCAACGATGAACAGGCGAGCACCGCCATCCGCCATGGCCTTCAACGTTTCATAATCGCTGTGGACGCGCGCCGTGGAGGACCACTGGAACTTCAGGGGTTTGAACTTGGCGCTGAGTTCCATGACGCGGTCCTTGCGGATGTTGAAGGTGTCGTCGTCGAAGAAAATCTCCTTCAATTGCGGGAAGTATTCCAGCGCCTGCTGGACTTCCCGGACGACGTTGTCGGTCGAGCGAGTCCGCCAGGCGTGCCCGGAGATGGTCTGCGGCCACATGCAGAAGGTGCACAAAGCCGGGCAGCCCCGCGTGGTGTAAAACGAGACGTAGGGATGCAGCAGGAACGGCACGTTATAGCGCTCGATCTGCAAATCGCGTTTGTAGATGTCCGTGGCAAACGGAAGCGCATCGAGTTCGGCGGTGTGAAGTTGGGGCTGCGGGGCATTGTGAACGATTTGCCGGTCCTTGCGGTAACTCGCCCCGAGAATCTGCTCGAGAGGCTTTCCGTGAGCATAATCCGCCACGGCGTGATCGAATTCGCCGCGCACCACGAAGTCAATGTCTTCGCTGGAATTCAGCGTTTCGTCGGGCTTGATATGGCCGTGGGGCCCGACAAATGCCACCTTGAGCGAGGGATTGGCTTCCTTGATCTTGCGCAAAAGCTTGATGTCGCTGGCAAACCCGACCGTGGAAGTAAACAGGACGAGGAATTCGTAGTCCTTGCAAATCTCGATAGTCTGCCGCCAGTCGATCCCATGCGGCGAGGCGTCCACCAGCCGGCTACCGGGAATCAATCCGGCCGGATAAGACAGCCAGACGGGGTACCAGTAGGACTCAATCTCGCGCGTCGCAGGCCAGCGCGAACCTGCCCCGCCGTCGAAGTTCTCAAAACTTGGCGGGTTCAACAGCACCGTTTTCATGACATCTGGCATTCTTCACCCTCAGCTTCGCGTAGGATTCTGCAAACCAACTTGCGAATATTAGCTACACCCGTGCGAATGACCCCAGCGTCTACTCTAGTGTAGATAATAGTTTAACCGAGTTGGTTGCATCCTCGCATGGCTTTCTCCCAGAAGGGCGAAAGAAGCATCCAATTGCTAAATACAGCATTAAGTGGGAGTTGGCGGCACTGCGACGATCTGGCAAGAGCAATTCGGAACAGCCACGTGGGCACCAAGCGGATACTCTAGTGCCTCATGCATTCTTGCGCGGCCTCGTCCAAGATGGCCCAGATGCGATCGAGCCAATCGAGGTGCTCGGGCTTCATGAGCACGGTCCTCAGGCAAGTCAGACCGAATCGGTCTTGCTTTGCGCGTTCCCATTGCCGGCCGAAAAAGGCAACCGGAATCTCCGCGACCGCCAGATGCAAGTTCCTTCGGGCAGCCGCTTGAAAGATTTTTCGTGTGAGGACAGAGGCTTCTTCCACGTTTGCCGCGCGCGGGGCAAAAACGACGATATCGAGTTCCGGTAGAAAGGGCATAAGGAATCGGCCATCCTGCGCGAGCCGTTGATGAAACCGCAAAGCCGCTTCCCGGCAGCGCTCGAGGGAGTCCGCGAATTCGCCGTGCCTCCGCAGGGGCAGCAGGCGTTGCGTGGCCCAGAGCGCTACGGCCGCAGCCCCGGGGCGCGAACACTCCAAGCTGATTTCGCCCAGATGGAGTTCCGCGGAACTGAAGTAGGTATAGGGCGAATCGTGCTTGTACAGGCGCCCGACTTCCGGATCGCGAAACAACACGCAACCACAACCATAGGGCTGCAATCCATGTTTGTGCGGGTCAATCACGATGGAATCGACGTGCTGAATCTGGCTGAAATTTGTGCGCGTTTCTTCCGCAAGGTTTCCTGCCAATGGGAAATAGCCGCCATAAGCGGCATCGGCATGGATCCGGAAACCGTACTTCTGGCGCAGAGGGAGAATTTCCGCCAACGGATCCACCGAGCCAGTGGCCGTCGTCCCCATGGTCGCAACCACGGTGCCCACGTCTCCGCGTGCGAGGCGGGCGCGCAAAGCTTCCACATCCATTCGACCGCGCGCGTCGCATCGGAGCGTTTCGCAGGCTAACTGCAAGACGCGCGAGATGCGCTGGTGCGTGTAATGAGCCTGCTCGCTCGCCAGAATCGTTTTGCCGGGAGCAAGTTGTCCTGCCACCCAGAGTGCTTCCAGATTGGCCATCGTGCCGCCACCACACAGGTGCCCGAGGTGGGTATCCCAGCCAAACATTGCGGCGATCTCCGCGACGGCCTCTTTCTCCATGGCCGAGGAGGCGCGCCCGCCATCCAGCGCGTGATTATTGGGGTTGATCCACTGCGCGAGCGCATAAGCCAGCCGCGCGACGGGATGAGGCGGCTTGAGCATCTGGCCCGCATACAGTGGATGGAAATAGGGGTAATTGTCGTGGAGCCGCTCGGCAGTTGACGTCAGGACCTCGCTGATTTTTTGCGGATCCGTTGCAGCAGCCGCGAATTCGGGCAGAGAGACGAAACCAGCGTCGAGCTTCTGCAAAGCCTCCTGCAGGATTTTCAGTGTGTCTTTTTCCAGCATGGGGTGGTCCGTGCGTTTTCCAATTCGGACGTTCAGTCTTCCCGTTTATTGCAGGACCTTGTCAAGTTGTCCCGCGGTGCGCAAGAGTTCCAGTTGCGCCTGTTGCCGCTGGAAATTGGCATCCAGGTAAGCCATCCACTTCTCATTTTCATCGAGCCGCGCGCGTTCCACATCGCGAAGGTTCGCCTTGCCCTCGCCAAATTGCGATTGCAGGACGCTGACATTCTGCTGCGCCAGTTGCAGTTCCAGGCGCGTCACCTCTTTCGCGGCATCCGCTTCCTGCACCTTGCGGGATTTCTGGCGTACTCCGGCGCTCACCTGATTCTTCGTGCTCACGAGATTTACTTTCGCCGCGTCCAGATTCGCCTGCGCCAGGGCGATGCTCGCGCGCGTCTTCGAGCTGAAAATGGGGAGTTGCACGTTCACACCCGCATTGAAGTTGTTGTACTGGAATTTAGTGAAATAAGCCGCATAATTGTTGAATTTCGCCAAGACGCTGTACACAGATACCAGCTCAAGCGTTGGCAATTTTCCGCGCTTTTCTCCGATAAGCCGGAACTCCTTCGCGCGCACGTCCGACTGCGCAAAAGCCAGGCTGGGATTGTTTTCCGAGGCCATGGCGATCAGGTTGGCACCCTGTTGCTCGGCTGCTCCGGGCAATTCTTCGGGAGTAACTTCGATGGGTTGTTCCGGCGCCAGCCCCAGTTGATTTCGCAGGAAGACTTCCAGTTCATCCTGGCGGCCTTCGAGTTGCAGAATGCGCTGCACCACCTGCGCGTGCGTCAACTGCGCCTTGGTTACTTCCACGGGCAACTCAAAACCTTCCCCCTGGCGCTGCTGCGTGACCTCGACGATTTTCTCGGCGCTTTCTTTCTCTTTGCGCAGGAGGTCAAGCGCATGATGCACCTTTACCAGTTCCAGATAAGCCGTGGCCACCCGCAGAATCACGCTGCTGCGCGTCTCTTCCAGCAGCACACGTTGCGCCTTGGCCTGCTCCTGCTGCTCTTTCGCCAGGCCGCGCAGCGGTTCATTGAATACCTGCTCGGTATAAGTCACATTGAAGACGGACGGCGCGCGGCCTCCCGGCGTTTCGGGAATGCCATAGGTGTAGCCCGCCCCCGAACCGGCATAGAGATTGGGCTTGAACTCGGACTTGGTCAAGTTGGCGGATTGGTCGGCAACGCGCGTCTGAATCCTGGCAAGCTGGATGTCCTTGCTATTCTGCAACGCGAGTTCCACGGCACGCCGGAGGGTCAGCACAATCGGCGTGCCGGACGAGTCGCCCGGTTGCACGGACTCCTGGGCCATCAAGACAGGCATACTCGCCACTGTCCCCGCGATCCCGCACAGCAACCATCGCTTCCAAGTGGTCATTTTCCCCCCTGTTGCAAAAAACATTTTCGCGCCTTGGCTTAATGCAAGCTATTCGTAACGCAAAGATTCAACCGGCTCCATGCTCGCCGCCTGCTTCGCGGGCAGCCACCCAAAAAAGAGCCCCGTGGAGCAGGACACCAGAAAGGCCACCACCACGCTCGTTTCTGAAACGGGCGCCCGTAAATTGCCGGGCAGCAGTTGCTGCACCACGACGGGAATGGCTAATCCGAGAAGGATTCCGATGACCGCCCCACCCCCACTGATCAAAAAAGCTTCCACCAGGAATTGAGAGAGAATCTGATGGGGCGCGGCACCAACGGCCTTGCGAAGGCCAATCTCCCGCGTGCGCTCGGTTACCGTAACCAGCATGATGTTCATGATCCCGACCCCACTGATCAGCAGAGCGATGAAGGCAATCACGATCAGCAGGATGGTCAGCGCCAGCGAAATCGTGTGCGCCGCTGTCAGGATGGAAGCCAACGTGCGCACAAAATATTCCGCCTCGGCGGGATGGCGGTTCTTCAGAAGCATCAGGAGCTTCCTTTGCACCACCGGCACCATCTCCGGCCCCGACGCTTGCGCATAAACTGTCCGGATCACTTCCCTGCCGGTGTAATATTTGATCAACGGAAATGGAATGATTACGGAGTTTTCCTCGATCTCGGACAATCCAAAGGTGGCCACGCGCTCGCGGAACACGCCAATGACCGTGAACGTCAACTCTCCCATGCGGAGATCTCGGCCGACTGGGTCTTCCAGGCCGTACACCCGTTCGGCGAGTTCCTTGGTGATCAGGCAAACTTTGCTTCGCGTTTCCATGTCTCCGGAATCGAAATACCTGCCGCGCAGGATCACCAGGCGCCGAATAGCCTGGTAGCCCTCGGTAACACCAATGAGCGCCGCGGTTCGCGTTTTTCCATTGACGACGACGGACATGGGGATATCGTTAATCCCAGCCACTTGCACCACGCCGGGGATTTCCGCCTTCACATCTTCCATATCTTCCAGGGTGATTTGATAGCTGAAGGGTTGGGCCTTATCGGGGGTGTTGATCAATTCCGCCCACACCAGGTTTGAGCCCACGGCTTCAATCTGCGAGATGACAAATTTCCGGCTGGTGAGCGCCACGGTGACCACCAGCACGATGGAAGCACTTCCGATGATTACGCCAAGCGAAGTCAGAATCGCCCGCAATTTGTTTGCGCGCAAGGCGTCGACTGCCAAGGTTATGGTTTCCCAGAACTGCATAAGATCGCTTAAGCGCTCACCTTGCGGCCCGCAGCCGGGCCCCCTGGCTCCAGCCAGGCCTCCCTGGATCGTTGTGCTTCATGACTTCCCCAGTTGCTTCAGAGCATCCTGAGCCTTTTTGTATTTAGCGTTCAGTTTCAAGGCGGCGCCATACTCTCCGCGCGCCGCCGCCAGATTCCTCTGCTTTTCATAGAGCTGGCCCAGCCAATAATGAGCGGCCCACGGGCCCGGATATGCCGGGTGTCTGGGCACCGCGTGGATGTAGTTCAGTAGAATTTTTTCGGCATCCGGCAACCTCTCCCCTTGCAGTATCCAGCCCATCGCCCGGAAAAACCGCCCACGGGGATCTGCAGGCGCCGCTGCTTCGGCGGCATCGGCGGCCGAGAGTACGCGCTCGGCTGAGCCGCGATTGGCAAAATATCCGGCGATCTCTTCGATGATCTCCAGCGACTTTGGGTGGCTCTCGAGCGCCTTCACAAACTCAGGGTCCGCTGCCACGAAATCTTTTTTCAGGCGCCGGCAATTTCCGGCCGCATAATGTCCTTGAGAAGCGTCGAGCATCAGCAATTTTTGAATCAGCGGCCGAGCCTTTTCTTCTCCGCCTCCAATAAAAGAGGGAGCAGTACAATCGTATTCAACGAGATGTTGCGCGGCATCGAAATTGCGCTCGTCAAGCCGCACCGCGATTTCAAATTCCTTGCGTGTTTTCCTCGCCAATGGAAGCGCGGTGAACATAGAAGCGTGATCGGCCTTCCCGCCATAGGCTTGCCCCAGCCAATTGTGGAATTCGGAGTTTTTTGGATCGATAGCCACGGCCCTCTCGCCGCTCTTCTCAGCCGCACTAAACTGTTCGACACCTATATGGGCCTTGGTCAAGAGCAGTTGGATCTCCCCGTTGTTGGGGTCTTTTACAGCGGCTTCGTCGAGGATGGCGATGGCTGCGGCATAGTCCGTGCTCTCATAAGCCTTTCTACCTGCTTCCAGCGAGGCTTCCTGCGCCCTGCCGCCAGACGGTTGCACAGCCAGAGAAAGCAGCAACGCGGCGAGAAGGGCCCTACAGACTCGCATCCTGCGCATCCTTCAGATTCGACGACGCCATGTTCACAACTCTTACGCTCATGCCGTCATGCAATTCCACATCGCCGGGGATCGCGACCACTTCGCCTTCCCGCAGCCCACTGACAACCTCGTAATTCGCGGCATCGGCAATGCCCACCTGAATGAGCCGTCTTTCAAGCCGGGACTGCCCCACGCCAGCCTGCACAACAAAAACATAGCGCTGTGAATTCTCCGTCTCCACCGCACCGCGCGTCACACTTAATACATTCAAGCGTTCCTTCAAATTGATGCGCACGTTTACATTGGTGTTGGGCAGCAGTTCCAGCTTATCGTTGCTCACGGAGCACAAAAGTTCACCGACGTTTCGCAACCCCCGGGCCACCACTTGCTTGGGGATGATTTCCGTCTTTCCATCCCAGACCCGGTTGGGCAGAGCGTCCCAGGTAATTTTCACGGGTTCATCAGGCTCCAGCGCGCCCATTTCCGGCTCGTCGATGAAAGCGCGGACGCGCACCCTGTGGAGATCGGCCATTTGCGCGAGCAGGTCGCCCACCTTCACAAAATCTCCTTCGTGGACCGGCATGGCGTAGAGGGTTCCATCAATCGAGGCACGGATGCGCCCTTGCTGTACTTTGTCTTCCAGCGCCGCGACTTCGCTCTGCGCCTGCTGCACCGCAAGGGATGACCGGGATTGGTCGAGATTCGCTTGCCGGTCAAATTCCTTTTTGGCGGCCGCCAACTTGTTGACTTCGGCGTGCATTTTTTCCAGTGACAGGTCATTGGCGGTGAGTTCGTCCTTGGTCGCCGCTCCCTGTGCCAACAAGCGGGTCAAGGAATCGTGGTTACGCTGCAAACGGTCACGTTCCGCCCGGGCTTTCGCCAGGTCCGCGTTGATGCGCGCGGCATCATCCGTGCGCCCGCCGGCTTTAGCCACCCGCAGGTCGTCTTCCGCGCGTAAGAGTCGCGCCTTAGCAGCGGCTAGTTGCGAGGAAGCATCCTTGACGTTCAACTCGAGCAAGAGTTGGCCTTTCTTGACGTTCTGGCCCTCTACTATGTGCACCTTGGTCACAAAAGTGTCCAATTGTGCCCGCACGGCAACCGGTGCGATGGGTTCCACCTTGCCATTGCTAGTGATGGACGCAACAATGTTTCGCCGCACCGGCGTCGTCGCCGATATTTTTGCCACCGGCTGGCGCCCGCTAACCCGCACCAGGAGATACGCCACGATTCCTGCCAGCAGCAGGAAAACCAAAATCCGGTTTCGCAGCCTCTTATCCATAAGTTCCTGAAATGGAGCCGCCGCCAGCCATAAGCGCTCCGCCAAGCCACACCCGCGAGCACTCCTTGCTGGGTTCAATCGATTCTTTTGCGGGGCTTTCTGGCCGATTGCCTGGGCGGTCTATCCCTGGGGTAGAGTCTATCAAGACGGTTAGCCATTTCTCCACATACTTCCATCCCTGCTTCGACATGTACAATAAGATGCCTGGGGCAAGTTTCAGGATGTCGTAACCAGTCATCCGCTCCCGCCATGCTAGAATCTAAGCATGAGCAACAGCGAAGCGCCGTCCGCTTCTATGGCCGACAAGCCGGGCACTCCTGTCCCTCCCAAGGCACTCCACCGGGTCTGCATTCAGTGCAACAACGTCTTTCGCGTGCCTCCAGAAAAGTTTGATGCGAAACAGTGCCCTAACTGTCACAAAGGGTAGCCATAACTCCCTGGAACCCATCGCCTTACAAGTTACCTCGGCTGTTCTGGCGTACTTTGGTAATCTTTTTTTGCTACGCTGCGTAATAGCCTATGAACGCGGTCTGCCCTGCACCCGGATGAATCCTGTGAGGTTACTGCCATGATCGAGACTCGTGGTCTGACCAAAACATTCAAAGACAAAAAGCGCGGCGAAATTCGCGCCGTTGATAACGTCAGCTTCGTCTGCAGGCCGGGTCAGATTTACGGGTTGCTGGGCGCGAACGGCGCCGGCAAAACCACCACGCTGCGTATGCTGGCCACCATCCTGGAGCCCACAGACGGCACGGCCATTGTCTGCGGTCACGACGTCATTGATGAGCCGGAGAAGGTGCGCGCCAATGTCGGCTTCCTCTCCACTTCCACCGCTCTCTACCCGCGCCTTACTTCACAGGAGTTCGTGGAGTACTTCGGGCGGCTGAATGGTCTCGATGAAGGCACACTGAAGAAGCGCGTGGACGAAATCTTCAACCGCCTGGACATGAACTCTTTTCGCGATCGCAGATGTGACAAGCTCTCCACCGGCATGAAGCAGAAGACCTCCATCGCCCGCACGCTGATTCATGATCCGCAAGTGATGATCTTCGACGAGCCAACCGCACTGCTCGACGTCATGACCGCGCGCACGATCATTGACTTCATCCGCGAATGCAGGCAGCGGGGGAAAACCGTAATCTTTTCCACCCATGTGATGAGCGAGGCCGAGAAACTGTGCGACGTCATCGGCATCATTCAGTCCGGCAAGCTCCTCGCCGAGGGCTCCCTCGCGGAACTCCGCTCCCGCTACAACGAAGAGGACCTGGAGGAAATCTTCGTCAAGATCGTTGCTCCCCTCTACGCCGGGCAGGAGGCCAGCTGAAATGTCATACCAAAACATCGGATTCGTTTTCCGCAAAGAACTGACCGAGTGGCTCCGCGATCGCCGGACGATCATTTCCACGGTGGTCATTCCGCTGCTCCTGTTCCCTGTTTTGACGGTTGGGTTCGGCACCATGGCCGCCCTCCTAATCGGGAAAGCAAGGCAGGAGGTGCCCAAGGTGATGGTACTTGGCGGAGCTGATTCTCCCAGAATCCTGGAAGGAGTTCGGAAGCTCGATAAGATCGAAGTTGTCGCGGCGGAGTCCAACTGGAAAGACGAGATCATCAATAAGGAAATTCGCGCGGCGGTGGAGATTCCGCCGGCGTTTGAAGCCGACCTGGCGCAGCAGAAAACCGACGTTGTGAAGATTTACATGTATGAAGGTGAGATGAAATCGTCGTTCGCCGCGGAACGCATTGAGAAATATTTTAAAGACCTCAGCGATACGGTGGTCACGGAGCGGCTGGCGGCAAGGAATTTGCCGCCGTCCATCCTGAAGCCGTTCGAGGTGACGCAGAACAACGTGGCGCCCCCAGAAAAAGTTAGCGGGGCCGTACTCGGGGGACTCGTGGGTTACATGGTCATTCTGCTTTGCCTGACCGGGGGAATGTACCCGGCCATGGACCTGACGGCCGGAGAAAAAGAGCGCGGCACTATGGAGACGATCCTCTCCAGTCCCATTTCGAGGTTCCACCTGGTTATGGGTAAATTCTTTCTTGTGCTCACTGCTTCACTCGCCACGGCGGCGCTATCGGTACTTTCCATGGGCTTGTCGTTCAGCGCGCTTAAGTTCTTTAATCCCGAGGGCGCCAGCCAGCGCGGCGAGTCTGCAGCTTTGCTGCTCAAGCTGGGTCCCGTTGCGGTGATTTCGATTTTTGTGATGGCACTCCCACTCGCGGTCCTTTTCTCCGCAGCGCTCATGACCATTTCACTGTTCGCAAAGAGCTACAAAGAGGCACAAAGCTATGTTTCGCCGTTGATGATCCTGGTGATCCTGCCGGCCGTCGCGGCGCTGCTCCCTGGCGTTGAACTTACGTCGAAGCTGGCGCTTGTTCCAATTCTGAACGTCAGCCTCCTGTGCAAAGAGCTGGTCACTGGGACGTATCACTGGAATTACATCGCCATTATCTTTTTTTCGACGTGCGTGTACGCGGCCGCAGCGCTGTTCCTCGCCGTCAAAATGTTCCAGCGCGAAGATGTGCTGTTCCGGTCCTGATTTTGAACTTGCGGACATGGGAACCAGCAATGCTGGACCCCTACGCAGAAGCGCGCCGGCACACTTACGATGAGAAAGAATTCCCGCCACCTCGAACTTTCAACGCTTCATTTGCGTCAATCCTGATATGCGCCGGCGCCTTCTCCGCATCTTGCTAATCCTGATTTTGTTTCCGCCTGCGTTTGCGGGCGTGGCCGGCTGGCTGGCGGCACCGGCATTTCTGCACCCGATTCGCCGCCCGCTCACGCCCGATCTCGTGGTGGAAGCGGACGTGTCGCTTGCCGAGATCGACGCTCACCGCGAAGAGTTCGACGTGCGCGCACCCGACGGCGCGCTCTTGCGCGGCTGGAAGGTGCGTCCCGCAAATCCCAATGGCGCCTGGGTGCTGGTGCTTCACGGCGTTGCGGATAACCGCATGGGCGTCCTGGAACAGGCTCTGATTTTGCTGCGCGCGGGTTATGGAGTCACGATGATGGATGCGCGCGCGCACGGCGAAAGCGAAGGCCCCGTGGCCACCTACGGCTGGCTGGAGCGCAACGATAGCCGCACGGTCGTGGACGCGCTTGTCACAGCCGAACATCCGGCACACATCTTCGCATTGGGTGAGTCCATGGGCGCCGGGATCGCCCTGCAAGCAGCGGGAGCCGATGCACGCATCGAAGCGGTGGTAGCGGAAGCGCCTTTCGCCAGCTTGCGCGAAGCTTCCTACGATTATGCCGGACTGCAGAAATATCCGCTGCTGGGCAAAACGATTTTTGCGCCCGGCGCGTGGATGATGCTGCACCGCGGACAATCCCTGGCAGGCTTCCCGGCCGCAAATGTGTCTCCGGAACTCGCGGTAGCCTCGCGCGCTTTTCCGGTTCTGTTGATTTGCGATACCGCGGACACAACGCTTCCCTGCCGGCACGCCGAGATGATTTACCGGGCGGCGCGCGGGCCAAAATCACTGTGGGTGGTTCCCGGCGCGTTTCACACGGCGGCGCAGGGGTACCAGCCGCAGGAATTTCGCCGCCGAGTCCTGCACTTCTTCGCGGACCCAGCGACGGCGCCGTGATTCGCGCGAACGATTGGAACTCGTCGCATAGATGAGCGAAGTGAAAAACGCCGATGCCTCAAGGGCTAAAGCCGAAGATCTTTGGGGACTTTTCGGCACGAGTGAAGTCGTGCCCTCCCGAACGCCATCTATGACATAGCCTTCAGTTCGGGGACTGAATCACGTCGCGGGCCATGGCTTCGGATTGTGCTTCCCATTCGTCGCTCAGCCGCCGCACGGCTTCCCGCATACGCACGGCGAGCGTGGCGATGGTTTCCAGACGGTGCTCCGCCTGCGGTGGCAGCGGGACATTTTTACGCCGGAGTTCCACCAGCAAGAGCTCGGCATTCCCGAGTATCCCGGTCAGTGGGTTGTTCAATTCGTGGCGTAAAATTTCCCCGAAATCTCCAGCCTCCGAATCTCCAGAAGGATCTTCCGTTTGCAAGGGTCGCACCATCCTGGCGCTTCGCCATCCGTCGTGGCGGCGCAGACGGCGCTCCACCAACCCCATTGCCACGGGCAGGCACCCCGCAGCGCGCGTGACAAAGTCCACTGTTCCCCCCGCCAGCAGCGCCCGCAGGCCCGCCTGCTGCTCCGCGCTTCCCACCACCACCGTCGGCGCGTAACCCGCAAACAGCGTGACTACCGCGTCCAGCGGCGGTGTTTTCTCGCGCTCCGTTCTGGCGTCCGGCGCCGCGGTTCGCTCCTCGACCAGAATCACTGCCGGGGTGCGCGCTTCCAGCAGCTTGCGCGCCGACTGCCATCCATTCACGCACTCCAGGCGAACCGGATTATGGCGCTGCCCCCATTCGCCCTTCACTTCTTCGCTGAATGCCTGCTCTCCGCACACCATCACAAACTCTTCCCGTTTGCCATGCTCTTTTTCCCACATCGTGTTACCCATCTCTCTAGGCTTCTTTGGCCTTGACGCTTGCCCGGACGGCAGCCATCTCCTTTTTCTTTCCCAACATGCCGTGAACGGCGCTGCTCAACTCTTCCATGCGGAATGGTTTAGCCACGTGTGTCAGGTGATGGCGTGCCAGGAATTCCTGTGTGCGCGGCGCAACCATGTCGCCGGTTACGAACAACATACGTTCACAAAGCGGATTCTGACGCTGGAGCAGCGTCTGATAGAACTTTTGCCCATCCATTCCGGGCATTTTCATGTCGCAAATGGCTAGGTCATAGGACTCCCTCTCGGCCTGCTGGACTGCCCGGCTGCCGTCCAACAGCACGTCTACCTTCATGCCTTCCTCGCGCAGAACATCCGCAATCAGGCTCGCAACCGTCGGTTCGTCCTCTAATACCAAAACCCGTGGCACTTTTCCGGCCGGCGCATCTTCGAGCATGAAATTCCCTGCCGGTGGCGGGGGTTTTGCCGCAGGCAATGCGACTTTTTTCTTGTCGTCCTGCATCCCGACGGCTGGAGCAACCGGCAATTCCACCACGAAACGCGCGCCCCCGTGCGGTGGACTCAGCAGCGTGACCGTGCCGCCGTGCTGGCGCACAAAGCCCAGCACAATCGCCAGTCCTAAACCGGTGCCCACCCCTGGCGGCTTGGTGGTAAAAAAGGGATCGAAAATGCGCGCCTGGATCACGCCAGGAATTCCCGGGCCGTCGTCCCAGACTTCCAGGGTGACCCGGCTGCCGCCGGCGAATCTGGTGCGCACGCCGATGGTGCTGCCCGTTCCGCTGTATTCGATGGCTTGCTGGGCATTTTGGAGCAAATTCATCAATACCTGCTGCAGTTGGCCGCAGTCCCCTTCAATGAGCGGCAACTCCTCCTGCTCTTCGACGATCAGGCGAAGGTGGCTTCCGGAGAGCGCCAGCCTCTGAAGTTCCATGGTGCGATCCACCAAATCATTCAAGGAAACACGCCGGCGCTCCGGCAACGATTCCCGCGACAATACGAGCAACTGCCGCAGTATGGCCGTGGCGCGCTTGGATTCTTCCAAAATATTCTGCGACAGCGCGGCCCGCACCCCATCGTCTTCCTGTGACACGAGGCGCTGCGCGTTCACCAGTATGGTTGTCAGCGGGTTGCTTAATTCATGGACGATCCCGGTCACATGCTGCCCGATGGCCGCCAACTTCTCCGTCTGCATCATGCGGGACTGAAACATTCGCTGCGCGCTCATCTCCCGGTACACTTCCACGCGCCCCAGTCTTCGTCCATTTCCCCCGACAATCGCGCGTGTGAAGCGCTCAATCACCTGAGGAAGAGGCCGTTCCATGGCCAATTCCTCGCGCCTCCTCTCTCCGGCGCCTTCCGCAAAGGCTTTCCACCGTGCCGCGAACTTTTCGGGCTCCCTGGCGCTGTGAGCCGTGCGGCGAATCAAGTCCTCGAGATTCAACAAGGAAGCGCCGTCGTCCGCGCTCAGACCCAGGATTTGAAGAAACCGCGCATTCTTTGCGCGAATGCGATCGTTTTCGTCGAAGACCACTACCCCTTCATCCAGCCACTCCAGTACCTGCTGGAGTTCCGCCTCCAGTTCATGGACCTCCGGTGCGCGCTCCATGACGTCCATTTTCTCCAGGGTTAAGCAGCAATGCTCCGGATCGGAAATCGCTGTGCGTCGGAACCGCAACTCGGTGCCATTTTTCAAGTGCGCCACAAAAGGGTCTTGCTTTCCCTGGGCTCCCTCGACGAAAGCAGACTTCACCCAACGATGAACCTCCTCCCATTCCCGTGGCCGGAACATCTCCGCGAAGCGCAAGACCTGATGGTTATCTCCCCGCGCCTCCGCCGAGTCTGCGATCAGTAGCGTTGCCCCGCGGCTCATTCCAGTGATGAATCCCTGGCGGTCCACGATCACCACGGGCTTTTCATTCGATTCCCGCAAAACTCGTTGTTGCGACTCTTCGCTCAACTCCCGCGCGATGCGATTTCTATGCTCCAGCACCTGAGCCGCCAGAAGCGCGCGACGCTCCAATCGCTCCAGCACGCCGAGAGAACGACGTCGCCAGGGAAGTCCGGTCACCAGCACGGCGTTCACCCCACCATCGAATTTCATGGGAATGGCCACAACCCTGGAAATCTTCCGCGCCAGTGGCAGGTGTTCGGCCTCCGCGCCACAAACGTGGCCGGTTTCCATGGCCTGGCGCCAGAGATTTTCGAGCAACCCTTGATCGAGACTGTGCGCCCACTCGGCATCTCCGCTCTGTCCGCAGAGCACCAGGCGATTCACTTCGCCCGCAGCCGCTGGAGTCTTCACAGACAAATCGTTCCTGCGCTCGCCGATCAATGCAAAGACGGCGCCGGCCCCGCCTTTCTCCTTTCCCCCGGTGCAGCTTTCCGCCAATTCGCGCAATAAATCCTTCGAGTGTTCCGGTCCCTGCAGCATATCCTGTACGTGCCGCCAGAGAATCAGATCCTCATGGCGCTCGCGCGCCAGCCGGCGATTTTCCTCCATTTCAAGCAGCAGGCCGATCTCTTCGGCGATGCGCTCAACCTTTGCGCGAGGCAGGAGCGTCTGTTTTTTGCGGGATCCCGCAAGGATCAGGCCGCCGAGGATGCGGTGCTCGATAATGGGCACCCAGAGGACGCGCTGGAGTTCCACGAGCGGCCCGAGCATGGGTGCACTCGTTTTGCTCTCCAGGCCGTGTTCGACGCTGCTTGCGCCATTTAGAACTTCGCGGGGCAGAGGTGCTTCCGCCGAGATCTTTCGCCATTCCGGCGGCAAATTGCCAGCGTTGCGTTCCCAAACTGCGCCACTGAAGACAACGGTGCCTCTATCTCCTTCCTCTGATGGGGGCTGGAGCCAAATCCCGACGCGCTCGATGGCTGGCTCCATCGCCAATTCATCAATGGCGATGCGGATCCACTCCTGGCGGCCAGCTCCGGCTCTGGCCGCACGCAGCACGCCACCAGCGATCATTTCCTGCGGCGGCTTTTTTGCGCGGCTCTGCGAGAACATGCCGGGCCCCCTGTGGCCTACTCAGGGCTCAGCTATGCATTGGCTGGACCAAACTTGTAGAGGCGGGAACTTATTGAAAAAACAGGGGAATTGACCGACAGGCGGTTGCCAACTCGATACTTGCGGGAATCCATTCCCGAAGTGAACCGGAGTGCACTCTCGTGCCCGGCTAAGCGTCCGTGCGCTCGATCTGGTACTGCTTCAGCTTCCGGTACAGGGTGGTCTTGCCTATCCCCAGCAGGCGCGCTGCCGCTTGCTTATCGCCGCCGGTTTGCCGCAAAGTGCTCAGAATCGCCCGGCGTTCCAGTTCGTCCAGGGGTAGCAGCTCCTCTTTTTCCGGCGCGCGATCCGTGGTCGGATATTGCAGATTACTCGGCAAGTCATGGACACTCACTAGGGGGCCAGAACTTAAGGCCACCGCGCGTTCGATGGCGTTCTCCAACTCCCGCACATTTCCCGGCCAGTCGTAGGCCATCAATCGCCGCATGGCGTCTTCGGTCAGCTCACGGTGGGCGTCGTCAGGGTCGGAGAATTTCTCCAGAAAGGCGGTCACCAACATGGGGATGTCGCCTTTCCTGTCTCGCAACGGAGGAAGTTTGATCTGCACCACATTGAGCCGGAAAAAGAGGTCTTGACGGAAGTTCCCGCTCTTAATCGCCAAATCCAAGTCCCGGTTGGTGGCGGCGACGATGCGGACATCAATGGTTCTGCGCTCCGTGGAGCCCACCGGCTTGATTTCTCTTTGTTGCAGCGCGCGAAGGAGTTTCGCCTGCATCTCCAGCGACATTTCTCCAATCTCATCCAGGAACAAGGTGCCGCCATTGGCCGCTTCCATCAATCCCTGTTTGGCCTGCATCGCTCCCGTAAATGCCCCCTTGGTGTAACCGAATAGCTCGGATTCAACGAGGGTTGGTACCAGCGCGGAACACTCCACGGGCACAAACGGGCGGTCTTTCCGAGGTCCCAGAAAATGCACGCTTCGCGCGACCAGTTCCTTTCCGGTTCCGCTCTCGCCGAGAATCAGCACGGGATGCGTGCGCAGGCTCACTTTCTCGATCAGCTTGTAGACCCGCTCCATGCGCGGCGACATTCCGATGAGCCCGCCAAATCCCGGCCGGGAGCGCACCTGCTCCCGCAGCAAGCGGTTCTCGCGCTTTAGTTCCACGGAATGAGCCACCTGTTCCAGCCGGGCGCGCAGTTCCTCCACGCGAAACGGCTTGGTGACATAGTCGGCCGCGCCCATGCGCGTGGCCTCGACCGCGGAATCAATCGTGCCGTACTGTGTGAGCATCACCACAGCTATGTCCGGGTAGATTTGCGTCACCCGCCGTAATAGTTCCAGGCCGCTCGTTCCCGGCAAGCGCAGGTCGGTCAGCAGGATATCCACCGAGGACATTTCCATCACTTCGAGCGCCTCTTCGGCGGTGCTGACGTCCGTCACCCTCATGCCACAGTCTTCCGCGACGCTGCGGCAAACTTCACGTATATTATCGTCATCATCAACCAGCAGCAGGTGCATTGGCGGCGCACCACGGTCGTTGCGCGCTATGCCCTCGAAGGGCACTTTCTCAAGGCCACTGCCGTAGGCTGGATTCTCTGCACGGAATCCATGTAGGTTCGCCATAGTCGCTCCATCCCACTTACGATTTTCGATTGGGCCCGAGGGAATAGGTACCGAATGGGGAAGGGGGCGCATTCCATTCCGGGAAAGCTTTCTCACGTCTCTCTTCTATGACAGAATTATGGTATTGTCAATGTGTTAATTACCAAAACAGGACTGTTGGCAGCAGTGTACTGAAATGGAACAGTTTCGATTTGGTTCTGGCCTGTTAGGCTATACTTTCTCGGATTTGCTTATTATGTGTTCGCTAGCGCCCACTACTTCCCCGGGCGCAGATCCAGTTGGAGCAGCCCTTCCCTTTGCGATCCTACAATCACAACGCCCGGCTCGACTTCCGCCAGGCCTGCCGCCCTGCCCTTTTCCGCGTCCTCATCGAGCCTCGTCCAGCTCGTGCCCTCATCCCGGGAGAGGTAGATCCCACCCTGTCTCAACGAAGCCATCAGAAAGTTGTCGCCTCTGAGCCAACTCTCCATCGGCCCTGCTGGCAATCCATTCTCGCGCCGCATCCAGCGAGTTCCCCCGTCCAAGGATTCAAACAGCCCATTGTCCGTTCCCAGGAATAGCGTCAGCCTTCCGGCATGCAAGTATCCGTCAAGCCACGCCACTTGGGTTATGCCCGCAGGCAATTCGCGCCAGACCCCATCCGCCCCTGCATTCACGGAAATGGCAAGTTTTCCATCAGCCACCACGCCCAGCAGTTGGCCGTCGCTGGATGCCCAGATGGCATCCACGAAGCCGCTCCGCCCGAACGCCTTCATTCGCGCACAAGCGGCCCCGGGCGAGCACCGCATCACCCCTTCGCGGGCTGCGAAGTAGAAGGCGTCCCGCGAAAACGCGATGGCATTGCCGGCCAAGCTTAGCGCAATCCCCGGTACCGGTCGGCTCCCTTGGCGCTTTCCCCGGGCAGGGCCCGCGCTTCTGAATGCCGGGGCGAGTTTCCACTCTTTCCATTTTTCCTTTGTCCCATCCCGCAACCAGATTTGGCCATTATTCAACTTCGCCAGCCATCCCCAGGGGCTGGCGTAGATTTTCCGCATCATTTCAGGATGCAGAGCGAACTCTCTCCCGGCTCCTTCCGCGGCAAGTTCCGCCGGCGCCCAGTTCATTCCCGCATCCCGGCTTTCCCAGATGCGTTCAACGCCCTGCTCCGTCCATAGGAGGAGGTGCCGCGGATCTTGCCAGGTGTCTGCCACGAGTTGTTTCACAACCAGGTGGCGAAAGCCGGCGTTCGCCCCCAGAAAGCTCTCTCCCGCGTCCGCACTGACGAGGATTCCCTGCCCCTCCGTCCCCAATACGACTTTTCCTAGGGTGCCGTCGTCCCCAGCCAGGACAACTACACCTGTGATCACCCAGTCTTTCGGGGTCGTTCTCTTCCAGTTCTCGCCGGCATCGCGGGTAACCCACAGCCCTTCGGAAGTCGCGGCATACAGGGTTTCCGGATGGCGAAGGTCCTGGACAATCTGGTGCGTTCTTCGCGCAGCGTAAGGGATGCCTTGGAGTTTGGTCCACACGCCGCCCCGGTTCTCGCTGCGGTAAATACCCGAGCAGGCGCTCAAATAGACGCGCGAGGGATTCGTGGCATCCACTCGCAAACTCATGATGTCCGAATCATCAATCAGACCAGTGGCAATGGACTTCCAGGTCCTACCTCCATCCGTGGTTTTCCAAGGTAAATGGTAGGTGCCGGCATAGATGATATTGGCGTCGCCGGGATCCACGGCGATGGAATCGACGTTTTGCAGTTCCGCATCTCCCGCCGGAGAGATGCGCTGCCAGTTTCGCCCGGCGTCCCGCGAGCGAAATACTCCACTGCGGGTTCCCGCGACCAAAACATCCGGCCGCCCCGAGGCAAACTCCAAAGCCCTCACCTCTTCTTCTGCCAATCCGAGTTGACTCCATGTTCGCCCGGAATCCTCGCTCCCGAAAACACCACCGCCTTTCCCCGGTTCCTGGTACCACACGGCGGCATACACGAGATTCGACTCACGGGGGCCAGCCACCAACCGGGAGATCACAGCGTCTGTCCGGTTGCTCACGCGGCCGCGCATTTCCCATCTTCCGGCCCCATCCTCGCTGGCAAACACATGGCCGTCGGCCGTGCCGAGATATAAACGTCCGCCTGTGGCCGCGCCAAGGGACACCACCATCCCGCCTTCCGGCCCGAGTCGCTGCCAATTCTGCGCAGCGGCAACTTGGGTCACGCTTAGCGTGACGAGAACCGCAATCCAGAATCGGAAGGGCAGTCGCCTCATGTTTTCATTACGCCTTGAAGTTGTCTCACAAAAGCTGCTAGCGACCAGCCTGCGTACCCCAGGGGTTAAAACCCCTGAATTTCCGGTGCTCTTCGGCACGGCTGAAGAGGCTGCAGAAAAACACCTGAAAGGCTCCCTTCACGGGCTTCCGCCAAAAATCGGCGGACGCAGAAAGCGTGAAAGCCCCATTGGATATAAAGGTTTTACGCCGGGGCCCTTCGAAGCTCAGGGTAAACTGAAGCCCCGGCCTCCTAAAAAAATGACTTTCCCCACAAGCTGTGCCCTTCGCATAAGGCACTCAGGGTAAAAAGCCGTGCCCTCCCATGAGCCATTTTTAAGATCGCGCTTCATCATGAGCTTCGTTCCAAAACAAACCGGGCTCGCCAAAGTCGCCTTCGGAGAGCCCCGATTCGCGCAATGTTCTCGAGTGCCGACACGAGTGGAGCACCGCCCGCGCCGGGCATGGCTTCTTAGTACGTCGCGCCTTCCGGTACGAAGACGAAGTCCACGCGACGGTTGTCCTTCTCCATACCCTTTTCGCTAGAAGCTGTGCCGGCACGTGTACTGATGCGCGAGGCGTCGATGCCCTTCTCGCCCAGGTACTTCTTGGCGAGCTCCGCACGGGTTTCGGCCAGCATCGCGGCCTTGGGTTCCTTGGGATCCGCGTAGCCAACGATGACCAGCTTGGCGTTCGGTTCATTCTTCAGACGCAGGGCCACGTCGTCGCCCACGCGCTTGCAAGCATTGTCAAAGCGCGAGGCGCCGACCATGGTGTAGCCGCAATCGCCCACTTTGCTAGCCTGCGGAGGGGGTGCGGGAGCCTGCACGTCGACGTTGGTCTTGGCGCTGGTCCTGCCGCCGCGGCCATCATCCGCGGTGCAAGTGACAGTGTAGCTGCCCGCAGCCAACCCGGTGGAATCAAACTGCGCGGTCGCCGTGGTGCCGGAAATCTGGCCGCCGGTCGCCGCATAGCTGAAGGTCAAAGGATCGCCATCCGGATCGGAGGCACGCGAAATGATGGCCACGCGTTCGCCGGCGATGATTGGATTGCGTTCCGGCGCGCAAGAAATGATCGGTGGAGAATTGGGCCGCTGGACAACCGCAACGTCCGCGGAGCAAGTCGCCGTTCCGCCGCGGCCATCGTCAACCTTGGCATTGATGGTGTAAGAGCCCAGGGTCAGGCCCGAGGGGTTCCAACGCACATCGGGGCCCGTGCCGTCGACCGTGCCGCCTGTCGCGGTATAGCTGTAGGTGAGCGGGTCATTATCGGGATCGCTGGCGTTCACGTGGATCGCCACGGGAGCCGTCGAGCCCTGGTAAACCGAAGGCACCGCCGCAGAGCAAGCCGCCACTGGCGGATGATTCGGCTTCGGCGGGGCCGGCGGGTAGCCCCAACGCACCACGATACCGCTGCCAATCCGGAAATTGTTCTGCCGCGCGCTCGCACTCAATTGCGAGCCGGAGTAGCTGGTCATGAGGTAGTCGGCTTCGACCAAGCGCCACGCTATCGTCTTTGTCAAAACCACATCCACACCACCTCCGGCGGCAAGAGCGAAGGAGCTCTGCGCCGCGTCGCCTGTGAGTTCAGCGCTGCCGTGCGCCCCGCCGAACAGGACTTCCGCGAACGGAACGAAATGATCGAAGCGCCGCAAGTTCAAGCGCGGTCCGAACAAGAAGGTCTCCTGGTTGCCCTTGATGCTGGTCAGCACCTGCTGGGTAGCCCCTTCTGGAAGAACATAGATGTTCCGGGGGAACCGGTAGCCGCCGAATTCCGCGACCAAGCCGAGCCACTTGCTGGCATTATAGGCAAACGAACCCGCCGCGCCGTAGTTGTTGAAGTCAGGCTCGGAACATGGGCAGAAGTGGATATAGCTGAAGAGCCCCGCAACCTCAAACTTTGGCGTCAGGCGACCCCAAGCATGACGATTCCAGGGATTGTTCGCCCAATCCGAAAAAATGTCCGCCGGCTTGCCTGCCGCGGCGGCTGGCATTGCAAAGAGGGTCGGCGATGCCGGGGCGATGCTAAAATCAGGCCCCGCTCCCGTAGCCGCTGCGCTATTTTCGGACGTTCCGCTCCATTTATAGGCAGTGCTTGCAATCTTCTGCTGCGCATAGAGTGGCAGGGCAAGGAGCATGCCCATGGCCACAGTGGCACCCCATTTCAGCATAGTATTCCTCCCTAAATTCATACCTGAAAACGCCGTGTGACCCACGCGTTTCCCTTTCAGACCGTCGACTGCGCCGGGCGAAGGTTGCAGGACAATACGCAGCTCAGCGCTTGGCTCTTCACATTGGGATGGAAGCAATGCTAGCCCACGCGTCACTGCAAATGTCGGAAAGAAGCAAGCTGCTGCCCGAAAAGCATAGTCCACAACTTCATCATTCTGCAAGTTCTTCCGCGTGTCCCAACAGGCCCCTCGGCCACTCTTGGAATGGTCCGAAACAGCCAGAGCCGCAACGATTTTGCCGCGCCCTTTTGCGCTAAACTGTGCACATAATGAAGCCCGCAACCCTTCTCGATTTGCACTGGGCCGGCCATCCCCGCTCCATCGCCTCGGCGTTGCTTCGCTTGGGCGATTGCGTGGCATTGGTCGATCCCGGGCCATCGTCTACGATTGCCAATCTCCGCGACCAACTGGCCGCACATGGTCTGCGCATCAGTGATCTCGACGCTCTCCTTCTGACCCACATCCACCTGGATCATGCCGGTGCGTCCGGCTCCCTCGTCCGGGAAAATCCGCGCCTGCGAGTTTATGTGCACTCGCGGGGCGCCCCGCACATGGCCGATCCTTCCAAGTTGCTCGACAGCGCCCGGCGTCTTTATGGGGACACGATAGAGCGGCTTTACGGTGAATTCCTTGCCGTGCCTCCGGCCAACCTAGGCATCCTGGAAGGCGGCGAAACGCTTTCCTTTGGCTCCCGGCAACTTCAGGTTGTTTATACTCCGGGCCACGCGTCCCATCATGTCACCTACTTCGATGCCTGGGAGGGCCTTGCATTTGTGGGCGATACGGCGGGCATCGCCATCGAAGGGCATCCTTTCATCCTGCCCGCCACTCCTCCACCGGACATCAACCTCGAGCTGTGGAGCACATCCCTGGACGCCATCGCCGCGCTCGACCCCAAGCGGCTTTTTCTAACCCACTTCAGCTTCTGCGATCATCCCGCGCGGCATATCGCCAGCTACCGGGAGCGCCTCCTCCGCTGGAGCGAGCTTGTGGCCAAGATTCTTTCCGAGGGGGTGGAGGAGTCGCAAGCCAGCGAGGCTTTCATCAATGCGATCGCCGCCGAGGCCAGGAAATCTCTTACCCAGGAGGAAGTGGATCACTACCTGTACAACGGCGCGTTGCAGCTCTCCTGGCTAGGCCTTGCGCGTTATCACCGTAAGCGTGGCGCCGCCCCCGCCTGACCTTCGTCGTCCCGGATATTTACTTGCGATGGAAATTTTCCGCCGTCCGCGCGTACTATGAGTGACTCACGGCGCCGTTTGCTGGGGCGACGCCACGACACCCGATTGTGAATAGTCGAACCGGATCAACCATTCGCTGGGCACACTTTTGCCTTCCAACTCCGGCGAGCCAAAAACCCATTTGTTCGCCGCTTTCAATGACAGATCGGCAAAATAGCGGCTGGGACCGGGCACCTCGAGCTCCGTCTGCGAAACATTTCCGGCAGCATCCACATGCACGCGCACCGTTACGCGCACAACACCGTGGATGGTGTTGAGCGCCTTATCCGGAACCTCCGGCAAGATCTGGTCCAACACTTCTCCCCGCGCCGCCGAATCGCCGGAAAGCCTTGCGGCTTGCGTCGCAGGAGCAGTCTCCGCGCGCAATTTCGCAGGCGCGGCGGATGCAGGAGGGGCCTTCTCAACTGCCGCCCTTGCAGAATCCTTCACTTTTGGCTGCGGCGCAAGCGGGGCCTGATTCCGAGCGTGGTCCGTTGGTTTTGTTCCGGACCGCAGCTGAGCCGATGAGGCGCTTGCGGACGGTGGAGCCTCTTGCTTATGCCCCAGGAATCTTGGCAGCGTAACAATGGCCGCAACAACGAAGATCGCCGCGAGCAGCGGAATCGTGTAATTGGGAAAGAACACCGTTTTCTTTGCCTGCGCACCTGGCCTCTGCTGTGGCGACACCACTCTCGGGGGCACTGCCGCTAACTTGGCCACCGGAATGCCGCGCTCTGGCGAGAGCGGAACGTCCAGCGGCGAAAGTTTCGCCGCTGTGGTCTTCGCGGGCGCGGCGCTCACCGCCGGGAGGGATGGCGCTTCCGGTTGCACAACGTGCCCAGGTTTCAGACGCGCTGCAATACTGGCCGGGGTCCATCGGAGCGCGGGATCGCGTTGCAAGGCATGGCGCGCAATATCCTGAAACGGTTGAGGAAGGGTTGCCGGAATTTCGGGATCACCGTGTCGCGCTGCTTGCGCGTCCGACGCGCGCTGCGTCAGCGCCTCCACCAGTGTGATCCCAAGCGACCAGACGTCGCTAGCCCCTGTGACGGGAGATGAAACCAACTCGGGAGCGCCGTAGGAATCCGCACCCCGCGCGAGATGCAGTTCCCCCAGCACCGTCACCGAATCGACCGAAAGTTTAATCTGTTCGCCGATCGCGTGCACATTCGAGGGTTTGAGGTGCCCATGCGCCAGACCTTCTCCGTGCAGATAGATCAAAGCCTCCGCGACGGGGACCACCATCTCGCGGGTTTCTTCCGCCGTCAGCGCTCGCTCGGGCAGAATTTGCGAGAGATTCTCTTCCGCGTACTCGACCACGACGTAGAGCAAGTCGCGTCCATCCAGTCCGCAACGCCCGGAATCCAGGAGCCGCAGCAAATTTCGGTGAGAAAGGCGCGCGGCGCGCGCCCACCTCGAAAGGTGCAACTTCGCCGTCCCCGGATGTGCCAGAATAAACTTGATCACTGCTTTTTCCGCCGGCGCACCGCTGCGGCTTGTTAAGAAAACGCCGCTTCTCGGTGTCCCGCCCAGATATTGTTGTAGCGGGTACTTTCCGTCGATCACCCGCCCTTCGCACCGCTTCCAGAAATCGGCCATCGCACACCTCCGACCAGAGAATCCCTTGACCTGGGGACCCACTGATTCTCTTCCCACGGCGTCCCGTAGGCAATCAAATCATTTGGCGACTACATCTGGCTGGGAAAGCAAGGCAGACGCCGGGGACTGGGCGCTGATTTTCTTCATTCTGGCACGAAACGCCTAACAACCGGGGTGGAAGGTTCGTATCAATTACTCTCTTTCAGCATCTTTTACGGGCGAGACTCGCACCAGCAACCCCGCCTAGCTGGAGCGCAAGGCACTTCCCCCTTTACATGCTGTTTTTTCTGGATCTCAAGACGTCGCTGAAGGCGTTTCTTCTGCCGCTACAGGTGCAGGTGGCGTCAATGCAGCCAGCCGCGCAGAGAGCACACTGGCAAGCAGGTCCACGAGCTTTCGAGCTCCGGCGCCCTCCGGATCGCGGTCCGGATTGTATTGCGCTATATCCAGGCCGAGCAGGTTCTTGTGCTTAACAAATTCCTCCAGGGAGGTTTGCACTTCGTCGAAAGTCAGCCCGCCGCTGCCGGGCACGTTTGTCGCGGGAAACTCTTCCTGGGAGATCACGTCCAAATCGAGGTGCAGCATAAATTCACGCGCATCGGCGTGCAATTGGCCTAGTGCATCTTGTGCCGCCTTCGGGAGACCTTTGTCGTGAATATCGGCAGCAAACACATGGCGCATGGGCGAGCGCGCCAGAAACTGCTGCTCCGCGGGATCCAGGCGCACCAATCCGAAAATCAGCGTGTCCGGCTCGCGCACCAGCGGCGGTTCGCCCCAGAAACGCACCAGTTCCGGCGAGCCTTTGCCGATGATGCCGGCGAGGGCCATGCCGTCGAGACGGCCAGAGGGCGTGGAGGCGGGCGTGTTGAGATCGGCGTCGCGGTCAAACCAAAGGAGGCTGAGGTGCTTGTAGTAGCGACGCGCGCCGGCCAGCAGCGCGACGGTCTGGACACAGTCGCCTCCGAGGACAAGAATCAAGCCGCCGGACTTGGCGGCCAGCTCGGCACGAGGCTTGAGGTCGTTGAGAGCGGCGACGATTTCCGGGATGTTGCGGGCACGCTTGTGGTCGTCGTCCTCGGCGAAGAGACGCGGCGCGCAATCGCCAAAGTCGGTGACTTCATAGCCAATGGATTGAAGTTTTTCGATGAGGCCGGCGGCGCGGAGTGCGGCAGGCGCCTTTTCGGAGCCGGGAGCGAAGCCGGCTGCGCTGGAAGGCGCGCCAATCAAGGCAATCTTGCTGGGTTGACGGACGATTTTGACCGCCAAGGTACGCTCCTTTTCTTCCTTGCTTATTGCTCCTGGGGTTGCCCCGGGCGCCGGAAAAACATTCCGGCAATTGCCCCTGCCCGGCGATACAAAAAGCCGTAGGCGCAAAAACACGCGGTAACTAGCGGCGCGGCGCGGGCGCGATGGTGGCAAGTTCCGCGGGCAACGTGAAGCGCACGTCTTCGCGGATCAGGTCCAGGTCGCGCTGGTCGGTGAATCCGAACTGCGCCAGCCGCTCACTCACCTGCTCAACCAATACCTCGGGCGCGGAGGCCCCGGCCGTCAATCCCACGCGGCGAAGGCCTTCGAGCCACTTGGGATCAATGTCCGTGGCCGCATCAATAAGCTTCGCCTTTATATCTAACCGCTGTGCGAGTTCCACCAGACGATTGGAATTCGAGCTGTTCTGCGAACCCACCACCAGAATCAGGTCCACGTCCTTGGCCATCTGCTCGACCGCTTCCTGGCGGTTCTGCGTGGCGTAGCAGATGTCGTCGCTCGCTGGCCCGATAATGTTCGGGAAGCGCTGGCGAAGCCGGGCCACAATTTCCTGGGTGTCATAGAGGCTGAGCGTCGTCTGCGTGAGGAACGCCAACTTGTCGGGATCCTCCACCTTGAGCGCATCCACTTCCGCCACCGAGTCCACAACCAGCGTGCGATCCGGGGCTTCTCCGGAGGTGCCCACAATTTCCTGGTGATCCCTATGGCCAATCAAGATGATGGTGCGCTTTTCGCGGGCAAACTTCAGCGCTTCCATATGCACCTTGGTCACCAGTGGACACGTGGCATCAATCACGCGCAAGCTGCGCTCCTTGGCTTCATCGCGTACGGTAGGCGGCACGCCGTGCGCGCTGAACACCAGCACGGCGCCATGGGGCACTTCGCTGATGGCTTCCACGAAGATTGCGCCGCGCCGCCTTAACTGCTCCACCACGTAGGTGTTGTGAACGATTTCATGGTGCACGTAAACGGGGGCGCCATAAGCTTCCAGTGCGAGCTCCACGATATCCACGGCACGCACGACGCCCGCGCAGAATCCGCGGGGACGGACACGCAGCAGGACCTTGGCTTCAGATTGTGTTCCCATTTTCTCCCTATGCTGCTGAATTCTCAAAATAATATCATACCAAAGACATTACCGAGGCGCATGCTGTCCGGTACTTAGACGCTTTGCCCTCCAAATGTGCCCTGTTTTCAGGTACAGCCCAATATGCTCTTCTTTTCCTGTAGAATGCCAGCCTAAGGATTTCCTTATATGCCAGCCCCAGAGAATCGAAGGAGAAGCGAACGGGTCATGCTCAACATGACCGTGGTCGTCCTGGCTGAAGACGTCGAGCGCCGCCAGTTGCGGGAAGAGGCGAAAACCCAGGTAGTGAATGCCCATGGCGGCCTGCTGAGAATGCAGTCGGAACTCCATGTGGGTCAGTCCTTCATGCTGAACAATCCCAAAACTGGCATGGCAGAGAGTTGTCGAGTGGTGCGAGTCGACGACGCCGGGCTGGAGTTCTACAACGTCGCGTTTGAATTTGCGCATCCCGCACCCAAGTTCTGGCCGATTGTTTTCCCCCCTGCCGATTGGGGCCCTCCCGGGAGCAACTGAAAGCATTTGGGGAGGCCAGCCAACTTTTTGCCGGGTTCGGTGTTTCATATTATGTGGAGGTACATCAAGTGGAATTGGGGAAGAAAGTACCAACTGCAGTTCTTTTGACGGCCACGCTTATAGGGGGCATGGCTCTTGCGGGTTGCAACGACGACGTGGAAGTGCTGCGTGATCCGGATGTCAAGGTCACCAAAGGGATGACCTGGGCGTGGCGACCGATGGCGCCGCCCGCAACTGCTGCTACCCGGAGCCCTGATGGAAGGCCGGTGGTTTCACGCGACGTGATTGCGCCGCCTGAACAACAGCAACACCTGGAAAGCAATCGCGACTGGAACACGGAAGCGAACCGCAAACAATTAAAGGACGCGATTGAGCGGGGACTGAAGTCGCGTGGACTTGTGCAAGTGAATGATCCCGCGACCGCCGATTTCCTGGTGGACTATCACGTGGCCGTGAAGACGCAGACGGCGACGGTGCCGGTCGGCTATCCCGGCTATCCAGGAGTGGTTTGCGGCCCGTTTGGCTGCTGGGGCGGATGGGGCTGGGGACCTCCGGGATACGGATACGAAAACGTCAGATTCCATGAAGGCACTTTCGTTTTCGATCTGGCGCTGCGCAACCCGAAGAAGCTGGCGTATCGCGCCATCAGCCACAAGGAACTGAACAAACGCACCATTTCGCCGTACCTGGCCGAACATGCTGTCGATCACCTGTTGAAGGACCTGAAACCCCGGTAAGAATTTCCCGGATCAGAATCATGCGGCGAGGGGCGATGGCCGTCCCTCGCCTTTTTTGTTTCCGATCGCGTTCCGCGAAATTGGATTTTCGCGAGAGTTATTAGGGAAATTGAATCTGTTCAAAACCCAGACCTTTGAGGATGCTCTGCACGGAGTTGCGCGCGTTCTCGTCCGCTGACTTCAGTATGCCGTCCTGCAAAGCGCTCTGCTGCAACTGGCGTTCGGCTTCCTGGCGCAGTTGTGTTTCGAGATTCGGGTCCGGCGAGGAAAACAACCCCGTATCGCGCGAGTAGACACGCGTCTTCTCGTTATCGAGGCGGGTCACCAGAATCTCCGCCCTCGGCAGGCTCACTGAAATTTTTCGATTGCTGATAAGCACGTCGCTGGCCTGCAACTTGCCCAGGTCCACCCCGGCAATGACTTCGCCATGTACCACCAACAGCAAGCGGTCGTTCGCAAGAAATTTGGGCAGGTAAGGATTGTCATGCCCCCCGGAAATGATTTTGTCCATGGTGTAGCTGACGGTTTCGAGCCGCTGCAATTTCTGGATCTGGCGGACCACGGTGGGCTGGTCCACGTTAATTAACACGTGGTCGTCTTTCACCACGCCCATCAGGCGCAGAAGCCCAATCCCGGTGGTGAGCCAGACCGCGATCCCCACCAGCGTGAGAGTAATCAGGGCGCCACCCAGAATCCCCGAAAAGAGACTCAGCGTTGTTTTTCCCGGCTGTGAATTGGGTTCTTCGGTGGACATATCAGTTCAGGCGAACATTCACCTTGCTGGGCCAAATGGTACCCCTATTTGGCCTCCGATTCTGCCACCCGCCAGTTATAGCTGTTAACTTTAAGAACAACTAATCAGCGCGGAAGTGGATTGCGGTTTGTCGGCCATGTTGCGGCTGTGAAAGCGGCGGCCCTTCGAAGCTCTCCTCTCCGATCGGGGCAAGCAGGGTAAACAAGCCGCCGCACTCCAGATGGGCCATGAAGTATGATTAGGACGATGAGCGCCATGCTTCTGGATGAGCAGGAGCCAGGGCTGCAGCGAGCAGCGCAAAGACAAGAACACTCGTGTGCTTGGAGGCAGGAGCATCAGGTTTCCTTTGTGAATTGGTGAAACGGCAGCAAAACCGGGAGGCAGAAAAAAGGCCAGCCGCTCTCTCAGGACGGCTGGCCTTGACTTGATTCTCGGAGGGGACTCACCCTACGGCGAGCGTGATTCCGGCCTCTGTGCTCTGGCTAACGCAAAAAAAGACCAAACAAAATCAGTGGGCAGGTTCCGAGTCCGGCCGCCGGATTGGTCGCCGGCCCCACTCTTCCACTGTCGCCACCCCGCGCCGCGCCGCCAGTATCCACGCTTTCTGGCTGGCCGCCAAGCGGCTGACTCCCGATTCCCAACCTTTCTGGAGGAAGTAGAGGGTCGCCAGGCACAGGCCAATGGCGATAAAGCCCAGAGCGAACAAGGCGAAGGCCGCCAGCAGTTCCCGGACAAAGTAAAACTGAAGCGCAGTGATACCCCCTAGAAACCACCAAATCCACTTACGAAGGCTATCTTTAGCTTTCACGGCTTTCATTTCCCCCTATGTGACCAGCTCGTGGCGACGGCTGGATTCCCCGCTCTTCCGGTTAGATGCCTCTCACCTGACCTTTGGAACGAAGCATCGTACCTGTCCCATTAGACAGGGTAGGAGGGAGGAAATCTATAGTACGAAGGTCACAAAATGGCGGGCAAACTGGGTTTCTAGTAGACCTCTGCATAAACTTAATGCTATCTATATTACTGTAACCAATAGGCTTATTTGAATGCGCCAAAAGAGGAAATTTGCGCCTTTTCTTCGCGGTACTACCCTGTGGAAAACCTGCCCTTTCGTACAGGTTTTTTGCGCGCCTCTTCCAGGCGCACTTTTTCGCAGATCAACCTGTCTCCAAGGACAACCTCATGCCAATAGGATTTTAGACAAAGGGGGTCTAATTGCTTTTGAAAACATAGCCCACGTCGAACGGCAGCTTACCATCGATCCGCAACACCTTCACCGAACTGTTGATGGCATATACGTCCACCAACCCCACTGCTCCGGGCGTGGCTGCCACCGTCCGCAGGAGTAGCTCGTCGGTCACCGCAATCCGAATCACCGGCCGGGATTCGTTGAGCTTGGCCAAGAGCGGCTTCACCTCCGAAGCAGCGACACCGAAGAGTTTCTGAATAGCGCCGTGCATCTCCGGGGAATCTGGATCGTGCACCACCAGTGTGAAGCTCCTGCCGTCGGGCCAGGTCCTCTGCGCGCCTTTACAGAGTTTGACCAATTCCGCCATCGAGACTCCCTGCAGTTTGTTTCCTGTTGCGGTCACGAGCGCCCAAGTCTTGACCGCAGATAATAGCGGTACAGCAGAAAGCAAGAGCAGCCCGGCGAGCCCGAAGACCCGGAGTTTCCGAAGTGAAGAAACGTCTTTCATAAGCGCCAACAACCTTTCAGGCTGGATACCACCAGTTTCCCGGTTGGTGGCAAGTTCGCACAAGTGCGTCTTCGACAACATGTGCCTAACCTGACGACGTGTCCAAAACAGCAGCAGGGAGTGCGCGCCTGCTTGGCAACTGCACACACCTGTTCTTCGGTCCAGTATCGAGCGAGGCGCGCGAAACGCTAACTTCGACAGGTGCACTGCAAAAACTGGAATTTCACTCAGGAGCGGAGTGACCATGGATCGTCTTCTGCCTCTCCGAAATGCGCTGGTGCCGTTGCAACGAAATGGAACAAACGCGCGCGCGGCTGACTCCTACGTAATGGCCTTCACCCAGCTTGGCGATAAATTCCTGAAACAAATTGGAACGGTACTGGTCTTGGCCAGCTTGCTTGCCGCGCCGGCTTGGGCGCAGCAATCGGCCCACGTTGAGGACGCTAAAGCGCGCCCGGCGAAGCCTGGCGTCAAGGTTACGACGGCCTCGCAGAAACTGTTCGGGACACTGGGCATCGCCAGCAAATCCATGGAAGCGCGCGAAAACCTGGAAATGGCCCTGGATCAATACGAAAACGCGGGGTTCGATGAAGCCATCATGCACGCGCAGATGGCCACGGAAAAAGACCCGAACTTCGCCCTGGCCTACGCTGTCTGGTCCTTTGTGGCGCGCCGCACCGTGCCGGTCCCTGAGGCTCTGCAGAAAGCCAAGGCCCTGAAAACCAAATGTGCGGGCGACGAATGCCTGCTGGTGCAATTTCTGACCGGCGCGCAGGAAGCAAACGTCATCCCCGCCATCGCCGCCATGAACGACCTCCTGGCGCGCCACCCAAAGGACAAACATATCCTCTATCTCGCGGGGGAGTGGCTGTTCTTCCAGCAGGATTTCGAGCGTGCCGCAAAGTTGTGGACCGCTTCGCTCGAAGTAGACCCAAATTTCCCGCCCGCACTCAACATGCTGGGCTACTCCTACGTGGAGGCCCTCGGACCCGATCCCCAGAAGGCTGTCGGATACCTGCGAAGGTATGCGGACGTACTCCCGGATCAGCCCAATCCCCAGGATTCCTTGGGCGAAGTGCTGCGCATGACGGGAGACGATTCCGGATCGCTGGCCCACTATGCGGAGGCTCTCCGCATTTCACCCACCTTTACCACCTCGCAGTACGGCCGCGGTGACACCTACACGATGATGGGAAACTATGGGACGGCCCGCTCGGAATATGAAAAGGCCCTGAAGATGGCCAACAATCCAGAGGACAAATTGCACGTCGAGTTACAGTCCGCCCTCGTGCATTTCTGGGAAGGCGACTCCGGGACCGGCCGCCAGGAACTCGCCGCGCTATCCACTGAATCAGGCGCACAGAAAAACGCCGCCGGACAATTCGAGATTGACTACGCCAGAGCCCTGCTCGCGCCAGATGCTCAAAGCGAACAGCAAATTCTCCTAGGCCTGGAAAACTCGTTCGCGGCATCGGCTCCGGGCATGACCGAAGCACAGAGAAACGCCGCCCTCGCGAGTGTCTTGCGCGAGGAAGTGCGCGTCCATGCCGCCAGCAACGATGCGCAAGCAGCGCAGCTTGCCCTCGACAAACTCGCAAAGCTGGCCGCCGATTCGCGGGACCTGCTGGTGGAAAGTTACTACGAATCGGGCCTAGGTTTCTTGTCCGCGGCCCAGGGTGACTTTGCAAAAGCGGCCGAGCAACTTGCCGCAGACCTGCACGCGCCACTCACCGTTCGCCAGTTGGTTCTCGTGGAAAGGAAATTGGGTGACACACCAGCCGCGGAGAAAGCTCTGCTCCGCCTGAAATACCTGCGCACACCGACGGCGGAATGGTATGTGGCCACGCAGGTCAATCGCATCAACCCCGAAGGCGTTACGCCCTGATACGGTTTTTCCCCGAACAAACAATCGCGCTGCAGCGGCTTCCCCCAGCCACGGCAGCGCGATTTGTTTTTCTGGAGGAGTGCTTACGCTTTTTTCAGCAAGCGCGCGATCAATATCAGGATCCGGAATCCTTCTGCATCTTCGGCTTGCTCGCCTAATTTGCCCTCCTTCCTTTATACTTGTGGCGTTCTTTTGGAGCGGGTTTCGGGGGAATCAGGGATTGCCTGCAAATTGCTCCATGATTTCGGTGGAGCTGTCATTCCCCTCTCCGATCGTATGTGTGAGTTGCCTTGCGATCGTTCGCAACACGCCAAAAAAACAAATCATTCGGGGGACGTGTGAAAAGGCTGCGTTGGCTGGGTGTTTCTCAGGCAATCCTCATCTTGGCTCTGCTCATGGGGGGATGTGCCCGGCAGGAGTCCTCTCAGAAGGCTGCGGAATCGCCGGCGGCCAACGCGCGCCCAGCCATTATTTTCATGACGGACTTCGGCACGGCCAACGATGCCGTGGCCATCTGCAAAGCCGTCATGCTGGGCATCGCTCCGGACGCGCGCATCCTGGACATCACTCACCAGGTCACCCCCTTTTCGATCGAGGAGGGCGCTCGCTTTCTCGCCGGCGCTTCGCCGTATTATCCCGCGGGCACAGTCTTTGTCGTGGTCATTGATCCGGGCGTGGGCACTTCGCGCAAGGCCGTGGTCGTCAAGACGAAGAAGGGACAATTTTTCGTGCTACCGGATAATGGCTTGATCTCTCCAGTGATTGAACGCGATGGCTTGGACTCCGCGCGCGAAATCACCAATACCGGATGGATGATTGGCCAGACCATTTCCTCGACCTTTCATGGCCGCGACGTTTTCTCACCGGTCGGCGCGCATCTCGCCGCCGGTTGGGACTTCACTCTGGTCGGCCCGGAAGTGCAGCAACTGGTGCGTCTCACCCCGAAAGTTTCAAACATAACCGACAAAGGCATCGAAGGGGACGTCATCGGCCTGGATGACCCTTTCGGCTCGCTCATCACCGATATTCCAGGCGACGAGTTCAAGAAACTTGGCTATAACCTCGGCGACAAAATCATCGTCGACCTTAACAAGAAGCCCTTCACCGTTCCTTACGTCAAAACCTTCATGGACGTACCCGTGGGTGAGCCACTCCTTTACGTGGATTCCCGCGGGCGCATGGGGCTGGCTCTGAATGAGCGCAATTTTTCGGTGGCGTATAAGATCACGCCGCCGGTGCCGCTGTTCATTCCCAAGAAGGGGGCGCCGATCAAGGGCAAGTGAGGCAGACCGGCGCCCATTTTCATGGCGATTTGCTTTTTTGCGGAAGGCGGCTGACAATCGGAAAGATTCTCCGAAGAGAGGTCTGCCATGCCCGAAGCCGTCATCGTATCTTCCGTGCGCACGCCCGTGGGCCGCGGCTACAAAGGATCGCTGCGCACCACCCGCCCCGACGACCTCGCTGCTATCGTCATCAAGGAGGCGCTCGCGCGCGTCCCGGGACTCGATCCGAGGGAAATTGAAGACGTCATTCTCGGCTGTGCCATGCCCGAAGGGGAGCAGGGCATGAACGTGGCGCGCATCGCGGCGTTGCGGGCCGGATTGCCGGTGGAAACGTCCGCCATGACCGTGAACCGGTTTTGCTCCAGCGGTCTCCAGGCCATCGCGCTTGCCGCGGACCGCATCCGCAGCGGCGCGGCCCAGGTCATCGTCGCGGGCGGCACGGAATCCATGTCGCTTGTGCCCATGGGCGGCAACAAAATTTCGCCGAATCCCTGGCTCGTGGACCATTATCCGGACGCTTACATCAGCATGGGCCTGGGCACGGAACATATCGCGCGAAAATTCGGCATCTCTCGCGAACAAGCGGACCAGTTCGCTTTGGACTCGCACAAGAAAGCCGTTGCGGCGCTGGCCGCGGAAAAATTCAAGGATGAGACTGTACCCGTCGAGGTAAAAATCACTTCCCTGCCCAATGGCAATGGAACGAAGCCAAAAGGGCCGGCCAAGCCAGCGACGCAATCGTTCATTTTCGATAAGGATGAACTGCCGCGCGCGGATACTTCGCTGGAAGTGCTAGCGGGATTGAAGCCCGCTTTTCACGCGATGGGTACAGTGACGGCCGGCAATAGCTCGCCCATGAGCGATGGCGCGGCCGCGGTCGTGGTCATGTCCGATGCCAAGGCCGCGCAGCTTGGCCTGAAGCCGCAAGCGCGCTTCGTTGCGTTCGCCACGGCCGGTTGCCCGCCGGAAGAGTTTGGTATCGGCCCCGTTTATGCCATTCCCAAGGCGCTGCAGCTTGCAGGCCTATCTCTGAATAATGTTGCGGTGATTGAACTGAACGAAGCGTTTGCGGCGCAGTCCCTCGCCGTCATTCAACAAGCCAATCTCGATGCAGCGCGCGTGAACCCCAATGGCGGCGCGATTGCGCTCGGCCATCCGCTCGGCTGCACCGGCGCGAAACTCACAGCTTCTCTTATCCGCGAATTGCAGCGCCGCAATGCGCGCTACGGCATGGTGACTATGTGCATCGGCGGCGGCATGGGGGCCGCCGGCATCTTCGAACGCTTGTAACGTTCTTTACAGGAAGATCCGGCCCTTGCATCCCCCTATATTGGTCCCACACGAAAAGTCTGCAGCGCTCCGCTCCCATGCGCCTGGCATTCCGGGTGGTTGATCAGTTTTCGATTACGCGACCACGAGGCTAGCGACTACTCGGGAATCGGCCAATCCGGTGACGGGTTTAGACTTCGGCGTGTGAAAGGCGCGACATGGTCGTGGACCCGCTTCCGGCCCTGATGAAAACCGGGCCGGTTCAGGCCGAGCTCGGATTGTCAACTGGCGAACGGACGCTAGTCATCGTCGGGATCGGTGGGCGGACTCTTGTCGTTGATGAAGTGGGCGGCATCGAGCGTCGCGGGTATTTTCTGGAAAGTGATAGGCGTCTGGATGAGGTTGAAACAGTCGGAAAGGTCGTCGGCCGTAGCGTCGGCGTAGCCGAGCGAAGGCAGGTTGAATGTGGTCTCGATGAATTTGAGGATGCTGCCGAAGTCGTGCGTGGTGTGAGAAATGTAAGCCGCTTTGGCGTAGGGTGAAACAACGACAAGGGGAACGCGGAAGCCGTAGACGTATCCCGATCCCCAACTGACACCGTCGTTGATGACCTTGGGTGCGACGTGATCATACCAGCCTCCCCAATCGTCCCAAGTGATGATGATGGCGGTGTTCGCCCAATACTGGCTATTGCCAATGGAATTGACAATCGAGGCTACCCAGGAGGGTCCGCTGCCGTTGTTGCTCTCGGCGTGATCGGACTGGGCGCCGTCGGGGATCACCCAACTCACTTGCGCAAGTTGGCTGTTGGCGATGTCCACCAAGACTTGCGATTGCGGAATGATCACATTGTTGGTCCAATCCGGGCCGGTGCAGGTGAGCGTGCCGTTTATGGTTAGTTGCTGGCAGATGTGCTCAATGGCGTCGGGCGCGGTCCAGATGGAACCGGCGGACGGGGCGTAGTAGCGCCACGACACGGCCTTGGCATCCAGCAGATCGGTCAGGGTTACGTGTTCGAAGCAGGGATACTGCGATGATGACTCATCACCCAACGGGTTGATTAACGCCACCGTCGTCCCGGCCGTGGCAATGCAGCCCGCAATGCTTCCACCGCTCATGTTCTCGGAGGCGAAAAGATCGCTGGTGGCAGTGGGCGCCGAAGTGCCGGAAAGAATGAATTGGTGCGCGGGAAAGCTGGGGCCCTCGTTGGTCTGAAACATGCGATCGCCGAAGGTGTATTGCTCGGCCAAAGCGAAGTACGGCTGAACGCCGGATGGGTTGACATACATGAATTGCGGGTTGGGATGCGCATTGGGAGGACAATTGGCGGCTGGACTGCATGGGATCAGGTTCGCGCCGTCCATTTTGCCGCCGTCATACATGGAGACGAAGGCGGAATGGGCGTGGCTCAGATCGTAATTCTGAGGGTTGGAGCCGGCTGTGCCCAGGTCGATGGGGCTCAGCGTGATGGTCTGGTGCGCTGAGTTCACGCCGCTCTGCGCAATGTCCGCGCCGTTTTTGATCAGCACGGGATCCTGGAAAAGATTGTCGGGGGTGCGGTTCTCCTGAAAGATGACGACAATGTGCTGAATCACGGCCGCCGTTGTCAGGGTCAGCGCCTGAGAGCCGTTGCTGGGAGCCATACTCTTGGCGTCGCTTCCGGCAACGGTGATGGTGTAGTTGCCACCCGGGGTGCTGCTCGAAGTAGACACCGTCAGCGTGGAAGTGCCCGGAGCTGTGCCCGTGATCGCTATCGGAGACACACTGAAGGAACAAGTGGGAGCCGGGGCACCACCGCTGATGCTGCTGCACGAAAGGCTGACACTGCCGGTATACCCATTTGCCGGAGTCACCGTGATGGTGGAAGTGGACGCGTTTCCGGCAGTGACGGAACCTGGGTTCAACGCGGTGGCAGTCAGCGTGTAGCTGGGTGGAGCTATCGGCCCTGTTGACGAGCCTGAGCTGCAACCGCTGAGACCGAGCAGAAGTGCGCTAAGGCTGAGGAATGCACCGGAGGCAATTAACGGACGAAGGGGACTCATAGGAGGATCTCCTTGCGACTGCCGGATTGCACTTCGCCGAATACTAACCCAGCTGGCGATGTTTCGACTCGGAGGAAAACATACTTTTTGTGGGTTCGCACTCGACAAATCGGATAATCGGAAACTTGCCCGCCGGCGCCTTCCGGGTGCTACCTGTCGAGCCATTTAAGAATGTAACCCTGGCTGGGGTTGTCGAGACATTGGAAATGTAACCGAAAGTTTGTTGTTGCGGCTGTGGGAAAGTGGGAATCCCGCGGGGGGTGCGGGATTCCCA
>Ga0074044_10000236_pt1 | contig 55353 bp, 54 predicted proteins | sample BogForMeECP23OM1_FD_94443 | JGI IMG/M metagenome (GOLD analysis project Ga0074044, IMG submission 94443) | Bog forest soil microbial communities from Calvert Island, British Columbia, Canada - Bog Forest MetaG ECP23OM1 | ecosystem: Environmental > Terrestrial > Soil > Wetlands ...
ACCAATTCCACCTGGTCGAGCGAATCCGCGCCCAAGTCGTCCACGAACGACGCGGTTGGGGTGACTTCCGCTTCATCCACTCCAAGCTGCTCGACGATGATCTGCTTTACGCGTTCTTCCACGCTGGCCATGCCCATTCCTCCGCGACCCGATGTCGCATAATCGTATTCGTACTGCTTGCACCGTATTCCGGCCCAAAGGCCGGCCTACAATCTCTTTTCGACTTGCCAAGGTAACCTGCCAAGTCTACTTTCCCAGCCCCGCAAGGTCAACTTGGGGTTTCAGTCGTTGGCGAATTTCGCCAGGCCACAGTGCACACATCGACGGGCAATGAGCGCTGTCTTTCTGTACCACCATTTGTTGCCGAAGTTCTCCCCACATCGGGGGCACTGCCACAAATTCAGTCGTGCTACAGTAAACAGGGCTGTGAAGAACCAAGCCAGCATAATCATCGACATAACAAAACCCATCACCCTCGATCTGCCAACAAGGCTCCCTAGTAAAAGATTCAGAAGTCCGAGCGGGATGATCCCAAAGCACGCGAGCAAAGCCTCGTTTCTCACCCTGCGATAGTCCCGCCACTGTTCGCTATAGTCCGCCATTACGCCAAATACATACCACCGTTCACGTCGAGAACGTGGCCGGTGATGTAGCAGGCATCGTCGCTCGCGAGAAACACGATGGCGGCGGCGACATCACGGCTGCTGCCCATGCGCCCCAGTGGAATGCGTAGCTTCAATTCTTCCTTTACTTTGTCGGAGAGTACGTCCGTCATGGGCGTTTCGATGAAACCGGGAGCGACAGCGTTCACCGTGATATTGCGCGAAGCAATTTCGATGGCGATGGCTTTCGTCAAACCGATCAGGCCGGCCTTCGCAGCCACATAATTGGCCTGCCCGGCGTTGCCCATCCGCGCAACCACCGAAGCGATATTGATGATGCGCCCCGCGCGGGCCTTCATCATTCCCGGCAGGACCTGCTGGATACAGATATGCGCACCGGTGAGATTCGTGCGGAGGACGGCATCCCAATCGTCGGCCTTCATGCGCACGGCCAGACCGTCGCGGTTGATGGCTGCGTTGTTGACCAGGATGTCCACCTTGCCAAACTTCTCGAGGATGCTCTTGAAGGCGGTCTTGGTCTGTTCCGCGTCCGCCACGTCCAGTTTCACGGCGAAGGCTTCGCCACCCTTGCCGGTGATTTCCTGAACCAGTGCCGCCAGTTTTTCCTCGTTGCGCGCGGCAGCGACGACTTTGGCGCCGGCCTCGGCAAGGGCCAAGGCCGTTTCGCGGCCAATGCCCTGGGAGGCGCCGGTTACGACCGCCAGTTTGTCTTTCAGACTGAACATATCTCAAACTCGCTGTAGCTCACCCCTTCAGGGGTGAGGCCTTTCCTTACACTTGCGACCCGGCTTCATTTGTGGAAACCCTCAGGCCTGAAGGCCTGAGCTACAGCCTGCTTTAGGCTGAATCGGTTTTTGCACCGGCGATTTTTTCCACCGTGCCCTGCAAACTCTTTTCGTCTTCCACGTTCAGTGAGGCCACGGAGCGCTCGATCTGGCGCATCAATCCAGTGAGCACGCGGCCGGGGCCCACTTCCACGAACGTGTTCACGCCCTCATCGAGCAGCAGGCGCATGGACTCTTGCCAGCGCACCGTCATGGATACCTGGCGAATCAAGGCTTCGCGCGCTTCATCGCCCTTGCGAATGGTGTCGGCGTCCACATTGGTGACCAGGGGGACTAGCAAATCGGCAAATGTGGTTGTGCGCAAATCCTTTTCGAGTTTTTCCTGCGCCGGCATCATCAGCGCCGAATGGAAGGGCGCGGAAACCGCCAGCATCATGGAGCGCTTTGCGCCAAGTTGCGAAGCAATCTCCACCGCGCGCTTCACCGCGCTGGCGTGGCCGGAAATGACGGTCTGCTCCGGCGAATTGAGGTTCGCAGGCGTACAAATCTCGCCTACCGCGGCGCGCTTGCAGGCGTCCTGCACCACCGCCGGAGAAATGCCCATGATCGCGGCCATGCCGCCCTGTCCCGCGGGCACAGCATCCTGCATGTACTGGCCGCGTTTACGCACCAGTCGCACCGCGTCCGCAAAGTTCAACGAACCAACCGCCACAAGCGCCGAGTATTCCCCCAGGCTGTGCCCGGCAACGAAATCCGGCTCGAGGCCTTTTTCCGACAGTACGCGATAGGCCGCCACGGACACGGTCAGGATGGCGGGTTGCGTGTTCGCCGTGAGCTTCAATTCCTCTTCGGTGCCTTCAAAGCACATTTTGGAGATGGAAAAGCCCAGCGCCTTGTCCGCTTCGTCGAAAACCGCGCGGGCCGCGGGGTACTTTTCCGCGAGTTCCTTGCCCATGCCCGGGTACTGCGATGCCTGCCCGGGAAACATAAACGCTACTTTTCCCATACTCGACTCCCTCTCCAGACGTTACGCTTTCACTTGCGTCAGGGATAGTTCCTGTTCGATCCGTTCATTGATTCGTGCGCGCGCCAGGCCGGTGGCCACGCGGATGGCATTCTTCATGGCATTCGCATTCGACCTGCCGTGGCCAATCACGCACACACCCCGGACGCCCAGAAGCGGCGCTCCGCCGTACTCCGAATAGTCCATTGTCTGCTTGATGCCCTTCATCGCGCCTTTCGACAAAAGATACCCGATCTGAGAAGCCCATGAACTCTTATAGGTCTTGCGAAGAAACTTCACAACCTCCATCGCCAACCCTTCGCAGATCTTCAAGGCAATATTGCCCACGAACCCGTCGCAAACAATCACGTCCACCTTGCCGGAAAACAGGTCTCCGCCTTCCACGTTGCCGACGAAATGCACCGGCAAAGCTTTCAAGCGATCGTAGACGGCGCGCGTCAATTCATTCCCCTTGATCTCTTCCTCGCCAACGGAAAGCAAACCCACACGCGGCTTGCGGCTTCCGAAGGTGACCCGGTAATAAATCTCGCCCATAACTCCGAACTGCAACAGGTGCTCGGGCTTGGAGTCCACATTCGCGCCCACGTCCAGAAGCACCGAGACGCCGCCCTTGGCATTGGGAAACGGCGCCGCCAAGGCTACGCGGTCCACCGAAGGCAGCGTTCCCATGATGAACTTCACCGTGGTCATCACCGCGCCGGTATTCCCCGCGCTTACAAACGCGTCGGCCTTTCGCTCTTGCACCAGCCGCGCGCCCACATGGACCGAACTGTCTTTCTTCCGGCGGAAGGCCTGGGCCGGGTGATCGTCCATGGTGATCACCTCGCTGGCCGGAACAATCTCGATGGGCACCGTTGGCCGCGAATGCCTGGCTAATTCCGCGCGAATCACATTTGGCTGGCCCACCAGGAGCACGCGCACGCCGTATTCCTGCGCCGCCAACACACTCCCCTCCACCTCCGGACGGGGTGCGTGGTCTCCCCCCATGGCATCCACGGCAATTGTGATCATGGGATTCTTCTTCCGCAGACTCCAGGATCGCAGCAGAGGCACGCTGAAGGCCGCTCAGGCCAGCTCCCCTGAAAGAGCTGACGCCAAGCTCTGCTACTACTTCGTATCGTGAACCGGGCGCCCCCGATAGTAGCCGCAATGGGCACAAGCATTGTGCGGCTGCTTCATTTCGTGGCAATTCGGACACTTGGCCAGCGCCGGAGCGAACAGGTGATCGTGCGCCCGCCGCTTGTTCTTGCGCGCCTTGGAGTGCCGACGTTTTGGGTTAGGCATTACACTACTCCTCGTTCTCGCCTCGTTCGCAGTGGCACACAGCGCCGCACCGAACGAGGTCGGATTCTATGGGCATTCCGCCCGGGAATCTATTGTTTCTTGAGCCAGTCCTGCTTCAGCCGCGCGAGGGGAGCGAGCCGTGGGTCGCTGGAGTGCCGCTCACACCGGCACTGCTCCTGATTGAGATTGGCCCCGCAGTGCGGGCACAACCCCCGGCAATCGCTCTGGCAGATCACTTTCATCGGCAAAGACAGTAACACCTGTTCCTTAAGCACGTCCGCCAGGAACAGACCTTCTCCTTCGAAAAATCCGATCTCCGTGTCGTCATCTTTCAGCCGCTCCACGTCGTTCGGTGTCCCCTTGAGGAGCGGTTGATAGAAGAGGTCGAAATCCCGGTGCACTTCCTCGATCACGGGTTCCAGACAGCGCGCGCAGACCATTTCGATCTTGGTATGCAAATCGCCGGTGACCCGAATTTGTCCTTCCAGCAGTTCCGCCGTGGCATTCACTTCCAGCGGTTCCGCCTGTTTCACTTCGGTAAGTCCGTAATCGATGCTACCCGGGGCGTAGCTTTTCCGGATGCGCACTTTGCGCACGGCAAGATCCTTGACGTCAAGGAACATATCTTCAGCGCCTCCGGCGCGTACGCTCATGCCATTCCATTATTTCGGCACTTCCTGCCTAAGTCAAGAAAGCGGGGCAAAGATAAGGGTGTGCTTGCGCCCTTGGGGTCAAGGGTGACTCCTAGTACTAGACCGTCGCCCGGAATCAACGAAAATAGGCGCTGACGACCTTGGCGTAGTCCGCGAAGGCGATTTCCGGGTCCTCGAGCTCGGGATGCCAGGCCTTCTCCCACTCGAAGCAGAAGTAGCCTTTGTAGCCGATTTTCCGGAGCGCTTGGATCTGCCGCTGGACGGGGACGTCGCCGCGCCCCGTGAGTACGTATTTGCGCCCCGTGCCGTCCGGTATGGAATCTTTCAGATGCGTGTGGCGAATCCAGGAGCCGAGTTCGCGGACCGTGTCCTCCGGCTGTTCATGGCCATCGGCAAAAGTGTGGTGGGCATCCCAAAGCAAGGCGGCATGTGGTGAATCGGCGCGCGTCAGGACTTCCTTGAGATCGGGGGAATGCACGAAATCGCCATGCGATTCGATGATGACGGTGACGCCGCGCGGCCCGGCGTATTCGCCAAGTTCGTGCAGGCCCGCCGCCACTCGCGCGATGACTTCTTCTCTGGGACCCTTGAGCTCGTTGCCGAACACGCGGACATAGGGCGAACCGATGGCGGAGGCAAGATCAATGAAGCGTTTGCCATCCGCAATTTGCTCGGCGCGTTTTGCGGGGTCGGCTTCATGGAGCATGGTAGAGCTGCCGACATCGGCGAATTTCAAGCCGTGAGCGGCAAGTTCTTTCTTGCTTTGCGCGACGCGGTCTGGCGCAAATTCCGGGCGCGAAGGCAAATCCATGGTGCCCATCAGGCCACGGAGTTCGATGGCAGCAAAGCCGTGTGATTCCGCGAAATCCAGAATTTTCGGCCATTCCCAGGCCGGGCAGCCCAGTGTGCTGAAGGCTATCGGCAGGCGTTCTTTTGTGTCTACCGCCCAGGCAGAACGGCTTAGCGCCACGCTGGCTGCGCCTGTGGCGCTCGCGGCTACAAATTCCCTTCGGGTGAGTCTCATCGTAGGTCTCCCATTCTCCTTGTTGGATTTTTCACAGTCGCGGTCCACTGGAACTATCAGACCTCGCGAATGACCTTGAGCAAGCCGTCCATGGACTCGCGGCTTGACGCTTCTTTGTCCTTTGCCGCGTTCAGGTAATGCGTTTCCAGCGACATCGTGCCGGTAAACCCATCTTTCAGGATGGCGCGGAACTGCCCGAGGTAATCAATTTTCCCGCCGCCGACGGGGCGCCACATTTCTCCCGTGCCTTCCGCATCTTTCAGATGCATGTGCCAGATGCGCTTTTTGTCCAGCGGATCATAGCCGTCCGGGAAAGGCCGTTCGCCCGCGGCGTAGGCATTTCCGGGGTCCCAATTCAAGCCCAGAGCCGGGGCCTTCACCGCGTTGAGCATGGCCGCGCCTTCCGCACCCGTGGCCACGTTGCAGGCAAACTCATTTTCGAGCACCAGGCGGATACCTTCGGCCTTGGCAACGGCCGCCGTTTTGTCCAACTCTTTTGCAACGCGGTCGAAGACCGTGTGAGGATCGTCGACGCGCCAGAAGGAAAAAATGCGCACCTTGTCGGTCCCGAAATCCTTGGCGCGCGCGGTGGCACGTTCGAGCAGCGCATCCTGCTTTTCGTGCTCATTGGGGGCAAAATTGCCCTTGCCTTCGGCGAATTTTGAAGTGGTGCCCGGCAGAGTGGTTTTGAAATAGGCCGAATCCAGGACGGACACGCGAAGATTGTATTTCGCGAGCAGGTCTTTGGCGCGCTTCACTTCGTCAGGCGTAAATTCCGTGATGTACTTGTTCCAGACGGTGCGCAGCTCGACCCAATCCAGGCCGTAGCCTTTGACCCATGCCAGTGCCTTCTCCAAATCCTGGGTCACTTCATCGGTAATCACGCCGAGTTTGAATTGCTTCACGTCCGCCGCCGCCGCGCGCATGGCGCTCATCATTACGAATGCTGTTGCTCCACCGGCCAGGAATTCGCGTCGTTTTATCATGTTAACTGAATCCTATTCTTCGGGCGCAGCCGCGTCAATGTGGCCCTGCCGGTCCGGCACCTTCGCGCCAGTTTCCTTACAAATTCTTCACGAAGACCTCCGGACTTCTTAAACCGGGCCGGGAGACTATATGGGTGTCAACGGAACGATTGTCAGAACGAGGATATGCCGTGTCGCCCTTTGCCATTCTCGCGTTTGTCATGCTCGCGATCGACTTCACGCTGGTTTTGTTGTTCAATCTGGTCTATGGGGAAAAACGCGAGAAATTCTCCCGCGCAAAGCTGCTGCAAGAGATTCGCCGAGGAACGCGCTAAGACTGCCTGGAGGCTTTCGACGCGGTCGCCGGGCCCCGCCGGTCTCCTGGGGTCACCAATCCACATACAGCCTGCTACACTAGGTTGCATCGCTCCCAGGAGCACCACATGTCTGATGCAACGCAGTTCGCGAAGTCTGTTCCCACCCGCACCGAATCCGACAGCATGGGCAAGATCGAAGTGCCGGTTGACCGCTACTACGGCGCGCAAACAGCCCGCTCGCTGATTCATTTCGCCATCGGCAAAGACACTATGCCGCCGGAGTTGATCCGCGCCTTCGGCATCCTGAAGAAGGCCGCCGCCCTGGTCAATCACGACCTCGGCAAACTTTCCGAAGAGAAGGCCAACCTAATCGTGCAGGCCGCCGATGAAGTGGTTGCCGGAAAGCTGCAGGAACATTTTCCGTTGCGCATCTGGCAGACCGGCAGCGGCACCCAGACGAACATGAACGTCAACGAAGTGATTTCCAACCGCGCCATATCCATTGCCGGGGGCGTGGTGGGCAGCAAGAAGCCCATTCATCCGAACGATGACGTGAACATGTCGCAATCGTCGAACGACACGTTTCCCGCGGCCATGCACATTGCCGCAGCTACGGAAACTTCGCGCCATTTGCTGCCCGCGGTGAAGCGGCTGCGCGACGCGCTGGACGCGAAAGCGAAAGAATTCATGGGTGTCGTCAAGATTGGCCGGACGCATTTGCAGGACGCTACGCCGCTAACTGTTGGCCAGGAATTTTCGGGGTGGGTCAGCCTGCTGGACCGCGATGGCGCGCGGATTGCCATGGCATTGGAAGGCCTGCTGGATCTGGCCATCGGCGGGACGGCGGTGGGCACGGGCTTGAATGCGCATCCGGAGTTTGCGGAGCGCGCGGCCAAGAAAATCGCCGAACTCACCGGGCTTCCCTTCCGCTCGCACCCCAACAAATTTGCCAGTCTTTCCGCGCATGACGAAATCGTGTTCGCCAGCGGCGCGCTGAAGACTTTGGCGGCTTCTCTGATGAAGATTGCGAATGATATTCGCTGGCTGGCTTCCGGGCCGCGCTGCGGACTTGGTGAATTGACGCTGCCGGAAAACGAGCCCGGCTCCTCGATCATGCCGGGAAAAGTGAACCCCACACAGTGCGAAGCGGTGACGATGGTGGCGGTGCAGGTGATGGGCAATGACGCGGCGATTGGTTTCGCCGGGTCGCAAGGCAATTTTGAATTGAACGTGTACAAGCCGGTGATGATCTTCAACTATTTGCACTCGGTGGAATTGCTGGCCGACGCCATGAACAGCTTCGTGGAGCATTGCGTCGTGGGCATCGAGGTGAATCGCGATACGATTGATCATTATGTGCACAATTCCCTGATGCTGGTGACCGCGCTTGCCCCGAAAATCGGCTACGACAACGCCGCCAAAGTCGCCAAAACCGCGCACCACGAAAACTCCACCCTGCGCGAAACCGCGGTGAAGCTCGGCTTCCTGACGGGCGAGGAATTCGACAAACTCGTCAAGCCCGAAGACATGACCCATCCGTAGAGGTCATCATGCCCCAAAGTCGACGCTTAATTGCGGTATCTACGATTCTGTTTGCTGCTCTAATTCAATCCGCATCTGTGGGTCAAACAAAACAGGAAGAACCCAGAAAGGTAGTCACCGACCCTGAGGAATATCAGGTGTACAACACATTGTTGAACACAACGTACTACGGTAAGGATCAAGGTAGGTTTGTGATTTCACTCGAAACATCCAGTTCACGAAAGAGCGCGTTCATTGGGATTCGCACTGGAATCACCTTCAGCGGAGCAAAAAGACCAGACGTTGAGTCAGAGACTTCTGCGAATTTCGATGCCCAAAATCAGGATACTTTTGAATTGGCGAATCGATTCGCGCTGAAGATTCCCTACTCACTAGTGAATTTCGAAGAACTGAAGAGTATCTTTCCGTTGGAAGAGGGGAAGACGCTAGATATGGAGTGTTGGAATCGATTCTATAAGAAGTATCCCAAATCTCATGGAATCATTGGTTTCTCAAGAGTGGGCTTCAATTCAAAGAAGACTCAGGCTTTGGTCTACGCCGCCAATCAATCAAATTTCGTTGGTGGGTCTGGAAGGTTTTTTGTGCTCTCCAAGCAGACTGGACATTGGGAAGTCCGGGAGGAAGTCGTTGTCTGGCTTTCTTGACTCAATTCGAGGGCGTCATGATGGCTACTATCCGCGTTTTGGGTTCGCTATTCGCGCTCTTCGGTGCCGTGTGTTTCGGTTGTGTTGCCCTATCTGAAGGTGGGCAATCAATGTCGAAACCGGATTGGTGCAAGCCACTTCCTCGCCCGGAATACAAATCGCTGGAACGCGTGACGGTTCCTGATCCCTGGTTCGAAGTCTACAAAGTTGCGCCGGATACTTTCGCCATCTACGAACCGCACCAGGCCGAAGAAGTCATCTCCTACCTTATCCTCGGCAAAGAAAAGGCCCTGCTCTTCGACACGGGCATGGGCATCAGCGATATCCGCAAACTGGTCTCGGGGCTCACGACTCTCCCCGTCATCGTTCTGAATTCGCATACCCACAACGACCATGTGGGCGGCAACTGGCAGTTCGACACCATCTATTCGATGGACACGGACTTTAGCCGGCAGAACGCCAAGGGTTCCACCGCGGATGCGCAGGATGAACTCGCACCGGGTCAAATCTGCGGCGAACTTCCCAAGAACTTCGACGCAAAAACATATCGCACCAAGCCCTGGACCATCACCAAGTATGTCCATGACGGGGACACAATCGAGCTCGACAGCCGCACGATCGAAATCATCTCCACTCCCGGCCATACACCGGATGCGATTTGCCTGCGTGACCGCGCCAACGGCCTGCTCTTCACTGGCGACACTTACTATCCCGCGGCCATCTGGCTCTACCGCCCTGAAACCGATCTCCACGCCTACGCAAAATCCATCGCTCGCCTTGCTGCGCTCGCTCCCCAAACAAAAATCGTGATAGGGGCACATAACATTCCCGTCGCTCCTCCATCGGTTTTGAGCGGTCTACCCGCCGCTTTCGCAGACCTACGCGCAGGCAAAGCCACCTGCAAACCCGACAGCCCGGGCAAAAAGCGCTGCACCATTCGCGATTATACTTTCTTTCTCGCCGCAACCCCCTAGGGGGTAAACTCTTTTGTGTTGGAAACCCCTATGTTTTGCCGGCGAACAGCTTTATCCTCCCTCGCGGTTCTACTGCTGCTCGCCGCCGCCGTGCCTTCAATCTGCGGGCAGCCCAAACACGAAAAAACGGTCTGGAATTTCGACGGAGGCCTCTCCCTGATCACCGATGGCTCGCTGCCGGACGGGCCATGCTTCCGCTTGACCGGCCGGGTCTTCGCGCCGGAGTTCTTTGAAAACTTAAAGCGCGTGGACAGCGAGCTTGGCACCGTCTATCGCCGGGGCAACGACATCGTTTCCGTGTTCCCGGAAAAACTCCAGCTCTACTTCATGATCTACGACATGCCGTGCAGCGATCAGATGCAGGTGACCGGCGCGCGTGTTTATCTGACGCGCGCGCTGATGGACACGCTGCGGCTGAGCTTTTTCTGGAAGCATGGAATGTACTTGCGTCCCGCAAAAGGCATTCAGCCGAAACTGATGGAAGCGCGACCGGTTCCCGCTTATGGCCAGGCGTACGCGAAGGATCTACCGGAAAAATACGAGTGGTCGTTTGAGTTCGAGGTGCCCAGCGAAAATGTGCCGGTAACGGACAGCCTGGTGGTCATGGTGCGCACGGCCAACGGCTATGTGGCCGCGCGGGTCGCCGCGCGCATGTAGGCGGCACAAAACTTTCCGTCAACCTGGCTTCTTCTTTTCCAGTATTTCCACTCCTCATCCAAAACACACAGCACGCTGTCATCCTGAGGGCGCGTCGTATGCGGCCGAAGGATCTCAATTGACAAACCGTGCACAATTCTGCCGTTGAGGTCCTTCGGCGATCCTCATCCTTCGCTTGCTCAGGACGAGTCGGATCGCCTCAGGATGACACCTCTTGGTGGACTGCAACCAGGGATGAATCGTGGGTCTTGATAGACCCCAGCGAAAGATTGCTTTTTATTCTTCGCAGCCTGGTTGCGGCTCGGGGGGCAGGTTATTCACAAACGTAAATCCGAAATCGAGCTGCGGTCTGCCCCAATCCGGCGGGATTGCGGGGAAGGGGCTGACTTCGCGCACGGCGCGCAGCGCAGTTTCCGTGAGTTTGCTGTCGGTAAAAACCTGCGCCAGAAACGTGTCGTCTTCCTCTACTTTGCCGTCGGGTTGAATCTTGATGCGCACGGTGACGAGGCCTGCTGCTCCTTCACCAAGCGAAAACGGCAGGCGCTTGTACCACTGCCTTTGCACGCTGCGATGGGCCTTCTGCGCGTAGTCCACGATCGCGGGCGTGCTGCCCGCGGGCATATCCGGATGGGTGCCGTAGCAAAAGGGGTGGCGCAGCTCCACCACTAATTCTTCAAAGGGATGCGTTTCCTGATTGGAGAGCGAAACGAGGCGGTTGCGGTGCCACTCGAGCGCGCCCGCCTGTCTGCGTTCGATCTCGAAACGCCCGTCGGGCTCAAAAACGCTAATCTGCGCGGATGAAAACGGGATTTCCAGATGCAGAGGAAACTGAACCTCTTCGGTTGTTTCCCTGGGCTCGAGGTGCAGCCAAAAAACACGGGCGTGCTGGTTTTCCAGAACAACGCGAAAATGACGCGCGTCGAAATTTTCCGGGTCGCGCAACGAGCCCGGCACCGGAATCTCACCCACGGCGTAAGAGTCCTTGAACTCAATCGCCAGGATGTGGGATGGCTGGGAATCCATGTTGCGAACGAAATTCTCTTCGTCGCGGCGGAGCCAGGTCACTTCGCTGAGCCCCAGGCGCGTGGTTTGCGCGCGATTCGAAGCGGACCACGATTCTTGCGCTTCACCTTCCAGAATCACCAGAAGGACATCGTTTTTCAGGACCGGGAGCGTAACCATGCTGGAAGGAGGAATGGCGTAGCGCACGGCGCGCAGATTCTTGTTTTCCAGGAGCACTTCGCCGCCGGTAGCTTCCGGCGCGCGGACTCCCTGGGAGAAAGCGGGAAGAGAAAGTGCTGTGGATAGAAGAAGAGAGCTGCAAAGAGAAAACGTCGAGAAAGAGGACATTGGGCCGAATCAACCCCTGATTCGCCCAGTGTAACACGATGGAAAAAGCGCCTCGGCGGTTCAGGCCAGGTTGATTTCCGGCACGCGGCCGCGGAACTGGAGCTTCGCGTCGGTTTGCGCCTGGACTTCGTCGGGAGACCATCCGGGCACTATTTCGCGCAGGAGCAGGCCTTCTTTTGTGACGTCAATGACGGCCAAGTCCGTGACAATGGTGTTCACGCACTCGATGCCCGTCAAAGGGTAACTGCACCTTTTCACGATTTTCGGCGAGCCATCCTTGGTGTTGTGCTCCATGCACACGATCAGGTTTTTCGCGCCAGCGGAGATATCCATGGCGCCGCCGATATTGCCGATCCCTTTTGACCCGGGAATTTTCCAGTTGGCCAAGTCTCCTTTTTCGGAAACCTGGAAGCCGCCGAGGACGGCAACATCCAGATGCCCGCCGCGCGTCATCAGGTGCGCATCGGCTTGGTGGAAAAACGAAGCGCCGGGAATCAGCGTGACGGGAACTTTCATGGCGTCAACCAGGTCGTAATCTTCTTCACCGGGATTGGCGCGGCGGCCCATCCCCAAAATTCCATTTTCGCTGTGGAAATAGACCGTAATGCCCTGCGGCAGATAATTGGCGATGAGGTTCGGAATTCCCCAGCCGAGATTGACGTAAGCGCCGTCTGTCAATTCCCGGGCGGCCCGCTGAGCGATCTGCTCACGAGTGAGACGCGGCTTATCCAGCATAACGCGTTCCTTTCGCCTCCACGATGCGGTGCACGAAGATGGCGGGCGTGATGACATTTTCGGGATCGATGGAACCCACTGGTACGATTTCGTCCACTTCCACGATGGTGGTGGTTGCTGCCATGGCCATGATGGGATTGAAATTCCGCGCGGCGAGACGGTAGGTGAGATTCCCGAGTTCATCGGCCTTCTCCGCCTTGATCAATGCGAAGTCCGCGCGAATGGGCATTTCCAGGATGCAGCGCTTGCCGGCGATGACGCGCTCTTCCTTGCCGTTGGCTACTTCCGTGTCCACGCCGACCGTGGTGTAGAAGCCGAGGAGGCCCGCAGCGGCGGCACGCATGCGTTCGCAGAGAATGCCCTGCGGCACGAGTTCGCAGGTGACTTCTCCTTTGGCATAGCGCTCCTGGAAATAATTGGAGTGCGGGCCGGGAAAAGCGGCAATAACGTGGCGCACCTGGCCATTCTTGAACATGACGCCGAGTTCGCCTTCGCGCGTGCCGCAATTATTGCTGATTGCAGTGATTTCTTTGACGCCCTTGCGCGACAACGCTTGAATCAAATTATTGGGGAAACCCGCGCCACCGAATCCGCCAAACATGATGCTCGCTCCATCGGGAATATCCGCGACGGCGGCGTCGAGGGAAGGAACAATTTTCTGCTTCATGAGTCGCTCGATGAAAAAAGAGTGCGTTGGTGTTGCTTATAGATTGTTCACGACCAGCGGCGATTGTGCAACCCCGTGCGGGAACAGTGTCACGGTTTGCGCAGGCCGTGCAGAATCAGGCGAAGAAAAATCTGCTTCACATGCTCGGGATCGCAGCCAGGCTGGTTGGAAGCGACGGGAACGTTGTCATACCAACGGTACAGCCAATTGCACATTCCGAGAATGGCGTTGACGATGAGCCACGGCTCGCCATCGATCAGTTTCCCCTGTTCCTGGCCTTTGCGCACCAATTCCACGAAGCGGTTGTTGTAGCGCGACATCACGGAAATGAGCTTGTGCTGGCGTTTGCCGGAAAGCGAATCGAATTCGTGGAGAAATAACCCGAAAGGCACGCGATGCTCGATGATGTAGTCAATCTGCGCGCGGATGGCGCGTTCGAGTTGTTCGACGGGATCGCCGGTGGGATCGATGTGGTCCGCAATGTAGGCATCGCCATCCTCGATGCCCGCGAGGAGCAGCCGGAAGAGCAGGTCGTCCTTGGATTTGATGTAGTAGTACAGCGAGCCCTTGAGTATGCCAACGTCGCTGGCCACATCTTCGATCGTCGTGGCGTGAAACCCCTTGGCGAAAAAAATATTTGCGGCGCTCTGCAGGACCTCCTCGAGGCGCGTGGCGGGCTTGGATTTGGCCGGGAGTTGCGGGGCGTTGCGCGGGCGCAGCGGTTTGGGAGCGGATTTGCGCTTGGAATTTTTGGCGGGCACGGGAACCCCCACGGTAATTGTAAAAAGCATAGTAGCAGAGGCGAGCGCGAGAAAAGCGCCCAGGATTCAACAAGGCTTGAAGGAAGGTAAAAAGTCAGCCGGAGGAAAGGACTGGCGTGTTATTCTCACATGCAAAAAATGGGGCGGAGTTTTTCCTGAGGGGAAAAGGGGGGGCGATGGTTTCGCCGCATTTGAAAGAAACCCTGGACCGCTACCGGTTGGGCGAGAAACTGCGGCACCTGCGGTTGCGCCGAAAAATGGGGCTTGTGGAACTGAGCCGGCACACCAGCCTTTCCCCGGCGCTGCTCTCCAAACTGGAACACGGAAAGCTGTATCCGACACTGCCTACACTTTCGCGGATCGCGCTGGTCTTCAGCGTGGGACTGGAATACTTTTTCAGCGATGAAAAAGAGCGGCGCACCTTTGCATTGGTGCGCAAGAAGGACCGGCTGCGCTTTCCAGAAGCGCCGGATCTGGAGCAAATCGCTTTTGATTTTGAGTCGCTCGATTACCTGGCGACCGACCGGAAGTTTAATGCGTACCTGGCGGATTTCCGGAGCGTCCCAGCGGAAAATATGAGGCTGCACCAGCATGCCGGCGTGGAATTCATTTACGTGCTCAAAGGAAAGCTGGCGCTCAAGGTTGGCGCGGTGCAGGAGTTTCTGGAAGCAGGTGATTCGCTGTACTTCGATTCGCAGCTTCCACATGGCTATTCGCGCGTGGGCACGAAGACTTGCACCGCGCTGGTGATTACCGCGGAGTAGCGCGCCGGAGGGAAAGAGTTTCACAGAGGTCGCAGAGGACACAGAGTTCACAGAGAAGAGCAGTACTACTGAATTGGCTTAAGGCGCCTTGTGGTTTGGGCGCCATTTTGTTTTTCAGGGCAGCACGACGTGGCAGGAATGCGTTTTCAGCACCAGCCACACGCGAAGGCCGGGGACGAGTTGCAGCGAACGAATGGCGCCGGGCGTGAGATGAACGGTAAAGCAGGCGCCCGCGCGCACTTGTGCGACAACAAGCGAGCCGCGCGGTTCGAGCGATTCGAGCGTTCCCGGCAATATATTTCGCGCGCTCAGGGCGCGGGGCGATTCGGTGGCCAGGAGAATGTCTCCCGCACGGATTGCGACTTGCACGGCTGCACCCGGCGGCTCCGTCCCGAGAGGAATCTCCAGTTCACAATTTGTGGAATCGAGAGCGACACGCATAACACCGTCCGCGGCGCGATGCTCCACAACATGCACGTGCAGGAGATTTTCGAACCCGGCGGCATGGGCCAGCGCGATGCTCCGCGGCGCGTCAAGTACTGCGCGCGGGGTACCGCTTTCCTGCACGCGGCCGTTGATGAGCGCGACGACGCGTTCGCCGACTGCGTCCACCTCTTCGCGATTGTGCGTGACATACAGAATGGGTATGCGGCTGGCGGCATTCCACGCGCGTAAATCCTGAAGAATGGCGAGTCGCAAGGCGGCATCGAGCCCCGTGAGCGGCTCGTCCAGCAGCAGCAACCGCGGCTGGGTGACCAGCGAGCGCGCCAGAGCGACACGCTGCTTTTCTCCACCGGAGAGTTCGCCGGGCTTGCGCGCACGCAACGGTTCGATGTGAAACGCCGGAAGAATGCGCTCGACCAGCTCCCGGCGTTCCGCCGAAGAAAGAGCGGAGAGGCCATAGGCGACATTCTCTTCGACAGAAAGATGTGGAAAGAGCGCGAGTGATTGAAAGACATAAGCGGTGCGGCGATGCTGCGGCGGCAGGAAAAGATCGCGCGCGCTATCGAAGAAAGGCTCGCCGTTCAGTTGGATGACGCCGTCATCCGGCCGGAGCAAGCCGGCGATGCAATCGAGCAGCGTGGACTTCCCTGCCCCGGAAGGACCGAAGAGCACCGTGAAACCCGGGGCGAATGTTTCCTTGACGTCAAGGAGGAAGCACGGGGTGCCCGCCGCGCGGAATTCCTTGCGAATGGAAACGGAGAGCATGGACACGGTCACTTCGCCAGCCATGGCGACCACACGCGGCGATTCATTCCGTAGACCAGGGCCAGCACAATAAATGAGATACCCAGCAGCAGGAGCGCGGTGTGATTGGCCGCGGCGAAATCGAGCGCCTGAGCACGATCATAAATGTCGATGGAAATGGTGCGCGTGATCCCCGGAATGTTGCCGCCCACCATTAGCACCACACCGAATTCGCCGAGCGTGTGCGCAAAGCTGAGAACGAGCGCGGTGACAAGCCCCGGCCAGGAGAGCGGAAGAATGATGCGGAAGAAAGTACGCGCGCGGCTGGCACCGAGGATGGAAGAGGCATCGAGGAGGCGCCGGTCGAGCGATTCAAATGAGGCGATCAGCGGCTGCACGGCAAACGGAAGACTGTACACGAGCGAAGCGATGACGAGGCCGGCAAACGTGAAGGCGAGCGTGTGGCCGAATAGGTATTGCCACAAGCGCCCCAGCGGCCCGCGGGGGCCCAGCGCGATTAAGGCATAGAACCCGAGAACCGTGGGAGGAAGCACCAGAGGCAGGGCGACGACGGATTCCAGGAGGAATTTCCCGCGCCAACGGGTGAAGGCGAGCCAGTAGGCCAGCGGTAACGCGAGAACGAGGAGTACTGCAGACACTACCGCAGCCAGGCGGAAGGAAAGCAGGAGAGCATCGAAGTTCATGGCTTTGCCTCGCGGGATTTGGTAACGGCGGGCAATGTGAACCCGTAGTGTGCAAGCGTGGCGCGAGCCGGCTCTGTTTGTAGAAACGCAAGAAACGCGCGGGCCGCGGGCTTGTTCGGCGAGGATTTCAGCAGAACGACGGCTTGTTCAAGCGGCGGATAAGAATCTCTCGGAATTTCCCAGGTCTTGCCGGATTTCATGGCGGGCGCGAAAGTGAGCGAAAGCGCCAGAATACCGGCCTGAGCGCTGCCCGACTGCACAAACTGCGCGGCCTGCGAAATGTTTTCGCCATAGACGAGCTTGGATTTGACTTGCTCGTAGAACCCGGCCTTTTGCAGAGCGGCAACGGCGGCGCGGCCATAGGGCGCGTGCTCGGGATTCGCGATGGCGATTTTCTGGATGCGCGAATCAAGAAGCGCGTTCCATTGCATCTGCGCGGGGTTCAATGGCGAATCGGACGGCAGCCACAGGACGATGCGGCCGAAGGCGTACGTGTAGCGGGAATCGGGCTCGGCGAGCCCAGCTTCGATCAGTTTTTGCGGATAGGAAATATCGGCGGAAAAGAAAAGGTCGAACGGGGCACCGTTCTGGATCTGGGCGAAGAAGTTGCCGCTGGAGCCAAACGTGATGGAAAGTTCCGCGCCGGATTGTTTTTCGTATTGCGAAGCGAGATCGGTGAGAGCAAATTGCAGGTCGGAGGCCGCGGCGATGCGCAGGGATTGGGCACGAAGTTTGGGTGCACACAGGAAAAACAACAGGACGAGCAATATTGCCGAGATGGGGCGCAGCAATGCTGCGCCCCTACACTGACGAATTGTTGGGAGATTGCGCATGGCTGCCTGCACACGCGGGGTGATCATCAGACGCGGAGGATCATCACTTCGGTGGATTTGATCAGGGCGGCGGCACGTTCGCCGGGCTTGAGGCGCATTTCCTTGGCGGCATCGGCGGTGATGAGGGAGGTGATGTGCTGCTCGCCGATAGCCAGCGTGATCTGCGCGAGGAGCCCGCTGAACTTGACAGCGACGACGCGCCCGATGAGCTGGTTGCGGCCGCTGATCTTGCGGAAATTGCCGCGGCGCATGGTGATATCACCGCGCTCCAGTTTCTTTGGGATCAGGCGGTCGATCTCCGATTCGGGGACGCGGTGGTGGCCGCCGGGTGTCTTAGCGCTCTTGATTTTGCCGTGATAGATCCACTGCTTCAGCGTGGGGTAGCTGATGCCGAGAATGCCGGCGGCTTCGCGGGGGGCTAAAAGTCTTTGCATGGGAAACCTCAGGTTCGCGATGATAGACGATTTTATTTGCTGAAGCAATACGCTTTTATACGGTTTGTCCGGAAGGTTTGTGCACGGCAAATCCAAAGATAACCCGCAGCGAACTACGCCCGCTAGTTGCGCAGCGGCTTGCCGGTTTTGAGCGTGTGGGCGATGCGTTCCTGGGTTTTCTTCTCGCCGCAGAGGGAGACGAAGGCTTCGCGCTCCAGATCAAGAACGTATTGTTCACTGACCAACTGCGGTGCGGACAACGATCCGCCCGCAAGAATGTTGGCGAGATGACGCGCCACATGCGCGTCATAATCGGATGCGTAGCCGCCCCGCACCATCAAGTGGATCGCCATTTTGGCGGCCGCAAGGAACGAATCCCCCAGCACTTTGATTTGCGTGGCCTGCGCGCCTTCCTGCCAGGAGGAGGCGATCGGTTTCCATCCGCCCCGGGCAAGCGCCAGCGCAACCTGCTTGGCGTCGGCCACCAGACGGTCGCGATTCATCGAGTAAGCATCGCTGCGGCGCAAGTAGCCGAGTTCGCGGCATTCTTCCGCACTGGTACCGACTTTGGCGGTGGCAATGTTTTCAAACACCGGTCTCAGCGTATGAAATAGATCGAGGTCATCGCCCGACGCGGCGTTCTCGTTGGCGCGGATCAGCATTTCCTTCGTGCCGCCTCCGCCGGGAATCAGGCCGACGCCCGCTTCGACCAGGCCGATGTAAGCTTCGGCTGCCGCCTGAATTTTCGCCGCATGCAAACTGATTTCGCAGCCGCCGCCCAGCGCCATGCCCTGCGGCGCGGCCACAACGGGCTTCGGCGCGTACTTGATGGCCAGATTCACATTCTGGAACTGCTTCACGGCCATGTGCAATTCGTCCCACTCCTGCTCCTGAGCGCCGACCAGGACGAGCATGAGATTCGCGCCCACCGAAAAATTGGTTGCCTGATTGGCGATGACCATGGCGTCGAAATCTTTTTCCAGACGCTTCAGACCTTTGTGAAGCATGGCGATCAGGTCGGCGCCGATAGCATTCATCTTGGCGTGGAATTCGCAGCACACCACGCCGTCGCCAAGATCAATCAGGCTGGCGCCGGAATTGCGCTCGACCTCACGGCCCGCGTCTTTCAAATTCTTCAGGATGAGGATGCCAGCGGGCTCCTCGACTTTCTTCACCGAAGCCGTGGCGAGATCGAAGACGGACGTGACGCCCTTCTCCGATTCGTAGAAGCTTTTTCGGCCAGCGGCCAGCGCCTTTTCAAAAACGGCAGGAAGCGCGCGGCCTTCCTTCTTGATCTGCTCGGCAAAGGTCGGCAGCCCTAACGCATCAACAATCTCGAATGGGCCGAGTTCCCAGGCAAACCCCCAGCGCATCGCGCGGTCTACATCCACTATGTTGTCGGAGATTTCCGCCATACGGCGCCCCGCATAAAGGCACATCTCTGAGAGTCCGCCCCAAATGAACTGCTGGGCCTTGTCGGTCTTCTGCCCTTCGAAGAGCGGGGTCATGAGCGCGCGCAAACGTTCGCGCGTGTCTTCGATGGTCTTGCCCGCTTCGATGGAAGCGAAGCGCGCTTTCTGCCGCGCGCGATACCCCATGGTATTGAGGTCGAGCGTCAGAATTTCCTTTTCGCCTTCGCCTTTCACCTTCTTGTAGAACCCTTGTCCAGTCTTGTCGCCAATCCAGCCGCGCCGCGCCATGTCTTCCACAAAGGCCGGCACTTTGTAAGCCTCGCGCGATTCGTCATTCGGCGCGGTCTCATAAATGTTCTTCACGACGTGCATCAAAATATCCAGGCCGACAATATCTGCGGTCCGGAATGTAGCGGACTTTGGCCAGCCCACCGCGGGGCCGGTGCACGCGTCCACTTCTTCCACGGTCAGGCCGAGCGAAGTCATCAGCCGCAGCGCATTCAACATCGAATACGTGCCGATGCGGTTGGCAATGAAGTTTGGCGTGTCCTTGGCAACAACCACTCCCTTGCCTAACCGCTGGTCACAAAAATCCGATAGCGACGCCAGCACTTCCGGAGATGTCCTGGGACCGGGAATCACTTCGACGAGCTTCATGTAACGCGGCGGATTGAAAAAGTGCGTGCCCGCCCAATGCTGCTGAAATTCCTCGGGCAGCCCTTCCGCGATGAGGTGCACGGGCAGGCCGGAGGTATTCGTGGTAACAATGGCGCCCGGCTTGCGATATTGGGCGACTTTGGCAAGCAGGCCGCGCTTGATCTCCAAATTCTCCGCCACCACCTCGATAATCCAATCGGCATCGGCGATGCGCGCAAGATCGTCCTCGAAATTACCGACAGAAATCCTGGAGGCCAGGGCCGGCGAGAAGAAAGCGGCGGGACGTGATTTCTTGGCGGCTTCGATGCCCGCAAGCGCGAGTTTGTTGCGAGCGGCGGGAGCGGCGTCCTTGGGAACGATATCGAGCAGGAGGCACGGGAGACCGGCGTTGGCGAAATGCGCGGCGATGCGCGCACCCATGGTGCCCGCGCCGAGAACAGCAGCTTTCTGGATTCGAAGAGTCATACGCAAGCCTTGTGGAGCATGATTGGTCCGGCAAGACAGGTTACAAAACCGGCAAGCGCGGGTCAAACACCTGTTTGGTAAGCCGCGGGCAGCTTAGAATGGCAGGAACATGCCTAAAGAAAGAACCGGGGAAACTCCAGGCTTCCTGGCACTGGCGAAAGAGGTGTTTCGCGCGTTTGCCTATGGCGGCATTCCGCCGGGGACCAAGCGTCCGCGCGTGGGGCTGGCGCTGGCCGGAGGATTCGCGCGCGGCATCGCGCACATTGGCGTGCTGCGCGTTTTTCGCGAAGCGGCAATCCCGATCGACGTCGTGTCTGGCACAAGCGTGGGCGCGTTGATCGGCACCGGCTATTGCGCCGGAACGCCGCTGGAAGCGTTGGAAGAGATGGCGCTGGAAACGAAATTCAGCGATTTTGGCAGGTGGACTCCTTCCTGGCTGGGGCTGGCGACGAATAATCGTTTAGAGAATTATCTTTCGCGGGTGACGCCGGCAAGAAGGTTTGAAGACTTGCAGAAGCCGCTGGCCATCGCCGCAACCGACATCAACGAGGGATTGGCAGTGTATTACCATAGCGGGCCGATCGCGCCAGCCTTGCGCGCCTCCTGCGCCTACCCCGGGTTGTTTGTGCCCGTGCAACACGAAGGACGCACGCTGGTGGACGGATTCCTTACCGCACTGGTGCCCATCGAAGGGGCGCTGTTGCTTGGCGCGGAATTGGTGATCGCCGTGTATCTGGAATCCAAGATGATCGAGGCTCCGCGCACGTTCACCGATGTGTTGAGCCGCTCGTTCACCATCATTCAAAAACATGCGGACCTGGAGTGGCGCCAGCACGCGGATGTGATCATCGAACCCGACGTTACGCCCTATGCCTGGGATGATTTCACCAAAACGCCGGAGATGGTGCGTGCGGGAGAAGAAGCGGCGCTGAAGGCTCTGCCTGCCATACGCGCGGCGATTGAAAGCAAGAGAATAGTGACCGGGGAGTAGCGAGCGTCACCACCGGCGATCAGTCACGCGTCACTTCCACGACAACCGGCTGGCCTTCGCCCTTGCCGCGCTGCGTAAGCCACGCGCCGAGTCCTTCGGCAAAGCGCTCGGGCGTGAGGCTGAAACTCGCCTCCAGGAGGCCATCGGCGACTGGCAGGGTATCGTCAAAATCGGAGGAGTTGGTGAAGTTGCGCATGCAGAATTGATCGAGCCATTCCAGCGGGCAGGGCTTGCGTTCCCCGCGAATCAACACATGCACCTGAAATTTCTGGGCGTACATGGCGGAATCATATCATTGCACGAGTGGCGTGGAGGCGCGGCCCGACGAGCCGCGGAGCTCCGGCAGACTCGGCCACGCGTGAAATAGCCGCATAAGCAAAGGCGTATCTGGTCATAAGGCCGGCCGGAACTTGCGTGGGGGCTCGGCGCTAACATAAACTGTGCGGACATAAAAGGGACCGCACCACCCTGCTTCTCTGGGACGCTCCTCCTGGCTTTGGTGACAGGCGGGCACCGAGCATCGTGACGCTCGTCGGATGCACCTTATCTAAGACACCGGGGGTTGAACGTGGGAACGCCAATGGAAACCTGGGTTGAGCAAGCCGCCCGGTTGACCAAGCCGGATAAAGTTGTTTTCTGCGACGGCTCCGAGGCAGAAAACAAGATCGTGCTGCACGAAATGACGAAGCACGTGGATTCCTTCCCGCTCAACGAAAAAACCTATCCCAATTGCTATTTGCACCGCAGTAATCCCAGCGACGTGGCTCGCACCGAACACCTGACATTTATCTGCACGCCCGACAAGGACGATGTTGGCCCCACCAATAACTGGATGGAACCAGGGGCAGCGAAAATCAAGATTGGCGCGCTGCTCGATGGAGCGATGCGCGGGCGCACGATGTACGTGGTGCCGTACATTATGGGGCCGGTGAATTCGCCGCTCAGCAAGGTAGGCGTCGAGGTAACAGACAGCCCGTATGTGGTGGCGAACATGCGCATCATGGCGCGCATCGGCAAGGTAGCCACCGACAGGCTCGGCAATTCCTCGGATTTTGTGCCGGGGCTGCACTCGCTGGGCGATCTGGACCCGCTACGCCGCTATATCGCGCACTTTCCGGAAGAGCGGCTGATCTGGAGCGTGGGCTCTGGCTATGGCGGGAACGCGCTGCTGGGCAAAAAGTGTTTCGCGCTGCGCATCGCCAGCTACATGGCGCGGCAACAGGGCTGGTTCGCAGAGCACATGCTCATCCTGGGGCTGGAATCGCCCAGTGGAAAAGTCACTTACATGGCTGCGGCGTTTCCCAGCGCTTGCGGGAAGACGAACCTGGCGATGATGGTTTCCGCGCTGGACGACCAGGGCTACAAGGTGTGGACGATTGGCGACGATATCGCGTGGATGCAAATTGGCCAGGATGGCTACCTGCACGCCATCAATCCGGAGGCGGGATTCTTTGGCGTGGCGCCAGGCACGGGGATGAGTACCAATCCCAACGTGATGAGCGCGCTGAACCGGAACACTATTTTCACCAATGTGGGCGTGACGCTGAACGACGAACCGTGGTGGGAAGGCATTGGCGGCGGTCCGCCGGAAGGACTGGTAACGTGGCGCGGCGAGAAGTGGGATCTGTCCAAGGGGCCCGCGGCCCATCCGAATGCGCGCTATACGGTGCCTGCGCACCAATCCCCTTGCATTTCGCCTAAATGGGAAGCGCCGGAGGGCGTGCCCATCTCCGCATTTATTTTTGGAGGGCGGCGGGCTCGGCTGGCGCCGCTGGTGTACGAGTCGTTCGATTGGCAGCACGGCGTGTTCGTTGGCGCAACGATGGCGTCGGAAACCACTGCGGCCGCCACGGGCGACGTGGGCATTACGCGGCGCGATCCCATGGCGATGCTGCCATTTTGCGGTTACAACATGGCCGATTACTTTCAGCACTGGCTGGAAATGGGGAAGCGCATCCCCAAGCCGCCGAAGATATTCCACGTCAATTGGTTCCGCAAAGGCGCGGACGGCAAATACCTGTGGCCGGGGTACGGGGACAATGTGCGCGTGTTGAAGTGGATATTAGAGCGCGTCGAGGGACGCGGCGAAGCTCATGAAACCGAGATTGGTTTTGTGCCCACAAGAACCGCTCTGACGCTGGACGGTTTGCGTATCGCACCGGAAGCGTTGAATGAATTGTTCCGCGTGGAAGCCGACGATTGGGAGATTGACTTGGCCGACAGCCGCGAATTCTTCGCGAAGTTCGGCTCGCGGCTCCCTGAAGAGCTGCGCGAAGAGCACCAGCGGCTCGTCAATCGCTTCGAGAAGTCCATTCCCGCCTGAAACAGACGCTAACGCCTCAATCCTGTAGCTCACCCCTTCAGGGGTGAAGCCTTCCCGTACGCTGGCAACTCAGCTTCCGCTATGAAAACCCTCAGGCCTGAAGGCCTGAGCTACAGCTTGTGGACCCGGGAACGCCATTCAGGAGAATGGCGTTCCCGGGCGGAAGCTGCTGCGCTAAGCGCGGATCAGAACGTCAGGTGCAAACCCAATTGCAGGAACCGCGGGCTGCCGATGGTGTGTTGAATCACGCCCAAACTGCCCTGGGGCGGGTTCAAAACAGGACCTTCATAGTTGTTAAAGAAATAGACGTCGTTGTTCGGGGCGTCGAAATCGGGATGGTTGAATACGTTGAATGCGTCGGCCTCAAAGCGCAGACGGAAGCGCTCCTTGATGGCGAACTCTTTCGCCAAACTCATATCGAAGCGCACCTGGAAAGGACCACGGAAGAGGTTGCGGCCGGAATTGCCATAGAGGGATTCGTAGTTATCACAGCCGGTGGCGTCACAGAGAGGCACTCCGTAGGCACCGGGCGTGACAAACTGCGGTGCAAAATCGCTGGAATTGAGAACCGGAGTCCCCGCGTTGACGCCGAGGGTGCCCTGGAGTTTCGCCTGCGAGGGAGTTACACCAGCTTTGAGAGGCACGATGGGATTCCCAATTTCGTCATCGCTGCCGAAGTACAGGCTGCCGACCGAACCGGTATAGTCGTAGACGCTGTAGGGCTGGCCGCTTTCCGCCACGGTCTGCCCACCGATGATCCAACCATTAATCGCGCGGCCCAGAGCCTCGTTTTTGGTCAGGGTAGGAATTGCGTAGCTGTAATTGATGAGGAAAACGTGTGTTTGATCGAAATCCGAGGAGGCATAGTTGCTCTTCAGATTCAACGGATTGTCCCCCGTAAAGAAGAGACCGAGGCCGCTCTGCTCGTCGAGAGAATGCGACCAGGTATAGGAAGCGGTGATTTGAAAGCCATTGGACATGCGCTTGTGCACCTGCACCTGCAGCGCATTGTAGTTGGAGTTGCCGATGGCCTCGTAGAGCACCGAGTTCATGTCATAGCCGGGATAAGGCACGCGGGTGGGCGCGTTGCCGGAGTACTCGTTGGTGTAGATGGGCTCGCTATCGAGAGGCCCGTAGTTCTGGGACGACAACGGGCTCGTACCGCCATAGGAAAACATCTGCCCGTTCACGGGAGTTTGAGCTGTAGCGATTAGCGGCTGGTTGAAGGGAATGGGTATAACTTCATGCGTGCCGTGGTTGCCCACGTAGGCGACCTCGAATAGCCAGTTATTAAAGGCTTGGTATTGGAGGTCAATGGTCCAGTTCTGTGTGTAAGGGAGTTTATTGCTGATGTCATAACCACCGAAAAGGAGGGGGCCAAAGAGGTTGCCCGGGGGCCAGCAGCCTGGATAACCGCAAGCCGTATCCTGCAGGTTGGGCAACGAGGCAAGAAATGCCGCGCCGGTGGCCACCGGTGGCGGCGGCAAGGTTGTTCCGAATGGCTGCGAGAGAGTCGCTCCCTTATTTGTCGAGACCGCCTGGACGAACGGTGCGGCCAGGGTCACGCCGAAGGGGCCATTAAAGCCGGCGCCGGCGCTTGGCGAGAAGTAGCTGAAAAGCTCACCTCGATCATAGTAAATGCCATAACCGGCGCGCACGGTAAGCTTCGAGAACGGAGTCCAGGCGATGCCGATACGCGGGGCGAAACCCCACTGATGATTCTGCATCAGAGAATCGCTCGCTCCCGGCGTGGCGCCCGTTTTGTTGTTCCCGGCGATTTCCAGGCCGGAGTTTGTGATCATATCTGTTCCGGAATCGCATTGGCCATAATTGTACTCAGTCAAAGTAGGATCGGCCGGAGTTCCATCCACAAGGCACGGCACGTAGCTATACTTCGCGGGGTTAAACGCGGTCAGCCTGCCGTTTTTCTCCGAGAGCGGCCCGTTGATATCCCAGCGCAGGCCCAGGGTAACCGTTAAGTTGCTGCGCATTTTATAGTTATCGTTGATGTACGAGCCGATTGTGTTGGAACGGTAATAGCGGTTCGCCGAACCTTGGAACTCATCCCCGCCGTGCAAAGTCCCTTCCACAAAGGTGAGGAAGCTAGAGAAGTCGAGCGTATCCGTGTTCAAATTGTTGTTGATGATGTTGAGCTGCGTGTGGTCCCACAGCGCGCCGAAGCTGATGGTATGCCTTCCCCTTACCATGCCCATGGAAGTTCCGTATTCCCATTGATTCTGGAACATGCCGCCATCGCCAAAACTGGTGCTGGGGCCGAACTCCAGTCCTTTAGAAATGGTCGGATCGGACTTGGAGATATCGAACTGGGGAAACGTCGCCCCACCAAGCAGACTGACACCCATCGAACTGGGGGTGAAGTCCTGTCCTGTGCTCGCGTAAGCCCGCTGCCGTGTGAAGCCGAAATGCTGCCCCCAAGTGAGATTCGGTGAAAGGATGACGGTGTTGGCGAGGGAAAATACCTGGCCACCCGCGGAGAGCTGTTGAGAGAAGCCGAGGAGGGAACCCACGGCGCCAAACGGATTGGTGGTGGGATCGTTCTGAAAGTAATACTTGGCGGACAAACGATCCTTGGGGCTTACCACATAATCCACGCTGCCAAGCGCCTGATTCACAGTTGACTTCGTGTTAGGTCCTTGCACCACGGCGTCGTAGCCAAGAGTAGTCGCCATTGTGGGATCGGTAATTTGCGCGCTGGGAATCAGGTACTTGCCGTTGGGAAGCTTGGCGCTCAACACGTTCATGGCCGCCGAATTGAGTTGGCTAGTAGTGAGCGTCTTGCTGTAGGTCGCTTGGATCATGTTAATGATGCCTTGGGTACTGCGATCGTCTGTCAGCGCAAGCGGGACGGTTACGTCCTTGGTCGAAGACTCCTGATCGGCGATGCGCACGCCCTGATAGGAAAGAAAGTAAAAGAGCTTGTCTTTCTTGATCGGTCCGCCAGCAGTGGCGCCAAACTGGTTTCGATTAAGAAAAGGGATTGGAGTCCCGGCTGCATTGTAGAAGAATGGCGTGGCGTTCATGTCGCTGTTCTGGAACTGCTCCCAGACGGCCCCATGGAATCCGTTTGTGCCTGATTTGGTGAGCACGCTGATGTGAGCGCCGCTGTTATTCCCCTGCGTTGCGTCATACATCGAGGCGTTCACGGCGATTTCCTGGATAGCGTCGGGCGGTGGCGTGGGGAGTGCCTGGCCAATTGCTTCATTGACCGATGTGCTGGTCTGAATCGTGCCACCGGAGCCAAAGTTCTCTCCGGTGTTCAGCACGAATCGATTCTCTCCGACCTGGCTCGTGGAGTTCCCATTAAACAGGTTGTTCGTGCTGACGCCATTCAAGGAGAAGCTATTACTGGTGTCGCGGTTCCCATTGGCGAAAATTGCCTGATTTCCCAGGCCAGTGTTCGAGCCGGCGCCGCCCAGGAAATCCGCGTGAACGCCGGGACTCAGAATGGCGAGTTGCGTGAAGCTGCCAGTGCCCAGCGGCGTTTCTTCAATGGTTTGTGTATCGACCACGTAGCCGTTGGTGGTGTCCGTCTCATTCATCAAAGGCACGGCGGTAACCTCCACCGTCGAGCTGACCGAGCCCACGGCGAGAGTTGCATCGACGGTAGTGGTGCGATTGCCGTTGACTAAGACTTGCGTGTGCGTTTCGGTCTTAAAGCCATCTTTCGTGATGGTGAGCCTGTAGGTTCCGGCGGGGAGTTCCGGGACGAGAAAGGAACCGTTCGAGTTCGTGTGGGCAACCACCTCAAGGTTGGTCGCGAGATTGACAGCTTTCACTTTGGCATCTGGGATAACGGCGCCGGAGGTGTCAATGACCGTGCCCGTAATGGCACCCACGGTCTCTTGCGCACTCGAGGGCAGCGTGAAAACGAGGACAAAAAGGAACAGAACAAGAACTTTTCTCAAATCAAATCTCATGACGAATCCCTCGCTTTATCGAAAGTTCCACGGACTATATTCAAACACCAGGGAATCACCGCTGGACGCAGAGCGGCGGCACCGGACTTCGTGTGCTGTAGTTGAGAAAACGTACCCCTACAGCACTCCGTCGTTACGATTGCTTCGTGAAGGGCACAATACGGAGACAAACCAACGCCCATTTCGCCCCACGCCGAAATTGGGGCAGATTCTACTCTAATCTTTAGACCTTGCAACCGTATTTCTGTGAATTTATAGGATTTCCACAATGAATTCTTGCTTGGGGTACCCCCCTGTTCCAGTACGGGCAGTGGGCGATCGAAAAGCGATAGCGCGATTTTGAGCGCCACGACTTCTTGGTTTTCGCTGATGCAGGCTAGGAGTCTCATTACTTGAGACGGATAGCCTGGCGTTGGCTTCCACGAACGAATTTACCTCGAAAGAGTGTGGAAAAGGCTGGCCCGAGAAAGATACCGCAGGGCTCCCGCCAGAAAGCGGTGGGCTGGCCCAGACTCGTCTCGCGCTCCAGGGGACCGAGATCACGGACTGGTTGTCACGGATGTACGTTGGTGCTGGTGCTGCACTTACATGGGGAGAGAGCATGTCGCGGCGCTCCAAAGGTCATCTCCCCGGCTCCAATGCGAGTGCATTTCGAGGAGGCCGGCCGGGACATGCGGCCGGGTTCCACGGAGGTACGCTTGACGTAACGCGTAATACCTGCTATTTTCTGCAAGTGATCGCCAGCTATCGGGATAAGCGGACCAGAGAGTTCGCGGGCGGGCAGCGCGTCAAAGCCTTCTCTGGAATTGAACGTGCTGCGCGCCTGAAGCTTGACCGGTTGGAGGCAGCCACGTCGCTCGCAGACCTTGCCGCATTGCCCGGCAATCGGTTTGAAGCACTGCATGGCGACCGCAAGGGGCAGTACAGCATCCGCATCAACGATCAATGGCGCATGTGTTTCGAATGGCCCAGTGGCTCGCCCGGGCCGTCGAATGTGGAGATTGTCGATTATCACTAGGAGCATTGCCATGGCTATCGAAGCGATCCACCCGGGCGAACACCTGGCTGAAGAACTGAAAGAGCTGGGGATGAGCGCGGCCGAACTGGCGCGCAAAATGAACGTGCCAACGAATCGCGTTACGCAAATCTTGCACGGAACGCGCGCCATCACGGGTGATACGGCGCTGCGCCTGGCTCATTTCTTTGGCACGAGCGCACAGTTTTGGCTTAATCTGCAGAGCCTGTACGAACTGCGGCTGGCCGAAGAAAAGGCCGGGAAGACGATCAAAGGACTCCCCAAGCTGAAACGGCGCGAGCCTGTGCCGGTATGAAAGTTTCACGCCACCGAACGGCGGGGCGGGGCTGAATCTGGACTAAGATTCAACCACCGAAACTTCAGAATTCGCTGTCGCACCCGGGCGAGAAGTTCCGTTCCCCAAAGCGCTAACAACTACAGAATGGACTGAATGGCGGGGTCGATGGAGAGGTGTGTTACGGTTTCTCCGCTGATGATGTAGGCTTTGCCCGCTATGTTGGAGAAATGCAGGAAGCGGCTGAAGTGGTAATCCTCGTCGAGCATGCTGAAGAGCATCTGGATTTCCGCGGGGCTTAATTGGAAGACGGAGAGGGCCACGGGTTGGCCGAAGCTGTGTGCGGCGGCGAGGTAGCGGTCTACAACTTCGCGGAGGCTCAGCATGGGAGCGCGATGAGCGCCATCGGCATTCGCGAATTCATTGCGCCGAAGTGTAGCGCCCCCAACCTGCCAAAGGAAGAGCGAGTTTGGCGGGCGGCGACGGGATTCGGTAAGATGCTGGGCGGCAATTCCAACGACGGAAAGGAACACACAATGAGCTTGTCGATCGGTCACACAGCGCCGGATTTTACCTTGAAGGATCAGAACCAGAAGGAAGTGAAGCTTTCGGACTTTGCCGGGAAGAAAAAAGTCGTGCTGGTGTTCTACCCGCTGGACTGGAGCCCGACCTGCACGAAAGAGCATGTTTGTTTCGTGAACGACATGAAGCAGTTTGAAACGCTAGATGCCGAAGTACTCGGCGTGAGCGTGGACAGTGTCTGGTCGCACAAGGCCTACGCAGAGAAAATGGGAATCCAGTATTCGCTGCTGGCGGATTTTCATCCCAAGGGCGCGACGGGCGAAAAGTACGGCGTGTACCTGGGCGAAAAAGGCATCACCGGCCGCGCCATTTTCATCGTGGACAAGCACGGCAAAGTGGCCTGGGCGAAGAATTACGACATTCCCGTGGTGCCGGATGTGAAAGAAGTGGCGACCGCGTTGGCAGGCGTAAAGTAAAACAAACGCCGCCGCGCCGCGAGTTTCAGTGCTTCGCCGGAGGATTGGCGAACGCGCGCACCAGTAGGACGAGTTGCCAGCGTTGCTCGTCCGTCAGGCGTTTTTTGAAGGACGGCATGGGCTTGCGCCCCTCGGTAATTTGGTAGTAGATCTCCCCGTCAGTCAGCTTTTTCATGTGTGAGGCGTCGGTGAGATCGGCGGGGCCAGGGTCGTACATCATGGCGTCCGTGCCGTCGCCTTTGCCGGTGTCACCGTGGCAATTCGCGCATTGATCCGAGTAAATCTGTTTGGCAGCGTTCAAAGCGGCTTCCGAGGGCGCGATGGGATTTTTGCGCTGCTTCTCCTCCTCTGGAACGCTCCAATTCTGTTTGTGAAATGCGGCAAGTCCAATCGAGAGGAAAATCAAACCGAAGGTGCAGGCAAGAAGAAACTTGCGCATTGTGCGGCTCCGTTGCTCGGTGGCTGTCATGACAACACAAAAAGTTTCGCATAACCGGAGCGCGGCGGAAAGGGCGCCATTTCCGGCCACCAATTTGTGGCCGCCGCAACGGCATCGGCCCGGGCGCCAACGGGTACTGGTTCAGTTTCCGGTTACCGCTTTACCAGGCATTTGCCAAACGGCTGCTTCTGCATTGCACGTTCGGGCTTGGGAAATCTTGTTTCAGATAGCGTGCCCGCTGGATAGTCGTCACTTTATTTCTTCGACTTTGCTTCCGGATTCTTGGTATTTGCGACCATCGAACTTGTAAAAGACAGAGACAGCCTTACCCCCGGCTACTGCTCCTGCAGAGATATCTTTGTGTCCCTGTGTTCGGCTTGGAAGAAGCTCCACGCCTAAAGCGTCGACATCCAATAGTAACTCGTACCCATGCTGTGTCTTCCTGAATACCCAGAACGGTCCGATATTCGCGCCGAACAAACAACCATCCTTCGCCTTCACTAGCAAACCGATTTCCTCAGGACCGTTCAAATGAACTTGAGCTGCTTCAAACCATGAAGCTGAGATATTGAAAGCTGGCTGGCCGTCGCCACAGCGGCTCGTGAGCACCACAGAATCAGTTCTCAGTATGGCCAGAACTGCATCAGGAATGGCAACAGGCTGGGTGACAGATTCTTCCAATCCAAATCTCACTTGCTCTTGCAGAGGGTATAGAGGCTCTCCAGTCCCAGACCGGGGCACAACAACTTTTCCACTCACCTTTGCGGTTAGTGGTTCGGCTGGAGGCACCGTCGGATTGCTCGGATATTCCTTGCCGTTGAATGAAAGCCTTGCCTCGTAGCCCGGCTGAATCCCTCCCCCTTGGACCCAAACACCCAAGTCGCGCCAACCATTGGATTTGGTATCGAGAACGCGGATGGGCTGCTGCACGACAGTCATCTCTGTGAGGACTGTGAATGACGAACCCTTGGGAACCAATATCAATGTTTGACAACCACCGGTGCCACACCACGCGCCACCGATTAAGTACACAATTACCTGCTGGGTGTTGTCGTCACGAAGGTGAACAAACGCGGCTAAGTACCGCGTAGCTTTTATATCACCGGAGTCTGAACCTGCAGCATAGTTCTGGAGGAATTTTCGCAGCGATGCTTCTTGAGCAGCAGTACCCGAGCAAATAGCGAGCAGAACGACAAGCGACCAGAGTGGTCGCCAAAATTGGGAGACCATAACGAAAACGTACCACGAAAATCGTCTACCTGCCTGATTTGTCGCGCTAACCGGAAACTGACCCACTACCGGCTAGCGCCAGATTGCCGTGAAACGAAGAGGGCTGTGATACCTTGGTGGGGAATACGGGAGAAACGTTATGGACGAAAAGCAGGCACCGCCGCAGGGGCAGGTTCAAATCAAGGCCGATGAAAAGGAGCTGCAGGGGCTATACAGCAACCTGGTGATGATTCACCACCACGCCGAAGAGTTCACGCTGAATTTCGTGTACGTCTTTCCCAATGCCTTGCAGGGCAAACTGCTGGCCAGCGTGATCGTCAGCCCCGGCCACGCCAAGCGCATTTGGCGGGCACTGGGCGAGAATATTGCGCGCTTCGAGGCGCAGTATGGACCGATCAAGGAAGGCCCGGAAGGCAGCACGCCCCCCGCGAACATTGGATTTGTGCAGTAAAACGGAGAAGCACGTGGAATTTCGCGCGGCGAGCGACCAGGCCATGCTCGTCTATTTGGGCGAGGAGATCGGGCTCGAAAGCCACCAACGCGTGTTTCAATTGTTGCGGTTGCTGCAGCAAGAGCCGCTCGCCTGGGTGCGCAATCTGCAGCCGGCCTACTGTTCGCTGCTGGTGAGTTTCGATCCTTGCGCGGTGGATCACCACGAAGTCGAGGCTACGCTGCGCCGCTACGAAGAGCGCGCGGAGAAGATGGCGCTGCCGCAGCCTCGAGTTGTGGAGATTCCCGTATGCTATGGCGGCGAGTTTGGACCGGATCTTGAGGAAGTGGCCGCTGCGCACAACCTTTCCCCTTCCCGTGTGATTGAATTGCATTTGTCTCAAAGTTACCGCGCTTATTTTCTGGGATTTGCGCCGGGCTTTGCCTATCTGGGCGATTTGCCGGCAGAGATTGCCACGCCGCGCCTGGGGACACCGCGAAAAAAAGTTGTGGCGGGAAGCGTGGCGATCGCAGGGACGCAGACGGCGGTGTACCCTTTCGCGACGCCGGGCGGGTGGCGGCTGATTGGACGGACGCCGCTGAAAGTATTTTGCAAGGAGCGAGAGCCGATGGGCTTGATCGCCGTGGGTGACGAAGTGCGTTTCCGCGCAATCACCCGCGAAGAGTTTGCCGCGTGGCCGCCACGATGAATTCGCTGCTGGTGGAAAATCCGGGATGGATGACGACGGTGCAGGATTTGGGGCGGCCGGGCTTTGGCGTGCTGGGTGTTTCTCCTTCGGGAGCGGCGGATCCCGTTGCGCTGCAGCTTGGAAATTTGCTGCTGGGAAATGCGCCCGGTGCGGCGGCGCTGGAAATGACACTGGTGGGCGGGCGATATCTGTTTCCCGAAGGCGGCGTCATTGCTCTGGCGGGCGCGGATTTTGGCGCGAAGCTGAATGGCCAGCCGGTCGAGATGTGGATTCCGCACGCGGTGCGCGCAGGGGGAACGCTTGAACTGGGATTGACGCGTAGCGGGGCGCGCTGTTATCTGTGCGTCGCGGGAGGCATTCAGGTGGAGAAATTCCTGGGGAGCGCTTCGACGCATCTGCTGAGCGGCCTTGGAGGGTTTGCTGGGCGAGGGCTGCACAAGGGCGATGTGCTGCAGCTTGGCGCAGCGGAGCAAAGAATCCGCCGGAGAAGCATTTCACCGAGGGTGCTGGAGACGCTGAAGCTGCGAAAGTGTTTGCGCGTGACGAAGGGCCCGCAGGCGGATTGGTTCTCGGAAGCGGCGACGCGCGGCTTTTTCGAGGGCACGTTTCGAGTGAGCGAGGATTCGGACCGGCTGGGGTTGCGATTGGAGGGCGCGTCGTTGGCACTGGAATCGCCACGCGAGATGAGCAGCGAAGGCGTTTCGCTGGGAGCGGTGCAGGTGACTCCTTCCGGGCAGCCCATCATTTTGTTTGTGGAGCAGCAAACGGCCGGTGGCTATCCGAAGATCGCCAATGTAATCGGAGAGGATCTGCACTGCGTGGGTCAATTGCGTCCGCGCGATGAAATCACGTTTGCGCGGGTTTCGCTGGAAGAAGCGCGGGCGTTGTGGATCGCGCACCAACAGCTCTTGAACTCCGGAGAAGAACTTTTCGCATGATGCGCGTGGATCTGAATTGCGACGTGGGCGAACTGCCGGAAGCGATCGCGGACGGCAGCCAGGAAGCTATCCTGCGGCAGGTCACATCCGCGAATATCGCTTGCGGAGGACATGCTGGCGACGCGGCAATGATGCGCGCGACCATTGAACAGGCGCAGCGCTGCGGTGTGGCCATTGGAGCCCATCCGGGTTACGAGGACCGCGCGAATTTCGGGCGTGTTGCGCTGGCGCTGAGCAGCGAACAGCTCGCGGCCTCCGTTTATAGGCAGGTTATCGCGCTGGCGGAGGTTGCGGAGCGGTGCGGCGCGACGATCGGTCACGTGAAGCCGCATGGAGCGCTGTATAACCAGGCGGCGCGGGATCGCTCGATTGCGCGCGCGATTGCGGAGGGAGTGGCACGATGGCGGAAGGATGTGGCGCTGGTTGGGCTGGCGGGATCCGTGATGCTGGAGGAATTTCGCGCGGCGGGGTTTGCGGTGGCGGCGGAGGGCTTTGCTGATCGTAAGTATGAGTCGGATGGCAGCTTGCGCGCGCGGAAATTCCGCGATGCACTGCTGTACGAGCCCGCGGAAGCCGCGGCGCAGGCATTGCGCATCGCCAAGGAAGGTAGCGTGGTGGCGGCCAATGGCACGTTGATCCCGCTGAAGGTGGAAACCATCTGCATTCATGGCGACACGCCGGGCGCAGCGCAAATTGTCGCGGCAGTGCGCGGCGCGTTGGAGGCTGCGGGGATCACCGTGCAGGCGCTGGGCGGGTGAGCGGGGCGTTCACGTGAGGTGGAAACTCTGGAAGAGCCAGCGAATTGCCAGGAAATGGCGAGTACGATAAAGTAGAATAGTTGTTTGCCACGCAGTGTAAGGGCCTGTAGCTCAGGTGGCTAGAGCGCGCCCCTGATAAGGGCGAGGTCGGTGGTTCAAGTCCACCCAGGCCCACCAATTCACATCTTCGATTTGCAGTTCGGGACGCCAAACCAAACCGCATCCTAATTCCGGTAAATGTGGAAGCAGATGAAATTACAGCAGCTCTTGAAGTTCTTCGATACTGAGATCGGCGTCGCGGAGGATGCTTTTCAAAACCTTCGGATGGAGCACCTCTGCCGCATGAAAAGGAACGGTGACGCGCTTCCCGGCGGGGTTCTTGTAGATCATGTGGCTACCACTCTGCCGTGCGAGTGAGAAGCCGACCTTCCCTAGTGCGGCGATGATCTCACGGGCGGTGACACGTGGAAGCCGGGGCATCACACGGCAACTTCGACAGTAGAAAGACTTACGGAGACCTGCTCGGGGATTTCCTCGCCGTCGGCAAGTCGATCCTCGAGGTGCAAGCGGATTGCGTCTTTGATATTGGCAACAGCAACTTCGTAGGTGTCACCCTGGCTGTAGCACCCCTGTAACGAGGGGCAGGAAACAAAACAGCCGTCGGCGTCGGACTCGACGATAATGGGAAGAGTATGGTGCCTCATAAACTGATTGTAAGTCTCCGAGCGGGGCTACAGCAATCAGATTTCCTTTGGAATGTCGGCAAAGCAGACTACCGATGGTCATCTGGCGCAACTCGCCAAGGCGAAGGGCGCCGTTCTCGCCACGCTGGACGGAAAGATACCGGGAGCGTACTTAATTCCCGCCCAAAAGCTGAAGTCACTGCCCTAACCGGACTGCCTAGGATAAGTGCGGGGCTTGCGGTCTTAATCAGCGGAGGAGAAATAGCTGCCGCTGTCATAGCCTACAAGAATGATCTCAGACTCACTCTCGAGGTGTTTGGTTTTGAGTTCAGAGAAAAGCAGGTAAGCAAGTCGGATGATTCCGGACTGCCCAGGGTTCGAACCGTGGCCACAAGTTGCTAAACCTTGCAGGATCAGAGACCCACTGAACGGACTCCGGATTGCCACGAAACTGTTCATAGATGGGCGTTGTCGGGGAAAGGCCAAGTTCAGGGTAATTTCTCGTTTTCCTGCATTCCAGTTCGTTGGCCGAATAGGTCGGGTTCGCTTCCCAACTGATCTTCCCATCGTCTGCCATCAACGGGAACCAGGCGAGCCCGTGATGCGCTCGCATCTGGGTGTAATCAAAGCCGTATTGCCGATCGCACCAGGCACCGAAGATCAAAGGCGAATGCATATCGGCATTCACAACGTAGTGAGCCCAGTCCGGCGGTATCACGACTTGTTCGCCGGGACCCGCCTCGATGGCAAAGCAGCGGCCAGGGTCATCGCCGGACTTCTCCTGGCAATAGATGATTCCACGCCCTTCCCATATCTCGAACAATTCGGGGGTTGACCATCCACAATGGGGGGCAATGGCGTGCACGTGACCTTGGCTCCGCACCGGACCTTTGCCAAGCCTGCCTTTGGCATACTTGACAATGCCAAAGAGGAGCATCCGTCGCTTCAGTTCATCGAGATCTTCCAGGCGCCCGACATCCATGGCAATGGCATAAACCCGGTCGGGTCCGGTGCAGTTGGGATCTTGCAGGCTTCCGCGAATGGCATCCAGCGAACGGTATTCCGGCTCCGGCCCGAAAACTCCAGGTCCGTACCGGAAATCCAACGTGTCTCTCAGAAATCGAATGTCGAGGCCGGGATCGAACTCAGGCTCAGGCGCAGAAGATTTGGATAGAGACTGGCTCACGCGCCGCTCCGCACTAGCGTGGCTTTGCCATTCACACACAGCAGTCTGGCGCCAAAGCCATACTTGCGAATGGAATCGTAGTCGTGCCCCGCGTCGCTCGGCCAACAAGCTAACAACCGGAGCGGCTGGCTGCCAACATTGGCAACTCTGTGGGCAACATTGGGTGGAATGAAATGCACGGTACCCGCGGACATCGGTTCGAACCAAGTTCTCCGAGTATCATCCATCAGGATCAGTGCACCTTCGCCTTCGATGGTCGCGTAGTACTCCGTGCGATTGCGTTTGAGATGAAAGTGCCCGTGAGTCATGAAGTACTCGGAATCGACCTTTCCGGGCTCGACAATCGTATTTCCCCAGAACAGCCCGCCTTCCGTACCTTCGGGCACGGGACACCAGGCTTGCACACGGTAGACGACGGTGCCCGGATCCATTCCGCGCACCGCCTCCGCGTTGGCAAACACTTCGTTCAGTTGTCCGAGTGTCTTTACGCTTTCGCGAACTTCCGCTGCAGGCTGCAAGAGACCACTCGCCCAATCCAAGCGCACCATTCATTCACCCCAAAGCCTGAACACTTTCTTGGCCTATTCTGTCCGCGATGGAAATCACAGCCGCACCCGAAACTAATAAACCTCCCAAGAATCCGCGGCGGCCAAAGCTGCTCATATTGCCCCCTATTTGCCCCAAGCCTCCTGAATTTGTTCCAGGGTTCGCCCTTTGGTTTCAGGAACAAGCTTCCAAACGTAGAAGAAGCAGACAAACGAGAGCGCTCCGTAGATTGCGAAGGTGCCCCCAAGGTTCAGAACGTTTACGAGAGTTAGAAAGGTGAAGGTGACGACCAGCGTACCGGTCCAAAGCATCGAAGTTGCTATGGAAGCCGCGCGGCCTCGCACTTTGGTGGGAAAGATCTCGGAGATGATCAACCACGGGCCCGGTCCCATTCCCAAGGCAAAAAAAGCGACGTACAAAAGGATGCTGGCGAGCATGAGAACCGCCGGAGCATTGTGAACGTGCAAACCAATCACGAGCAGAGTCAGCGCCAGCCCCATGCCACCGCTCGCGGTCATCAAAATCGCGCGGCGCCCCCAGCGATCCAGAAAGACCATGGCAACGATGGTAAAAATCAGGTTCACAGTGCCAATAATGACATTCGCGGCCAAGGCCATGCCCGTGGATTGTCCGGGAAAGTGTTCGCTGATGATGATGGAACCATAGTAGAGCACCGTATTGATGCCGGTCACCTGCGAGAACAGGGCGAGGGCAATCCCGACTCCAAGCCGTTTGCGCATCGCCGGAGAAAACACCTCGTGCCAGGAGCCTTCTTCGCCCTCAGCGGCTTTTTGCACCAGGCGAACTTGTTCCTCAGCCGCCTTCGCGCCAAACATTCGCGTCAGAATCCGCTCGCCTTCGGCGTTACGGCCCTTGCCAATCAACCATCGCGGACTCTCGGGAATGCCAAAGAGCCCGGCAAAAAATGCCAAGGAGGGGATGGCCGCAACAGCCAGCATCCACCGCCAACTCGATTCTCCGATTTTCGATAACTGCCAATTGACGAGATAGGCCGCCAGGATGCCAATCACAATCGCGAGTTGGTTCAGCGAGACCAGGGTTCCCCGATTCTTCGAGGGGGAAATCTCCGCGATGTAAACGGGGGTAAGAACAGATGCCAGACCGATTGCAAGTCCACCTAAAAGCCGGGCAATGGAAAAGAGGGTAATCGTACTCGCCGCCGCCGCTCCCAGAGAAGAAAGCGCAAACAGTACAGCAGAGAAGATGAGGGACTTCCGGCGGCCGTAGCGGTCTCCGAGCATGCTGGCGCCCGCGGCTCCCAACAAGCAACCCAGCAGAAGCGCACTGGCAGCAACTTCCGTTTGCAGATTGGAAAGCGTGAACTGGCGACGAAGGAGGAGGAGCACTCCGTTAATCACCGCGGTGTCGTATCCGAAAAGAAATCCAGAGATGGCTGTTGTGATCGCCAGGAGTACGACGTAACCCAAGGATTGCGCTCGCGCATCGATCGTGTTCGACTCCGTACCCGCGGACGAAGAGTGCATAAGTTCTCCAAAACGAAGTTCGTGCGATTACGTACGATGCCCGGACTCGCTGCTCAGGCAAGCCGGGGGCGTGCCGTTTCTGCTCTCAGACCAGGGCGGCAACAGGTTCATCGAGCCCGGACGGAGGCTTTGATCGTTGCACAATTTGACCCCTCGGATTCTCCGCTGGGACGGATGGTGTAAGTGCCAACCGCAGCCGGGACAATGAACGTCTCCGCATAGTGGACCACAAAAGGCTCAAAATTCCCCGCTGGACTTTCCACCGTCGCTTCCCTGCCTTCCACCAGGTTCAGCACGTTCACCGTTCCCGTGGTGTCATGCGGAGTGATTTCCGTGAACCAACGTCGGCGAGTTTCGATGAATTCGAGTTCGTGCAGGCCGGTGCGCTCTTCCTTCCATCCCTGGCCGCTGCCGACAAACTCAACACGGTTAATCAGGCTCTTTTGGACCCACTCGTTATCCCTCTCCCAAGCGATGTTTGCTATGCCGTGATCAATGTGGATCGGCCGTGGCAGGCCATCCAGGCCGAGCCGGCCCCAATCCCATAGTTTGAAGGTAAAGATGAAAGGCGTTGCGCTGACTTCCAGAACCATGCTGTTGCGGCCGGAACAATGGATGGTGCCCGCAGGGATAAGAAAATGATCGTGTTTGCGCGCGGGGAATCGGTTAACATATCGTTCCGCGCGGAATGGCGGGCCGCCATCTTGCGCCGCCCGCAATTCATCAATCATAGCCTGACGATCGGCACCGGTTTTCACGCCAAGATAGACACAGCCATCCTCACCCGCATCGAGAAGGTAATAGCTCTCGTCCTGCGTATAGTTCATTCCAAACTGCCGACGGATGTACTCCGTCCGCGGATGCACCTGTAAAGAAAGATTGCCGCCGCCCATGGTATCGAGAAAATCAAAGCGGATCGGGAACTCCGTACCGAACCGGGAATAAATGAAGTCGCCCAGCAATTCCCGCGGGCGCAGGAAGGTAAGATCGATAGCAGGCAACTCGACACGAATGTCGCCAAAGCCAAGCAGGAGGCTGTTCTCCTCAGGAACGCAATCAAAACACCACGCATGATTCGGCGCGTCGTGGGGCAGGTCACAGACTTCTTCCATCCAATGTCCTCCCCATGGGCCGGGATCGAAATAAGGAACTACCCGAAACGGGCGAGCCGCGGCCCTCCTCAAGCCTTCGCATACTGCCCTGCCGGTCACCAGTTTGGGAACCGCACTATTGCTATCGAGAATAAAATCGACTCTCGGGAGGATTAACTTTTTCAAGCGGTCCGCAGCTCGCCAATCCACGAAGAAGGCCCTCTTGTATTTCAGGTTGGGCTTTTCGTTCAGATTGTCAGTTCCCAGATTTGCGATCTCGTTTCGCCGCTGTCTGCCCTGTATTTCCCAACGGGCCATGTCCGCATAGACAAGGACATCCGGGCGCGGAGAAATCAGCGCGGCACCGACACCCAGGATGAGAAGCAGGCCCCGCTCCCAATTGGCTGCCTTCACGCGCGATTGGTTGAGTCTGCCAGGATCGAAGAAGTCTTCCAGCGTAATCTCGTTCATCGAGCCAAATACCGGGTCGTCTCCTAACACTGGCTGCAACATACAATCCACTTCGTGCGGCGGCTTCAGCAAATCCGGCGCATAGATTACGGCCTGCGGCCGCAACCCCTCTACTAGCGTGTCTCTTATCAAGCTTTCAAACGCACCCGGATAGCACTCCACGCAGAGTACACAGCAACTCTGGCCAGAGCTTTCCCTCAACCTTTCGAGGATCTCCGGCCAACCTACCCAGCACTCCGACTTGGAGCTGGAGACGGGAATGCACGGATACTTATCGTAATTTGAGCGCCTGGACATCAGCTTGTTCTCGTGGTGCAACTGGCCGTATTACGGCCATCAGCATTCGCCCGCCAACAAATCGGCATGGGAGTCGCGCCAGTCCAATTCGCGCGGGAGAAAATGACACGGTTCGCAGGGGAACGCACCCTTTCGCCAGCCTAAATCAACCGGGGCATAGTCGAACGAAACCACCACATCTTTCGTTTTATAGGCAATCGCAAATAAAAAGTATCCTTATACCGTATTTCTGTCAAGACCTAGTCGGATGCGCGCTGTGCTCAACGCCTCATCTGAGCTAAGTCCTTGAATTCCCGAGCCCCTCTCAGGCTTGGAATTAATGGCCGGTTCGCGATATAACGCTACTACGATCATCGCCAGGCTCAATCAGCGGGAGTTGCTGTTCCATTTTCTTTCGCGAATGAAAAATCAATTCCATGGGGAGGTTCGAGATTGATCAAACGAGGCCGAGCGGAACGGGCATTAAACGATGCCGGTGCTTCTTCCGGGCCAGACTCTGACAGCCCAGATAAACAGCAGGTGAGGCTCACCCTTATTCTTAGTTCGCTGCAGAAGTCCGGGTCGGTGTCCGTGGAAGGGTTGAGCAAGGAACTGAATGTTTCACTCGTAACGATTCGCCGGGATCTGGACGCGCTGGAAAAGCAGGGCTTGCTCCGCCGAACGCATGGCGGAGCTGTCTCGATCGAGCCTCTGTTTTATGAGCCCTTTCGGAACGACCGGTCATTCCAGGCGCAAGTCGAAAGATTCGCGGAGGAAAAACGGCGAATTGGAAGGGCGGCGGCAGCGCTGATAAAAGACGGAGAGATCATTGCGCTGACTCCCGGGACCACGAGCACGGAGGTGATTCGCGGACTTCCACTCAATCACAGAATCACGGTGGTCACGAGCACGGTGAACGTTGCCATGGAACTTTCAAAGCGCAAGGACTTGGACATTTTCGTCACCGGAGGGCATTTGCGCGGAGACTGGTTCTCGCTTGTGGGACCAACCGCCGCGCAAAGTCTCTCTCATTTGCTGATTCATACGCTCTTCATTGGCGCTGACGGAATCGATCCGCAATGGGGGGTTAGTTGCTACATCCCGGAGGAAGCCGAGCTCAACTCCACAATGGTGAAGCATGCGCAAAGGAAGATCGCGGTGGTTGACCACAGCAAATTTGGCGTGATTGCCGGTTGGCGGATCTGCCCCACCTCCAGCCTGGACATTCTTATCACCGATTCAGGTGCAACCGACGAAATGATCGCTCCTTTCGAAAAAGCGCAAATCCAAGTGATGCGCGTTTGAAACGCTGAGCTAATGTTCTGATTTTTGTTCAAACGGGGGCGCGGTAGTTTCTTAGTCCAACTTTTCCGAGAGCAGCGGGACTGCTCCCAATAGTGCGGCGTCATTGCCCAATTCAGCGGGGCGGACTTGCACCTTGCCCCACGCCGTCCATGCATACTTCTGCACGTGGGCCTGAATCACCGGGATAATGCTCGCGGCACTTTTCATGACTCCGCCTCCGATCACGATGATTTCTGGGTCATAGGCGTGAACCAAAGCAACGGCGTCCGCACACCACACGCTAAGGCAACGATCGCGAATAGCAACCGCCACTTGGTCTCCGGCCGCCGCCTGTTCAAACAGTTCCTTGAAGCCCACTTTCGGGTATTTCGAGAGTGTGCTTTCTGATGCGCCCGGCCATTCTTTCAAAATGAGCGGCAGCGACCATCCTGCAGCTTCTGCCTCTGCGCAGCCGATTCCTCCACAGGTGCAGGGACGCCCTGTGAACAAAACCGGGAAATGGCCTCCAAGGCATCCGGCCTGGGCATGTTTTCCGCGAAGAAGTTTCCCCTCGATCATCGCCACTCCGCCGATGCCCGTGCCGAGCGTCATCATCACCACTTCGGTCATGCCCCTGGCGGCGCCGGCATAGCATTCGCCCAGCAGAGCCATACGAGCATCGTTTTCGATCCTCAGCGGCAGGCCCAGAGCCTCCCGGCCCCAGGCGGCAAAATCAATTTTGGGCGCATCTTCATACTTCGCATTGGTCGAGAGCACACGGCCTACGCGAGCATCAACCAACCCTGCGAATCCCACAGCAATGCCTTCACAACCGGAGAGTGAGAGTTTCGCTTTTCTTGCCAGCCCATGGAAAGTATCCAGAATGCAGGGCAGCAAGGCTCTCATGCCCTCCGCACTGTCGGCGGGAATTGCGTCACTCGCCAGAATCGTACGGTCTTCGACGATCCCGCAATTGGCGTGGCTGCCTCCCAAATCAATAGCCAGAGCTCTCATCACGAACTTCTCCTCAGCTTCCGGGCCTGCTCGGCATGGCCTCCCGCAACCGCCAAAGGTTTGTACAAGACTGATCCATCAGCGCCAGCTCCTTGGCCTCCGCACGCAACTGAAGAGCTTGCCTTGAATCGACGCGCCGCTCAAGTAGATCCGCAACGAAGCGCATGGAAGAAGCGTTACCGACGTTCATCACGGCGGTTTCATGCAGAAAGGTGCTGACAACTTCCAGCAGCTTTTCCAGCTTGCCATAATCGCCGAGGCCGTGGGAGGCTTTGTCGAGTTGTTTCCAATAAGATGCTTCCTATCAGGCTCCCTATCCCTATTTTTATTTAGGCTGCGGCACAGCGGATTTCTTCTCGGACACAAATCGCACATTTGTGATGCAGTTGTCATCACGAAAAATCGCCTACGAGTATCATGAGACTTCAGGTGGGCATCAGTAGGAATATTGGGACCGCGAGTTGCAACCGATGCTAGAGGTCATTGAGCGTAAACTTAACGCGTCTCCGCAGCACGCCCACGCGAGGTGAAGACCCAGCCATGAAGATCACAGATGTTCGAGCGACCACGGTTGCTGTCCCCTTGGAAGCGCCTTTGCGTCATGCCAACGGCGCTCACTGGGGGCGGTTTGTCCGTACCATCGTCGAGATTGAAACGGATGATGGTTTGATCGGACTTGGCGAGATGGGAGGCGACGGAGAAAGCGCTGAAAATGCCATCCGCGCCTTGAAGCCGTATCTCCTCGGCCATGACCCCCTGCAACTGGAACAACTCTATTGGAAGATCTGCAATCCAACCGCTTCCCTTTACAACAACCGGGCGCAACTACACGCGGCGATTGAATTTGCGTGTATCGATTTGGCGGGCAAAAGGCTGGGGATTAGAGCATGCGATTTGCTTGGTGGCGCACTCCGAGAGGAGGTCCCATTCGCCAGCTATCTTTTCTACCGCTACCCCAACGAGCAGACCGGATTGGGCGGTGAGGAGACTGCCGAGCAGATTGTGGCGTTAGCGAGGAAACTGAAAAAGGAGCATGGCTTCCGTTCCCACAAATTGAAAGCTGGCGTCTTTGCCCCCGACCACGATTTGAACGTTTACCTGGCGCTCGCGGATGAGTTTCCCGAAGATTCGTTCCGCCTGGACCCCAATGCCGCGTGGAGCGTCGAGGAATCCATTCGCATTGGACGCGCTATCGAGAAGGTCCGGAATGACTATTACGAAGACCCCTGCTGGGGATTGGAGGGAATGCGGCGCGTCCGGTCATTCGTCAAGATTCCGACCGCAACGAACACGGTTGTGGTCAATTTTGAGCAGCTCGCCGCCTGCATTCGGCTGAATGCCATCGATGTAATTCTGCTGGACACCACTTTTTGGGGTGGGCTGCGCCAGGCATGGAAGGCTGCCGTCGTTTGTGAAAAGTTTCAATGGGGAATCAGCATTCATTCGAGCGGGGAATTAGGAATTCAGTTGGCCACCATGCTTCATTTGGGGGCTGCCTTGCCCAACCTGACGTTTGCGGCGGATGCCCACTATCACCACGTCACCGACGACATCCTGAAGGGCGGCAAGATGAAATATGTGGACGGCAAGATTTCCGTTCCCAAGGGCCCTGGATTGGGCGTGGAGTTGGACCGCGACAAATTGCAGCTTTACGCAGAATTGTACCGGAGCACCGGCGGCTATCCTTATGACCGCGACCCGCAGCGCCCGCAATGGTTCGCCATTGTTCCTGAAACGCGTTTCGCACAGCCGAAAGAAAGTCGTAAGACTCGGAAAAAGACGCGATCCAAAAAAAACTCTGGCCGCAAATAACGCCACAGAATCGCCGAAGTTGTCAGACGGCAGGGATGTTCCCTTGCGATAGGAGCGGAGAGCAAGCCATCAGAGGGTGAAAGTGAGAAGAAGAAATAGAGCAGAGAGGCCCGCTCCATCCGCTCGCCGGGCGACCCCGTCCAACCCGCCACAACCGCACTGGTAACTGTTTATATTTCAATATGTTATAGCAGTATAAGGGGTACGCAACTTCGCCCCTCTTTGGTCTCATCTAAGGAAGTAAGAGTGGTTGAGAAAACGAGGTGTGACCCGGGAAACTCCCTGCTCTTTTCCGGGTTTATCCCTATGGGGTTCTGCTGCGATTTTGGCGCCCATCGAATGGGGGACGGCTCAATAGCTTGGCGAGAGGGTTCATCAGCGGGACCAGCCGTTGGATCCCGCCAGCGCTCGATCGGGCGCTGCCGACCTGGCCCAATTGAAGCCTCACATGAAAATACATGCAAAGGAGAAGAAGAAGCGATGAAGAACCGGACCGCATGGATTTTTGCAGTTGCGGCGTTTTTATTGATGGCCATTTCCACGAAAGCCCAAGGGCGATTTGAGGTATCTCCGTTTGTCGGCTATGAAACCTCCGGCTCCTACCCGCTCAACGTGATTTCCACTGTGGGAGGTGGCTCGTCGGCGCTTGTGGATAACCTGCGCGTGAACAGTGCCCTGTCCTACGGGAGTTTCCTGGGCTACAACCTGTCGGAGAATTTCCAACTGGAATTCATGTGGGACCGCAACAACACGTCCTACTCTGCCCATGACATCACCACGCTGCAGTATTTCAAAGCCTACAATTCGGACATCGATCAGTGCCAGTTTGGCGGGCTATTTATGTTTCGCGGGAGCGAGCACAAATTGCGGCCGTATTTCGCGGCAAGCCTGGGCTTCACTCACGATTCCAATAGCACCATCGCCACCGCTGGAAGCATTGAAACGAGCACGACTCCGAATCGCACCGCGTTTTCCTACAGTGTGGGCGGCGGCGTGAAGTACTACCTCAACCGCCATGTGGGTTTGCGCGGAGACATTCGCTATTTGCCAACGTACGGCAGTTCTTCCATCGGGCAGTATTGCGATCCGTTTTTTGGCTGCTATAACGCGAAGGTCAGGAATTATCTGGACCGCGGGAATTTCGTCGGTGGCGTGATTTTCCGCTTCTGAAAAAGAACCTGGGGCAGCAAACAGAAGGGCCGCGATTTTTTCGTGGCCCTACTTTCATTTTCATCAATTGCCTGACAGCTGTTTCAATTGACCGGAAATCTTGCTGCGGCGATTAGGCGTCGCGGCGCGACATGATTCCCCTGTATCAAGACCAGGACGAGAAAGGCAAAGGTCGTCTAAAGTTCGAGAGAAGCGAAAAGTTCGCAGACCAGAGAAGTACCAATGGGCAGCAACGGTCAAATCGGCGCTGTGGCAAGTTAACCTGGTTACTTTACACAAACGGTAAACCGACCCGAATCTGTTTCCCTGAGCCACTTAGAGCGCAAAGCAAGCAGGAATAGCTCGTTAGTATCAAACTCTGGTGGAAATTGATCGATGAATTGGAACCGGATGTTCTTCAGCTCCAAAGTGAGCGTGGAAAAGTCGAAGGATCTGCCGTTAAGCTTTCTCAAAGCAACTTGAGGGTCAAACATCGCGGCCTCCTTCAATCCATCCATTTTAATGTTCCGCTGGACTGACCTATCCTGTCAAGGGGGCCTGAGTTGGGGCGTCAGAGTCAGACACTCTCGTCAATTTGATTCCTAACAAAGCTCATCTACTGCCCCCGGCAAGAATCAACTGCACGATTTCGTCTGCCGCAAGAGCCTTCCCGGCAATCTGGAATACGTGCAGATGAATGTCCCTTTTCCAAGCTTTAATCAACGAGTGAATTAGGGTGGAATGCTTTGTCACCGGCATGAGAGATTTTTCCCCGGTCTCGAGAAGCATCAAGCTCTCGCCGGCGTTGTCGCCAGTTGGCCGCAGTCGTACGGGGCGAAACCGATGCACCAGAACCAATATTCCTGAGCGGCGGAGCTTGTCGCGGAGATTGGGCAGAACCGTCAGACTCTCACTGAGATAACTATTTAGCGAGAGGGCTTGCGTATAGCTCAAATCGCCTTTTCTTTTCCATACACTAGTAAGAGTCGACTTGCGGTGAAGTATCAGATCAGCGCACGCGCGGAAGAGAGGTGCCGTGCTTTGGCATTCAGCCCGCATAACTTGAAACCACCACGTGTCGTCGAAGTCTCCAAAGCTTATTAGAATACGTTCAGCTTCTGCCTTCGAATAGGTTCCACCTTTGCCCAACCGACTTAGCGTCCTGCGAAACTCTTGGCATTGGTCACATCCAAGTATGTTCTCGGCAACGTACCGAAAGGCAATCGCGATTTGAGCCACCTTATGGTGCCTCGGTAGATATTGATTACTTCGGGAGCGTGATACATAGAAGCTCTCGAGGGCGCTGAACCCGCGTTCTTTGACGGCAGTAGCCAGGCCGAGTTCGCCTTGCTTCACCAATACCAGGTTGCTAACCAGCCTGTCCAAGTCATAAATTGCGAATTCAAATCCTAGTGCTCTCGCATCGCGCAATAGGTAATCGGCCCTGTCTACATCCACTTCTCCATCAACCAGCGAATGAAGCCATTCGATTACACCCGCACTGGGCCTGGGCTGGTCGTAAAAGCCTCCCGGAACCTGCAGAATCTGACGCGCAAGGCTAAAGGCAGCCTTTACAGCTGTGGTTTGCGATTGAACTAGAGTCTGAAATACCAAACGCGCGAGTTCGTGACCGATAACTTCGTGTGGCGGCCCTCCAACTAAGACCCTGAGACCATCCGGAATCCGCTTACCTTGATGCTTACATCGTGCAATGTATTCTTCGAACGAGAACTCCATGTCATGGCTAAACGGGAGGTGACCGAGATCATGAAAGAGAGCGGCAAGCCGAAGTCCTGCTTCCGCCAGTCCCAGGAGCCGTCGGTATTTCGTCGCACTCTGTCGAAGTTTTTTGTGTCGGAACACAACCGTTGCGGCTTTAAGCCCTCCGCCCTCTAATCGATCCGCAAATAACAAATCGTCCAAGCAAGCGAACTTGAATTCTCGCTCGTTGAGGAGGTTTAGGTGCTCTATCCCCGTAAAGAAATCAAGGGAATCGGCTTCATTTGCGTTCTCAATCGCAGAGATTAAGAATCTCGACGCTAAGTGCATTGCGCCAAGGCTGTGGGCAAACCTCGATGTCCTTGCTTCGGGGTATACGAGGTCGGCGAGACCCGTCTGGTTTATTCGCCTTAGTCTCTGAGTCACGGGATGGTCGACCAAGATGCGTTCGTGCGCCGCAACTTGAATATAGCCATGCACCGGATCACGGATTAGGAATGCTTTGCTCACAAAATCCATTCCCACGATATTACTTGCTACGGCTATTACTGACATTCTAAATATATATTGCTGAATGACAAACAACATTCAAATGCGGTTGTCGCGGTGTGGTAATCCGACCCACTGTTCTAGGGGAACGGACCTACGTCGGTTGGCCGAGTCGAATATGGAGTCATTGGGCCGGCTTTTCGCTGGGCATCACGAACAGCTTTTCGTCCACATCAACGTTCTGCTGCACCTGATCGATTTGAATGGTGAAACTTCCGTTGGGGCGCGTCAGCGTCCACTTGTACGGAATCTTCACTCCATCGGCGACGCGGTAATCCGCATAATCAATTTGCGTGGGATTGCGCCCGAGGGGAGTTACCGCATAGCGGATCAGGCGCAGCAGCAGACCGTTCTCCTGGTCAAAATAGAGGCGCAATTCTGGTTTGCCCTTTGATTTGGCATTGACGAGAACCGTGGGGCGGCTGGCAAGTTGTTCGCCCGGGCGCACGTGAAACTCCTTGTAAAGTTCGCGTAGTTGGACGGGGAAGTGAAGTTGGGCATCAATGCGCGCAGCTTCCGCTTCCGCGGGGGTCATACGATGCACAGCGTTTGGCATAGCCAGCCAGCCGGCTTCGCCGTTGAAGGCGGTGATGCTCTCTCCGCGCGGGGGGTGCGCGATCGAGACGCGCTTTTCCGGGGCTTCCGAATAAACTTCAATCGGATATTGCGTACCGAAGGCATCAAGTTTCCCCTTTTGCACGCGCGTCTTGATTTTGTTAATGGCCTCCGCGCCACCCACGGCGGCCAGATACTTGTCCAGCACCTGATCGGCACTGGGCAAACCGGCGTGCACTTCCTCTTCTTCATCGTGAACATGTTCGGGCCTGGCGGCGGGTTCGGCGGAGAGAATTGGGATTCCGACCGGATGAGCTGCGCCGCGGTGGCAGGTGTAGCAGGTGACTTCGAGTTCCCCCTTGAAATGAGCCTCGTTCAAAGCCAGCACCATGGTGATCATCTTGCGCGCGGCAAGCTTGGTTTTCTTGTCGTCCTTGTCCATGGCGTGCTCGACGTGGCAGAACTCGCACTCCACGCCAAGCGAAGCGGCGATGAATTGCATGGAGGGGATGAGTTGGTCGGCGGGAATGGCCTTCAGCACCTGAACGTTCTTGAACTGTTGCTCGGCGGTCTTCTGCTGGTCTGCCGCGGGCGTGGCGGCGTGCTCCTGTGCGCGCCCAGCGTTTATGCCGCCCGCGAACAGGAAAATGACCGCCGCTGACAAAAGGAACATCTGTGAGTGATTTTTTGGTTTCTTCATCGCGTCTCCGGGAGTCTGTGAAGGATCAAAGTTTGAGCCAGCATTATACAGAGGTCTGCCTGATGCGTTCACGCCGCGTGATCGGCCAAGCCTGCCAGATCGCCGCGTTTCGCGAGCGCCGTGATGCGGTCGGCCGCGCGGTAAGCCAACGCCTGAATGGTCATGGTCGGCTGGCCACGGCCTGAAGTAACCAGGCTGCTGCCGTCGCACAGGAAGAGATTGGGAACGTCATGCGTGCGATGGTCCGGATTTATCACCGACGATTTGGGATCGTTGCCCATGCGGCAGGTGCCCAGCAGATGGACGGCAAATCGCGTTTCGCTGATGGGCGGATGCCACTTCGTTTTCGCTCCGGCAGCGTCCAGAATCTCCATCGCGCGCTCTGCCATCCACGCCATCATCTTCATGTCATTGGGATGATCTTTATAGGTCATGCGCAAAGCGGGAAGGCCCCATGCATCCTTCACGTCTGGATCGAGGGAAAAATTGTTGGTGGAGACGGGCAGCGAAGTGGCATGACAGAAAATCTCCATAGTGCGCGTGAAATTCTGCTGCAATGCTTTCTTGAACTCTTTTCCCCATCGCGGCGTGCCGGGTGGCAGCCCGTTCAAGGCAAAGCCTATGGGGGTGAAATCGAAGCGTGCATCGAGCCCTCCGCCGCCATAAAATCCCAGTTTCTTTGCGTCCAGTTCGTAGAAGTCATGAAAGACGCGGCTGACTGCGGGTCCCTTGTAGTCGTTCAACGGCTCGTCAAAAACGCCGTAGGCCATCGCGCCGCTGTTGGGCATCAGATACTTTCCCACCAGGCCGCTGGAATTTGCCAGGCCGTTCGGAAAGGCGTTGTTGTCAGAGAGCAACAGGAGCCGGGGAGTTTCCGCCCCATTGGCGCAGACGATGACCGCCTTGGCTTTTTGCAGGTGCGCGGCGCGGTGCGCATCAAAGTAGACAGCTCCGGTGGCGCGCCCATTTTTGTCGGTGGCGATGCGGTGCACGTAACAGTTGGGGCGAACCTCGCAACGGCCGGTGCGCTCTGCCAGGCGGATCACCGTGGCCAGCGATGAGGATTTCGCGCCCACTTCACAACCAAATCCCAGGCAGAAACCGCAATTGACGCAGGCGCTGCGCCCCGGCCGCGGCTGCGAAAGAATGGCCATCGGCGCAGGGAACGGGTGATAGCCCAGTTTGCGCGCACCGCGCTCGAAAACGACGCCGGAACCCTTCACCGGAAGCGGCGGCATGGGATAAGGCTTTGAGCGCGGCGGGTCGAACGGGCTGGCTCCGGCCTGGCCCGATACTCCAATCTCCCACTCCACTTTGGTGTAGTAAGGTTCCAGGTCGGCGTACGTAATGGGCCAATCCGTGAAACCGGTGCCGGGAATTTCGCCCACTTTGCTGCGCTCGATAAAATCAATTTCGTGGAAACGCCAGAAATTCGCGGTGAAGTGCACGCTGCTGCCGCCGACGCACCTGCCATACAGCACGCTGGGTTGCAGCATCGCCTTTTCCGCTTCGGTCTGGCGAAAGGTGACCGGCTGGCGCTTCGGATCGTTGGTCAGCCGGTGATTGGTAAATACTTCAATTTCATCGTGCGTGAAATCTGCTTCCGTCAGATATGGCCCTTGCTCCAGAACCACCACGCGGAAACCGTTAGTGGAAAGTTCCTTGGCGAGAACGCCGCCCGCGGCTCCCGATCCAATGATCACGAAATCCACTTCGTCTGAGGGCTTATAGGTCACCTTAGCCTGAGTCATTTGCTTTCCGTTTCCGGCGAAGCTGGCTGCCATCCAGGATAGTCTTTGTCGTAGAACCCAAACGGCGGCGAAAACGTGTGCGCGGGGTCGCGGCCAATCACTTTCCACCCCGCATAGTCTCGGTTGCCGCCACCCTCCGGGTCCACCAGGAATCCTGCCACCGTGTGAAACCTGAGTGTGTCGGCAAAGCTCATGCCCGATGTGCCGCCCATCCGGCGGCCCGGGCCTCGCCCGGATTGCGCCTCCGCCTCCAACTTTGCGAGGAGCTTTTCTTGCTGGTCGGGCGTCGCGGCGGAAAACCGCTCCACTCCAGGAAACATTTCTCGGGTCATTTTGTGCAGGTCGGCGAGACCCTGTTCGTACACGGGCTTTGCATCGGCGGCAAAGGTCTTCAGCGCGCGATCAATGAAATAGACCACGCCGGCTTCGCGGGCTCCCGGCAATTCATCGCTGGGGATAATCGTGGAGGAAAGGGCTTCAATCTCTTTTGCCTCCTCAGGCGTCAGTACCTCGAACGCGGGCACGGGATTGGCCTTTGCGGCTTCGTGAGCGTGCTGCGCCGCGGCGAGGATCCCCGGCCATTGCACGGTGATCCAGGCGGCTCCTGCCACACCACCAATCTGCAAGAGAAAATCGCGGCGTGCTGAATGAAAAGTTTCCATAGGCTCCCCAGTGACTTGAGCAATCTACGGATTCGCCTCCTGTTCGTCAAGAACTCTCTCTATTGCGTAGTGGGTCAGTTTCCGATTAGGCCACGCGTTGATCGGGCATATGGCTCCCAGTACGAAGATGTCCAGTTAGACTTATCGGGACGTATCCTCAATTTTGCCGACTCCCCTCAAACGCTCGCGTTCGTGTAATGTTGCTTTGCGCTTTTGGTTGAACAGTGACTTCTTGCAGGTTCCGGTTGGGCGACGATCCCCCACAGTCAATCGAACCTACGCCAAACCTTAGAGCCGCAAGTTTCATTCAACCCGTAGCGCCTCAATCGGCTCCAAGCGTGCCGCCCGACGTGCCGGAATCCAAAGAGCAAATAGCGCAACCATGGTCAGGAGTACCGGGACTGCAATAAAGACCATCGGATCCCAGGGTCGGACGCCGAAAAGAAACCCAGCCAGGAAACGGGCCAGGAAAGCCGCTGCGGCCAATCCCACAATGACTCCGATGCCCACGGTCAACATGCCTTTCCCAACGACGAGATTGCGGATACGCGCTCTGTCAGCCCCAAGAGCCATGCGTACGCCGATCTCATGCGTGCGCTGGGCAACGGAATAAGCCATTACACCGTAGATCCCAACCGCAGTGAGTGCCATCGCTGCCATTGCGAAGACACCAAGCAGAATCATGTTAAAGTTTTGCCTGGCGATCGAGCCTGAGAGGACCTCGTCCATGGTGCGAACCCGCCCCGCGGGCAAACCTCCACTCGCTTCTCGCAACTGCTCAGTGACGTCCACAACCACATGATGTGGCTCAATGCGTGTACGGACGAGCCAGAAGATCGGGCCAAACTGTAACCAGAGGCGCGTGATGCCATTCGGTTCTTGCGCCAACGGGATAATCATTGTGGGCTGGGGTGCTTCTGTCAAATCGTGATCGCGTGTGTCTGCGACAATGCCGATGATCTGGCGGGGTCTGTCTGCAAAATCTGGTCCGATGCCTCGACCGATTTCAATGGCTTGACCGATTGGATTCCTGTCTGCCCAATAGCGTTTTGCCATCGCTTCATTGATAAGCGCGACACCCGGCGCGCCTTCTCCGTCTTGTTCATTGAAATCTCGACCACGAATAATCGGGATCCTCAGAACCGCGAAGTAGCCCGGAGATACAGACATCCATTCCGCATCGCCGGTACTGCCCGAGTTGCCAGATGAAGTTCCTGTTGCGGCGAAAGGCAAACCCATCCTGCTGGCAAACGGCGGGCTGCAAGTCGCCGCTGCAAGTTCAACTCCAGCAATGCCTGCGAGTCGCTGTCGAGTGTCCTCGACCAGACGTGCGACATTGCCTGTTGTTGCGAATTGAGATCCATGCAACGACATTTCCGTAAGAAACACGTTCTGACGGTTGAAACCCGGATTCACGTCCCGTAATGCGAGGAAGGTACGTATGAGCAGCGCCGCACCAATAAGCAGCACTACCGACAGGGAAACCTCGCTTAAGACAATCAGCGATCGCTTCTTGCTCTGGCTTGAACCGGATCCCAGCCGCTGGTTACCTTCGTTGAGTGATTGGTACAGAGATGGGCCCCATACGCGCAGTGTCGGAACAATTCCGAAGACGATGCCAGCCAACAACGAGATCCCGAGTGTGAACATCAGTACGCGCCAGTCAAGTCCCACTGAAGCGCCCCCAACGCCAATGCGCGGAATGTTGCCAGGACTTATTGAAAGCAGTACGTATACGCCGAGTAATCCGATCAGCAGACCGACTGCACCGCCGCATGCGGACAGCAAGACGCTCTCGGTCGCAAACTGGCGAAGCAACCGTCCTCGACCAGCCCCCATCGCGGCTCGAATCGCGAACTCACGCTTGCGAACAGTCGCGCGACCAAGCAACAGATTCGCGACGTTTGCGCAAGCGATCAGCAGCACCAGGCCCACGGCAGCCTGCATTAACAACAGCGATGCTCGCGCATTTTTGACAATGGCATCGCGAAGCGGCTCCAGTACAAAGGCGAAGTCAGGGTCGGGTAGTAAGCCTTGGCGCCGCGCTGCTTGCGAAGACAATCTCAACTGCGCATTTGCCTGAGACAAGGAGAGTCCCGGTTTCAGACGCCCGGCGGCCCCGAAGGAATGCAATTGGTTGTTACTGTTGAGATTAAACTGAAACGGGATCCACAAATCAGATTCCGGATCGGTGCGAAAACTTTCGCCAGTCACCCCAATCACGGTGTACGGCTCTTTTTCTAACGAGATTGCCTTGCCTACTATCCTCGGATCTCCGCCGAACCTTCGTTTCCACAGCCAGTAGCTCAGGACCACAACCTTGCCTGATCCCGCCCGGTCCTCCTCCGCAGTAAACGTCCGTCCGAGCACCAGCGGCGCACCGAACAAACGAAAATAGTTCGCAGTGACGTGGACTCCATGAACCTGTTCAGGCATGCCGCTCGTGAGGCCGAGCACAGCTTCGTTTAGATCGTAGGCCGAGATATCGTCAACTGCCTCGGCATACTGCATCCAAAAACGAAGATCGGGAATAGATGAGCCCGGTACTGATCCTTCCGTTGAGTTCAACCAGAATTGGACGATGCGATCAGGTTCCGGATAGCTGAGAGGCTTTAACAGCACTGTGTTGACGACGGAAAAGACGGCTGTGTTTGCGCCAATTCCTAAAGCAAGAGTGAGAATTGCGGCTACGCTGAAGCCCGGGGAACGGAGCAGCGAACGGCATGCGTGCCGGATGTCCTGCAGACTTTGCGACAGCCAGGGAAAAGAGCGTTCCTCGCGATGTGCCAGCTTGACCTGCTCCACGCCGCCATAAGCGACCCGAGCCTGCCGGTGGGCTTCAAGCGGTGGCAGACCCTGACGAAGAAACTCGTCTTCGAGATACAGAAGATGGGTTGTAATTTCTTTCGCCAGTTCCTCTTCGGTCCTGCTGTTTCTGAAGAGGCCCCGAATCTTCGCAATCGCTCGTGCGAAATGTTCGATCACGCGCGGGTCCCTTCCACGAGCAGGCGTTCAATCAGTTGCGACGTCCGCCTCCAATGCTCCGTCTCGGCGCGCAATGCTTTCTGTCCGGCGACTGTGACTGCATAGAATCTCGCCTCACGACCGCTCTCTGTTTTGCTCCAACTACCCTTTATCCAACCGTATTGCTCGAGCCTCACCAGGGCGGGATAAAGGGTGCCCTGGTTTAGGTTAAGCAGCCCGTCGGAGATTTGCTGGAGGCGCGTCGCGATTTGGTAGGCGTGCTGGGGTCCAATGGTCGCTAAATTGCGCAGGACGATCAAATCCAACGTTCCTTGGAAAACTTGATGGGTCTTTTTGTCTTTACTAGACATCCAAGTGGGCGCTCACGGGATCAGTCTCTGCTGACTACACTAGAATGTCAAGTGCAAGTAGGCGATGTTGGACCTCCTAAACAGAAAATGCACCTCATGCAAGCGTTACAACCGGACGCTAGACTTGCCCGCAGCGGTAACCGAAAACTGATCCACTACCCTCTACTGCGGGGGTTGCCCTTACGGGAAGCCGGTAAAAGCACGCGGAACATTTGGCTAAGACCGCCGCCTGCAGTATTATTTCCCCTTGGCATAATCATGAGCACATTTACAGGCGCGATCGGCACTGGGGGGAAGTGGCTGCTGGATCGCATCGTCGGAGCGCTTGCCGCCACCGGAATCAACCCCAACCTGCTGACGTTTCTGGGGCTGGTGGTCAACTTCGGAGCGGCGGCGAGTTTCGCGGTGGGGAATTTCCGCGCCGGCGCAATTATCATTTTCATGGCGGGTTTTCTGGACATGCTGGATGGGCAAGTGGCGCGGCGGCAAAATCGCGTCACGCCCTTTGGCGCTTTCTACGATTCCACGCTGGATCGCTA
>Ga0074044_10000237_pt1 | contig 54678 bp, 42 predicted proteins | sample BogForMeECP23OM1_FD_94443 | JGI IMG/M metagenome (GOLD analysis project Ga0074044, IMG submission 94443) | Bog forest soil microbial communities from Calvert Island, British Columbia, Canada - Bog Forest MetaG ECP23OM1 | ecosystem: Environmental > Terrestrial > Soil > Wetlands ...
CCTTGAGGACGAGCAGGCGCCGCTCTGCACCTTCGATGGCAAGCGGGTCATCAACCTCGCCTCGAACAATTACCTTGGCTTCACCACGCACCCCAAACTGCGCGAAGCGGCACTCGAAGCCACGCACAAATATGGCGTCGGTTCGGGCGCAGTGCGCACCATCGCCGGCACCATGAAGATCCACATGGAGTTGGAAGAGAAGATTGCGCGCTTCAAGAACGTCGAGGCCTGCGTGGTATTCCAGTCGGGATTCACGGCGAATGCGGGCACGGTTTCTGCTTTTCTGGGCAAAGACGACTACATCATTTCTGACGAACTCAATCACGCTTCGATCATCGATGGCTGCCGTCTCTCCCGGGCGAAGATTCTCGTCTTCCGCCACAAAGACGTCGCCCACGCCGAGGAGCAACTCGCCAGCGTGAAGATCCAGCCGGGGAAGAAGCTGCTGATCTCGGACGGCGTCTTCTCCATGGATGGCGACATCGGTCCGCTGCCTGGCCTCTGCGAAGCGGCCGAGAAATACGGCGCGATCATGATGGTCGACGACGCGCACGCTTCCGGCGTCCTCGGCCGCCAGGGACGCGGTACCGTCGATCATTTTTCGATGCACGGACGCGTCGACATTCAGGTCGGGACATTGTCAAAAGCGATTGGCGCTCTCGGCGGCTACGTCTGCGGCACGCGCGATTTGATCGATTTTCTTTATCACCGCGCACGGCCCTTCCTGTTTTCGACGTCGCATCCGCCCTCGGTCGCGGCCACCTGCATTGCCGCGTTCGACGTTCTCGAAACCGAACCGCAGTGGATGGAGCAGCTCTGGGCCAACACGCGCTTCTGGAAAAAAGAGCTCGGCCTGCTCGGCTTCAACATCGGAGGCCAGACCACTCCCGCCAGCGAAACGCCGATCACCCCGATCATCATTGGTGACGGACGGTTGACGATGGCGTTCTCGCGCGAGTTGTTCAACGAAGGAGTGCTCGGAACCGGCATCACCTTCCCTACCGTCCCCGAGGGCAAAGCCCGGGTGCGCACCATCATGACCGCCACCCACACCAAAGAAGAATTGCAGCAGGCGCTCGAGGTGCTGGAGCGTGTGGGAAAGAAGTTGGCGATTCTCTAGATGCAGCGACGGGGCAAACCGAGTCTCTACAGGTGCTGGCTGACGGAGAGCACATTTCCGTCGGGGTCTTTGAACCACGCAACTTTGTCGCCATTGGGTGTGGTCCAGATTCCTCGCTCTTTATCCTGCACGAAGGGGTACTTCTCAAAGGCGACTCCTCGCTTCTGAAGCCAGGCCGCGACCTCCTCGATATTCGCAACTTCCCAGCCGAGCACGGTGTACGGCGCCGGAGTGAAATCCTTCGCCTTGGCGACTCGGATCATGGTTTCACCGGCTCTTACGACCAGCGCAAACATGTCATCGCTGACGAATTGAAAGCCGAGTTTGCCTTCGTAGAAGCTTTTTGCTTTCGCGGAATCTTTAGTGGGAACGAAGCCAACGACCTTGCTGGAAGCCAGCATTTGCACCCTCCTTTAGCGCCCGCCGATGAGTCAATGCAGGGGATTGTACCCCAGAAAAAATGGCCTCGTTCTAGAATAGCGGCAACATGCGCGCAATTTTTCAGTGGAAGTTAGGCTCGCGAGTTCTGGAGTTGGGACGGCGCACTCTGATCATGGGCGTCGTGAATGTAACTCCCGACTCGTTTTCTGACGGTGGACTCCACATCGACGCCGAGAAGGCGGTGGTCCGCGCCGGGCAGCTACTCGACGATGGCGCCGCCATCATTGACGTGGGTGGGGAGTCGACGAGGCCCGGTGCGGCGGAACCGGTGTCGGAGGAAGAAGAGCGCAGGCGGGTGCTGCCCGTGATCCGGGATTTGAAGCGGCGGCGGCCGGATGCGGTTGTAAGCGTCGATACCTACAAGGCCAGCGTGGCGCGGGCCGCGGTGGACCTCGGGGCGGAAGTTGTGAACGACGTCAGCGGCTTCCGTTGGGACCCGAAGATGGCCAAGACCCTGGCCGAACTGAAAGTGGGAGCGGTGCTGATGCACACCCGCGGGCGTCCGGAGGAGTGGCGGACCCTGCCTCCGATTGGCGATCCGGTGCTGTTGGTGAAGCGGGAATTGCGGCAATGGGCAGAGGCGGCGGTGCTGGCGGGAATCAAGCGCGATCGCCTGGTACTGGATCCGGGATTCGGTTTCGGAAAAAGCTACGCGGAGAACTATCCGCTGCTGGCGCACTTCGCCGAGTTGCAGCAGATGGGATTTCCCCTGCTGGCGGGAGTGTCGCGCAAGTCATTCATCGGGCGAACCCTAGCGGGCGCCAGCAACGATAAGAATAGAGATGCGCCGGTTGCCGAGCGGCTTCACGGGACGCTGGCGGCGGAAACAGCGTTGATCCTGAAAGGGGCGCACATCATTCGGACCCACGATGTGCGAGCTGCGGTGGAGGCGGCGCTAGTGGCGGATGCGATCGTGGCGAGTGGAGGATAGTGTAAACGCGGCGGGTGCCCCATCCTTTTCGCGTACTTTGCGAAAAGGGTGGGCGATGCGGATCATCGGAGCACCCAGATGCAACGGGTGCCTTCAGAAGTCAGAGAAATCCCGAGTGCAAGATCCTGCAATTCCACCCTTCAAAAAACGAAGGGTGCGCGCCCGTGCGCTTTTCAACCACTCAGACGCGCGCTGCTTTGGCAACTGGGACGTTGGCTCCAAGCGCGGGAAGCCGGATTTCAAATGTGGCTCCGCCTTCGGGACGGTTGTAGCAGGTGATTTGTCCCTTGTGGTCCTGGATCACACCATACGTCGCGCTGAGTCCAAGGCCGGTCCCTTTGCCCACCGGCTTGGTGGTGTAGAAAGGATCGAAGACGCGCTCGGGATCGCGCAGGCCGGGGCCGGTGTCGGCGAATTGCACGACCACTTCGTTGTCTTCCCGCCAGAGCGACACCTGGAGCCGCCCGCCGCCGGTTTCCTGTAACGCATCCACGGCGTTCTCAACAATCTGAAGAAACGCCCGCAAGAGTTGGTTGGAGTTGCCGAGCACTCGAGGCAACGGATCTTTGGAATTGCTTTCCACGGTCAGGCTGATCCGCCGGTTTTCGAGCTTGAATCCTTCCATTTGCACCGCGCGCTGCAAAAGAGGCTTCAGTTCGACAGGACTTTTTTCTCCCGGAGTCATCTTGGCGAAACTGAGCAGATCGCTGACCAGTTCGCGCGTGCGCCGCGCCTGCTGTCCGATTTTCTGCGCGTTGGAGAGTTGCTCGCGACTGAGGTTGCTGCTGGCGGCCATTCTTTCCGAGCCGGTCAGGATGGCCGAGAGCGGGAACTCCAGTTCGCCGGCAGCGAGCGCGACCAGTTCTCCGAGCGAAGCCAGCTTGGCTTGTTGGATCACTCTTCCTTGCAGCCGTTGGAGGTTGTCGAAACTCCGGCGCGAATGCTTGAGCAGGCGCAGAAGCCGCTGGTCCAGCAAGTGTTGTTTGAGGAAAACCGCAAAAGCCAGCAGGGCAATACCGCCCATGGCCACCGTAAAACGGACTCGGCTCAGATACGGCTGGTCGTGGCTCAGGAACAGTGCCCAATAGCCCATGAGGGGCAAAGAGAGCAGCGCGAGCTTGGCAAGGTGAGGAGCGAGGGGGCGGCTGGCTCGCGTGATCGCAGGTATCCCCTGGGTATCGCGAAGGCGGTGCCGACCGTCGATGGCTACCCAGAGGAAACCCAGCAACGCGGCGAGGAACCCCAGGTCGTAGATTCCGCCTGTCTGGTACGTGCCGCGCGCGATGGCGTTATTCATGGCTTCCGAGGCGATTGCGTAGAGACTGCTGGCGAAAAAGATGTTGCGATAGAGTTCACGCCACGCTCCGGAACTGGTTAAGAATGCCGAGGCGGACACGGCAACCAATACCAATCCTTCGACCACATACAGTAGATCCCACCGCGGGGTGGACACCGCAATATTGTTGACCAGGTATTCTTCGGGAAACACGAAGAAGGCGTACACCACGACCCACCACACCAGCACCATGAAGACATTCAGCGCGCTCGGCAACATCCCTTCGCGCTCTTCCGCCTGATGGGGGTGGATAGCCACGGCCGCCATGATGGGGACCACGTGCAGGAACAGCACGACATCTCCCGGGAAGGGGTCAGGCAACGGCTTGCGAACCACCACTTCACACCACACCCACATGGCCTGGTTGAAACCCCACATGACCAGGCCCGTCGTCATCAGACTCCAGAACAGCCGGGTGTGCCCTCGGCTGTCGAAGGCGTTTCTGGCGGAGGGGATGCACGCAGCCGCGATCACCAGCAGCGGGATCAGGTCCCCTATGACCGCCCGAGAGAAGGGGCGGTGAAACACGGCGGGAGCCAGAGCAAAGGCCAGCAGTAGACCAACTCCGCAGAGGAACGCCGAGATGTGGCGCCGAGTCACCATCTTGTATCATACGACGTTCGCCACGCCACGGTTGGGCCACGGACTGGCAACCGGAGGTCACCACGGTAACCGTTCCAGCCCGATGGGATGGAGGTCGGAGTGACCAGTGATGGAGCGTGCGCGCTTCGGGCGGCGGCTGCTAGAATTGCCTGTCATGGCATTCCCCGCTCACCGAATGCGTCGTTTGCGGCGCACTGAAACGCTGCGCGCCCTGGTCCGCGAGACCCGGCTTACCCCCGAAAGTCTGGTCTATCCCCTGTTCGTTTGCCCCGGAACTGGAATCCGGAAAGAAGTGCGCTCCATGCCCGGCGTCTTCAACCTTTCGGTGGACGAAGCGGTGAAGGAAGTGCGCGAAACGCGTGCTCTGGGAGTGTCGTCCATCATTCTCTTCGGACTGCCGGAAAAGAAGGATGAAGTGGCCACGGGCGCCTGGGCGGAGGATGGCATTGTGCAGAGGGCGGCGCGCGCCATCAAGAGTGCAGTGCGCGACGTGCTCGTGATGGGCGATGTTTGCCTGTGCGAGTACATGTCGCACGGGCATTGCGGCATAGTTAAGGTGCAAGAGAAAGCCGGACCGCAATCGCTGGGCGCGGCCGCGGCGCCACCGACTGCCGCGGAGTATGAGATCGTGAACGACGCGAGCCTGGAGTTGCTGGCCCGCACCTCGGTTTCGCTGGCGCGGTCGGGCGTGGATATCATCGCGCCGTCGGACATGATGGATGGACGGGTCGGGGCGATTCGTGCGGCGCTCGACCAGGCAGGCTTCCCGAATACTCCGATTCTTTCCTATGCGGCGAAGTATTCTTCCGGCTTCTATGGGCCGTTCCGCGAGGCTGCGGATTCAGCGCCTCAGTTCGGAGATCGCCGTTCCTACCAGATGGACCCGGCGAACCTTCGCGAGGCCATGCGCGAGATCGAGTTGGACATCGAAGAGGGAGCCGACATGATCATGGTGAAGCCGGCCATGCCCTACCTGGACGTGATCGCCGCGGCTCGCGACCGCTTCGACCTGCCGCTGGCGGCCTATCAGGTATCGGGCGAGTACGCCATGATCGAGGCCGCAGCCCGCAACCAGTGGATCGACCGGGAGCGCGTGATGATGGAATCGCTGGTCTCGATCCGCCGCGCCGGGGCGAGCATCATTCTCACTTACTACGCCAAGGAAGCAGCGAAACTGCTGGCCTAGCAGGCTGCCGGTAACGCTTGGGTTTCGTATCACACGGGATCGAGCATCGGAGGCAGCGCGGCTGGACCGGTATTTGCCGCAGGGGCTGGATTCTCATCCCACCGGATAGGCCATACGGACCAGGGTTCTCTCCGAAAAAGGCACGTACAACAAAGCCGCTGTCGCGGCGAACGCCAGGCCCACGCCGATTTGCGGCAACAGCAGGAACGGCGCGACCGCCCAGAGTTGATCGAGCGCCAGAATAAAGGGGAAGAGCCGGCCGAATGTCCAGCCCAGTTTACGGAAATCGAATCCGACCGCGGAGAGCAGATAGAAGCGCAGCGGGATTCCCACCGCTCCCGTCACCAACACCGCGCCCACGATGACCAGAGCTCCCCAGCCCGGGAGAAAACTGGTGGCAACGCGATCCGCAGCGCGCAGGTGCGCCAGGCCACTCACATAAAAGACGAGATACATCACCTGAATGAGCGCGAAAAGCGCCCGCACCAATCCGCGCCGGGGAACCGGCACGTGCAGATCGGGGTGGAGCGCGATCACGGCAGCAGCCGCCGTTGCCGGATCATTAAACCCGTGTGGCGCGGGCGCGGAAACTGCCGCTGCCGCGACGCTGTCGACGGAGGCGATGAAACGGTATCCGCGGCGGGCCAGGGTTTCGACGAAGCGCGGGCTCGATGCGGAATCTCCCAACGCCTCGCGAATCTTGTTCACCGCGGTGTTCAGACTGTGATCGAAATCGACGAAGGTATCGGCCGGCCAGATGGTGGCGCGCAGGTCCTCGCGCGTGACCACCTGACCCGCATTCTGCAACAGCGTAGCGAGGACTTGCAACGGCTGCTCCTGAAGCCGTATGCGAGCGCCGTTTTTGCGCAGCTCTCCGGCCGCCAGGTCGACTTCAAAAACACCAAATCGAAGAAGCCTGACTTCGCGGTTGGAGGGAGACATCGGCATGACGGCGCGCCCGTAGTGTACCGCGAGGCAGTCGTCGGTCGTTAGTAGTCAGAGGCAGTCATTCGTCGCTCGTCGTCGCTCGTTCGCGATGACCCATGCGGGCGGCGTTTGCTAACGACCATCGACTAACGACCATCGACTGCCTCTGACGACTAACGACCGTCGACCGAAAAGGCTACAATAGCGGCGTGAACGCTCCCGCTCCACCGAAGCCGGCCGCTGACAACAAGCATCAGCACCACCATTCCATCTACGCCGCCGAAGCCACTGGATTGCTTCTGATGGCGGTTCTTCTGCTCATTCTCACCATCATCCGTTACTGGCGGTACATTCCTTGGAGCGCGCGCTGAAGTTGTCGAGGTTGCCAGAGTGACGGACCGCGATCCGTTGGTTGTCGTCGTGCTGGGTCCCACGGCCAGCGGGAAGACCGCTCTGGCGTTGGCCATCGCGCGGCGGTTTCACGGCGAAATCGTCAACTGCGACTCGGTTGCGATGTATCGCGAGTTTGAAATCGGCACGGCCAAGCCCAGTGCAGCGGAGCGCGCGGAAATTCCGCATCACCTGCTGGATTGCGTGGACCCGCTCGCTGACGTCAGCGCCGGAGAATATGCGCGCCAGGCGCAACAGGTATCACGTGAAATTGGGCGGCGCAGACACTTGCCCATCGTCAGTGGAGGAACCGGACTCTATCTGCGCGCCCTGCTCGAAGGACTTTTTCCCGGCCCGCAGCGGTCCGAAGAGCTACGCGACAAACTGCGCGTGCGCGCCGAGAAGCACGGCAGCGAGTACTTGCATCGCATTCTGCGCTGGCTCGACGCTTCGGCGGCGAGCCGCATTCACGCCCACGACGTCCCCAAGGCGATCCGGGCAATCGAGGTGTGTCTGGCCTCGCGCCGCCCTATGACCGAACTTTGGCAGGAGGGACGCGAACCGCTGCGCGGCTTTCGCATTCTGCGTCTCGGACTCAATCCCGAGCGCGGGGTTCTTTATGCTCGCATCAACCAGCGGGCCGCAAAGATGTTTGACGAAGGACGGCTTGGCGGAGGATTGATCGCCGAGACGGAAAGGCTTCTCGCAAAATATGGCGACCAAGCCCGCCCGCTCGCGTCGCTTGGATACAAGCAAGCGGTGCAGTTCTTGCGTGGCGACGTGGATCGGGAGTCGGCGCTCGCTGCGGCACAGCAGGCGCATCGTAACTATGCCAAGCGCCAGATCACGTGGTTCCGGCGAGAGCCGGATGTGCATTGGCTGGCCGGGTTCGGCGACGATCCGGCAATTCAGGCGGAAAGCATTGCCGCGATCGAACCGGAGACTTGAGAGTTCTTGAGCGATTACTCAACTCTTCTGGAACTTCTCTTGGAACCAGGGAGGCCGCACTTCCGTATCAATCATTGACAGAGGTGAGTCATTGTCTCGACGCCCTTCCCGGCCAAGCGAAGCTCAACCCAGCTCAGGAGGTTCCTCCCATGTTCAGCCCTAACGTAATCGCAAGACTCTGCCTCGGCGCGCTGTTGGCCGTACTGTTTGCCGCGCTTGGCGTGCTTCCCGCTTGCAGCATCAATGCGAACGACAATAGCAAGGATGGCGAGAAGCACGTTGATATCAAGTCTCCCATCGGCGATTTGCACGTCGGCGAGAAAGCCGATATCCGCGACGCCGGCCTGACGATCTATCCTGGCGCCAAGCCCGCTCCGAAAGACAACAGCGACGACCAGAAGAGCGCCAATGTGAACCTTAAGATGCCAGGATTCTCGCTGAGAGTGGTAGCTGCGGAGTTCACTTCCGACGACGCTCCCGACAAGATCATTGCCTACTACAACAAAGAGCTGCCGAAATATGGCAAACCCATCCGGTGCCAAGGTGCCTGGAGCGGCGGTAGCGTAGCGACCACGCCCGGCAAGGATGAAAGCTCCAAGCCCGTCTCATGCGGGAATAATGGCGGCGGAGACTCGGTGGAGTTGAAAGTCGGAACCGAGGGGAACCAGCACATCGTCGCCGTCAAGCCCAGCAGCCAGGGAACCCGCTTCGCCCTGGTTTATGTGCGGATGCACACGGGGAAGGACGAGACGATCTGATCGCATCGGGCCATCGGGTGATCGGCTATCGGGTCATCTCCTGAACTTCCGATCACCCGATGACCCGATGGCCCGATCACCCGATGCCTTGCTTGCTCTCCGGTTCGTTGTGCGCTAGCTTCAAAGACGTGGAGCACCCCTGCCAACAATGTGGAACCACGGTTGAGGATGGCCGGCCGTTTTGTCCGCAATGCCGCGCTCCTCAAATCCACGTACAAGTGGCGGTTCCCGACATAGGAGCCACCGAAGATTCGAGCCCAGAAATTCCCGTAGAGACGAGGCTTGCCTCGTCTCAGACGACGCAAGTCATGTTCGGCAGCACGATGAACAGGAGTATCGCGGTTCGTTCCGCGCTCAAGGCCGGCTTCCTCGGTGTTTTCATCTGTATGATCCCATTCCTCGGCCTCGCGTTGACCGGGGCGCTGGCTGTCTTTTTCTACCGCCGTGAAAGTAGATTCGTCCTTCCGGCCGCTCTCGGATCGCGTCTGGGGGGAGCGGCGGGAGTCGTCGTTTTCAGCATCAATTCCCTGTCCATCATTTTAGTGACTGCTTTGCATGCCCAGCAGAAATGCATCGATGCCATGGTGACTATCGCCCAGAGACTCGGAGCCAACACGGCCGACCCTAACTTTCAAGCTGGTGTCCACAACTTGTTCACCCCGTCGGGACTGGCGGTCTCCTTTTTTGTTGCCCTGGCGTTCTCTTCCGTTGGCGGTGCGCTGGCCTCCCTGTTTTTGCGGCCCCGCAACCCCCACATGTAGTTTCGATCGCAATCGGGCGAGGGTTTCAAGCCCGGCCTTGCTCTCATCTTTCCGCACGCGTATGATGCAGCGTTTATGAACACACGCACGCCAGAACGTCCAGTTGAAATCCATCAGAAAGCCCAGCTCATGTCTGCCTCCGAGGTAGAGCGCACCTTGATCCGCCTGGCGCATGAGATTCTCGAGAAGAACAATGGCGTCGAAGATCTGGCGCTGGTCGGCATCCGCCGCCGGGGAGTTCCGCTGGCGGAGCGGCTGGCGAAAATTATTCAGCGCATCGAAAAGAGACCGGTGCTGTTCGGCACCCTCGACATTACCCTCTATCGCGACGATCTCTCCACTCTCGACTCCAAGCCGGTGGTGCAGAAAACGGAGTTGGGAATTCCTATCGCCGGCAAATCGGTGGTGCTGGTGGACGACGTGCTCTATACCGGCCGCACCACCCGCGCTGCCATGGACGCGCTGTTCCGCTCCGGCCGTCCCAAACGCCTGCAGCTTTGCGTATTGATCGATCGCGGCCATCGCGAGTTGCCGATTGAGGCCGCTTTCATTGGGCGAACGGTGCAGACGACGGAAAATGAGATTATCGAGGTCAAACTTCGCGAGGTCGATGACGCGGAGAAGGTTCTGCTGATGGAAAAGCGGTAGTGCGTTCAATTTGTAATTTGGTAATTTGGGATTTGTAATTAAAAAGCCCAATCCTCATTGCACGGTTCTTGAATTACGAATTACCAATTACAAATCACAAATCGACGATCATCCGATTCATCACGGACTGTTAGGCACCTATGAATCCAGCACGCGGTTCCCTGCTCGGCATCGAGCACATGGAAGCAGCCGAGATCCTGAGGCTCTTGAAATTTGCCCGGCGCATGAATCCGGACAAGACGCGGCCCCTGCTCAAGGGCAAGCGCGTGCTTTTACTTTTCTACGAGGCTTCCACCCGGACGCGGAGCTCGTTTGAAATAGCGGCCAAGTCGCTGGGCGCTCACACCGTCCTCATCCAGTCGTTTGGATCCAGCATTGAAAAGGGCGAATCGCTGCTGGACACGGGATACACGGTGCGCGCCGTCGGCGCCGACATCATCGTCATCCGCCACCCCAACGCCGGCGCGCCCTACGTGATGGCGCAGCACCTCGACGTGCCCGTCATCAACGCCGGCGATGGACTGCACGAGCATCCCTCGCAGGCGCTGCTCGATGCTTACACCGTTCTGCGCAACAAGAAAACCTTCAAAGGGCTGCAGGTCGCGATTGTCGGCGACATCTTTCACAGTCGCGTGGCACGGTCGGCGTGCCACCTGTTCAGCAAATTCGGAGTGAAGATCATTCTTTGCGGCCCGCCGGAGCTGGTACCCGACGTTGCGGCGACCCTGGCGTCCGGCGTGCGCGTGACCCGCCACATTGAAGATGCCCTGCGCGGCACCGATGTGGTCATGCTGCTGCGCGTGCAGCAAGAACGGCTCTCTGGCATGAAGATCGACCTCGCGGAATACATCGCGCGCTACCAGATGAACCCGCTGCGGTTGAAGATGGCGAAGAAAGATGCCATCGTGATGCATCCCGGCCCGATCATTCGTGGTCTGGAACTGACCAGTGAAATCGCCGACGGCGCCCAGACGCGCATCCTGGAGGAAGTACGTAACGGTGTTCCCACGCGCATGGCGATTCTCGCGCGGGCGATGGGAAAGATGCGATGAAGAACCCGGAAAAGAATCGAACCAGTCTGCTGATCAAAGGTGGCCACCTCATTGACCCGGCGGCTCGTACCGATGCGCCCATGGACGTGCTGTTGAAAGATGGCCGCATTGCCGAAGTGGCTCCTCCCAACAAGATCAAGGGCGCCGTAGATGAGAAATTGGATGCCCGCGGACTCATCGTCGCTCCGGGCTTCATCGACTTGCACGTGCACTTCCGCGAGCCCGGCCAAGCGCACAAAGAGACGATCGCGACGGGCACGGCTGCCGCGGCAGTTGGCGGATTTACTTCTGTCTGCACCATGCCCAACACGGTTCCGGTCATCGATTCGGTCGAGGGGATCGAGTGGTTGCGCCAGCCCGAGCGTGGCGCGGTCGTCACTGTGTTTGCCGTTGCTGCCGCGACGCGTGGGAGCAAGGGCGCCACACTCACCGACTTCCGCGCTCTCCACTCCGCCGGAGCCATCGCAGTCACCGACGATGGCAAGCCCATCCTCGACGACGGCATTATGCGCGAGGCGCTGGTTCTGGGCGGAGAGCTGAATTTCCCGGTCGTGCAACATGCCGAAGACACGCGGATGACCGAGAATTGTTCGATGCATGCGGGCGCGCGTTCGTTTCGTCTCGGACTACGCGGCATGACCGCGGCTGCCGAAGCTTCGATCGTCGAGCGTGACGTGCAGCTCGCGATGCAAATCCCCAACGCCCGGCTGCACATCGCACATCTTTCCACGGCGGACGCGCTCAAGAGTGTGCGCCGTGGCAAGCGCGCAAAGGCACGCGTCACCTTCGAAGTTACGCCGCATCATTTCACGCTGACCGACGAGGACATGCGCGACTACGACAGCAACTACAAGATGAATCCCCCGCTGCGCTCGGCCTCCGATCTCGAAGCCATCCTGGCCGCGCTCGCCGACGGTACAGTCGACGCCATCGCCACCGATCACGCTCCCCACGCTGCCCACGAAAAGGAGATGGAATTCGAGCGCGCGGCGTTCGGCATCACCGGCCTGGAAACTGCGCTGGCGCTGGCGATCACCCGGCTACATCGCGAGAAGCGGATTCCGCTTGCTCGCATCGTGGAACTCTTCACCGCCGGTCCGGCTCGCTGTTTCGATCTTCGCGGCCGCGGTTCGCTGGTCCGCGGCTCGGTCGCCGACGTCACCGTCTTCGATCCGAAAAAGAAATGGACCTTCGACGCCGCCAAGTCACGCTCGAAATCGAAGAACACGCCTTTCGATGGATGGCAGCTGACGGGAAAAGTAATCGCGACCGTCGTCGGCGGGAAGATTGTGTACTCCGCTTGACTTTGCCGAGGGACAGCGATCTCAAGCCCGGCGAGGTTCGTGACAGTGGAGGTTTAGGTAGAGACGCGGCTTGCCGCGTCTCCCGCGCGCACAATAGCAACCGTGAGGCCCCTACGCGCTCTTGACCAACGGATTCCCCGGAGAAACCAAGCCGACACGATGCAGCTTAGCGGTAAGGCGGTCTTTGTCATTCGAAGCAGAAGCGGCGGCGAGGCGCTTGCGCAGTTTGGCGACTTTTTCTGCGCGGGTGCGGCGCCGGCGAATTTCCGGACGACGGCTGGGTGCGGACATAAGGTTCTCCTTGGTGTTCGGTGACTGAGGTCCGTGAAATGACTGTGTGAAATCACGAGTCAGACGCACGGTCGGCGCCGTGGACTCGTCTCAACCTTTGATTATAGGGTTGATCGGCACTGCTGGCAAAGAGGGAGCGGACGGCGATTGTGACACAACGCCGAATCCCCCGGTCACGTTGCAGCCACGTTACCTGAAGACTGGCTGAAGGTCCCGAAAATCCCGCTTGCACTCCCGGACAACCTTGCTATAATCCTGCAATGTTTGAGGACAGTCCCAAAACCGCGCCGGTCCAGTACAAAGAAGCGGTGGACGGAGTGCGAAGCCTCTTCACGCCTGCGGGACTGGAAGGAACGGATTACCCATGGCTGAGAAACCGGTGACAGGAAGACGAACAGGATGGCTGCTGGGATGCGGCTTGCTGCTTGGGCTCGTGGCCGCTTTCACAGGCCACAAGACCGTGAACTACACTTCGACCGACGCGTTCTGTTCGCAGGCCTGTCATTCGCATCCGCACGCCACCCAATTCTGGATTCAGTCCGCGCACTACTCCAACCGGCACGGAGTTGTGGTCCATTGCACGGACTGCCACCTGCCCCCTGGCGGGGTGCGGTATCTCACGGAAAAAGCCCGGCTGGGCGGCCACGATGCCTTCTCCCAACTGTTTCGCGACGTCTCCAAAATCGATTGGGCGGGACAGCGCAAGCTCGACCGCGCCGTGACCTTTACCTACGACGCGGGCTGCATCCACTGTCATAGCAACCTGTTCACCGAGGGACTCTCTAAGGTCGAGGGCAAGCTTCCCTCAGCGGACCAGGCAACCGACGCCCAGCAAGTCCGGGAGATGAGAATCGTCGCGCGCAGAATGGAAGCGCACCTCTACTACCAGCGCAATCGGGAGAAGTTGCACTGCGTCAACTGCCACTTGTTCTCCGGACATCTCATGGAAAAGAAGATGGCGCCCGTGGCTACGGCCGCAGTCGAGGATTCCCAGTTTCCACTCTCCGCCGCGGGTTTTCGGGACTACACCGAAGCCGTGCCCGGGTTGGCCGTCAAGTTCCACATGATCGCGGTGCCAGGTGGAACTCTCGCGGCGGGCAGCCCGGAACTGGGTGCTTGCCGCTTGCGAGACGCAGGACCGGTCCACACGGTTAACGTGCCTCCGTTCTGGATGGCGCAGGCCACGGTCAGCAGAGGCGACCTCGAATTGTTTTCCGCCCAGAGCAAGTTGAAAGAGAAACCAAGTGCGGTGACGCCGCAGCTGGCCGACGCCTACACACAATGGTTGTCGCAGACGACGGGGAAGAAATATCGTCTCCCGACCGAAGCCGAGTTGGAGTACGCCTGTGTTGCCGGCGGCACCATGCCCGCTTGGGAGCGGCTCCAGAGCCGAGCTGATTCCCCAGTTTCCGGCGTGGCCGTGCTCAATGACTGGGGCTTCTTCGATCTCTCCGGCAGCACACCCGAGTTTCTGCTTGACCCAGCCCCGGACCCCAAGAGCGCAGGGTCGTACTTGATCCGCACCGGCGCCAACTTCAGGGTGGTAAGGGAAGTTGACGAGAAACCGGTAACCCGCGCCAGCAGGCAGCCATAAGGAGTTGAGACCTATGAAGGACGCACGCGATCACGATCTGGGCATGGACCGCGCCATTACGCGCCGCGATTTCCTGAACGGAGTCGCCATTGGGATCGGCGGCTTGGCGCTCGGTTCCACCCTGACCGGTTGTGGGCGGCTCGGCGCCTCGGATTCCAGTTCCAATGCCGCGCAGAATCGTGCCGGTTACAATCCGCCGGCGGGAACCGGGATGCGCGGCGATAACGTGGGTTCGTTTGAAGCCGCGCACGGGTTGCGCGACGGAACCTTCTGGCAAACCGCCGGCACGGCCACTCCCACCGATGGAACCTACGATCTGATCGTGGTGGGTGCGGGGATCTCCGGACTTGCGGCGGCGCACTTCTTCCGCAAACAGGCCAGCGCCAATGCTCGCATCCTGATTCTCGAAGCGCACGACGACTTCGGCGGGCATGCGGAGCGTAAACAACTCCGCGCGGGAAACCGGCTGTTACTCAGTTACGGCGCGCAGTCGATTGAAAGCCCGTCGCTCTTCAGCGCGGAGGGTAAGGCTTTGCTGGCTGACGTGGGCTGCGACGTGCAAAAGTTCTACCACTACTACGACCAGAATCTCTTCTCCTCGCTGAAGCTGGGAAGCGGCATGTTCTTCGACCGCGAGACGTTTGGAGAGGATCGCCTGGTGGCCGGCTTCGGCAAGATTCCTCACCGGGAATTCTTCGCCAAGGCCCCGCTTTCCGACGCGGCGCGCCGGGACATCGTGCGCCTCTACACCGAAAAGGTGGATTACCTGCCAGGCCTTACCCTGGAACAGAAGAAGGCCGTGCTGGACAAAATCAGCTATGCCGATTTTCTGACCAAGGTTGCCAAGTGCACCCCGGAAGTGGTCCCCGTCTTCCAGACCCGCAGCCACGATCTGTACGGTGTGGGCATCGACGCCGTCTCCGCCTTCGCGCTCCACGATGAAGGCGATGACTATGGCTATGGCTATCCTGGCCTCGATGCCATGCTGGGACCCTCCGGCGATCGCGGGCCCCACAAGCCCGACCCCTACATCTTTCATTTTCCGGATGGCAATGCTTCCGTTGCCCGCTTGCTGGTGCGGTCCTTCATTCCTGAAGCAATTCCGGGTCACACCATGGAAGACGTAGTGCTGGCCCAGGCCGACTACAGCCGTCTGGATCGCGCTCCCTCTCCCGTGCGTATTCGTTTGAACAGTACGGTCGTCGGAGTGCGGCACGACGGCGACCCAGGGTCGGCGAGCAACGTGGCGGTAACCTACACCCGGAATCGGCAAATGTTTCAAGTGCGCGGACGCCGCTGTGTGCTGGCCTGCTACAACTCGATGGTTCCCTACGTTTGCCCCGAACTTCCGGCCAAGCAGAAGGAAGCCCTTGCCTATGGCGTAAGAACGCCGCTGGTGTACTCGCACACTGCTATTCGCAATTGGACCTCGTTCCAGAAGCTGGGCGTGTTTCAGATCGCGGCCCCCGGATGCTATCACCCGTACGCCGCCATCGACTTCCCCGTGAGCATGGGGGAATATAAATACCCCAGCCAGCCGGAGGAACCGATGGTGGTGTTCATGGTGCGCACGCCTTGCCAGCCGGGTTTGTCGCAACGCGAGCAGCATCGCGTGGGGCATGTGGAACTTTACGACACACCGTTTGAAGTCTTCGAGCGTAAGATCCGCGACCAACTCGCGCGCATGTTGGGTCCCGGAGGCTTCGATCCGGCCAAGGATATCGAGGGCATCACCATTGGGCGCTGGGCCCACGGCTACGCCTACGGATATAACTCCTTGTTCGATCCCGACTTTGCCGAGGGGGAAGCGCCCAATGAGGTCGGACGAAAACCGTTCGGCCGCATCGCGATTGCCAACTCCGATGCCGGCGCCATCGCCTACATGGATACCGCCATCAACGAGGCCTATCGTGCCGTGCAAGATCTCTCTCACTACCGGGGCACATAGCAACCCGCAGTGTAAGTGAGATTCGTATCAGGGTATGCCTTCAGGCAAACCGCAAGTCCTGAGTTATGAAAGCGCCTTTAGGCGCAGGTTGCCGACGATTGGAGGGAACAAGAATGAACTGGAAGCGAGTCCTGACCGCCGTTGCCGTGCTTGCCATGATGGTTCTGGCGCCTGCGGCCTGGCCACAGATGAAACCCACCAGCGATCGCGCTGCCGCCGTCGCGGAAAAGTGGATTGCAGCCTGGAATTCCCACAATCCAGACAAAATGCTCCCCGTGTTCACTGACGACGTTTTCTATGAAGACGTAGCCTACGGCGAGGTCAGTCACGGTCACGCTGAATTTCGGAAGTTTGCCGCGGACGAATTTGAGGCGGTTCCCGATCTCGAAGTCAAGTTAGTGCGCGCGTCCATTCAAAACGGCCACGGCACCATCGAATGGACGTTTAGCGGCACCGACAAGGGGATCTACAAAACGGGAAAGAAGTTCACGGTCCGAGGCGTGAGCGTGATTGACGTGCGCAACGGCAAGATTGCACGCAGCCTCGATTTCTACGATTCGGGTACAATCATGCGCCAAGTCGGCGTATTGCCGGCCCAGTAGCGACAAACACGAATGCAGATGACTGACGGGCCTCCTATACTTCTCGAGGCCCGGCGCCGCGAAAGGATTCTTGTGAAACCAGAAACGACAACAGCAAACCGAGACACCGCTCAGCTCGAAGCCCTCGGCTACGACTCCAAATTTGACCGCTCCATGAGCATGTGGGCGAATTTTTCGCTCGGCTTTACCTACTTATCACCGGTAGTAGGAGTGTACACCCTGTTCGCCATTGCTTTTGCCGCGGGTGGTCCCCCCATGTTCTGGAGCTATCTGTTTGTGGGCCTGGGACAACTGCTGGTGGCCATGGTGTTCGGCGAGATTGTCTCCCAGTTTCCGATTGCCGGCGGTCTATATCCCTGGGCGCGCCGCTTGGTGGGAAAGCGTTGGGCATGGATAGCTGGCTGGGTCTACTTATGGGCCTTGTGCTCGACCATCGCGGGGGTCGCCGTCGGAGGGGCTCCGTATGTGGCGCAACTTTTCGGCGTCAAGACAAGTCAGGCCGGAGAAGTCGCCATCGCGGTGGCCATGATCGTCGGGACCACGGCCCTGAACGTCAGCGGCACCAAGCTTCTGGCGCGGGTTGCCATGTTCGGATTCGTTTGTGAACTGGTGGGCGCGATTGTCGTCGGTGGTTATCTCCTGATCGTGGCGCGGCACCAGAGCTTCGCGGTGCTCTTCCACACCTTTGGACTCGGCAACGGGCATTACCTTCCCGCCTTTCTGGCTTCGAGCGTCGGAGCTCTGTGGTGTTACTACGGCTTTGAAGCCTGTGGCGACGTGGCCGAAGAGACTCCCGACGCCAGCCGCGCCATCCCTAAGGCGATGCGCATGACCATCTACATCGGCGGCTTCGCGGCCATGCTGGTTTGCCTGGCTTTCGTATTGGCGGTGCCCGATCTGAACGCCGTGTTCTCCGGGAAGGATACCGACCCGGTGGTCACCATCCTGAACACCGCTATGGGCCCAATCGGGCTGCGAGCCGTCATTGCGGTGGTCATGGTGTCATTCTTTTCCTGCCTCATCAGTCTGGAGGCGGCCACCAGCCGCCTGTTGTTCAGCTATGGCCGCGACCACATGATCTTTGGCAGCAAACAGCTCAGCACGCTTTCCGAACGCACGCGGGTTCCGGTGAATGCCTTGCTGTTTGCCGGAATTGTGCCGGCCTTCATCGCGATTACAGGTTTGTTCCTTAAGAGAATGGTGGAGACGATCGTCGTATCCAGTGCCGCTGGCATCTATGTCGCCTTCCAGATGATTGTTCTTGCAGCTCTGATCGCGCGCGCCAAGGGCTGGAAACCAAGCGGAGAGTTTCGTTTGGGCATCTGGGCGTGGCCGGTCAACATTGTTGCGCTCACCTATGGCGTCCTGGCCATCATCAACATGGTTTGGCCGCGCACGCCGCAGGACCCCTGGTATAGCAACTACGGAATGATTGTAGTGTGGGTGGCCATATTCGCCATCGGCCTGTTCTACGCGGTCCTGTTTCGGCCTTACGAGCGCGGCGATGCCGCGGCCGGCGATGCTCACCTGAATTGAGATCCCGCGCCTCGAGGTTACGTCTTGGCGGGAGTCGAGGCCCCTCGGACGATCCCGAGAACTTCCTTCTCGCTCAAAACATGCGTGCCCTTCTTGGCACGAGCGAGAATCGTCTTGATGAGTTCCGGCGTGGCGGGAATGCTACGGGCGGCGAGATAGTGTTGCACGTTGGAATTTCCCGACATGGGACCGATCTCAATCTGCTGGGAGCGGCCGATCCAGCGGGCCGGAACACCGGAATACACCAGGTCGCCAAGCTCTTCTTGCCCCTTCTTTTGCGCTTTGATCACCGCCGCGGCGTGAACTCCCGTCGCGGTGCGAAAGGCATCACGGCCCACAATGGGCGTGTTGACCGGGATCGGAACATGGGTGGCCTCGGAAACCGCTTTCACATACGCGGGCAGGCAGGTGAGATCGTCATCGCGCAGGCCCAGAAGTTTGAGGTTGACCAGCAACTGTTCGATCGCTGTGTTGCCCACGCGCTCGCCGATGCCGAGTGCCGTACCGTGGACTCGTGACGCTCCCGCTTCAATGGCGGCGAGGCTATTGGCAAGATCGAGTCCGCGATCGCGATGGCCGTGCCAATCGATGCCAACCGATCCCGCGCCGAACTCGTCGAGCGTAGCCCGGGCCCAAGTCACGAGATTGTAAGCCCCATTAGGCGTTGTCGCGCCGCAGGTGTCGCACAGACACACGCGCTCCGCTCCAGCTTCGGTGGCCGCCCGGAGCAGGGCACGAAGGTGATCCGGCGAAGATCGCACCGTATCCTCGGTGACGTACATGACCTTGAGGCCTTCACGCTTGGCAAAGGTGATCGCCTCGTGGGTGCAGCGGAGAAGCCATGCGAGATCCCATTCTTCCGCATACTGGCGGACCGGACTGGAACCGATAAACAAGCAGGCTTCAATGGCAACCCCCGTCAACTGTGTGACCTCGGCAATGGGCTCGATATCCACCATGAGCGTCCTGGCCGCACAGTTCGGGCGAATGCGCAGGCGGCGCTCGGAAATTTCGCGGCACAGGGACACTACAGCTGCACGTTGACGGGAGCCGGCTCCGGGCAGACCGACGTCCGCAGTCTCGATTCCGAGGCGCTCCATAAGGTGAAGGATGCGGATCTTGGCTTCCACGGGAGGGTCGGAGACCGACGGGCTCTGCAGGCCATCGCGCAGCGTCTCGTCGTCGACCATGACCCTGGCCGGCCACTGGGCTCGTCGTGGCCCGGTGTCAGACCAATCGTGGATGAGATGGTTTTGTTCGGGTGCGGCCATACGTCTGTCCGGTCGTTACTTCGGGATCGTCACTTCGGAAGCGGTTGTGCCTTACTGAAATCGCGGCTGCGCCGCAGGAGTTCCCCGGCTGCTTCGCTGTCTCCCTGCGCTTTGCGGATTTGAGCCAGATGATAGAGGCTGCTGTCATCCTCGCTGGATTCTTCCAGACTGCGTTCGAACTCGCGGGCAGCGGCATCATACTCGCCGCGCCGTTCGTAGATGACGCCAAGGTGATAATGGGCCATCAGGTATTCGGGTGTGAGCGTCAGGGACAACTCAAAATGTTCGCGCGCATCATCGAGGTATCCGCTGTGAAATAGAGCGAGCGCCAAGCGGTAGTGCGCGGCATTGTAATGGGGATTGATCTGCAGGCAGCGCCGGAAGGCGCCGGCCGCCGCGGGCATATCGCCGCGATGGTAGTACGCGACCCCAAGGTCATAGTGGCCCAGAATGAAGGATGGCGCCGCCGTAATTGCCCGCTTGTAATACTGCACCGCTTGATCGAGGGTACCCTCGTGGAAATGGAGACTTCCGAGCAGATGATTGGCGAGCACGTTGGCCGGCTCAGCGGCCAGCAGCCGTTCGAGTTCGCGCCGCGCATCCTGATCGCGTCCCTCGCGCTCGTGAACCAGTGCCAGCAACAAGCGCTGATCCGTGAAGGCATCGCGGAGGAACATTCCGCATTCCGCGCAGAACTTGTCCTGTTCCTGGGCAGGACGCCCGCAACGGGAGCATCGGACCGACCCTAGGTTCGTCATGCACACCTCCACTGGCCCCAACCCTTACTCCGGCGTTAGAAACGGCGCTTTGGCACGCTGGACCGTGACCGCCATCAGAATATCACGTGACCCTTCTCACTCTTTCGATCTGGTTGGCTTCGTGTCCTGCAGCAACCCTGAGATCAGGTGATGCGCGAACTCCTCGCCAATTTCGACCGAGGTGGCCTCGCCCTGGGGGTCAAACCAGTAGGGAATCCAGTTGATCGAGCCCAGAATAGCAAACGTGGCCAGCTTCGGATCGGCGGCCCGGAAGACACCGGATTTGATTCCGTCGCCGATGATACGCCGGATGCCCCGGTCAAAGCGGTCTCGCTTAGCAATCACCTTGGTGCGCCGGGACGGGGAGAGGGCCTGGACGTCCATGGTCAATGCTGTTCCGCGCAATTCGTCGATCATCGTATGCACGAAGGAAACAATGATGCGCCGCAATCGTTCCTGGGGAGGATCAGAACTCTCTTCGACCCTTTTCAACATTTTCAGCAGCTGATTCAGGGCATATTCGTGACAGGAAAACAGGATGTCTTCTTTGTCTTTAAAGTAATGGTAAAGATTGCCCTTGGTCATGTGGAGCGCGCCGGCTATTTCATCGACACTCGCCCCGTAATAGCCCCGGCGGCGAAAAGCCGCGGCTGCGCTCTTCAGGATTTCCAGGCGCATATCGCCGTTCTTGTGGTGCCGGATGGCCATGGTGAAAAACCCGTCCAGAAATCGCGAAAGCGATCCTGCGGATTATAGTAGACCTGTGAAAGTGAGAGGCAAGAAGTAAAACCGGAATCCCATCGTGAGGACCTTTCCATGTCAATGCAACCTGCCAGCGTGGTGTGCGAAATTCAAGACAATGTAGCCAGGATCACCCTGAACCGACCACCTTTGAACATTCTCGACATCCCGATGATCGGGGAGTTGCATGAGGCGCTTACCCGCGTGCAATCGGCGAGTGAGGCCAAAGTTCTCGTCATCGCCCACCAAGGGAAAGCGTTCTCCGCCGGAGTCTCCATCCAGGACCACACGCCGGACAAAGTCGGGGAAATGCTGGAGAAGTTTCATGGCATGATCGGTCGGCTCCATTCTCTGGAGATACCCAGCGTCGCGCTCGTCGACGGCATGGCGCTCGGTGGCGGCTGTGAACTCGCCGTGGTTTGCGATATGGTCCTGGCCTCGGATCGAGCGAGCTTCGGCCAGCCCGAAATCAAGGTCGGCGTCTTCCCTCCCGTAGCCGCGACCGTTTTCCCACCTCTGGTTGGCCGTAACCGCGCGCTCGAACTGCTCTTAACCGGAGAGACCATCGATGCTGCCGAAGCCCAGCGCATCGGTCTCATTAACAAGGTATTTCCTGCCGCGAGCTTTGGCGAAATGACCGGCGAATTCCTTCGCAAGCTCACGTCCCTGAGCGGCTCGACCCTGAGGCTGACCAAGCGAGCCGTGGATCGCGGCCTCAACAAAAGCCTCTCCGAGGGTATTCGGGCCGTGGAACAACTCTACCTGAGGGAATTGATGCCGACCGAAGATGCCCGTGAGGGGCTCAACGCCTTTCTCGAAAAGCGCAAGCCCGTCTGGAAAAACCAATAGCGGTGAAAGGTGCAAATCACGCGGTCACGGTACTAGTCAGATTCCAAGACGCATGGCGGGATGGAGAACGTCGCCTGCCGGGGGATTGAGTTTCTGCCATCGGCGCCTTGCCAGAATTGCCGCGCCGATCGCATTCACGAACTGAACGAGTTCCTCCGGCGGAACGTTGACTTCCGCCTTCAGCTGTTCGCGTGCGACTCGCGCCATGATCTGGAACCGGAGGATGCCGCCGATCAGCGTGAATTCCGGCTCCATCTGGATGCGCTTCATCAACTGTATCGAGCGGTCCACGAGCGATGCGATCGCGCCGTGCATGATGTCCGCGGGCGAGCTCCCGAGCGACAATTGATTGATCACTTCCGATTCCGCAAACACAGCGCAGACACCGGAGATAGGTACTTGCCGTTTGGAAGTGGCCACCAGCGGACCGATCTCCGCTGTTCCGTAACCCATGTACCGGGCGGTTTTTTCCAGGAAAGCGCCAGTTCCGGCAGCGCACTTGTCATTCAGGCGGAAGGATTTGACCCGGGCCGATTCATCGATGCGGGTGGCCTTCATGGTTTGCCCGCCGACGTCGAGAATGGTGCGCGTTTTCGGGAAAAGGAAGGTCGCTCCTCGCGCGCTGGCCGTCAGGTCGGTCGCCTGCGCATTGCTGAAGGGCGTCATGTGGCGTCCGAATCCAGTGGACACGACATAAGTAATGTCGGTTTCACACAGGCCGGCATTCTTCAAAGCACTGTCATAGACCTGCCTGGAGGCTTCGGCGAGTTTGAACCCAGTGTTGCAGAGCGCCTGGCCGAGGATGGCATTGTTGTCATCCAGGATGATTGCTTTGGTGTAAGTGGAGCCAACGTCGATTCCCGCCGTCAGGATCATGACGGCCTCCCACTGCCGGCCGGCGCCCGGCCCGCGAGGATATGATCCAACGCAAACAAGCTGGCGCCCAGCGCGCCTATGAATTGAGACTCGTCACTCACATTGAGCTTGGCGCCCAGAGCTTTCTGCAAGGCGTCAATCATTCCAATGTTGCGCGCCACGCCGCCCGTGAAAGTGATTTGCTCTTCGATACCCACGCGCCGCAACAGTCCGATGGAACGCGCCGCAATGGATTGGTGAACGCCCTGCAAAATGTCTTCGATTTTCTTCCCCTTACCCAGCCAGTTCAGCACTTCCGACTCGGCGAACACGGTGCAGGTTGTGCTGATGCGCACCGGCCGCTCGGCGCGCAGCGCGGTTGGACCCAGTTCGGCGAGTGGAATATCGAGAGCGCTCGAAGCCGCGCCCAGGAACCTTCCCGTACCGGCCGCGCATTTGTCGTTCATGCAAAAATCCACGATTTCCCCCGACGGTCGTACCCGGATCGCTTTTGTGTCCTGACCACCCATGTCCAGCACTGTGCGCGTGCCCGGAAACAAGTGCACCGCCCCCCGGCCATGACAACTGATCTCGGTCACTTGCGTGTTGCCGAAGGTGACCCGGTACCGGCCGTACCCGGTACCGACGACATACTCGACTTCTTCCTCGCGCACGTTGGCGTTGCCCAGGGCCTCTGTGAAAGCCTGCTCGGCGGCCACGACCACGTTGGCGCCAGTGTCGATCAATGCCCGCCCCACGATCTTCCGGGCTTCATCGATCACGATGGCTTTCGTTTGCGTGGATCCAACATCAACTCCGGCGGTATACGCCATGGGTCTTTAGCCTCTCGGTTCTGAAATTCTCCTGCTCATGTGCCAGTCAATGTTCCCGCTCAACGGGCGGCTGCTTCTTGCTGTTTGCGCGACGCCAGCCCTTCGAAGAAAGCATCGATACGGTTCTTCATTTGCGCTTCGCCTACCACCCGGCGGTCCATCATGTCGGACTCAATGAACAGACTCGGAATGTCGCGCGCGGCCATCAGCGAGCGGCGGTTGTCCGCCATTCCGGTTGAAGTGGTCCGGCAACTCTTGATGGGATGGTAGACGACGCCATCCAGATGAAAATCGTCGATCATTTCCAAGATGGCGCGATCCGGATAAAACATGCTGTCCATCGCGTCACGGACACTGATAAGAACGCCCTCGGCCAGGCTTTCGAGCGGCCGTGCCAGGTCGTACTCGAACCCCAGATTGGTGCCCCCGGAGGCAAACCACAAGTACGTGGAATGGACAAAAGTGCCACCCCATTCTGTAAACAGCTCGTTGAACCGTCGGAAGATGGGATAGCAGGGGACACCGATGAAGGTCAGCCGGTACTTCTCGTCGGTGAGCGTGCCGATGCTGCGGGCCGCCTTGTAAGCCATCTCGTCGACAAGATTGGTAAAGTAGCGACCGCCTTCTGGGGTGCCACGGAAGCTGTTGGCCACGCCCAGATAGATGGTCCCGTCGGTCAGGGCGTTGAACAGTGACGGGCGGCTCTTGTTGAACTCCAAAACCTGCTTCCAGCCCCGCGACATTTCGTTGGCGCAGCTCATGACCTCACGAAGCCGGTCAATGTCGAAGCGGATGCCGGTCACGCGCTCACAAAGCGCGATCAGTTCTGAAATCTGGGCTTGCACGTAACGCCGGTCATTTTCGAAGTCGGGATTGCCCTTCCAAGTCTGCGTCCCGGCCGCGCGCGTGCCGGGTATGTCCAGGGTGAAGACCGGAATGTGATACATCCGCTCCCAGATTTCCGCCCACTTAATGTACGTATTGCAGGCGTTGGTTAACACGGCAATCGATGGTTTCGGGATCCGGCCCATGGGATGCTCACCGCCGCGCAGTTGCACGGCCACGTCCGCCTTAACATAGCCACAGATATCCGGTGAGTAACCGTAGTCCTCAGCCTGGTTGAGGTATTCGTGGGCCACGCGGCGCACCGCCATTTGCAGGGAGTTGATTTCCGGAAAAACGACGGGAAGGTCAAAAGTGCGCAGGATTTCGCACATGCTGCCCATCACGAAAACATAGGCGGCCGAACCGCCCTGTTCCGCGGTGCGGTTCAATTCCGAGAACCATTGCCGAAACAGGTCGGCCCCCTCGCGATTACCGCGGCCAACAATTCCGTCCGGTTGTTGTTCAGTGCTCATTGGGCAATCCTTCCTCAGGCAATCTGTCCTCGGGCAATCCGTCCTCAATTGAACAGAATGTTTTCCACGAAGGTCTCCAGTTGGATTTCCAGATGGTCGAAACTGGTCATCTTTTCTTCAAATTCGCTGATGAAATACGGGATGCCTTCCTTGTCCAGCGCGTGCAAGTAGGCGACCTGTTCCTCCAGACCGGGTTCGCACATTTTGGCGGCGGTCAGAATGGCGGCTTCCGCCTGCGAATTCCTGATGCGCTCGATCAACATTTTTTCCTTAGGCTTGCGCAGATCGTGTTGCACCGGGCTGTAGGAACTGTTCTCAAGATAGGCGGTGGCAAGGTTCAACAGCGGATCGCCTTCCAAGGGGATATCTTCCAGAATCCAGCGCAATCCGATCAGCAGATCGTCATCGACCACGTAGCAGGAGCGGGCGATGGCGCGAATCAGATCGAGCGGCGGCTGTTCGCAGAAGCCGCCCTCGAAAACCAGGCGGATTTTGTCCTGCTTCTTGTTGGGTCGGGCCGCCAACTGAGGCAGAACGGTTTCCAGCAGTTCGTTGTGTTCCTCGCGCGGGATCATTCCCCCGATAGCCACAAGGATGTACGCTTCGTCGGCGGAAACCAGCCACGGCGTGGTGCGCTTGAGCGCATACAATTCCCGGAGCAAAAAGCGATTCCGGTTATAAACAGCCATAGAGCGGCGGAGGTCGTCTTCCGTCACGGACCGGCCGGCGATCGCCTCGATGCTGCGCTGCAGCCGGGCATACTCATGACGAAGATATGTGACCGCGGCCGGAGAATTCGCGTTTTGGGGAAGATAGAGAATCTGGCAGGAATAAGGAAAGTTGCGGCCCCAGACCGCGCCGAGATTGCGCGCGGCGTCGCAGATGGGATGGGTTACAAACATGTCGAACTCGATCGCTTTGCTCAGGGCCAGCTCCAAAGAAGTCTTCAGGATCGAACAGAGATACGAACCGAAATGCGAGTCCGCGTGAACCGCCGCAATCGGAGCGCCACAAACCTTGAAGGGCAGGATTCCCGCCGCGTGAACGATCTCTTCCGGAAAGTAGACCTGGAAATGCCCGACGACCTTCCCGCCGGATTCGCGCCAGCGGCACACCGTCGGGAAAGTCACGTCCTCGAGCAATTCGCGGCATTCATAGAGAACTTCATCGAGCGGCTTGCCGCGCCATGCTTCAAATGTGCGAACTTTCATAAGTTACCTTCCTGTCTCAGCGCTTCCACATCAAATCGCGGGTCCGATGACGCAGCCGGATCAGGAGCCGCCAAGACACTGTCCGCCATCCACACGAAGAATCTGTCCCGTAATGTGCGCCGCACCCGGCCCGCAAAGAAACCGAACCGAGGCCGCAACATCCGCGGGTTCGAGAAAGCTACCCAGGAGGCTTTCGGCGAGCGCTGCATCTTTCACCGCTTGCGGCACTGCCTCCGTCAACGGCGTACGCACCCACCCCGGCTCGACGACATTGATGAGGATGCCGAACCTCCCCACCTCTCGAGCGACGCTCTTGGCCAACCCAAGCAGCCCCGCTTTACTAGCCGAATAGGCCGAGGTCCCAAACTTCCCGCGGGAGCCGTTGATGGAGCCAATCAGCACAATCCTCCCTCGCTGCCCGCGCCGCAGGAACGGAATGGAGTGCCGAAGCAGAAGGAACGCTCCGCGAAGATTGACGGCCTGCACCGAGTCCCACTCCTCCACCGAAGTTTTCCAGATGACCGCATCCCGCGAGATGCCCGCCGCGTGCACGACCACGTCGAGCCTGCCTTCTTTCTTGTTCACCGATTCCAGAGCCGCGATGACGGAGGACTCCTCACGGATGTCGCACTGGATCCAACGGCGCTGGTTTCTCGGAACCGCGAGATCGAGCGAGAATGCGCGCGCCCCGTCTTGTTCAAGGGCATCGATGATGGCGCGGCCAATCGCACCCGACCCGCCGCTCACGATTGCTACCTGTCCCTTCAAATCCGGTGCTTCGGCTTTCATTCCGAGTTCTCCCGACTCCCTCACTTCTCCGCCTTTGCGGGCTTACCGACCCAGGGCGCGATCTCGTGAATCAGTTCCTCACTCCATCGTTCCCCTTGGGCAAGTCGCTGTCGAAGTCGAATGAAGTCCACTTCGCGGTTCTCTCGGGTTCCATAATGAAAAGCCCGGAAGCCTGCGTTAGCCTCTGTCATCATGTTGAGTGCAAGCCAGGCGCGATTGCTTTCGCGATTCCTGTCCCAGTGCTCGAGTTTGTGCTTGCGCAGGCTTTCGATGGTCTTGATGAGGCAGTCCGGCATGGTGTAGAGAAGTTTGGTGCACATTCCCTCCACCGCTTCATCGAGCAGAGAAAGGTCGACGGTGCCTTTAGCCAAGAGCGCTTTCCCTTCCGCGCGCGCCTGCCCCGTCTTCCACTCTCCCAGCACCGCGCGCCCGTATTCGTCCAGAACGCGGTCGGTCTCGACCAGAGGATTCGCCACCCAGGTTTCCCCGATCTTTAATGTAGGAACAATCTGCGTGAGTCCGCCCAGCCAATAGAAACGGTGCGCACTCCAGGTTTCACAAAGCGTCCCGCTGTACATCGCCTGTTCCATCCCGACATACAGCGGAAGAAAGTCGGTGCTCCCGCCGTCCGGAGCCGACCCATGCTTTGGCCCGGCCTGGCTGAAAACCGCAAGGTCACTGGCGATCGAGAAATCACACGCCATGCCCACTTCCTGGCCCCCACCCACGCGCATCCCATTCACGCGGCAAATGACCGGCTTGTCGCAGTGCAGCACGGCCGAGACCATGTCGTTGAAAAGGCGCATGTATTGCCGGTATTCGGCAGGTGCGCCGGCGTACTGCTCCGCGTATTCACGCGTGTTTCCGCCGCTGCAGAAGGAGCGCGTTCCCGCCCCGGTCAGCACCACGGCCACGGCGGCACGGTCGTTGCTGGCCTCACGCAGCGCCAGAATGACTTCTTTCACCATGTCAGTGGTGTAGCTGTTGAGTTCGCTCGGATTGTTCAGGGTGATCCAGAGATTGTGCAGCCCTTCCACCGGTTTTCCAGAGCCGTCGCGAACTGGTCTTGGTTCGATCAAAATGTTCCGCGGCGGGATGACTTCGACGAGATTGTGATTCTTCACGATGTTCGCTCCACTCAATTTCTGTTCATGCGGTGGTCAGGTTTCAAAATCGCCCGGTGCCGCAGCGCATGGCTCCGAACCGCTTCGAGGATCGCCGGGGCATCGTCTAATGGGTGCAATTCAACATACGGCGCCAGAGCAACTTTGCCCTCCAGCACCAACTGCAGGGCCGCGGGATATTGCTCGGGCGGACAGCCCCAGTTGCCACGCGCGGTCGCGTCAAAGGCCATGAGGTTCGACAATCGCAGTTCGATGGGTTTGGGGGTGTAGCCGACCACAGCCAGGTAAGCGCCATGATCCAGAAGCCCGAAAGCGGTTGCCTGACCCGCGGGCGAGCCGCTCATTTCGAAGATTTTCAGCCCGATTCCCGGGCGCGCGCATTCCTTGCTGAAGGAACGCACGGCGGACTTCAAGCCCTTCAGGTCGGTGGAACTGGAATCCAGAACCAATCCGGCGCCATGTTGAGCGGCGAGATCGAGGCGTTCGCGGTCAATGTCGATGGCCACGACCGCTGCGCCCAGCGCGGCAGCAATCTGCACTCCGAATCCTCCCACGCCCCCGGCGCCAACGATCACGGCTACATCCTCGGACCCCAGTCCCGACCGCCGCATCGCTTCATAGGGAGTGGTCACCGCATCGGCAACAACGGACAACATTTCGAGCGTCAGATCCGATGGCAGCTCCTCGGGAACGCGACAGAGACCGCGCGCGGGGAGAAGGACATGCGTGGCAAAACCACCGTTGCCATCGTTGCCGGGCATGAACTGCTTGCGGCAGATGGTCCCTCGTCCCGAGCGGCAGGCGGCACACTCTCCACAGGGAATGACGGCGGGAACAATCACAGTGCGTCCCAGCCACCCCAAGCTGTCCTCGCCCGCGGCTGCCACCCGCCCGGAGATTTCGTGTCCCAAAATTAGGGGAAGGGGATGCCGCGTGGGGACCCCTTCGAAGGCAAAACCGACGTCCGTGTGACAAACACCGCAACCCGCAACCTCTACCACGACTTCGTCCGCGGCGGGTTCGAGCACCGGAAGTTCGCAAGGCTGCAATCGGCTCTGCGCAGCCGTCAGTTGAAAACCATGCGCTCCGGAAACGCTAGTCACGTCGAGCCTCCCAGTCGGGAATTTGTCTTGCCCGGAGGGCCACGACGGTGACCGCGGTCACAACTAGGTGTGATCTGTGAACATGGCCGCCCGATTTCGTGGTCTGGTTTTGCGGGGGAACGCGCGCGGGAGGGTCTAAATTAAACGAACGTTCAGATGCCATGGTTTATGGCTCTCGATGCGCTGTCTGCAACTAGTTAACATTGTGCAAGTTCGTGATCTGCAAAATTGAACGATCGTTTAATAAACTAGCATTTTGTGAAACCGGCGTCAATCGATTAGTTCTGGAATCGAGTACTTCGGGAATCCATGAGCGCTGGGGGGCTCCCGCTTCGTCCACTGGGAAGGCTAGCAGTTGCGGGAAGCACGATGTTGTACTTGTTTTGGGTGGCGCAGCGGTTCACCGCTGCGATAACTGGCTTGCTTTCAGAATCGACTTCAGCCGCTGAGGCGAGACTTCGACGTTGGAAAATATATCTTCCGCAGCCCACTAGAACGGCAGCGCGTGATGCATCCAGCGCCCGCGCTCGGATTTCATATCATCGCCACGCAACTCTTGCAGGGCATAGGTCACGAACTGCATGGCAACTCTCTTCCGCCAGCTCATATCGAAATCCGTGTTGTCGAGAGGCTTGGCCAGCCGCGCCGCGCGCGAAGCGGCCTCCGCAATCACTTCCGGATTCAGCGAGCGGCCCACCAGGAACTTCCCCGCGTCTTCAGCAATGAGCGGACGGGAAGCCACCGAGCCCAGCACGATTCGGGCTTCTTCCACCACGCTCTGTTTGGAAAAGCGTGCGGCTGCCGCCACCGACAATACAGGAAAATCGAAAGAGCCCCGGCGCCGCAGCTTCCAGTAGGTGCTCTTCCAGCCAGGCAATGAATCCAGCAGCACCTCGACCAGAACCTCATCGAATCTTTTTCGGATGTATTGAATGCCATCGTTGTCATACAGCGCAGAAAGCGGAACTTCCCGTTCCCCACCATGCGAAACCAGGCGAACTCTGGCTCCGAGAGCAAGCAATACCGGAGCAGTGTCGGTGGAGGAGACGGCCAGGCACTTCCGGCTCGCCGGTGCGACCCAGCAGGTCGTGCCATCTTTCTTCAGGCAAAACCCGATCGACTTCCGCCACTCGTAGTTCTGATCGTAGTAATTGCAGCGTGTATCCAGGCAGATGTTTCCCCCGAGCGTTGCCTGGTTTCGAATCTGCGATGTAGCCACCTGTGAGGCAGCTTGCCGCAACGCCGTCATGCCGTTGCGCAGACGGGGATCGTCCGCGATCTCGGCGAGCGTGAGGCACGCCCCAAGCCGCAATCCCGCCGGACCCATCTGGTGGTGGCGCAAGCCTTCCACATAACGAAGGCTGACCAGGGTCTTGGGAACCTGCTGTCTGCGCTTCATATTCGGAAGAAGGTCCGTACCGCCGGCCAGCGGCAATGCATCGGTTCCCTCGCCCGCCAGGATGCGCGCCGCCTCCTCCAGCGTGCGCGGAGCGCGAAAATCGAAACGAGGCAGCCGCATCATGAAGCGTGTACCTTCTCTTTCTCGGAGCTGGGTTTTCCCTGCCGGCGAACCTCATTTACAGCGCGCCCATCTCCTCCCTCCCACGGTGGAGGAACGCGGAGAGCTTCCGGCCAGTGGATCGCTGGAAAGTCGCCTGGGCCAAAACGCGGAGCACGCCCCGCCCTCTTTTCCGCCAGCGCCTTCACGATTTTCTCCGGAGTGATGGGCACTTCATCAATTCTCACGCCCACCGCGTCGTAGACAGCGTTGGCCACGGCGGGCATGACGGGCAGAAGCGGACCTTGCCCGACTTCCTTGGCCCCAAACGGGCCGCGAGGATCAGGATCCTCGATCAGTTCCGTGACCACGTCGGGCATGTCCAGCGACGTCGGGCTCTTGTACTCCAGCATGGAAGGGAACTTGTGCACTAGGGCGTGCGATAACTTCTGCGGAAGGCGGCGAAATTCCTGCTCTTCCATGAGCGCTTCGCCCAGTCCCATGTAGACGCTACCCTCAACCTGACCACGCACCAGGGGAGGGTTGAGCGCCCGTCCGATGTCGTGTGCGATCCAGACTTTCGGCACGGTGATCCAGCCCGTCACCGGGTCGATCACGGCTTCGACCACCGCCGCCGTATACGAGTACGTGGGAGATGGCCCCACCCCGCCGCCTTTGTACAACGCTTGAGACTTCGGGGGAGTGTAGGAACCAACCGTGCCGATCGTGCCATATTGCGCTTCTGCCAGGCAAATGGCTTCGGGGAAGGTAACTCTTCTTTCCGGCGCCATGGAATCAAACACGTATTTGTGAGCGAAGCGCAGCCGGTGTTGGGGCACTTCCAAGCGTTTGGAGACGGCCTCGGCAAGCATTGCCCGCGCCCGCTCCGCGGCCTGCAGAGCGGCATTGCCGGCCATTAGCGTGACGCGGCTCGAGTAGGATCCCAGGTCCACGGGCCCAAGATCGGTATCGCCAGAATATACGCGGATGTCAAACGTATCGAGGCCCAGAACTTCGGCGACGATGGCGGCCAAGACATCATCCGATCCCTGGCCGATCTCCGTCGCACCGCAAAACACCGTGACCCCGCCGCCGCGGTCGAATTTGAGCTGCACTCCGGACTGCGGCAGGTTGTTCCAATAGATCGGAAGTCCCGCACCCGTGAGATACGCGGAACAGGCAAGCCCCGCACCGTGTCCTTCGGGAAGTTTCCGGAATTTCTCATTCCAGCCGGAAACCTTGACCACGCGGCGAATGCATTCCGCGAGCCCCACGGTTCCCAGCGTGAGGAAGTTTGCCGTCAACCGATTGGGAGATTCCACTATGCGGAGACGGAGTTCGGCCGGATCGAGTTTCAGCTTCTCCGCGATTTTGTCGAGCTGGACTTCTTGCCCGAAGCGCGGCTGAACCGTGCCGTGACCACGCTTGGGTCCGCACGGCGGTTTATTGGTAAAGGTGCGGCAGACCTGAAAGCGATAGCGCGGAACGTGGTAGGTGGTGGTTTGCAGCGCGCCCGTATAGAAAGCGCTGGCCACGCCGTAGGATCCGTAGGCCCCGCCATCCATCAGCGTCTGCAGTTGCATGGAGGTGATCGTGCCGTCTTTTTTCACGCCGGTCTTGAACTTCATCAGGACCGGATGACGCCCCCGGTGACAGTAGAAGACCTCTTCGCGCGTCAGGCAGATCTTGACCGGCCGGTCCAGCACCAAGGCCGCTTTAGCCACAATCATCTCGTGGGGGAAGGGATCGCTTTTGCCGCCAAATCCTCCGCCATTCGGCGCGGCAATCACGCGAATGTGAGCCGCGGGCATTTCCAAAACCTTGGCCAGGGTACGGTGAAGATAATGCGGCACCTGCGTGCTGGACCAGATCGTCAGCTTCCCTTCGGGATCCTTCACGGCGACCGCAGCGTGCTGCTCAATCGGAAGGTGAGTGCTTCCCTGGTAGAAAAAAGTGTCTTCGAAAATCTCGTCGGCTTCGGCGAAGCCTTCCTCGACATTGCCGAACTCCAGGGCTGCCCTCTTATGAATGTTCCCTTCCTCACCGGAATCATGAATTCGAGGCTCAGGAGTCTCCAACGCTTGCTGCGGGTCGGAAATGGTGGTCAGGAGCTCATACTGGACATCGATCAAGTCCAAGGCCTCGAAGGCCGTCAACTCCTCGCGCGCGATGACCGCTGCGACCGCATCTCCCACATGCCGCACGTGATCGGTGCAGAGAGCGTGCTCGTCCTGGCTGACCGGAAGAATGCCATACGGAATAGGCAGATCCTTTCCCGTCAGCACCAGATACACACCGGGGTAAGCACGGGCGCGCGAAGTATCGATCTTCGTGATGCGCGCATGAGGATGTGGGGAACGGAGCAGTTTGCAATGGGCCATTCGGGGCAGGGAGATATCGTCGGCGAAGCGCGTCTGGCCCGTTACCTTTGCGCGAGCGTCAATTCTTCGCCGGGGAACGCCGATTACTTGCAATGCTTCCGCGTCCCCCGGTGAATCTTCGACGGGCAGCTCCGGCGATTCCTCTTGCTTTCGCATATTCCTCCCGAAACCCGACGAGGCAGGTCCAGAGTCTAGGCCCGTCGGTTCCTTTCCTCCGCGATCCTGACTACGGCCGCTTCGACCGCCTCAAAAATCTGTAGATAGCCTGTGCACCGGCAGAGGTTGCCTGAAAGCGCTTCCCGGATTTGATCCCGGTTGGGATTGGCGTTTTCATCCAACAGAGCTTTCGCGGTTACCAGAATGGCAGGGGTGCAATACCCACACTGTGCTGCTCCCAGGTCGGCGAATGCTTCCTGTAATGGATGAAGATTCCCGTCCGCTGCCAAACCCTCCACGGTCATCACGTTTCTTCCGTCGCACTCGAGGGCCAGCACTAAACAGGAAAGCACGGGCTTTCCGTCCAAGAGAACGGCGCAGGCACCGCACTCTCCCAGTTCGCAGCCATGCTTGGTTCCGGTATGGCCGAGATCCTCCCGCAGCACTTCGAGCAGAGTTTTATACGAAGCGAAAGAAACGTCCACCTCTTCGCCGTTCAGAGTCATCCGAATCTGAGATGTCTTTTGCATTTTTCGCTGGAGTCGTTCCCGATTCAGCGGGGGAAGAGCCTCGCCGCATTATCGTAGGTTGGACTTTATTAACCAAGGGAAAAACAATGAGGTTGTGATAGCCGGACCTGTAAGCCGAATTCTCCGGGCCACGTTGCAGTCACGTAAGTTACTGAATCCGAAAGCGCGAGAACGGTCAATGATGTCAACTTTGTCAGTGTTCGCAGGTTTCGCGTCAAACCGGCGTCACAATCGGAGGCGTTTGCCCATCGCCGTGGGGAACAGTCCCGGATTCCTTCAGGAGAATCGTTGGCTTTCCGGTTGGCCGGCACGCGTGATCCGGCTCACTGCAATGGAATGACGCTTTGAGAGAACATTGAGTTTGAGCGTAAGGGGCAGAGAGCCTGAGCTCCGACAGTGAGCCCGTGTGACCGGGGGCGACTCAACGAGGAGTGCCTGCGTGCTTCCTTTAAAAGCAACCAAGTTGCGCTGCCTTTCGCAGGTCATCTTCTTCCTGCTGTTTCTGTTTCTCTTGCTACGCACGGAGTTTCGCGGATCGCTGCACGCCGGTGGAAGCGACATCCGGCTTCCCTATCCCGTGCAGTTGTTTTTCCAATTTGATCCGCTGGTGATGCTGTCGAATGCGCTCTCCAGCCGCGCCCTGTACCACGGCCTGCTGTGGAGTCTGGTAGTTCTGATTCCGACGATGTTGCTCGGGCGCTTCTTCTGCGGCTGGATTTGTCCTCTGGGCTCGATTCACCACTTCTTCAGCAGCCTGAAATCCGAGCGCAAACGCGGAAAACTACTAATTGAATCGAACCGCTACAAGCGCTGGCAGACAACGAAGTACTACCTTTTAGCCGCAGCCTTAATCGCCGCCGTTCTGGGCACAGGGGTCGTCGGATGGCTGGATCCTTTCTCGCTGCTGGTGCGCTCGCTCGGCCTTTCCATTTTGCCGGCAACGGACTATGGCCTGAACGCCGTGCTGCGCGCGATGGAACACAGCAGATTTGCATCGGTGCAGATGGTGGGCAGCGGGTTGCATTTCATTTTCGGAGCGCTGCTGCTCGGTTTCAAACAGCCGTACTTTCGGCAAGGGGTTTGGCTTGGCATCATCTTCATATTTCTTCTGGCGCTGAATTTTCGCGTGACCCGCTTCTGGTGCCGGGCACTTTGCCCATTGGGCGCTCTGCTCGGGATCGCATCGCGCTGGTCGATTCTTGGACTGGTCAAGACCCCGGAGAGCTGCGAGGACTGCAATCGGTGCCTGCTGCGCTGCCAGGGTGGCGATGATCCAATCGGCGGTGTTCCGTGGCGTCAACCGGAGTGTCATCTCTGTCTGAACTGTATTGATGAGTGTCCGGAGCACGGCCTGCAGTTCAAGTTTTTCCCCGCGCAAAAGTCCATCGGTACGAACCTGCAGAGACGCAAGGTGCTCACCGGATTGGCGGCGGGAGCAGCCGTCGTTCCCCTGTTGCGAAGCACTCCCGGATTCGCAGTTGAGCGCCATGAGCGGTTGCTGCGTCCTCCGGGCGCATTGGATGAAGAGTACTTCCTGTCGCGCTGCATACGATGCGGTGAGTGCATGAAGGTCTGCCCCAACAACGCGCTTCATCCCGCGCTGACAGAGGCGGGGTTGGAAGGTCTCTGGACGCCGGTCATGGTGCCGCGGATTGGCTACTGCGAGAGCAGTTGCGTGCTGTGCTCCGAGGTTTGCCCTACCGGCGCCATCTGGGAGATCACGGCCAAAGAAAAGGGCTGGGAGGCGCGGGCCACGAGCGACGCCAAGCCCATCAGTCTTGGGACAGCGTTCTTCGATCGCGGACGATGTTTGCCTTGGGCCATGGCAACACCGTGCATTGTTTGCGAGGAGTGGTGTCCGACGTCGCCCAAGGCCATTTATTTGCAACCCGCCGAAGTCGCGGATGCAGAGGGCCGCCTGAAGCAGGTAAAACAACCGTTTGTTGATCCTCATCTCTGCGTGGGCTGTGGGGCGTGCGAATACGCCTGCCCGGTTCAGGACCGCCCGGCAGTTTACGTGACCAGCGTCGGCGAGAGCCGATCGCGAACCAACCAGATTCTGCTGAATCGGGGCAAAGAGAGGCCGAGGTGACGAGTATCGGAAGAGTTAAAGCCCGCGGAGTGCTGCTGGTCATGCTCTGTGTTGCGCTGCTCCTGGACGCCAGTTGCAAACGTCAACCAGGGACTGAGCAATCATTGTTCCCTCCGTCCAATCAGGTTGCGGACTGGGCAAAGGCTGGAGTTATACGGACCTTCGAGGCGGCAGACTTGTGGAAGTACATCGACGGCGACGCGGAACGGTACTTGAAAGCTGGGGTGCAGAGAGTGTCGACGACAGACTACAAGTTTCAGGGCAAGGTCGACGCGACAGTGGACATCTACACCATGGGGAACGCGGCGGGCGCGGAGAAGATTTTCAGATCGGAGCCGGCTGTCGATATGAAACCGATCCAACTGGGAGACGAGGCACGCTTGTCCGGCCAAAGCCTGGTGTTCCGCAAGGGAGCTTGTCTGGTGCGAATCGTTGCCTTTGAGGAATCGGCGGAAACACAGCAGGCGCTTTTGCAACTTGGGCACGGCATCGAGCTGCGGCTTGCCCGATGACGGTCGCCAGGAGTGTCGTGCGTCACTGAAAAGTCACAGGGATTGCGGTATAGGTAGTTTGACTATGAGCTCACTGTGCGGCGCCAATCGGCGGGATTTTCTTAAGAAGTGCCTCACCGGCGCTGCGGTTCTCGGCGTCAGCGGCCGGATGGGATTGCTCTCGGCAGCAGAAGAAGGCGCGGCGCTTGCGAAATCCCGGGTGGTGATCGCGCACGATGCCATGCTGCGGGGCGCGGGCACGACGGTCGATTCGCGCCGAATGCTGGGCCTTCTGGATCGCGCGATGCAGGCTCTTTTTGACCGCGACAATCCGATCGAACCCTGGAGGAAGCTGGTCCGTCCGGGTGAGACGGTGGGACTGAAAGTGAATGCACTTGGAGGGCGCGGACTCTCCAGCAACCTTCAGCTCGTCGAAGCCATTTCCGAGCGGCTGCAGGAGGCTGGAATCAAGGCGAGCGATATTGTGGTCTGGGACCGCGACACGGACGAAATGGAACACGTTGGATTCCACGTATCGACCGGCGGAAACCGCGTGCAATGCTTCGGCACCGATCAAGTCGATTACGAACCAGAGCTGGCCATGTATGGCAGCGTTGGCAGCCGGTTGTCGAAGATTCTGACGCAGCGCTGCAACGTCCTGATCAATGTCCCGGTGCTGAAAGACCATGACGGCGCGGGCGTCACCATGGCCCTGAAAAACATGTATGGCGTCATTCATAATCCGAACAAGTACCACCCCAACGGCTGCAATCCGTATATCGCAGACCTGAACATGCTGCCGGAAATCAGGGCGAAGATGCGACTGACCATCTGCGATGCGACCACGGCCTGCTTCGAAGGCGGACCCGGATACAAGCCGGAATACAGTTGGAAGCACAATGCGCTGATGGTTTCGCAAGATCCCGTCGCGCTCGACTACACCGGCTGGCAAATCATCGAGCGCAAGCGAGCCGAAAAAGGATTGAAGACGCTGGAAGGCGATAAAAGAGCGCCAAACTACATCGCGACCGCCGCCGATGCACAACATCGGCTGGGCACGAACGATCCCAGGAGAATTGCGGTTGTCGAGGTGTAGAGGGTGCGCGATTGAGGGTTCAACATGGCGCGTGAGTTCAATGCGCAAGAAGGCGAGAGTCCCGCGGTCCGCGGTGAGCGAAGCCCGTTCTCGCGCCCGCTTGATCGCCGGGCGTTCTTGCAGTGCGCTGTGGCGTCGGGAGCAGCTTTCGGCCTCTGCGAGCTTGCCCAGTTCCCTGTCGCTATCCCTGCGTGGGCTGGTCCGCAAAAGCAGGATGATTCCCGATTCACCGTCGAAGCGAAGTTCTACGAGAAACTTCCAAACAACAAGAAGATCAAGTGCAAGCTGTGTCCGCGCGAATGCGCGGTGGGAGACCGGGAACGCGGCTATTGTGGCGTGCGGGAGAATCGCGGAGGAACCTACTACACGCTGGTGCACTCGCGGGTGTGCGCCGCGCACATCGATCCCATCGAGAAGAAGCCGCTGTTCCACTACCTGCCGGGGACGCTGGCTTTCTCGTTGGCCACGGCGGGCTGCAACGTCAACTGCAAATTTTGCCAGAACTGGGACATCTCCCAGGTGCGTCCGGAGCAGGTTCCCGCCGACTACGCGCCCCCGAAATTGGTTGCCGAGCTGGCCAAACAACGCGACTGTCCGACCATTGCCTACACCTACAGCGAGCCGGTGATCTTCAGCGAATACCTGATGGATGCAGCCGATGCCGGACACGAAGTCGGCGTCCGCAGCGTGGCCGTGTCGAATGGCTACATGCAAGAGGAGGCGCTGAAGACGGCGTACGGAAAGATGGACGCGGTCAAGATCGACCTGAAAGCGTTCACGGAGTCTTACTACAAAGATGTAGTGGTTGGTGAGTTGAAGCCGGTGTTGGACTCGCTGGTCATATTGCGGAAGATGAACAAGTGGACCGAGATCGTGTACCTGGTGGTGCCGACACTGAACGACAGCGAGGCCGAATTCCGCGGCCTGGCACGCTGGATCAAGACAAACCTGGGCGTGGATGTGCCGATCCATTTCACGCAATTTCATCCGCAATACCTGTTGAAGAACCTGCCCATCACGCCGGTGCCCACGTTGGAGCGTGCCAAAGCGATTGCCGATGCCGAGGGGCTGCACTACGCATACATCGGCAATGTGCCGGGACATCCTGCGCAAAATACTTACTGCCCGAAGTGCCGCCGCATGTTGGTGGAACGCGTCGGGTTCACGGCCAGTCAGATGCTGATCCGCAAGGGCAGTTGCCCGTTCTGCGGGCAGCCGATCCCTGGTATTTGGCACGCATGACAGCGCGAGAGGAGGCTTCGCGTATGAATCTCAGAATGCGCTCCAAAGTCTATTGGCTGGTGGCTCTATTGATCGCGATCCTGGCGATTGCGGTGGTGCGACACGTCCGTGCTGCGGATCCCCAAAATGTTAGACAAGCCGCTGTTGCCGGCGGTTTCTATCCGGCCGACCCAAAGACACTCTCAGCAATGATTGATGACATGTTGGCACATGCGGCTTCGTCTCAGCCGCCGATCAACGACCCGATCCTCGCTGTGGTTGCGCCTCACGCCGGTTATCAGTTCTCCGGTCCCGTTGCTGCCTACACCTACGCGGCGCTGAAAGGGCGCAAGTTTTCGCGCGTGGTCGTGATCGCACCGTCGCACTTCGAGGCCTTTGATTTCACTTCCGTCTATGACGGCGACGGTTATGCGACGCCGCTCGGTGTAGTCCCGGTCGACAAGGCGTTTGCAAAGCAACTTGTGCAGATGAACCCAACCATCAAATTCTCCAGCCAGGGACACACTCCCACTAAAGAGGGCGCTGAGCATGCGCTCGAGGTGGAGTTGCCGTGGTTGCAACGGGTGCTGGGTGATTTCGAGCTCGTGCCCATTGTCATGGGAGACCGGAGTTATGAAAGCAGCCGCGCGCTGGGTGTGGCCCTGGCGAACCTAATCCAGGGCAAAGATAAAGATAAAGACACGCTGATCGTGGCGAGTTCCGATCTGTCGCACTATCACCCCTACGACGAAGCGGTGAAGATCGACCACAAAACGCTGAATGCACTGCAGGTGTGGGACTACTTCAGCATGTCGCGGAACTTCGAGGCGCGGATCTGGGAAGCCTGTGGCGGCGCGCCTATCGTAGCAGCGATGATTGCCGCCGAGCGCATGGGAGCGAACCAAGCCGTGGTGCTCAAGTACGCCAATTCAGGCGACACCACCGGCGATCGCTCGCGCGTGGTCGGATACAGCGCGGATGTCTTTTTGAAAACTCCAAGCGGAAAGACAGTGGAACCGCAATTCGCACTGACTGGCCACGAAAAAAACGAGCTGCTCGCACTGGCCCGCAAGTCGGTGGAGTATGCGGTGCGGGAGAACAAGCCGTATGAACCAAGCGCGAGCGCAAGCGAAGTGCTGAATCAGGAGCGCGGCGCGTTCGTGACCCTGCGCAAAGCGGGGGAACTGCGGGGATGCATCGGCTATACCTCCGCGGCGAAACCTCTCTACATGACCGTCCGGGACACGGCCACGCTGGCCGCTCTCCGCGATACCCGATTCCAGCCGGTAATGGCTTCAGAGTTGCCGCAAATCGACTATGAAGTATCCGTGCTGTCGCCCCTTCGGCGCGTGCTGGACATTCGGCAGATCAACGTCGGCCAGCACGGTTTGCTGATGAAAAACGGCGCATACGAGGGCCTGTTGCTGCCGCAGGTGCCGGTGGAAGAAAAATGGGATCGGCAGAGGTTCCTGGAAGAAACCTGCGGCAAAGCGGGTATGCACTCCGGTTGCTGGAAGGATGAGAACACGGACATCTTCATGTTTACCGCGGTGGTATTCGGCGAAAAGAGGCCGCAAGCGCTTACGCCCGAGACATCTTCGCCTCCAGGCTTACCCGCGCGGCCAGGAGCGCCGACGCCAGGTTTACCGCCGCACTGAGCCATGCGGTTTTCCAGAAACCAAACACCGGGATGAGGTAACTGCTCAACAAGAGCGCGCCCGCGCATCCACCCAGCAGATCGATGGCATAGAGTGTACCCAGTCTTGATCGGCCGCTGCAGTCATCGTTGTTGTCATCGTCATAAAGGTAGATCTTCGTCGCGATAGGAAATTGATAGCCACCCAGCATTCCGCAGAGAGCAGCCAAAGCGGGGAAGACAAACTGCGCCGCCAGCCATGTTGGCGTCGTCCCGGAAATCTTCGACAGCAGGCTAACCACAAATATCAGCGCGGGGACAGAAAGCGCGAGCAGGAATTGGGTCGTTGCAATCGTGCGGTAGGGCGCACGATCGCTGGAACGACTGCGGCGGATGCCCAGCCAACTTCCAAAAGCAATACCCGCCATGCCCATGGCGATGAGGATCGCGAGCTGATGGTAAACGTAGCCGTAGACGGACTGGAATGCCAGCAGCAGAAAAATTTGCAGAGCCATCAGTGTGAATCCGGTCGCAGCCATGCAGTACGCTGCGGCGGAACGGGCGCGTTTCTCGCGATTGGGCACAAGCGCCAGAAGAACCGCCACAAACCAGGTGATAACAAGGACAACATCGATGACGCCGGTGAAAGCGATGTGCGCTGCGGCCCGGAACCAGCGGGAATAGCCCAACTTGAACTGTGTGCTCCAAAGCACAACATCGAAGTAATAGGCGATCGGCTCGAAATCGCGATTGACGGGGGTCGAGGCCAGCGGCCGCAGTTGCTCGCGAACCTGCTCCATGCGATCGGGCATCATGCGGAACGGGATGAAGTATTCCCGAACATACTGCGTCTTCAGATTCCGCTCCTGCAATCTTGCCATCAGCGTTTGAGGATTGTCGGTGAGAACATCGGGTCGCGCAGCGGCGAAGAAGTGGATGGTTTCGCCGGGGATAGCGACAACGTAAGGGAAGACTTGCCGCAGGGTGTGGTGTATGCAGCGCAGGAATTCCGCGAGGTCGGGGCTGATGTAATCCTCTGACGAGCGCAGCTGCAAGGCGAGCAGTCCGCTGGACGCGAGGTGATCGCGAGCGGAGCGAAAGAACTCGGCGGTGTAGAACCGGTTCAACTGCGCGGTCTGCGGGTCGGGCACATTAAGAATGATCACGTCGAATGTGTCGCCCGCCGTCTTGAGATAGTTCCGGAGAAAGTACCGGCCGTCGGCGTAGTGCACGTGCACCCGAGGATCTAGCAGAACAGGCGCAATCTGCGCGGCGAAGAACCGCCGCGCCATGTCGATGAGCGCGGGATCCAGCTCAACGTAATCGATCCGCTCGACGGTGGGATGCTTCAGCGCCTGGGCGATGCTGCCGTTCACGCCACCGCCGATTAGCAGTACCCGCCTCGGCGCGGGGTGCTCCAAGAGCGCGTAGTGAACCGCCTCTTCGGCGGCGTTCTCGTCTGGTGCGCTGGCAAGGATCACCCCGTTGTCATAAATGCTGCGGATGTTGCCGGCTTCCGTATTGCCGGTTTCGTTGCCAGTTTCAATAACCGCGAGGTTGCCGTAGATCGAGTCGCGCGATCCCACAAGGCGGAATCCCCGCCACAGGCGCGCCTGGGCGGACCTGTCCAACGCCGGGGCCACATGTATAACGAGAACGACCGCGAAAAGCACCGCTGCCACCGTCGCGGCCCCAAGCTGCCTGCGGTTCATCCGAAACAACAAGACCGCTGCCATACAGAGGTTCAGGAGGGCGATGACAATCGCGATCTGGAAGGACTCAAGAAAGCGCAGTAGCACAATGCTGGCCAGGATTCCTCCGAAAGCGGAACCAGCGGCCTCCAGCAAGTACGCCGAACTGGTCGCGACCCGAGCAGAGACGGCGCACTCCTGTCGGTACATCCGGGTCGCAACCACGAAAAGCGACCCTGCGACAACGCAAAACAGGCTTAGACAGACCAGGGATGTAAGCAGCATCGGCAGCGGGCCAACCAGTTCGCCCGGCACTGTCTGAAAAAAAGTTCTGGAGGCGCGCAATGCCCAGATGGTCGGCAGCAGGCTGACGCCGAGCAGGCATTCGAGAGCAGCGACCGCCCGGCGAGCGTGGTTCGCGCCCAGTGCAAAACGGCTGCTCAGGCTGCTGCCAGCGGCGGTCCAGAAGAGCCAGGTGGCAAACATAATTCCCAGCGAAATCTCATTGCCGTTGAAGACGACGATGAGCTCCCGCATGAGAACAATCTGGCCGATGACCGCGCTGAATCCAATCAACGTCAGAGCCGCCCTTACGGCCGACGTCGGTTGTTTCGCACACGGCATCGTGACGGACTGCATAGCTGCGCCACCAGAACGAGATTAGAATTTAGTTGTCGGGCAAAAGCAAAGAGGTCAAAACAATATGCCGCCGACCGAAGACACCATACTCAACCGTCGTCAAGCGTTAATCAAACTGCTCCGCGTGGGAGGAGTCGCTGCCGGAACCGCGGGCCTCGGATATTGGCTCACCGAACGCAGCGAACGGCCCGAGCACGCGCTGGCAATGAATGCAAAGCGCAGTCACACGGTGGCGATTGATCCGGCTTTGCCCGAGATGGCAGTTATCCAGGGAGATGATCCGGAACAACTGGCGCGGACTGCCATCGAAGAACTGGGCGGCATTCGCCGCTTCGTTTCCCGCGCCGACATCGTGTTGGTGAAGCCGAACATCGGCTGGGACCGCACTCCAGAACAGGCGGCTAACACCAATCCGAAAATCGTCGCTGAGATTGTCCGGCAGTGCTGGAACGCAGGGGCGAAGCGGGTCATCGTGGCCGACGTGAGCTGTAACGACCCGCGCCGGTGTTTTCAGAGGTCGGGCATTGCCGAGGCCGCGCGGCGCGAAGGCGCCGAGGTGATCCTGCCCGAACCCGCCAGATTCAAAGATGTGGACTTGCAGGGAGAGGTCTTGCGGGAGTGGCCGATTTTCGATCCTTTCCTGAATGCCGACAAGATCATCAACGTCCCGATTGCCAAACACCACAGCCTGACCGGCACGACTCTGGGGATGAAGAACTGGTACGGCATCCTGGGCGGACCGCGCCATCAGTTGCACCAGAAGATCCACGAAAGCCTGGCGGACCTGGCTGATTTCATTCGTCCTACTCTTACTATCATCGATTGCTATCGCGTGCTCATCCGGAACGGCCCCATTGGGGGCAGCCTTGACGATGTCCTGCTCAAGAAGACGCTGGTGGCCGGAACCGATCCGGTGGCGCTAGACGCTTATGTGGCGAAAGCCTACTGGAATTTGGAAGTCTCATCTCTGCCCTATTTAGAAATGGCGTCTCGTCGCGGTTTGGGGACCTGTGAGTTCGAGAAAGTACGCACGCGAGTGAAGAAGCTGCCGTGAAAGGTCATTCGGGACACTTTCGGCAGACAGCCGGTCCAGAATTCGGCCTGCAGATCCTGCCACAGATCAGTGGTAGTGCTGGCCGTCCTTTCACTCAAGTCTAAGCGTGAACTCTGCGGAGAGTCGATCAGTCCTGATAGCTGCGTCACACCGGCGTCACAATTCTTGGCTAGCAGTGCGCCCGTTGCCCACTCACCGGTCATTGCCCCGCGGGGTTCGGCCTGAGTTGCTCGCTTTATCTTCCAAAGAGCAATCGTTCCAATATGGGACCGAGAACCAAGGCAGGAAGATAGCTCAGAGCCACCATCGTTATCAAACAGGTTGTGAGTAGCGCCCCGAACGAAAAAGAATGGGTCGGAAGAGTTCCCGACGAAGAAGGGGTACTTCTCTGCCGACTAAACAGATCTGCGAATGCCAATGCAGGAATCGCTAATCCGAACCTACCCACCATCATCGCTAATGCCGTGGTGAGGTTGTAAAAGGGAGTATTCGCACTCAGACCAGCAAAGCTTTGGCCATTGTTGGCGAAGCAGGAAGTATAGGCAAACAGAATCCCCGTGAAACCATGCGGGCCGCCGTTGACCGTCAACCCGGACAGTCCCACCCTAGTGCTCACGGCAATCGCCGTGAGTGGAAGGACGACCAGCGGCGCGGCCAAAGCGTAGAGCATGATCATCTTGTTCTCCGCGGGCCCTATCTTCTTCCCCAGGTATTCCGGCGTGCGCCCAACCATCAGTCCCGCTAGAAACACAGCGATTGCAGCCGCCATGACCATGCTGTAAAGGCCAGTCCCCAGACCTCCGAATATGAGCTCTCCGAGCAGCATGTTGACCAGCAAAACCATGCCACCGAGCGAGGTGTAGCTGTCGTGCATGGAGTTATACGATCCCGTGGCCGTGTTGGATGTAACCACAGCCGTGAGCGTCGAACCACCGATGCCGAAGCGCACCTCCTTCCCTTCCATGTTCCCGCCAGACTGAACGCCACTATTTCGGGAATCCACATTCCCGAGGCGGGCATCCTCCTGCTGTTCAAAGTGATGCACGAAGACCAGTCCGCAGCCGAACAGAAGTACCATCACATAGTAGAAGAGCCATCCTTGTCGAGGCTGGCCGACCATCCTGCCGAAAGTGTTGGTCAATGCCGCAGGCAGGAGCACGATCGCCAACATTTCGAGAAAGTTCGTGAGCGGCGTGGGGTTTTCATAGGGATGAGCCCCATTCGCATTGAAGAAGCCGCCCCCATTGGTGCCGAGATTCTTGATGATCTCGAGTGCGGCTACCGGACCTTGCGGTATGACCTGCTGGGCACCCCCGACGGTAGTGGCGACCGCGTAGGGGCGGAAGTTCATGGGAACACCCTGCCAGACGAGGAGCACGGCGCCTAGCAACGCTCCCGGGAGCAGAATCCAGAGTAGGCCGCGTGTCAGATCAACCCAAAAGTTGCCGAGTGTGCCGGAGAGTTGCCGGGCAAGGCCGCGGATGAAGCCAATACCCACGGCTAGCCCGGCAGCGCCAGCCAGGAAGTTCTGTGCGCAGAGTCCCACCATCTGGCTGAAATAGCTCATCGTGTTCTCGCCGGCGTAGGCCTGCCAAGTAGTGGTCGTCGAGAAGCTAATCGCCGTATTCAGAGCCAGGTCTGGGGATAGCGGCGTGGTGTGGTACTGCGGAAAAAACCAGGGAAGAAACTGCTGCACTCTGAGAATGGCATACAACAGGAGCGTGCCGGCAAAGCCAAACAGAACGAAACACGTTGCATACTGCTTGCCGGTCATCTCCACATCAGGATCAACCGCGGTAGCGCGATAGATGAGGCGCTCAAGAGGAAGACATAAGCGATCAAGGGCGGTCTGTTGCCTGGAAAAGACTCGCTCCATGTACCCGCCCAGAGGTTTCACCAGAGCGGTCACGATGGCCGCGAACAAGAGGTATTGAATTGCGCTGTAGAAATCCACCAGCCCTACTCCGAAGCAGCCCGACCGAGGCGTATGTCACATGCTTAGAAACATTCCCTATACGGCATTCACCTTTGGTCTTCACTGCAATCGTTTATCACGGTGTGAGATTTACTGGGCCCCGAAACGCACCAGGCGCCCTATTGCCCTTCTTGGAGCATTCTAGTGCGGCCTCGGTGTGTTTGAAAGGGCACAAGCTTCGGTTTGGCGACTAACACGGCGCTGCATCCGATCAACGCCTACCGAGATGCAGTCGATGAGTGAGAACGTATCCGGACGGCAGCGGGCGGATGGCACGCTTTCTCATGAATGCGATGCTGGCGTGTTCAGAGCCTACAATCTATTGCGCGTGATTCCTGGCGTCGTGCTGGCGGAGAAATTCTTGCATTCGCACGGCGTCGCGGAACGCTTCCGTACCGCCGCAGTCGGTGGTGGAAAATGCTCCGCAAAGGTTTCCGTAGGCCAGGCAAGTCGTCAGATCCGCTCCCCGCAGAAATTGATGGAGGAACCCAGCGTCGAAGCTGTCACCTGCGCCAATCGGATCGATGACTGTTACCGGCACGGCGGGTGCGCTGAATCGGTGTCCATCCCGAATAGCAATGGCTCCGCTGCCGCCCATTTTGACCACCACGGTTTCCACCTTTTGTGCGAGCCGCGAGAGCGCGGTTTCCACGTCCTCAGCCCGGGAAATCCTCATCGCTTCGTGCGCGTTCGGCAACAGGATATCCACGTGAGGCAGGATCTCTTCTAGAACGCCGCCCCATCGGTCGTCGGGATCGTCGTTGGTGTCAAGCGAGGTGGTCAGACCGGCGGCCTTCATCCGCCGAAAAAGTTCGGGCACGTCCGGCAACAGTTCACGCTGCAGAAACAGCGACGACATGTGGAAGTGGCGCGCGGATGCCAGATAATCGAGGTCGAGATCCTCCAAGCGCAACTCGGCGATGGTACCCGGATAGGTGAGGATGTGCCGCCGGGACCCGTGCGGCAGAATGAGCGTTACGCCCGACGTTGCGCCATGCGCCACCCGGGCAAGGTCCACGCCGCCCTCACGCAGGCGTTCCATCGCCAGGGCTCCGAAAGAGTCGTCGCCGACCTTGGCAACGAACCCTACGCGGCTGCCAAGCGCGGCGAGGTTATGCGCCAGGATGGCCGAGGAACTGCCTAACGTTATGGTGAAGCCGCTGGCCAGCAACTCGCGCTCCGTGGGCATTTGCTCGGGCAGACCGTAGAGGATCAGGTCGAGATTGATCTCTCCGGCGATTGCGATATCGAGCTTGGACATGGAGCGGGCCTTTGGCGTTTTCTTGCTAAATATTAAGTGCTATTGCCGATTCTAGCCGCCGTCCGCGAGCTCGACCACGCGTGTCAGGTTTTTCGGCGAGTCGGGATTGAGGCCCTTCTTGAGGCCGTAGTAAACGCCATACAGTTGACCCCAAAGCGCGAAAGCCGCGGGGCGCGCGTACTCGGGCGACTGGAGACCAAGTTCGATGGCAAAATCCGAAGCACGCTGGGCCCTGCTATCGACGCGATTCGCAATCACCATGGTGGCAGCGCCCAGCGCTTTCATTTCTTCGAGTAACTCCAGTTCCGCGTCGTAGGAGGTTTCCGACATGAGGAACGTGATCAGCGTTTCCGGGCCTGCGATGGATTTCGGACCGTGACGAAACTCGAGAGAGTGAAATACCTGGGCATAGGAGCATGAGGATTCGGTCACCTTTAACATGCACTCCGAGGCAATGCCGAACAATGGGCCCTGTGCCAAGAAAACGAAGTCCGGGAAACTCCGAGACTCCGCAAATAACCGCAAACGCCGCGGAACGTCATTCAGAAGAGGCTCGACCTGTTGTGGCAGGTCGATCAGTGCGCGGCGGAAGGCGTCATCGCCAGAAACGGTTGCCCCCAGGTATTGCAGCCCCAGCAACATGGACGTAAACGATCGCGTCATGACCGTGCTCTGCTCGTCGGCTCCGAGAAGCTTCAAGGTCACGCTGCATGACGCTTCCAGCGGCTGGCCGTCGGCGCAGGTGATGGCGATGGTACGGAGATTGTGATCCTTCTCCAACTTCCGCGCGACGCGAACTACCTCTGACGTGCGGCCGGAGCGCGAGGTCACAACCGGGATATAGTCCCGTCCGGCGTGCAAGGTGAGCCCGGGATACATCAGCAAGTCAGCAGCGGTGACCGCCCGCGCTGGCAGCTTGAGATAGTTGAAAGTCGAGGCCACAGCCTGCGCCAGATAGTAACTGGTTCCACAGCCGACAAATATCCACTCCGCCCCGGGCCGCGCGAGTTGAACGGCCGCACGCAGTTCCGCGCTGGCTGCCAGCTTTGTGAGGCACGTGCTCCAGCACTGGGGTTGGGAAACAATCTCGCTCAGCGTGTGCTGGCCCTGTTCCGTGATTTCTGCCGACTTCATTCGGGTCGGTTCAGCTCCGTTTCTCGAATTTTCCTTCAGAAATAAAACTTCAGCGCGAGCTGGACCTGGCGCGGGTTACGGGCCGCCTGCGGGAATCCGAAGGCGCTCTGGCCGAGTTCCAACGCCGTCGGTTCTACGCTGATCGCGCCAAACTGCTGGAACAGATAATTCACATGGTTGAGGATGTTGAAGAATTCCGCCCGGAATTCAAGGTGCATCTGCTCGCGAATCGGAAACTGCTTGATCAGCGAAGTATCCGAGGTTTTGTAGCCCGGTCCGAGGACGATATTGCGCCCGGCGTTTCCAGATGATCCTGGCTGGACCGAAGCGTCATCGAACGCCGCGGTGTTAAACAGCGTGCCGGGGACGGTGGGATGCCCATTTGGATTCATACCGGGGAGAACGTTGGGGCGCGCGCAGTTATAAACAACCGTGCCTCCGCAGTCGGCGTTGGTGTGGCTGACGATATCGCTTACGGTATACCAGTTGCCAGTCGCGGCGGAGAATACACCGGCCAGCTGCCAGTTTCCGATGAATTGGTTCAAGACGCCGGAAGCGCCCGTGCCAATCCGCTTCCCGCGGCCGAAAGGCAGATCATACATATAGCTCAAAACAAAGCGCTGGCGGATATCGAAATCGGAGTTGCCGTATTCCAAGTTGGGGTTAGTCTGCAGGCGAAAATCTCCATTGTTCGCCGAGCCCAGGCTGGCGCTGGATGCGTTGTCGAGAGCGTGGGCGTAGGTGTAGGCGGCTTCGAACTGCAATCCGTGGTTGAAGCGCTTTTCCAGGCGCGCCTGGAGCGAATGGTAGTTGGACTGCGTGTTGGAGCGGAGAGTATCGATGGTGGTATCAAGTGCTGGATTGCAATTCGCAGCATCCGAGTAGGTCGGAGGGTTCAGATCGCAAGGGCCGGCAGCGCCGGGCCAGTTATTGTTGTGGGCCGGACGGCGCGGCGCGGTGGGCGCGTTGGGATCTGCGTTCGGTACCTCTTGGTTGCCGTTGTAAAAACCAAAAAGCTTCAACCCGCGGGAGCCGGCGTAGGTGATCTGGAGAACCGTTTCGGCGGGAAGCTGGTACTCGACTCCGAGGTGCCACTGCTGCGTGTAGGGAGTAACCAGGTGCGGGTCGATCGAATAAAGCGTCGGCGTGTTGGGGTCGTCCAAAGCGCCAACAAAGCCGGTGCTGAGAGCATTGTAATTAGCAAAGTTGGCATTCCCGTTGGAAAGCGGGGAAACAAAGCAACTTGGCGCAGGCGCACCACATCCCGTGGCAAATGATTGAGAGGCAAAGAACGGAGGATTGAATCCCGGACTGGGGTTGGAGAAGGGACCGCTCTCCTGGCCGCCATAAAAGATGCCGTAGCCGCTGCGCAGCACCAGTTTGTCGGTCAGTTGATACGCTAGGCCGATGCGGGGCGCGAAATTGTTCAAGTCCGGATTGATGAGCCCGCGTGAGCCAGTGTGTTGGATGGTTAGCTCGGAAGCAAGCGTGGTCTCGCTGGGTGCAAACGTCGCCTTTTGTCCGCTGGGAACGACGATCGACTGAGAGGCGAAATCGAAGGTTGCCTGGTTGTCGTTGGCTTCCTTAATCGTGCTGAACAGTTCGTAGCGCAGACCCAAATTCAAAGTGAGGCGCGGTGTCACCTTGAAGTCATCCAAGGCATAGATGGCATAAATCTGGCGCCGATAGTCAACATTGTTCACGCCCGTAATCCCGCCGCTATCCGGAATCCCAAGCAGAAACGTGGCGAAAGCGTCTCCACCCGTGCCGACCGTAAGCGTCCCGGGATTGTCCGTGAAGTCGTTGCCGAAGGTCCAGTAGCCGCGGGCGGCGGCAGGCTCATAAAGCGTGAACTGTTCGAAACGCAATTCGCCGCCGAACTTCATCGCATGGCGCCCGCGCGTCCAGTTCAGGTTGTCGCCAATGACATAACTGGACTGCTTTTCTATGGCAGGCAGGAATTGGGCGCTGCCGATCGCCTGGTCGCCATTGTTGAAAGAGAGCGACGGCAGGCCGCCGAGGTTGGGCCCAAATGGAACTCCCTGAAAATTGTATTGCTGGGAGAGGTTCTTATCGCTGTTGATGCTAAAGCGATGGGAGGTCAGGTGATTGAAACCAAAGCGCAGCTCATTAATCAGGTTGGGGCGGAATGTGTGGATTTCGCTGGCTGCTAAACCACGGGAGTTATTCTGGCTGGAGCCGTCCTGAAAGCCGCCGCCGTCGAGCACGGTCTGGAACGGCGAAGGCAGAAAGTTATTGGAGTTGCCAAAGCTGAAGCGTGCGAAAAAGTTATCTTTTTGACTGAATGTCTGGTCGACGCGGATGTCGAACCGGTCGTCGGTTTCACTCCGCTTCGGTTCGGAGAAGAAGTTTCCTCCCGCGCTGAGAGACGCCGGAAGGTTGGGAGTAGGCGCCGGGAGATTTCCGTTGGCGATGAGTTTGGTGGCGACGCTATCGAGCTGGAGAGTGGGATCCCCGGCATACGGCCCAATGACATTGGTCGGCACGCCGCCAACCACGGGCGAGGCAGGAGTGCCGCAGAGTCCACTGGGATTCGTTGCGGAGGTTCCTACCTGTCGCGCGTCGAAGATCTCGCCGTAGTAGGTTGGATTGCTGGCGCAATCCAAGATGGGCGCACTCGTGATAGGGTTCCCATTCTGATCGAGCTGGAACACTTGCGCACCCAAAAGCGCGGAAAAATCTCCGCCTGCCTCGGCCGTAGTTGGAACAGTTACGAGTTGCGGGAGGGCCTGGCGGATGCGCGTGCCCTCGTAGTCTCCGAAAAAGAACGTCTTGTTCTTTACGATCGGTCCACCGAAGGTGGCGCCAAACTGGTTTTGCTTGTAAGGCACCTTGCCGAAAATGTCGAATCGATTGTCGGCGTCAAATTTTTCGTTCCGCAGGAATTCAAAAACGTCGCCGTGAAACTGATTGGTGCCAGATTTGATGACGGCGTTCATGATGGCGCCATTGCCGCGTCCGAATTCGGCGCTATAGGAATTTGTTTCCACCTTGAATTCAGCAATCGCGTCGACCGACGGTTGCACGACATAGGCGGAGCCGTTGAGAACGTCACCCAGATTCGCATTGTTGTCGATGCCGTCGAGCAGGAAGTTATTTTGCAGCGAGCGGGCTCCGTTGGCACTGAACCCGGCGCTGGTTTCGACGCGCGATCCGGGCTCGGCGGGAGCGACGCCCGCGCCGAGCAGAGCGAGTTGGGCGTAGTTGCGCCCGTTCAGGGGAAGCGCGTTGATGCGCCGGCTGTCCACCACCTGGCCCAGGTCGGAGGTTTCGGTTTCAAGTTGTGGGCGTTGGCTGGTGACCACGACAACCTCGGTGGCCACGCCCAGTTGAAGCTTCAAGTCCACGCCGACGCGATCCTGGATGTTCACTTGCACCGGGCCAGCGATGGCCTTCTTGAATCCCGGCTTCTCGACCGTGACAGTGTAGCGGCCGATCCGGAGCGGACTGGCCACGTACTCTCCCTGATCGTTGGTGGAGAGGTTCATCTGAATGCCGCGATCCACGTCGGTCACAGTGACTTTCGCGCCAGTCACCACCGCACCGCTGGCGTCGCGCACCAGGCCTACAATGGCTCCAGCATCCTTTTGCGCCCACAGTGGCGCGGCGACACTAAGGACCATAAGGAGAAAGAGAGCAGAAAGAGTTTGCAAGCGAGCGGGACGGATGGGCATGGCGAGGCTCCTGGAGCTAAATCCGAATGTTCGCCAGAGGCCCGGCCGAGCCAGGCGAAAATTCTGGTGTTGGAAAGCCATCTTTCGATATATTACTACGACTATTATTTTTACTTTCGTTTTATAGCTTTTGTCAACTACAATATTTTGTTCGGAACGAGCGGGAACGCCTTTGCGCAGACTGGCGGAGGCACAGAGGGTGGAACGTCAGGTGGACACCAAGAGGAGGTCAGTCATGATCGCCCGCAAACACGGAAGGGCTCTGGTCGGCATAACCCTGGGTACGACGCTCGGTCTCACTTTCCTGCTGGCGGCTTGTTCGAAGTCGCCGGAATCGCGTCTGAAGTCGCCGTTGAGGACCGCGGTGACCAAACCCGAACCCAACCAGCCTTCCATGATCAAGGTGGACGTGAACGACGGCGGGCCAGTCGTGCTGACGACAAGCGCGGCCGAGTTTCAGGTGAGGCCGGATGGTTATGTGCAGGCATCTCTATTGCGGGACGGGAAGAAGCTTTCCCTCGACGAACCTAACGTCGGGGTTCCCGCGGATAGCGATTTTGTGCAGGTAGGGGGCAAGGATGTGCATTTCATGCTCGACCTCCAGGGGACGCAAGTGCACGAAGCGATCGGGAAGATGGGGGTCGGGAAGCGGGTCGAGATTCCGGCGCGCCCGCTCGGGCCGTCGGGGATGGATTTGCAAGGCGTGCTGGCGCTTGAAGTCTATGACAAGTTTCCCAACGTTTTGCTGAGCACGGTGGAATACAAGAACACGGGCGCGAGCGAAATCACAATCGAAAAAAGCGTGAATCAGCGGCGCCGTTTGAACGCGCGGCTGGACGATGGGAAGGCAAAGCCGTGGGAGATGTGGTCCTTTCATGGTGCAAGCTATGACTGGGGAAAAGATGACGTAGTGAAGCTGACGCCGGCTTTTTCTCAGCCCAACGTCATGGGAGAAATGGTCAAAGACGGCTATGGTGGCGGGATTCCGGTGGTAGCTTTTTGGACCCGCCAGGTGGGCGAAGCGGTCGGACACGTGGAGACGATTCCGATTTCCGCAGCCATCCCGGCAAAAGTTGCACGCGACGGACGTGTGGATGCCGAGGTGGACTACGCCGCCAATATCACGCTGAAGCCGGGCGAGACTTACTCCACGCCGCGCAGTTTCGTTTCGGTCTATGCGGGCGACTTCTATGAGCCGCTGCGGATTTGGTCCAGCGTGTTGCAGAAAGAAGGCTGGGAACTGCCGAAGCCGTCGAGCGAAGCCTACAACGTGAGCTGGTGCGGCTGGGGATACGAGTTCAACGTGACCCCGGCGCAGATGCTGGGCACGGTTCCAAAACTGAAAGAGATGGGCATCAAGTGGGTGACGCTCGACGACCGCTGGTTCGATGCTTATGGCGATTGGAATCCGCGCGCGGATACTTTTCCAGGAGATTCCATCAAGAAGATGACCGACGACTTCCACAAGCAAGGCATGCTGGCGCAGTTGTGGTGGCTGCCGCTCGGGGTTGAGGATGGCGAGGGAAAATGGGAATCGCACAAGTACGCAGTTTCGAAAATCGCGCGGGAGCATCCGGAGTGGCTGATCCTGGACAAGAACGGCAAGCATGCGCGCATGACTCGCGGCTTGGCGGCGCTGTGTCCCGCGGTGCCGGAAGTGCGGGCGTATCACAAGCAGCTGACGGAAAAGTTCATTCGCGACTGGGGATTCGACGGCAGCAAACTGGACAACATCTACAGCGTTCCGGCCTGCTACAACCCGGCGCATCATCATAAGTCGCCGCAGGATTCCGTGAATGCGATGGGCGATGTCTACAAGGAAATTTTCCAGACGACGCGGGCGTTGAAGCCGCAGAGCGTCACCCAGGCCTGTCCGTGTGGAACGCCACCCTCCCTGGCATGGCTGCCGTTCATCGACCAGGCGGTGACCGCCGACCCGGTGGGGGCGGTGCAGGTGCGGCGGCGCATCAAGATGTATAAGGCATTGCTCGGGCCGGAATCGGCGGTGTATGGCGACCACGTTGAGCTTTCTGCCATGACCAAGCTGGGCAAAGATAATCTAGGCAAGGATAAATGGAAAGAACACGGCGACGATTTCGCTTCCACGATTGGAGCCGGAGGCGTGGTGGGGACGAAGTTCGTGTGGCCCGATCCCGGTCCGAAATTCAAGGACGTCAATCTGACCGCCGCCAAAGAAGAGCGCTGGAAGAAGTGGATCGGCTTGTACAACCAGAAGATGCTATCCAAGGGAGAGTTCCAGGACCTTTACGTGACCGGCTACGACACGCCCGAGGGATATGCCATCGCGAAAGACGGCAAGATGTATTACGCGTTCTTCACCTCGACCAACTGGAAAGGCGAGGTTGAACTGCGCGGATTGAAGCCCGGGAAGTATCGGGTGAGTGACTACAGCGAGGGAAAAGACCTTGGCTCGGTTGACGCCGCGGCCAATGGTGTGGCGAAACTGGCGGCGGAGTTCAAGGATCATCTGCTGCTCGAGGTCAGTTCGCGGCCGTAAAATTACGTGAGGATGGTGGAACCTGGGCAGACGGGTACCATCATCCGCCTGTGCGCTTAATCACAGACAGAATGGTTTGAACCGGCTATTGTGACAGTGCGCATCTGTCTCTTTCGCTTTCTCAGCGATGCAGGTGCGGTACAAGTACGATCCATGCAGACGGCCGTCGCGCCGTCGAGGAGGTCCCCATGCCTCTCGATTCACTGGAACTACGTACTTTCCTCCAAAGGGTGCTTATCGGTCTGATCTTGATTCTGGTTCCGCTCACCGTGTTCGGCTTCTATGTGGCGTTGCAGGGGGACAGCCAGATTCGCCAGATGGCCGGCGAAAATATCCGCTCCG
>Ga0074044_10000238_pt1 | contig 54649 bp, 54 predicted proteins | sample BogForMeECP23OM1_FD_94443 | JGI IMG/M metagenome (GOLD analysis project Ga0074044, IMG submission 94443) | Bog forest soil microbial communities from Calvert Island, British Columbia, Canada - Bog Forest MetaG ECP23OM1 | ecosystem: Environmental > Terrestrial > Soil > Wetlands ...
CAATGCAGGCGGCTTGATTTTAGACGGCCGGGGACGGCCGCCGGCGCGCGGCTTTCAATTCTCTCAGGCGGCGGCTATTCCGCTGGGTTTGTGTTCGGAGGGGGCTAGAGCGGCGGCGATGGCGGGGATTCCGAACATGACGGCGGTGAAGAGCATGTCTCCGGCGAGCGCCTGGCGGAAGAACGGTACACCGGCGGCGTAGCACGTCATCAGGCCGGAGAGAGTTTTCGGATACATGTTCCAGGAGGCCCAGACGGCGAAATTGCTGATGGCGAAGAAAGAGAGGGAGCTGGCGAGAGCGGCTCCGGCGATGCGCAGCCAATTGGAATTTTCGCGCAGCCGGGTGCCGAGGAGGAGAATGGCGGCGTACCATGCCCAGGTCACGAGGTGATCCCATGAGAACGGGTAGGAGTAAACGAATTTATCGAGGATGACGTCGGAGGCGGCGAGCAGCGCCAGGGGTATCCACAACTGGCGGCGCGAAGCGCGCGCGCCGAAATAGAGCAGGGCGGCGGCCACGGGAGTGAAATTCCAGGGATGCGGCATGAAGGGCATCCGCGACAGGACTGCGAAAATCACAAACAAATAGGCCAGCATGAATCACCTCGACGGCCGGTCAGTAAGACAGACGTCAGTTAGGATTGTTGCGCGAGGGGAGGCTGGTGGTCAAGCGGTTGCGCGCGGGAAGGTAGAGGTGTCGCTTGGATTGAGATGAGGAGAGTGGGGGTTCTTCGGCTGCGCTCATGATGACAGGGGGTTAATCCAACCGGTTTACCTTCTTAATCCTTTTTCCAACGCGCAGAAGTAGCTCTTTGCTGGGGCTCCAGTAGTAAATGTGCCCCGTCTGAACCTCTCCGTTAACCTGGACGGATCGTTGCTTCAGCTTCCGGATCGCATCTGTACCAGAGTCTGCGAGGCCGGCGCGCACGAGAAGTTTGTCGAGCTTGATCGGGAACTGCTTTGACTCTAGGATCTCTGACGTTCGTTCCTCTACCGTATCCCCAGGGTGGGGTGCCAACAGTTCCTTGAAACTTATCGCTACTTCTTCCAGATCCTCCGGCACGCCGCCTTTCTGAAACTGCTTAGCCCAGTCCTCGGCCGCTTTCGTGGCGGCTTCGGCGGAATGGAAATCCGCCACAATCGAGCGCGCGAGCTCTTTTTTCAGGGCCATGGGATGCTGTTTCCCGCTCGCCGCATCAGCCTTCATTGCCGCGATCTGCGGTATGCGCACGTCGGTCAGCAGTTCGTAATATCTCCACATCATCTCGTCGGAGATCGACATTACTTTGCCGTACATTTCGAGTGGAGGCTCGTGGATTCCTATTGCGTTGCCGAGCGATTTCGACATCTTGTTGACGCCGTCGAGGCCTTCGAGGATGGGCGTGGTCAGCACCACCTGGGACTCCTGCCCGTAGGCGCGCTGTAACTCGCGGCCTACCAGCAGATTGAATTTCTGGTCGGTGCCGCCGAGTTCGACGTCGGCCTCGAGCGCCACCGAGTCGTATCCCTGGGCCAGGGGATAGAGGAGTTCGTGCATGGCGATTGGCTTTTCGTCGTGGAAGCGTTTGTGGAAGTCCTCGCGCTCGAGCATTTGCGAAACCGTGTACTTCGCGGCCAGACGGATGAAATCCTCGGCGGAAAACTTCGAGAACCAGCGGCTGTTGAAATCGACCGCGGTTTTTTCGGGGCTGAGAATTTTGAAGACCTGCGCTTTGTAGGTCTCGGCGTTGTCGGCAATCTGCTCGCGGGTGAGCGGAGGGCGCGTAGCCGAGCGGCCGGTGGGATCGCCGATCATGCCGGTGAAATCGCCGATGAGGAAGATGACGGTGTGGCCGAGATCCTGAAAATGTTTGAGCTTGCGCAGCAGGACGGTATGGCCGAGGTGGAGGTCGGGAGCAGTCGGATCGAAGCCCGCCTTCACCCGCAGAGGCTTGCCGGAAGCGAGCGAGCGTTCGAGCTTGGCGCGCAGTTCGGATTCCTTGACGATCTCGGCCGCGCCCTTCTTGATGTAAGCCAGTTGTTCGTCAACCGGGGGAAAGTTTGCCATGTCGTAGTGATTATAACGATCTCGTTAGTGGAGAGCGGGGCGTCGCGGCTCGGGTTGCGATGGTGTTGGCGCACGCTGGGACGGGCGAGACGCCCGTCACTCCACTGGCTAACGGCGCTGGGACGGGCGGGACGCCCGTCGCTCCACCTTCTACGGCGCTACTGCGGGCGATAAAAGGTTAGCGCTGTGTCTCCCTGTACGAGCTTTCGATAGCGGCGCAGTTCCGCGAAGTTCTCTCCCGGATCAAACCTCTTTTCATGCTCCGCGATCACGACGCTCTGCTCTCGCAGCAATTTCGATTCCGCCAGCGCCGTCAGCGTCTTCGTATATTCATCCTGCATCGCGTAGGGAGGATCAAGGAACACGAAATCGGCGCTAGCGCCGGCCGCCTCGAATTGCCGCAGGCCCTTTGCGACATCGGCCCTCACGATCTGGAATCCGCCGGCGATACCGAGCGATTTCAAGTTGGCCGCAATCACATCCGCCGCCGCTTTCGACGACTCGATAAAGTACACTTTCTGGGCGCCACGGCTGAGCGCCTCGATTCCGACCGCGCCCGTTCCGGCATACAAATCGAGCCAGGTCGAACGCGCCAGCGCCTCCGGATTGCCCGCCGAAAGTATGTTGAACAGGGTCTCGCGCAGGCGATCGGAGGTGGGCCGGATTTCGAGTCCGGGCAACGACCGCAGCGTTCGCCTGCGGTATTCTCCAGCAATCACTCTCATAATTTTCCGGTAGAGACGGGACTTGGCGCGCGTGCCGCATCATTACGCGTGAACAGACCGTGAGGGCGGTTCCGACCAGCGTCTCTACGGTCCCAGCCCTTCCGATTCAGCATTTAGCATCTCGGCAACGCCAATCCGAGTCTAAGTAGATAGAATACTTGCAGGAATGTCGATGCGTAGCTGGTCCATCCCGGTCGGTCGTCTCTTCGGAATCGAAATCCGCATTCATCTGACGTTTCTGTTTCTGCTGGTTTTCGTGTGGAGCACGGAGGCGGCGACGCAGGATTCCACAGCCGCCCTGCGCGGGCTGGCGCTCGTGGGCATCGTATTTGGCAGCGTCGTGTTGCACGAACTAGGTCACGCACTGGTGGCGCGTGGGTCCGGCATTTCCGCGAAAGGGATTATTCTGCTGCCGATCGGCGGCATTACGATTCTCGACGAAGCACACCCGAATCCAGATCCGGCGAACGCATGGAAGCGGGATATCCGCGTCGCGGCAGCCGGGCCGCTGGTGAATCTTTGCATTGCCGGCTTGTCGGCGCTGATCCTGCTGGCAACCGTGCCGGGCTTGTCGCTGACCGCCCGGCCGCTGCTGCATTCGACTGCGCTCTTGCGGAGCATTGTCTGGGCGAATCTCTACCTCGGCTTGTTCAATCTGCTGCCGGCCTATCCCATGGATGGCGGGCGGGTTTTGCGCGCGATTTTTTCTCGCCGCGCCGACATGGTGCGAGCCACGCATCGGGCCGTTCGCATCGGCCACGTATTTTCCATCCTGATGATCATGGTTGGAATGCTGATCAGCAGCCGTCCGGAGACGCGCTGGGACGGGTACTGGCTGATGATGATCGGCTTCTTTCTTTTTGCCGGCGCGCAACTGGAAGAACGCTCGGCGGTGTTTCAATCGGTGCTGCAGAGCGTTCGCCTGGAAGAGGTGATGCTCACCGACTTCGCCACGCTGTCGCCCGCCGACACTCTGGAAGACGCGCTCGAAAAAGCGGTGCATACGCTGCAGGATGATTTTCCCGTGGTCCGAGGCAGCGACATGGTGGGCGTCGTTTCGCGGCAAAAACTTCTCGAGGCATTGCGCGCCGAAGGCAACGGCTACGTGCAGGCGGTGATGAACCGCATCTTCGACGTTGCGGCCAAGCAGGAATCGCTGGCATCGGCTTTCCGAAAGCTCTCTGCCCGTAACCTCAGCATCATCCCCGTGGTCGACGAGGAACAACTGGTGGGGATTGTCACGCTGCAGAACCTGATGCACTCCATGTCGCTACTGGCCGAAAGCCGCAAGCTGCGGCGCGAAGCGCTCGAGTCTTAAGGAGAGGTCAGAGGTTAGAGGTCAGATTGCAGAGGTGAGAATCCATTGTGCATACGCCGTCGGCGTACCTTGGATTTTCACCTCTGCAATCTGACCTCTAACCTCTAACCTTAGAATAAATTTGCTGCGCCGCGCGCACCGCGGACCCAAACTCAACCGTCTTGCCGGTAACCTCGGCGATCACCTGCTCCAGCGCGGCCAGCACTCCAATCGTGTCCAGATAATCGTAGTAGCCGATGTGAGCGATGCGGAACAGCTGACCTTTCATCTCCGCCTGTCCGTTGGCCACGACCGCGCCAAACTGCTCGCGGAAGTGTTTGCAGATCGTCGTGGAATCGGTCCCCGCCGGCGCCGCGACGGCCGTCAGCGCAGCGGCTGGACAAGTCGGCGCAAACAACTTCAGTCCCAGCGCTTCGACACCGGCGCGCGTCATGGCCGCGCACAACTCGGCGTTGGCGATGAGCGCGTCGCGTCCGGCGGCAAGGTTGCCATCTCCCAGGGAGCGCACATAATCGAACGCGGCCGCCATTCCGGCAAACAGCGAGGTTGCGGGCGTGTAGGCGGTTTCCGCTTTGACGGCGGACTTGCGTTCTTTGCGCAGATCGAAGTAATAGCGGGGAGATTTTGTAGTTTCCATCCGCTGCCACGCGCGTTCACTGATGGCGCCATAGGCCAAGCCCGGCGGGATCATCAGCGCTTTCTGCGAGCCGCCGATGATGACGTCGATTCCCCACGCGTCAACGTCAAGATGGGTCGTGCCCAGGCCGGTAATGGCATCGACAACGAACAAAGTGTCAGGCAGTGCGCGCACCAGCTTCGCGATACCTTCAATGTCATGGCGCGCGCCGGTGGAACTCTCGGTCGCCTGAACATAGATGCAGCGAATCTCCGGTGTCAGCTTGCGGCGCACATCGTCGAGCGAAAATGTCTCGCCGTAGGGGGCGGTCACGGTTTCGACGGTGCAGGCAAATGCTTTAGCGAGCGCAATCCAGCGTTCGCCGAACTTGCCGGCGGACAACACCAGCACCTGGTCGCCGGGCGAGGTCAGGTTGGAGATCGAGGCCTCCATGAAGCCTGTGCCGGACGAGGAGAGCACGAGCACGTCGTTGTGCGTGCCGATGAACTCCTGGACATCGGCCAGCAAGCGGGTGAACAGGGCGCGGAACTCGGCGGTGCGATGGTGCGCTCCATAGGAAGCCATGGCGAGCTGGGCGACGGGGAGAAGGGGAGTGGGGCCGGGAGTGAAGAGGCGGTTTTTCTTGAGCATGGGAACCAGAATATTCGAAAGGCTGGGGTTCGGGGGAGAAAAGGTCAGGGGTGAGAGGGGGGAGGTCAGAGGTGAGAGGTCAGATTGCAGAGGTGAAACCCCTTAGCTCGCAATGAGTGGTTCTGACCTCTCACCTCTGACCTCTCACCTCTGACCTCTCACCTCTCACCTTGCAGCGTTCTATAATTCCTCATGCCACTCATCGACCAGATCCAGAAGGACATTGTTGCGGCCATGAAGGGGCGCGAGGAGCAGCGGCTCTCGACGCTGCGCATGGTGAAGGCCGCACTCAAGAACCGGGAGATCGAGAAAATGGCGCCGCTCGACGACAAAGAGTCGCAGCAGGTGCTCTCCACGCTGATCAAGCAGCGGAAAGATTCAGTCGAGCAATTCACCAAGGGCGGACGCCAGGAGATGGCCGACAAGGAAGCCGCCGAAATTGTGCTGATCGAAACTTATCTTCCGAAAGCCGCGGGCGAAGAAGAAATCGCCTCCGGAGTTCGCGCGGCGATTGCCGAGATGACGCCTGCTCCCACGATGAAAGAGATGGGAACGGTGATGAAAGCGGCGATGGCGCGCTTTGCCGCCGCCGGAATGCGGGTGGACGGCAAAGTCGTCAGCGAGGCGGTGAAGAAAGAACTCAGCAAGTAAATGAAAACCGGCGCGATCTATATCATCACCCAAGATTCACGCTACACGGGATTGCTGCTGAATTCCGCGGCGAGCCTGAAGCGGGTGATGCCCGATCTGCCGATTACGGTGTTCAGCCAGTTCCCACTGGAAAGCCCTGACTTTGAGCGAGTGGTCCGCGTGGAGGGATCGGAAGATGGTTTCTACGACAAGACGCTCCTGATGCAGCAGACGCCTTACGAGCGGACGTTGTTTGTGGACGCCGATATTTATTTTGCCGAGCCGGTTCCGGAGATATTTACGGTTCTGGACCAGTTTGACTTCGCGGCAACCCATGAAGAGTACCTGAACACGGATTGGGGGAATCACTATCCGCGGCCTGATATTCCGGCGAGTTTTCCTGAGTTCAATACCGGTATTCTGGCCTACAAGAGATCGCCGCCGATGGATAAGGTCTTGAAGGAGTGGTCGGAGCTGTACAGTTCGTTTCTGGAAAATTATCCCGGCAAGAAAATCAACGATCAACCTTTTTTTCGCGCTGCCGCCTATAGCAACGATGTACGCATCGCCACGCTCACCCGGGAATACAACTGCAAGTTTCGCGGCCAGGGATATCTGGACGGGCCGGTGAAGATATTCCACGGAAACGTCGACCTCAAGCTGGAGGAGGCATTTGTGGGGAAGGCGGTCGCGGTGATGAACGCCAGCCGCAAACCGCGCGTGTACGTGGCGGGGACGGTCTATGAACAGAAAATCGCAGGCCGCATTCTAGATCGCCGGAAGCCGGGGCTGGTGGGGCGTTTTCCGCTATTGCCGGAGCCCGTGATCGTGGCGGGAGCTAAACGCCTGCGGCAGATGCTGAAAGAACGCGGGGCGCGACGGATGTTTCTGAAATTGATCGGACGTGGCAAGTAAGGCAGGCAACCTAGCAGGGCGATTTACTTGCTCTGCTGCCACTCCCGGTACGCTTCGCTCTTTCCAATCCCACGCTCTTTGGCCACTTTCTTCAGGGCATCTTTTTCGGTGGCCTTTTCTTCAGCCATAATCTCGCGCACGCGCTCGGCGACGCTAACGATCTCGGTTGCGGGCGCAGTTGCTCCCTCTTCGGCCTTTGCGATCAGGAGGGTGATTTCGCCTTTGACCTCGCCTCGAGCCTTGAGTTGTTGAAGAACTTCGCCGGCGCGGCCGCGCAAGAATTCCTCATGCAACTTTGTGACCTCGCGGGCGACAACCACATGACGGTCCTCTCCGAGGAGCTGGGAAACATCTGCCAGGGTCTCCAGTAAGCGGTGAGGAGCTTCATAAAAGACCTGCGTGCGGGGAGAGTCTTTCACACTCTCCAGCAACTTGCGGCGCTGGCCGGATTTGGAGGGGAGAAACCCGCTGAAGCGGAAAGAATCGGTGGGCAGGCCACTGGCGACGAGCGCCGCGAGAAATGCCGACGCTCCGGGAATGGGAATGACGGGAACGTGGTGGCGGATGGCGAGAGTGATGAGGCGGAAGCCGGGGTCGGAGATGCCGGGCATGCCGGCGTCGGTGACGAGAGCGATTTTGGCGCCGCCTTCGAGATCGACCACCAGCTCGGCGGCTTTCGTCATCTCGTTGTGTTCGTGGTAGCTGACCAGTCGGGTCTGGATGCCGTAATGGCTTAGCAGCTTCAGCGTCTGGCGGGTATCCTCGCAGGCGATGAGGTCGACTTCTTTGAGCACGCGCAGGGCGCGCAGCGTGATGTCTTCGAGGTTGCCGATGGGGGTGGCGACGAGATACAGGGACGGGCCGCCTAGGCTGGCGTCTCGTTCGCTGCCGCCGCTTCGAGTGTCTTCAGTCATCTGGCGAGTCTAGCAAGAAAAATCCTTTACCACAGGGGCCTCAGAGGAGCACTGGGGAGATCATTGACCCGGGGGGGTCCGCCGAGTTCTGCTGCGGCCCCTGTCGTCAGGACTGCGATCAGCCATGCCAGGCGTTCGCGGCTCCCCATGAACCATCGAGAGCAACTCAGTGCTTCGCCTTTTATTCGCTTCATGCTAAACTGACCGAAAGTAATGTGACAGCCAACACTTAACGCTCCAGCCGGCGGGTGTAGGCTACGGGGGATTTTACCCCCGATCCCAGATGCAGAAATCAGGAGCAGCCATCATGGCCGACGAGCGTAGCCGATTAGAAGACCGCAACAACGAACGAACCAAGGCAATAGACCTTGCCTTCTCGCAGATTGAAAAGCAGTTTGGAAAAGGTTCCATTATGCGGCTGGGGTCGAAGGAAGCCATCGTCCCGATCGCGGTGATTTCGACGGGGGCGATTTCTTTCGATGCGGCGCTGGGCGTAGGCGGAGTGCCGCGGGGACGGGTGGTGGAAATCTTCGGACCGGAATCCTCCGGCAAAACGACCATCGCGTTGCAGGTGATTGCCGAGGCGCAGAAGGCGGGAGGCATGGCGGCCTTCGTCGATGCCGAGCACGCGCTTGATCCTGGCTATGCCAAGAAGCTGGGCGTGGACGTCGACAACCTGCTGGTCTCGCAGCCCGATTATGGCGAGCAGGCGCTCGAAATTACGGAGGCGCTGGTGCGCTCGAACGCGATTGACGTGCTGGTGGTGGATTCGGTGGCGGCGCTTGTCCCGAAGGCTGAACTCGACGGCGAAATGGGCGACAGCCACATGGGCCTGCAGGCGCGTTTGATGTCGCAGGCGCTGCGCAAGCTGACCGGGACGGTCGCCAAGTCGCGCACCTGCCTGATTTTTATTAACCAGATCCGGGAAAAGATCGGCGTGATGTTCGGCAATCCGGAAACGACGACGGGCGGCCGCGCGCTGAAGTTTTACTCGTCCGTGCGCATCGACATTCGCCGCATTGCTGCCATTAAAGAAGGAGACGTGGTGACGGGCTCGCGGACCCGGGTTAAAGTCGTGAAGAACAAGGTGGCCGCGCCGTTCCGCGAGGCGGAGTTCGACATTCTTTATGGCGAAGGCATTTCGCGCGAGGGCGACCTGCTCGATATCGCAGTGAACAGCAATATTCTGGAGAAGTCAGGCTCGTGGTTCAGCTACAAAGGTGAGCGCATTGGCCAGGGACGCGAAAATGCCCGCGCCTTTCTGAAGGAAAATAAAGACACCATGGCCAAGCTCGATGCCGAAGTGCGCAAGTCTTTGGGGTTGACTCCGTCAACGGCACCACCGGCTCCGGCTGCGGTTCCGGCACAAGCTACGGGCACGCAGGGGCGGGTGACGACCATGCCGACGGCGGTACCGGAAGCGGCGAAGGTGCCAGCGGCGAGAAGGTAGGCTCGAACAGTGAATCGTAATTGGTGGAGAGACCGGCGTCTTGCCGGTCTGCCGGGCGGGGACGCCCGGCTCTCCATCTCCACCGTTTACTGAGTTGCTCCCAATTGCCATCGCCGCTGCCCCCGCATACAATCCTTCTTTCGTTGACCTTGTCGTCGAACGAGGGCCCTGTGAAGCGTATTAAAGCCATCTATCCCGGATCTTTCGATCCTCCCACCAACGGACATCTTGACCTGATCGAGCGTGGCAGCAAGATTTTCGACGAGCTCGTCGTCGCCATTCTTCGCAATCCGGAGAAAGATCCGCTCTTCAGCGTGGCCGACCGGCGCAAAATGCTCGAGTCCATGACCGCGGGCTTTGACAACGTTTCGATCGATACCTTCGACGGCCTCACCGTGGATTACGCTCTTCGCGTCGAGGCCCAGGCGATCCTGCGCGGGATTCGGGCCATCAGCGATTACGAGTACGAACTGCAGATGGCGCTGATGAATCGCAAACTTCAGCCGGCGCTGGAGACGGTGTTCATGATGCCCGCGGAAAAGTATTCGTACCTCAGTTCGCGCCTGGTACGCGAAGTGGCGCAACTGGGCGGCTCGATCGCATGTCTCGTTCCGGAGCTCGTGGAGCAGAAGGTTCGTGAGAAAATGGATATCGCTCACAAATTCGCGAACGGCGACCACGCTGCGCGTAAGACGCCATCCGAAGGCAAGAGCAAGCCGAAGAAAAAGAAAAGCTGAGAGTCTATTATGAGCACAGTGACGGCACCCGCGGCCCACTCCATCCGTTTGACGGAACGTATCAATCGCATTGAGCCCTCGGCGACCATGGCCGTGGTGGCCGAGGCCGACAAACTACGCCAGCAGGGTATTGACGTGGTGGATTTTGGCGCCGGCGAACCCCACTTCGCCACGCCGCAGCACATCAAGGACGCAGCGATCGCGGCCATCCAGTCGAATTTCTCGAAGTACACAGCCGTGGGCGGAACCACTGAACTGAAGGATGCGATCGTACACCGGCATGCCGTCGACTTCGATTCCGATTACCGGCGCGAAGAGGCCGCAGCTTCGGTGGGCGGCAAGCACGCGCTGTTCAACGTTATCTCGGTGCTGGTGGACCATGGCGACGAAGTCATTCTTCCTGTCCCCTACTGGGTGTCGTTCAAAGACATGGTGCGCTACGCCGGGGGCAATTGCGTCCTCCTGCACAGTGACGAAGCGCAGGGCTTTCGTGTTACGGCCGAGATGGTCGCGCAGCTGGTTACGGCGAAGACCAAACTCATCATCCTGAACTCGCCTTCGAACCCTTCGGGGGCGGTGATGAGTCCGGAAGATATGACCGAAGTCGTACGCTTTGCGCACCAGCGCGGCATTTGGGTCATTTCGGACGAGTGCTACGTCTATCTCAACTACACCGGCAAGCGCTTTTCGGTCGGTTCGTTGCGCGAGTATCGCGACCGCTTCATGGTGGTCGGATCGCTCTCGAAGACTTATGCCATGACGGGCTGGCGTCTCGGCTTCACCCTGGCTCCGGCAGCGGTCATCACGGCGGTGCAGAAGCTCCAGAGTCAATCGACCTCCAATCCGACATCGATTGTGCAGAAGGCGGCGGTCGCGGCGTTGCGGGGCTCGCAACAGTGTGTGGAAGACATGCGCGTGGAGTACATCAAGCTGCGCGACCACATGGTCAAGGGGCTTCGCGGCATCCCCGGCATTCAATGCACCATGCCGGAGGGCGCGTTTTATGCCTATCCCAACGTTTCGGAATTCTTCGGCCGCAGCGGCATGAACTCTGCCGCCGATATTGCGGGCAAACTTCTACGCGAGAACCATGTTGCCACGGTTCCCGGAGAAGGCTTCGGGACGAAGGATCACATCCGCGTCTCCTACGCGACGTCGATGGCCGAACTCAATCGCGGGCTGGAACGGATGCGGAAGTTCTTTGGCGGGCTGTGAGCGATTGCACCTTTGAGGCCCAATGTTCAAGTCAGATCTGAATAGTCCATTGAACCGAACCATATTTGTCGTGATTGGACTGATGCTTATTGGGCTTGGTGTTGCCTCGCTCCAGCACGTCGGCCTCATGTATTACAACTGGTGGAAGGGCGCGGTCTTTGGTCCTTTTGCAATCATCATCGGGATTGTTTTCATCGCCTTGATGTTTAAACTGGGATCCCTAGAGAGTGAGATGAGAAAACACCCCCGCGAATCGGCCAAACGCACCCGTCATCGATTTTGAGCACGTGGTCCCACACAAGCCACATGACCGACCTCTACCCGCTCCTGATGCAACCGGTCTTCGACCCGCGCCCGTGGGGGACGCTCGATCTTTCTGCGATCTATCCCAACCACAGATTCAACGAGCGCATCGGAGAATCCTGGCTGACCGGGGACCACTGCGTGGTGACAAACGGGCCACTCGCCAAACGATCGCTCGCCGACCTGAGCCAGGAATTCGGCGCGGCATTCGTGGGCACGGCGGCGCGCGATCCGCAACGATTCCCGTTGCTGCTGAAGTTTCTGTTTCCCGAGGAAAAGCTTTCTGTCCAGGTGCATCCCGACGACGCTACCGCGCAGCGTTTCGGAGAGCCGTTGGGTAAAACCGAATGTTGGTACGTAGCCCGCGCTAAACCAGGATCGCAGATCGCGCTCGGACTGAAGGCCGGCGTCTCGACCGCTCAACTGGAGCAAGGGATTCATGAAAATCGCGCGGAAGAACTCCTCAACTGGGTCAATATCTATCAGGGCGAGATGATTTATGTGGCGGGAGGGACGGTGCATACGCTGGGGCCGGGTGCCGTGATCGTGGAAACACAGCAGCAATCCGACACCACCTACCGCCTCTACGATTACGGACGGCCGCGCCCGCTGCATCTGGAGCGCGGCCTCGCCTCGGTCAAAGAGCATGTTGCCTCGGGCAAAGTGATTCGGCCGGCGCCGGTTGCCATCGATGGCGGCAAGAACCGGCAATCCTCGATGATAGTGGCGCCGTACTTTACGGTCGACCTGTTTGAACTGAAAGCGCCGCACGAGTTCTCAACTCAGTCTTCAACAACCGCTTCTGAAAAAGGCTATGGAGAGAGAACATCCGCGCAGATTCTTGTGGCGATCGAAGGCTGCGGAGTGGTCGAGACGCAGGGGCACGATCCGGTGACGCTGGCCAAAGGCGATGCGGTCGTGGTTCCGGCGAATGTTGGCGGATTTCAGGTTCGTCCGCAGTGGGCGGTGGAGTTCCTGAAAGCCAGCGTGCCGGGGAACAGCTTGCCTGAGCCCGCGACCCGCAGGTGATTCAGGCGTCTCGCCCGTGCAGTCGGGCGTGGCCGGGCGGGGACGCCCGGCGCTCCATTGTTCGGCGGACCATTGTCCGACGCTCCATTATTCGGTTCTCCATCACGCTCCGCGTGGCGCACCCTCAAGCTTTCTCAGCGCAGCGCGTCAATGATAGGCTTCTAATCAGGGTAGGCTTCTAATCAGTGAAAGCGAACCCGCATTTCTATCCGATAATTCTGGCTGGCGGGCGAGGCACGCGCTTCTGGCCGCTGAGCCGCAAGCGCCGCGCCAAGCAACTGCTGGCGCTCGACGGCAAGCAGACCATGATCCAGCAGACCGTGGCGCGTCTGGCAGCGATGGCTGCGCCCAGCCGATTCTGGATTATCACCAATGACGACCTGCGGGCGGCGATTACCGGGCAGCTTCCGAAGGTTCCCGCGAAGCAAATTATTGCCGAGCCGGTTGGACGCAATACGGCCCCTGCGATTGGCCTGGCGGGCTTTCTCTTGCTTCGCCACGATGCCGACGCGGTGCTCGGGTTGTTTCCCTCGGACCACGTCATCGCCGAGCCGGGGCGCTACCGCGAGACTCTTTCCCGGGGAATCGAGATCGCCGCCGCGGGAGCGAATATTGTTGCCCTCGGCATCCGGCCGACTCGACCGGAGACAGGCTACGGTTACATCGAAGCGGGAGCACCCAATCGGGATGGTTCACTGCGGGTTCGCCGTTTTACTGAAAAACCGGATCTGGCCGCGGCCCGGCAGTTTCTCGACGCGGGCAACTACTTCTGGAACAGCGGGATGTTTTTGTGGCGCGCCGATACGCTGGCGAATGCGCTGCGCGAACATCTTCCGCAAACGGCTGCACGGCTGGAAAAGATTGCCGCCGACTATGGCACGCGGCGGTTCGCGAGCACTTTTCGGAAGCTCTATCCCAAGTGTGAAAATATCAGCATCGATTACGCGGTTCTCGAACCCCGCTCGGCTAAAGGAGAAACCCAGTCGCGCATCTTCTGCCTGCCGTCGGACTTCGGATGGAACGACTTGGGCTCCTGGACGGCGCTGCACGAGCACCACGTGGCCAAGGCGAGACCAGCCGATGGAAGTCCCATTTTCGCGGCAGGAAGTTTCGCCATGAATGCGACGAACAACTACGTTCATGCGCCTGGCAAGTTTGTCGCCCTGGTGGGCGTGAGCAACCTGGTGATTGTCGAGACCGAAGACGCGCTGCTGGTCACCACGCTTGATCAATCACAGGACGTAGGCAAAGTGGTAAAGCATCTGGACTTGAAGAGGCTGAAGAAGCTGGTGTGAGAGTCGTCGTCAGCTATTCGCCAATCGCCATTCGTCGTCGGCTGTTCGCGACAGCTTTTAGTTGAGTTATCCGACCTTGAGGCTTCTGCAATTGCGAAGAGCGAATGACGAAGAGCGAACGACCAACGACTAGCGACCAACGACCAACATGACGCAAATCAAATTCGGCACCGACGGTTGGCGCGGCCTGATCGCCGACGACTTCACCTTTGACAATGTGCGCCGCGTGGCGGGCGCGATCGCTGCCTATGTGACCAGGAATGAAGACGCGGCTCATGGCGTCATTATTGGCTATGACACTCGATTCGCTTCGGATCGCGCCGCGCGCATGATCGCCGAGGTGATCGCCGGGGCGGGTATTCCGGTGCTGCTGGCGAATGACTACGTACCGACGCCGGCAGTTTCCTATAACGTGAAGAAATTGGGAGCAGCGGGCGGCGTCATGGTCACGTCGAGCCACAATCCGTGGAACTGGAATGGCGTGAAGTTCAAAGCCAAGTTTGGAGGTTCGGCTACGCCCGCGATCATGAAGTCCATCGAAGAGGAACTAGAGCAAATGCCGAGTTGTGACGACGGGCAACTGCCGAGCTTGGATCGGCTTGGACGGGCGGGGGCGCCCGCGAAGATTGAAGAAGTGGATTTGAAGCCGGCTTATGTCGAGGCGGTTTGTGAATTCGCGGATCTCGATCTCATCCGGCGTGCGAATTTCAAGTTTGCGATCGATTCGATGTACGGTTCGGGCCGCGGCGTGCTGCCGAAGATTTTTGACGCGCACGGCATCCGTTACGTGGCGATCCGCCAGGAAGTGAATCCGCTCTTTCCGGGCATCAATCCTGAACCGATCCTCCCGCATGTCGCTCTGCTGCAGGAAACGGTGGTGAAAGAACAATGCCACGCCGGGCTGGTCACCGATGGCGATGCCGACCGCATCGGCGCGGTGGCTGAAGATGGAAGCTTCGTCGATTCGCACAAGTGTATGTGCGTTTTGTTGAATTGGCTGCTGGAGTATAAGAAGTGGCCGGGAGACGTGGTGCGCGCTTTCAATACGACCGGCATGATGGACCGCATCGCCGCCAAATACGGGCGCAAGCTGTACGAAACCTCGATCGGCTTCAAGTACATTGCGGATCTCATGATGGAACACGAAATTCTGATCGGCGGGGAAGAATCCGGCGGCATCGGCTATGGCCGATTTCTTCCCGAGCGCGATGGCATTCTCAATGCGCTTCTGCTGGCGAATGTGATGGCGGAAGAGGGCAAGCCTCTTGGCCAGCTGGTAGCGGATCTACAGCGTGAATTCGGCGCGCACTATTACGGCCGCCGCGACCTGCACATCTCCGACGAGCTTAAGAACGGAGCGATCCGGCGGGCCGCCGATCCGCGAACGACCAAGCTTGGCGATTATTCCATCTTGCGCAAGGAGAATCGCGACGGGGTTAAGTTTTACCTCGATGCTCCCAAGCCCGGTCATGGCGCCGACCCGTGGGTATTGTTCCGCGCCTCGGGCACCGAACGCCTGTTGCGGTGTTATGTGGAAGCGGCTACGCCCGAACTAGTGGAAGAAATTCTCGAAAGCGGAGAGCGATTCGTGCGGAACGCGATAGGATAGTAGCAACACTCTCACGATGATCGCCTCAAAGGAAACTACACCGGTTCTGACCGATTCGGCAGAATCGCGCCGCTACAATCGCAGCAAGCGGTGGCTGGGCATTGCCGATTTCGCGCTCGGCTTTGGGCTGCTTGTCGTGCTGCTCGCCACCGGCTGGTCCGGGACGCTCCGCGATGTGGCTGAGCGCGGCGCATCGCAGAATTATTCGCTGGCCGTTTTTCTCTACGTGCTGATGCTGATGCTGATCAGCAAAGTGCTGGGAACTCCGCTTGAGTACTACGGTTTCCGACTCGAGCACCGCTATAACCTCTCTAACCAGAAACTTCGCTCCTGGCTGTGGGACGAGTGTAAGGGTCTGCTGATCGGCTTGATCATGGCGACCCTAGTGGTGGAATTGCTTTACTTTCTGATGCGCGAGACCCCACAGCACTGGTGGCTGATCGCGTGGGGCGTATTCCTGGGGCTTTTTGTCCTACTGGCGCAACTGGCGCCGGTGGTTTTATTTCCCATTTTCTATAAGTTTGAGCCGCTGGAAAATGAAGAATTGAAACGTCGCCTCGTCGTGCTGAGCGAGCGCGCGGGAACCCGCGTGCGGGGCGTCTACAAGTGGCATCTTTCGGAAAAGAGCAAGAAGGCCAATGCCGCGCTGACGGGACTGGGCGCGACCCGACGCATCATTCTGGCCGACACCCTGCTCGACAACTACTCGGACGACGAAATTGAAGCCGTGCTCGCTCACGAACTGGGGCACCATGTGCATCGCCACATTTTGAAGAGTATTCTCGTGCAGGCGGGAATCACTCTGTTCGGCTTCTGGCTGGCCAACGAAGTTCTGCGCTTCGCGGTGGACCGCCGCAACCTGTTCGAAACCGTCTCCGATTTCGCCAATCTGCCGCTGCTGATTCTGGTCTCGACCGTGCTCTCGTTTCTGCTGATGCCGGCACTCAATGCCTATTCCCGGTTCAACGAACGCCAGGCTGACCGGTATTGCTTTGAGTCGGTGGCCAGCGTCGAACCCTTCATTTCATCCATGAATAAGTTAGCTGATCAGAATCTCGCGGAGAAAACTCCGGCGCGCTGGGTGGAATGGCTGCTCCATTCGCATCCCGCGATCACGAGAAGAGTGGCGGCGGCGGAAGAGTGGGCTAAGTTGCACTGAGGGTTGCAAGGAAAGATGAGGGGGTGGGCGCGCGGGCGAGGGCGCCCGCGCCACACGGTCATTTATATTCTGAGGACCGTTGCCGCAAGATGTTTTCTACCCGCTGGGCGTCCTCCTCGGTATCGACGCCCACGGTATCGAACTGCGTCTCGGCCACATAAATCGGAATCCCGTTCTCCAGAAAGCGGAGTTGCTCCAGCCGCTCGCTGCGTTCGAGCGATGACTCCGGCCAGAGAACAAACTTATCCAGCGCGTCCTTGCGATAGGCATAGAATCCCAGATGCTTGTAGCACTTCAGGCGCGCGCCATCGCGGTCATACGGAATCGTAGCCCGGGAAAAATACAGGGCTCGTCCGGCGGCATCGGTCACCACCTTCACCGCGCCCGGATTGTTGAGGTCAACGTCGGCGACAGGGGTCTTCAGGGTTCCCACTTCAACTCCCGCGTCCTGCATCACGCCAATCAGACTCTCGATGTGCTCCGGGCGAGTCAGGGGTTCGTCGCCCTGAACATTCAGATATATGTCCGCCGGAACGACAGTTGAAATCTCCTGGACCCGCTCCGTGCCTGACCGGTGCGACGCCGAAGTCATGCGCGCGGCAAAGCCTTGCTGCTTACAGAGAGTCATGATTTCATCGGAGTCGGTCGCCACGATAACTTCATTCACCGACGAACATTGCCGCACTCCTCGATAGACCCAGGCGAGCAGCGGAAGGCCCGCGATCGGGCGCAGGATCTTGCGTGGAAGACGCGTCGAGGCCAGCCGTGCCGGAATCACCGCGATCACATGCATGAGCTCAGTTTCGCATGGGGAAATGCGCTTGGACAGAGGGTAGTGAACCCATCGGGAAGATAGGTTCGCCGGCGGCTAAACGCGGCCGTTGATTTTGCGGCCAGTTATGGTGCGGCCGAAGGCGCGCCCTTATCAAAGCAAATTCAAACTGACCGACTACGCGACAATGGCTACGTTTGACACTGCATTCCGCACGCTCTTAAAATGCAATAGGGACGCGCCCACCCGCGTCTGCGGGATTCTGTGCCCATTTCCGGGCTGTCCCTGGTTTTCCTTCCGCGTATTTCCGGATTGGCGGTGTAGCTCAGGTGGTTAGAGCGACGGTCTCATAATCCGTAGGTCGTAGGTTCGAGTCCTACCGCCGCCACCATTCATTTCAAGCACGACTTCGGCTGGTTGGAAGGCCGACTCCGGACCCCCTCTTGAATATGTTGCATTTTCGATTCAGCGGCCTTATGCGGAGGAGGCGGCGAAGAATTGAGATTTTCGGCGGAGCGCGCTGCGTTGGTCAGGATTTCCCAGGCCATGACCATCAGTCGAAGAACTGAATTTCCCAAAGACTTCCTTTTTGCTGAGGAAAGCGGACGGACCTGAACAAACGACAATCAGGTCTGCTCACGAAGCATCGACTGAGCATATACTTTGGAACGCGCCGAAGTAGGCGCAAAGGAGACTCCCCCATGAACAAAGCAACGGAAGTCCTGCTAACCGTTGTGGTACTGGCTGGGCTGTACAGCGCGATCTTGACGAGCGCGTCGCCGCGTGTGAATTCTGCCATTCGAGCAGAACAGGCTGTGGTAATTGCCGATGGCAGTGACCCGATGCCATTGTGTCGCCACTGCACCAAGTAAAGGTAAGGAAGCTCAGTTCATAAAATCGGCATGGGGCCGCGCAAAATAGATGTTGCGGAGCGGTCGAGGGATAGGTATGCTTCCGCGTTAGTATACGTACTACGATGAACTGGTTAACATATGTGAACTGGCTGGCCGGTCCGCTGTTGCAGATCACTCTTCTGATCTTCATGGTCCGGCGCAAGGTCAATGGGGTGTTTCCGCGATTCTTTTCCTACATTCTGTTTCAGACCCTAAAGTCGGCGTGTTTGTTTGTCGTGTACCGGTATTTCCCGGAGAACTACTTCGACGCTTACTGGGCCGGAAACGCTCTCAGCGTGATCCTTACGGTCGCGGTGATGGACGAGATATTGCGGAGTCTCTTCACGGAATATGGAGGGATTCAGATTTTGGGAACCACCATATTCCGATGGTCGTGCGGGCTGCTCCTGCTGCTGGCAATCTCAGGTGCATTGTCGAGTAGCGAAGCGGGTGGAGACAAGGTGGTAGCGGCGGTGTTTGCCTTTGACCGCAGCGTACGGCTGATGCAGGTTGGGCTGTTCCTGCTCTTGATGCTTCTTTGCCGTATTTTCAGAAATTGCTCACGCCAGCAGGTATTCGGCATAGCGCTGGGGTTCGGAGTCTTTGCCAGCGTCGAGCTGATCCTGGTTAGTGTTGTGGTGCGGTACGGCAATGGCCAAGCCGCGATGATCAGTCTGCTGAAGAGCACGGCGTACAACGCCGTCACTCTGGTCTGGATCGGCTATCTGAAACAGCAGCCGCATTTGGTGCCGCAGGTTGAGACAGAAGCGAGCGCGAACGGCCTCGGTATGGCATTGTCGGCGGCGACAGGCGGGGTGTCGGATCCTGACGCGGGCTTTATGTTGAGGGTAGAGCAGGCGGTTGACCGGGTCTTGTCGCGCAGCGATTGGCCGAGACCGATGGCACAGGGATCTCGGATCGTCAGCCGTAAACCCAATCCGGAAGAGAGCAATTGAACCTGATTCCCACCGGTGTGCGCATGATGAATTCCGCGGCAGACCGACTACGGACTGGGGCGGACTGGCCTCCGGAAGTAGGCCAGATCGTTTCGTTAAAATCTTCCACGGAAACGGCTGTGGTCAAAGAAGTGCGTTGGGGTTTGGTGTGGCGAGATTTCATTCTGGAGGACGGACGAGTGATCCCAGAGCACAGGATCTCGGGCTGTCCCCAGCCACAGGCGTGGCGCAAAATCAGTGAAGTCACGGACCAGGAGCGGGAGGAGTGTGAGGAGAGGCTTCTTTCGATGGCCGGGGCCGGGATGGATCCTCGCAAGCGGGACCAATCTTTCTGGGCGGAGCTGAACCAGTATCTGGCATACACCTACCTCAGGTTCAAGCCGGCAGGTTCCAAAGTGCAAGACGCGGAGCGATGAAGAACTGGCCGGGAGCAAGGGTCTCAGGTCGAGTGAGGTGCATGCGGGTGGGCGCCCCTTCGGCAAACCCAGGGCAGGCTCTTCGACTATGCAAGTGCTTTCCTTCGGGAAGCCTTTGTTGCGCTCAGGATGACAGGTTTTTGGGGATGATGGATGACAAATGATGAAGAACGCGACGAGTTGCAGGTGTGGAAAGTGCTCTCCGAAGCTGGTCTGGTAGAAATAGGACTCGACGAATTTGCCGAAAGAATCAGAGACGTCAAACTTATTGTTACCGGACACCTTCGCGACTTGCTGGATTTCAACACCGGCGTTCAAGAATGCGAATCTGCGGCCTACTCGCTGGGTACGCTCAAGGGATTAGAGTTGAAGGTGCTGGCGAATGCTCCGAAGCCGCCCGACCCCTCGAAGATATGAACTTGAGCAAACAGGTCACAGCACGCAGAGGTCTGGAGCTGCATATCTCTCCAAATACTGATTCGGCCTCGCGATTTTCCACGCTGAAAACAGTTCCCTGCCTGGGGGCGGTCAAACTGTTAAACGATCAAGGAAGAACCCCGTCCGTTTCAGCCGGTAAGGAGGTCACGATGGTCAGCGATAGTCCGAAGAAGCGACTCGAGAGAACCTGGGACGAACTGGTTGCAGAAGCCACAGCGGAAACCGACCCCGAAAAGTTCGCAACCATGTTGGAAGAGATTTTTGCTGCTCTCGAAGAGCGAGAACGAACCCTGTCCCTGCGACAAAATCCAGCCGGCTAAGATGTTGCTGTGCGGGCCCAACTTCTCGCCGCCGGAATCAACCCTATACTTCTTCTACAAGAGCTTTTTTTACCAGAGCTTTCATCGCGAGACTTTCAGGAGTGTCGAGTTCCGCCAGTCCCTCGAGAACGCCATTGCGATCTCTCTCGGTGCGATTCTGGCTCACTTTCCACTTACCCTCAAGACGCCGGATCGATAGCTCGAGACCGACAATTCCTTTCAACTGCGACGCGATGAAGTCTGCGGGGGCATCGCTTGCTTTCCAGGGAACCGGCGACGCCGCTTCCTGGATGTTGGTAAGTTTTTCGACGTTCGTGAGGAGCCAGTGGCTGTCCTCGATCACCTTCAGAGGACCATAGGCATGCACCACGACGTAATTCCAGGTCGGCACTTCTTTGCCGTGCTCTTTGGTTCCGGGATACCAGGTGGGCGAGATATAGTGCTGGTGGCCGGCAAAAATCGCGAGCGCTTCAACTGTGGGCACGAAATCGCGCCACTGTTTGTTGGCACGAGAGAGGTGACACTTCAGGACGCCGAACGACGAGCCATCATCTTCCAGGACCATGGGAACATGGGAAGCGAAAAGGCCGGAAGCGCCCAAGGTTACAAGTGTGGCGAGCGGACGTGAAGCCATCAGCTCCTGCATCACGGGAACGCGTTTTTCTTCGTTAGCCTTTGGAATATACATTTCGGACCGTTGCCCTATGCTGGCGCGCGACGTTTGGTCAGCAGTTTACGCTCACGGGGCTGAAGGTTCCACCGACCGTCGTGAGCAAGGCGCTACAGTGATGTCCCGATGGTTGGACGCAATGAGGATTTTGTCTTCAGGGCTGGGAGGGCGCCAGATCCGCGACCCGTACGATGGTGCACGCTACTTGTTTGCCGGCGGTGCTTTTCAGCTTGCCCTTATTGCCGCCGATCTCGTAAATCATGTCGGTGCCCACGACGAAATCGGTCGCTTTCAGGGACTTCTTTTCGATCGTGCGGCAGGTGTACTGTTTACCCGACGCGGCGAAGGAAAGATCGTACTGCTGATTTTTGTGGTTCTTGTCGGTGGATCCGGTCGGCTGGAAATCCTTCAGCGTGGTGACGCCCTCGATCTTCGACGCGGCCGCCGTGATCGCGATTGTCATTATGATGACCGCAACTAAATTACCCTTACGCATGATCCGACCTCCGAGTCTGGCAAACAGAACTACCGACCCCAGTTGATTTCCTACCTTTGTTTCCTATTGTGCAACTCTCGGGGAGGGGTAGCGAGATTACGATGATGCTAATCCTTTTCACTTGCGAATTTATTTCAAGCCCAGCTCGCCATCGTATTGGCGGATGACGCCGTAGCATTCGCAGGCGCAGTCTTCGAGTTTCTTCCGGTTCACGACCTTCACGGCACCACGGGTGTACTCGATGAGCCCCTTCTTCTGCAAAACACCTGCTGCCAGGCTCACGCTTGGTCGATCTGTCCCCAGCATGGTGGCGAGAAAATCATGAGTGATGCGCAGCGACCCCAAAGCAACTCTATCCTGAGTCATCAGCAACCAGCGCGCCAGCCGCTGCTCAATGCCGTGCAGCCGATTACACGCGGCTGTCTGTGCAATCTGCATACCCCGAATTGCGGCATAGCGGCCCAACCTCAGTTGCAGGAGTGGAGCGGATAACAAAGCATTTTGCAGAGATCCGACCTTTACCCGAAACCCATCCCCGGTGATTTGGACGACCGCCCGCAGCGAGCCCCTGCTCAGGCCAACCGCCGCCGGTGTCCCGGTAAAGCCCTCATTGCCAACGACGCCAGCCTCGGCCGTCCTTCCATCTTTCATTACCACGACAAGAGAGATCAAACCTCCGTTCGGGAAGTACGCAAATTCCAGCTTTCCGCCGGCCTCGTGAATGACTTGATGGTTTGGCAAGTTGACATATTCAAGATGAGGACGAAGTGAGTTGTAGTCGTTATCAGAGATCGAGAGAAGTATTATGTTGCTGACGGGTTTCCCCGTGGGATTCGTGCGCTCGCCGGACTGCACGGTTTTGAGGTTTTTGTTCGCCACAAGCCAGAGCTGAAAAGCTTCCCGGACGCGGGCTATAAACTCATCCCGTCAAGGTCTGCGAAACAGCAATTCCGCTGGTCCGCATTAATCGCGAGATTATACAGACCCCAACATTACGCTTCTGTCGGGTATCCTACCATTTCCTTCGGTCACAGTTACGCGCCAACATCACGACGCATGAGAACGTGACGTTCGCTTCAGACCAGACCCCTGAAGCCAGATTCGAACCAACAAAACTTTCCCAACTATGTAGGATGCCCGACAGACCACTCAAAATTGGCACATGTAAACTTCCCCTTCTTTATACGTACGGATCAACGATGGATCCCGATGCCACGAGGCAAGCGAGAATCGCGGCCTTGCAGGGAAGAGATGGAGCTCATCCATCTCGCCCACGTTCTATTGGCGACAGACGGACCCCAGCGATGCGGCGCAGGCAGACTATTACCGCACACAGGGATCGGTTAGGAGAAATTCGGAGCGAATTTGCTGAACTGCAAAAAGCATAACGTACTCCTTGGGGCGCAGCGACAGAGACCATGAGCCGAAAGCTGGTATGGATTGAGCAAGAGCGTTTTCGGGGTTTTGGTTGCTCCGAATGTGGCTGGCGGTTCAAACCCTCTGATGCGCCCAGTAGCGCGGCGTCTTTCGATGAAATGATGCGCAACTTCGAACTGCAGCGCGACAAAGAGTTTTCATCCCATGTTTGCGCCGATCACTCCAAAGGGGTCAGGTAGGCACCCACCGGCACGCCACGCCGAAACACACCTAACGGTCGGAGCGGTCGTTCTAGGCTCGCGCTAGGCTCGCGGCAGCGTAAGGATATGGTGAACCGGAACGCAGAGCAGGAGTGCGGCTATCACCAGGAGTCCTAATCGGACGGCACGAGTCTTGAAACGCTGGCTGATGGCCATCAGCAGCAGCACGGTTGCGAGGGTGACGGTCACGCGCACGTATTCGTCGGAGATTTGCCGGTCTCGGGTGCCCTGCTCGAATGCTTCTGTAGCCTGGTCATTCAACCTGGCCGCCTCTTCCGTCTTGGAGCTGCGGTATTCCGCCATGGACTGAGGACTGGCCGGAGCCTTGGGATCGTTGAGTGGGTCAGTGTTCTTCCAGGCTTCGAAGGCGGGACGAAACTCGGGAAGCAGGCGGCGTTCAAAAAGGTCGGCCAGTTTCTTGTCGCCATGAGCTTCGGCCTTCAGCCATTCCACCACGGTCGAAGCGTTATACAAACGCTCCTGATTGGCGAAGGTGGCGTTTCCCTCGGCTTGCACCCGCAGTTTGCTTGCCTGGCCGTAGAGTTCCGACTGTTGTCCGGTCCAAAGCGCCGACTGATAGCCACTCCAGGCAGTGGTGATAGCGACGATGGCGAGCACGACTGCCTCGGCGATCTCCAGGATTTCGTGTCCCAAAGACTGCGGCGATGCTTTGTGCTCGCTCAGGTGATGGGCGATTTCGATGTTGGAACCTCCAGCTTCGGACATTGAGAAGACCTCAGAGATGGTACTTCACCACAAGAGCGGCAGGTTGGAGACTGTCACTTGTGACAGGAGCGGGGGTAGGGTAGACTAACGAATCGTCAGGGCGGCGAGCGGCGTTTCAACGCTCGTGTTACAAGCGTCAGTTGCCACCCCAGGCAATGCTTGCCGCACTGCTCCGAGTTATCCATCGTCGCGAGGAGAGTGGACTCTGGGCTCAATTACTATCAGTCTGATCGTATTCGTGTGCGTGTTTGGAGGCGCCGGTTGCGGCATCCTTCTCAGCCGCGCGTTACCAGCAAATCACTTAAGCAGTGACTCAAAACAGGTTGTGACGCTGAGCATGGGATTGGTGGCCACCACGGCGGCGCTTGTTCTGGGTCTGCTCATCTCGTCGGCAAAGAGCTTTTACGACGCACAGAGCGCCGAACTGACGCAAATGTCGGCCAAAATCGTCCTTCTGGACCGTCTGCTGGCCCACTATGGGCCGGAGGCGAAGGACGCCCGCGAAGCCCTGCGGGCTGCCGTGGCCGGCAGTATCGACCGGATCTGGCCGGACGAGCACACACGCGCTTCGGAACTGTTAGCGCCGTCCACCGGCGCGGAAAATGTTCTGGTCAAAATTGAGGCACTGTCGCCACAGGACGACACTCAGCGCTCACTGCGCGCCCAGTCTTTGAATCTCACCATCGATCTCGCCCAAACCCGCTGGTTAATCTATGAACAGGGAGCGAATTCCGTCTCAACACCCATGATCGTCACCTTTGTCTTCTGGCTGGTGGCGATCTTTTTCAGCTTCGGGCTCTTCGCCCCGCGCAACGCAACCGTGATCGCGGCCTTGATGGTGGCCGCCATGTCGGTTTCGGGGGCAATCTTTTTGATCCTGGAGATGTATTCGCCTTTCGAGGGACTGATCAGGATCTCGAGCGCCCCGCTGCGCACCGCGCTGCTGCACCTTGGCCAGTAGCAACGTTTTTCACAACAGTTGCAAAAGACCCGCCATCGCTGGGCCGGTGAGGAACAACTCAGACTTGACGCGCGTCTTCGATTGGTGGAGACTCTTTTGGCGCTACTTGATCCTTCTGAGAGTAGGCTCTGGACGCCAGTTTTGCCTGCTACGCCCGGAAGTCCGTAGAGCCTGGAGGTGCACCTTGAGGATGGTTGTCCGGTTCGCGATCCCATGTCTATGGTGGTTGATTCTGTCGGAAAGCACGCTTGCGCAACCTCACATGGCAGGCCCAAGAGCATCCGTGTTCCCTGCGCAAATTACTCACGTGGTCGTCGTTGTCCAGGAGAACCGCACGCCTGACAATCTGTTCCATTATCTGGCTCCTCTGTGTACCATTCCGGTCGGGGCCAGCGGTCTCAACGCGTGCACGCCCAACCCAGTTACCTCGAGTTGCTATGACATCTCGCCCTGCGGCCTTTCGAACGAATCGGGTATCGTAACGCCGATTTTGTTGTCGCCGGTTTCGTTGAAGGAAACGGGGGATCCGGATCACTCGCATAAGGCGTTCGCGGACATGTGCGATCCAGACCCGGCCAATGGATATGCCTGCCGTAACGACGGGGCGTGGCAAAACACAGGGCAGAATTCGTATCGCTATGTCGATAACACTGCCGTCACCGACTACAACGGCAAGCCCGCGCATCTCCTCGATCCCTACCTGACGTATGCAGAACAGTACGGCTGGGCGAACTTCATGTACCAGACCAACCAAGGGCCGAGTTACCCGGCGCATCAATTCATTTTCAGTGGGACCTCGGCGCGATCGGCGGTCGAAGATGCCAACTCCATTTTCGTATCGGAAAATTTCTCTCCAAAAGAGACAAACTCCGGCTGCCTCGCGCCGAAGAATGCCACAAGTCGAATCGTGTCACCGCTTCTCGGTTCGCTCGGCGACAATTGCCTTCCCTATGACAACGGTTCCGTTCAGGAGTGTCCGCTAACCAACACCGCCCTTGTTCGTCCATTCCAGCCGGTGGGTAGTTTCTGCGACAACAAGCCAACCATGGCCAGTGTTCTGGACGCCAACTTTATTAGTTGGAAATACTACGCGCCGTCGGCGGGGAACATCTGGACTGCTCCCAATTCGATTCGAGCGATATGCGTGCCGCAGTTCGTCAAAACGAGTTCTGCGCTGGAGTGCACAGGAGAGGAATGGATAGCCAAGGTTGATCTCAACTATAAGGGTGCGGACGTCTTGAATGACATCGCGAATTGCAATCTTTCCAGTGTGAGCTGGGTCATTCCGGACGGGGCGTGGTCGGACCATGCGGGCGACAACTTGTACGGTCCGTCCTGGGTAACGGCAGTGATTAATGCCATCGGGCAGAATCCAGCGTGCCCGGCAGGAACCAAGAATGCCGGCCAGACTTTTTGGAACAACACTGCCATTATCGTGACCTGGGACGATTGGGGAGGCTGGTCGGACAATCAGCCACCTCCGGTGATAGCGTCAGGATTGCCCTGCACGTCGCAGAACTGCCCGGCCGACTACCAACTCGGTTTCCGCGTACCGCTGATTGTGGTTTCCGCGTACACGCCGCAGGGATACATCAGCAACAAGAACTATGATTTCGGCAGCATTCTTCGCACGATCGAAGGCGTTTATGGAATCACGGAAGGCATCCTGGGTTTTGCCGATGCGCGAGCCTCTTCCGACCTGAGTGACTTCTTCACAGGATCACCACGCTCCTACACGCCGGTTCCCGCCCTGGAGCCTGCCAGCTTCTTCCTGGGAGCAGAGGGGCAAGCGGGGCCGCCGACCCCGCCGGATAATGACTGACGATGGTTGAAATCACTGCGAAGGGGGCACGAATTCCCGGGACGCCGGTTCTAGTGCTCGCAGAAGTGCAACCAGGGCGCGTTCGCTATTGGCCTTCGCCCTTGTCGAGCTCACTGGCCACTTTGACCCCGCTCAGGCCGTTGACGTATTTCGAGACTCCCCGGTAGAGCGACTCGGCGATGCGCTGGCGATGCTCGGAGGTTTCCATTTTTCGTTCGTCGGTGGGATTCGACACAAACGAAATTTCGGCCAGAATCGACGGCATATTGGCGCCGATGAGCACGATGAAGGGCGCTTTCTTGACCCCGCGGTTGCGGATGCCCGCATTCTCAAGGGACAGGCCGCCATAGAGAGATTCCTGCACGTCGCCGGCAAACTCGCGCGATTCGTCGATCTTTTCTTTCAGCGCAATCTTCTTCACCAAATCCTGCAGTTCGTGAATCGATTTCTCCGAGACTGCGTTTTCCCGCGCTGCAACCTCGAGCGCTTCGGGCGACGAGGTGAAATTCAGGTAGTAGGTTTCTACTCCACGCGCGTCGGAGTCGTGGCTGGAGTTGGCATGAATCGAGATGAACAAATCTGCGCGCTCGCGGTTGGCAATTGCGGTCCGGGTTTCGAGGGGGATGAAAGTGTCGTCGCGGCGGGTGTAGATCACTTCCGCGCCGAGGCGCGATTCCAGGAGGCGGCCAAGCCGCTTGGCGACGTCGAGCACGACATCCTTTTCCAGCAGCCCGTCGGGACCGATCGTTCCCGTGTCGTAGCCGCCATGGCCTGCGTCAATCACGATCTTTCCAATCTTGAGACCCAGCGCGCGCGTCAAGGAACGGTCGCCGCTCGCGGTAGGGCGCGCCTCACGGGTTTCGAGAGCCCGATCCACAGGCAGATCGGCAGTGTCGGCGGGATTATCCGCAACGTGGGTTTTCTTGCGGCGCAGAGTAGGTGAAGAGGTGGCTGATAATGAGGAGCGCGAGGTGTTCGACTTCGTCGCCTTGGTTTCGCCGGAAGGCATGTTCCGCGGCTCGATCTTATCGGGCTCGATTCTGGCCAGGGTCGTCGGGGCCTGGTCATCCGCCTCGACAATCGTCTTGGGAATTCTTTGATTCGTTCCCTTGACGGGAGCGGTGGTCTTAATCACTCCGATTCCGTTGGCTGCTTTGCTGGCATCGGACGGCCGGGAATCGGCATTGACATTCCCGGGCGGCAAATCGGTTTCGACCGGCCCCTGCTTCACCGCGACAACCGGATACTGATCGGAGCGTGCTTTGTCCCCGCCCTGGCGGTTCGAGCGCTGCTGGTTGGCGGTTGGCTGGCCCGACCGCGATGGTGATCGTTGCGATACGGTTGGCGTCTTCCGCCCGTCAGTTTTCGTGTCCTCGACCCTCGAGTCCTCGCTCGATGGCGAGTCGCCGTCCGATTCGGAGGCTTCGAGTACGGAGGCTTCGGGGTCGCTTGCCGAGGTGTCGGTCCGCGTGCCGTTCAAGGAACTCCTGGCCTGCAGATTTTTGCCGTGAATGCCCTTGCCGTGAATGTCAATAATCAGCCGGTACGGGTCGGGCAAAAGAAAGGCGTCGTAACTGGACAAATCATCCACTTCGAGCACAATGCGTGTGCGGCCCGGCTGAAATTCGGCAACGCGAATTTTTTTCAGGAAGCCGTCGTCCACATCGAAAGTCTTGCCCACCAGCGTCGATGCCAGCCGGGTTCCGCGAAGATCGAAGAAGATTCGATCGGGACGCGAGATGCGCTGCGAATCAAACTTGACCTCCTGCTCGACGTCAATGGCGACGCGAGTGTAGTCGGGTGTCGACCAGTGCCGGACGCCGGTGACTCGAGGCAACCCGCCGCGAGCCCCAGCGGCGGTATCGACAGTATCGGCCGGCAGGTCAGGGCCCGCATTCGATGCGAGGGCGGCATTGCCCGCGCCTGCGTTACTTGAGACCTTGGCCGGGATGTCAACCGCATCCCTGGCGGAAGAGCCGCTGGAAGAGCCAGGGGAATTATTCGCCACACCGGCATTGGCGGTCATGGCACCGCCATGAGGCGCACCCGTACGCTGCTTGCGCGCCGACTTCCGCGCCGCGTGATCCCGGTCGGCGGCTTCGAGATCGATCGTCTTTACCGCTGCGCGGGCATCGTCGGATAGCCGGTTGTGGGGATAGCGACGCAGAAAGTCTTCAAACGTGGTGCGCGCCTCGGCGGGATCGTTGAGGTCGTCTTTATAAATCTCGCCGATGGTGAACAGCGCGTCGAAACGGTATTTGCTGCCGGGATATTCCTTGCGCAGGAAGTAATATTGCTCGATGGCGCCGCGCAGAATCTTGTCGTCGTCAAAGCGGCGTCCCATCTCGACCATTAGTTCGGCGCTGGCCACGACGCTCGGATCCGCCTTCGACGACGCGGGAGATGCGAAATAAACGCTCCGGTAGGAATCGATCACGCGCTGATATTCGTGGCGGGTGCGCTGGCCGAGAGGACGGCCGTTGAGCGCCTCCCGCATGCGCTCTGCCTTGGAAAACTGCTGGCGAGCCCAGGCGTCATTGTGATGAACCCGAGCGGAAGCGGAACCGGTCGGCACCAGGACGAATAAGGAGACGAACAGGGGGACGATCAGGGCGGCCAGCTTCCGGGCGAGCTTCGGGGCGAACGTCCGCGCGGACTTCCGCGCGAGCTTCGGGACAGACAACAACCCCGTGCGGACGCGAAGCTCTTGGCCGCCTCGAAAAGGATCTTTACGAGTTAGGGTCGTAGAAGCCTGGGTCTTCACTTGCCCATTCCACAGTAACTATGATGTTAACCTGTTCCGCAGGTGGTTGGTCGATAAAGCTTACTGTCATCCAGTGCGAAGCGAAAACAGTGCGAAGCGAAAAAAGCCTGTCACCTGTCCGCTTGCCCTACCCGGTTCTAGCGCTCGCTTGAAATGACAACCCACCTTGCGGGGCAAAGTTGCGGGCCACTACCGGCCCGCTTTAAGATCGCCGGCCAGCCAGAGCCCAGCCATTATCTGGGTGAAGCCATCTAAGTCATTCCGTATTACTGATATAAAGCCTACCCTGGGCATCGCGCTCGACATGCACAGGATCATGGGTAGCCGAACTCCCGAGGCCATAGGTGCCAGACAGGTCGCCGCCGTTGTACAGGTTGGTGATGCGGCGGACGTATTCCTGCGTCTCCTTGAAATGTGGAACTCCGGCGCTGCGTGCCACCGCCCCCGCGCCAGCGTTATAGGCTGCCAGGCTGAGGCGGACGTTGCCGCCGTAGCTGTCCAAAAGCTTCCTGAGATGCCGGACTCCGGCATCCACATTCTGCGCTGGATCGAACGGATTGGCAACGTTCAGCGACCGCGCCGTCGATGGCATTAGCTGCATCAGCCCCATCGCTCCCTTGCGCGAAACCGCGTTAGGGTTGAAGTTCGATTCCACTTTGACGACTGAGCGCACCAGGCTCGGATCCACATTGTGCCGCGCCGCCGCCTGGTCAATCGCGGCGTCGATCTCCTGCTGGGTAAAGGGCCGGTTAAGAATCTGGTGACTCTGCGCTTTGCCGTCGAGATAGCTGGTCACTTCCGAAGCCGCGGTGCGCGCCGCCCGCATCACGGCGCCGTTGGTTGGCACCGGTTTGAACCGGTGTTCGGTGACGCTCCAATACTCCAGTGGAGATCGCGCGCCGGCAGAGGTGTCAGCGCGGCCAGCGGCCGGTGACGCATTGCCGCTACCCTCCGCGTTGACATAAACCCTGCGTCCGGATTCGTCGGTCGAGGCGGTAATCCCGCCGGCGCCGGTTGCGGTTTGCGCCGCGGCTTGTGCGGTCGCGGGTAGCGTGGAAAGAAAGGAGATCGCGGTCAAGGTCGTCATCAGCGCGATTTGCAGGCGTCTGCGCATACGGGTTCGGATCGGCCAACTTCAGCCTTGAGGTCGGCCCTACCCACGGACCGCCCACAGGCACACTTACTCTTAAGGGCCTACCTACCCGAGCAACCTGCCAGAGAATCCAGAACCAGAGTATGGTCAGTATAGGACGCGGCCGAGCCTGGGGCAATCTATCCGAAGGGCGTAGAACCACTGGAGTAATCTCGCCAAGTTACTGAAAGTAATTGATTAAGATCATGAGAGGTCAGAGGTTAGAGGTCAGATTGCGAGGTTAACCCCAGCCGCCAGCGCCGTGTGACCTCGGTGCTTCTCCATGCCCGCTGTGGTTAAGGGGTCCAGGCATCCTTCGAGTCTGAGCCCGGCTAAAGCCGCAGCCGTTACAATGAGCCAGCCTCTATGAACTCGCAAGACCTGCGCAAGCTTTTCGATCAGCTCCAGAAGAAGAGCATCTCTCCCGACGAAGCGGTTGAGCGGCTGCGCCACATGCCGTTTGAGGACCTGGGCTTCGCCAAAGTGGACCATCATCGCGTCCTGCGACAGGGCATGCCTGAGGTCATCTTTGCCCAGGGCAAAACTCCCGCGCAGGTCGCGGGAATCTTCTCGCGTCTGGCAGAGCACGGCAGCAATGTGCTGGCGACCCGAGCCTCCGAAGACCAATACGTCGCGGTGGCCGCTGCCTTAGCGGAAAATCGAGATCGGCCGGAATATCATCCGCTGGCGCGCGCCATCGTGCTGAAGCGCGATCGGAAGAAGTACGGCAAAGGTGTCATCGTCGTCGTCTCGGCCGGAACGAGCGACATCCCGGTAGCCGAGGAAGCGGTGATCACGGCCGAGCTGATGGGCAATGAAGTCCGGCACATCTACGATGTGGGAGTGGCCGGCATTCATCGCCTGCTGGCCCACCGCGGAGCCTTGGAAAAGGCGCGAGTCATCATCGTGTGCGCCGGCATGGAGGGTGCCCTTCCGAGCGTAGTCGGGGGGTTGGTGGGAGTTCCGGTGATAGCCGTTCCGACGAGCGTGGGCTATGGAGCTGCCTTCGAAGGCCTGGCCGCTTTGCTCGGCATGATGAATTCGTGCGCCTCGAATGTTAGCGTGGTCAATATCGATAACGGCTTCGGCGCAGGCTACGTCGCCTCGCTCATCAACCGCAAATCGTAATTGGTCTAAAACCGCAAACGCGAAGCGCCCTTATCAGAACCTATCTGGTCATCAGCGTCGATCTCCATGAGAGTTCGTATTGCTCTATCCTGCCCGTGGTGATTTGTCATGAAGCCTTTCATCTTTTCTATTGCAGTCAGTTCTATTGCAGTCAGTGTTGCGCTTGCGGTTGCCAATCTTAACGGCCAGAAGCCTGTCTGGCAGCCCTCGCCCGGACATACGCAAGTGCCGATATGGCCCGGCAAAGTGCCCGATCCCCAGCCCGTTGCCGGCCCGGAGTTCTCCGAGACGACCGCTGAGCCGTGGAAGGATACCGGCAAGCCAGTAACTGGGGTCAACAACGTCGCGCTGCCTACGATGACGGTCTATCCGCCTAACGGAAACAACACGGGGGCAGCGGTCGTCGTCTTCCCTGGTGGGGGCTATCAGACTCTCGCCATCGATCTCGAAGGCACCGAGGTCTGTGACTGGCTCACGCCGAGAGGGATCACGTGTGTGCTCTTGAAATATCGTGTGACGAATGTGGGGCCGTACCCGAAATCGGGGCCGTATCCGGAATCACCGATGGCACTCGAAGATGCGCAGCGGACCGTGGGCCTCGTGCGCTTTCACGCCGCGGAGTGGCATATCGATCCGCATAAGATTGGCGTGCTCGGGTTTTCAGCTGGAGGCCATCTCGTCGCAGCGATCAGCAACCATTTTGACCACCGTTTATATCCCGTCGTGGATGCAGCCGACAAAGAGAGCTGTCGTCCCGATTTTGCGGTATCGATTTATCCGGGCCATCTGTCGCTGTCCGCAGCAGAGTGGGATGCGAAACAGGGCGTCAAGAAGTTTGAAGTTTCTCATCCCCCCAACGCCGATCGAGAGCTCTCGTTGAACCCCGATCTCCACATCACCCGCCAGACGCCGCCTACGTTCTTACTGCAGGCTGAGGATGACCACGTTGACAACGTTGACGACTCGCTCGCGTATTACATCGCTCTCAAGAACGCCGGCGTTCCCGTGGAGATGCATTTGTATGCGCAAGGCGGCCATGCGTTTGGCCTGCGGCGCACGAAATTTTCGATTACGGGATGGCCTCAGCTACTAGATACGTGGCTCAAAACGATCGGAATGGTTCCAGAATAGGTCGCAGATCAATATCGGCGTTAACTCACCGCTTGCGACGCGCCCTGCGCAAACGCGTAAGCCCGTCCTCAGTTTGCCGCTTCTTGCCTTTGCCGTTTCCACGGCTGCCGTTCCCAGGGTCGTTTCGACCACCGTTGCTGCCTCCATCGTCGCCGGACTCCGACCCAACCGGCTCCATTCTTTCCATCGATCGTTGCAGGACAAACAACTCTTCTCGAATCCGTTCGAGTTCGTCGATGACTCGTCCCAGTGTGCGGAAGGGTTCGTTGGATGGATTCACGCCTAAAACTGTACTCCTCAATAGCGCCTGGAGTCGGTACGCTACCGTGCAGCACAACGATGGCCGCCAAACTGACCGCCATTTCTGCTCATCGATTCATGGAATCCCCCGGCCGCAACGTAAGCTGTGGCAGAGTCATCAATATGCTGACCTCCGATGCTGACGATTGATGCGGACAACGATTGATGCTGACGACTACTGATGCTGACAACTAAAGACCCGCGCCTCGCCGGACGCGTCGCCTTCACCCATCCCAACTTCGTCCGCTACACGCTGGCGCGCTTCTTCATCGTGGTCGCGCTTGAGATGCAGTCTGTGGCTGTGGGATGGCAGGTTTACGAGATCACCCGGCGGCCGGTCGATCTGGGCTATGTCGGTCTGGCCCAGTTCGCGCCTGGATTCGTCCTCTTTCTCTTCGCCGGGCACGCTGCCGATCTGTTCGACCGCCGCAAGGTGCTGACCTGGTGCTATGCCGGATACGGTCTTTGCTCCGCGCTCCTCCTGGCGATCACCTGGCGCGCGCCAAACTCCGTGCACCTCATCTATGGAGTGCTCGTGCTGGTGGGAGTGTCGCGCAGTTTCAGTTTTCCGGTAAGCCGCGCCCTGCTGCCGCATCTGGTGCCGGAAGAACATTTTTCGAACGCCGTCGCCTGGAATGCCAGCACGTTTCAGGTCGCAACCATCGCCGGCCCCGCCATAGGAGGAGTTGCCTACGCCCTGTTTCGCGGTCCCGACGCCGTCTATGCGATTGCCGTGGCGGTATCTGTCCTCTCCACGTTCTTTACCCTCCGCATCCGCCCCTTGCCCACTTCGCCAGGCCCCACCTCGCCATCCCCCGCTTCGCCAGAAAAAGAAAGGGAACCCTTCAGCCTGCGCGCCGTGCTGGCTGGTTTCCGCTTCATCGGAGAGAAGAGGCTGATTCTCGGCTCCATTTCGCTCGACATGTTCGCCGTCCTGCTGGGTGGAGCAGTGGCGTTGCTCCCGGTGTACGCCAGAGAGATCCTGCACACCGGTCCCTGGGGACTTGGCTTGCTGCGCAGCGCTCCTGGAGCGGGGGCCGCGCTGATGGCGATTGCTGTCGCACACTGGCCGATCCGCCGCCGCGCGGGACTGACCATGCTCCTCTCGGTAGCCGGATTCGGCGTTTTTACGATCGTCTTCGGAATTTCGCACAGCCTGATTGTGTCGCTGATCGCCCTGTTCCTGACCGGAGCCGCTGACATGGTCAGCGTTATCATCCGGGCCACACTGGTGCAGGTCGCGACTCCGGACGAAATGCGCGGCCGCGTCAACGCCGTAGACATGCTCTTCATCGGAGTGTCGAACGAATTAGGCGAGTTCGAGTCGGGCCTGACCGCCCAATGGTTCGGCACGGTCCCCGCGGTAATCCTGGGAGGAGCAGGAACGCTGGTCGTGATCGGCATCTGGGCGTGGCTTTTTCCGGAACTGCGAAAAGCCGATCAGTTGACTGTGGCGGAGTTGATGCCGAAATAACGTCGTTTGGGGGACGCGGGCGAGGCGGGGCCGCGCCACGCTGGCCTCAATACGAGTTAGACAAAATCCCAAGGGAGACGAGGCGGTGGAATCCCACCCTTGCGCACAGAACGCGCAAGGATGAGGCACCCGCGGCCGTTTTAGGGTATTCGCGGGCGGGGGCGCCCGCGCCACACGAGGCGCTCGCGGGTCTGGTCAGGGGAGAATCGATGACATAGCTTGAGGGGCTTTCGGAGTTTGTCCCGCACCAACCGAGCGGTCGCTGGTCTCATGCCGTCTGCTGCTACAATTTCGGGTTCGCTATCCTACCGGGACGCGGCCCGCCGCATCCCATACGAGGTGTCTCCATGCCGGAAGCTCTGCAGCTTTCCAATCCCACTCCGCTCACCACGCTGACGGAGGACGAAATCCTGTTTCGCGACAGCGTGCGCCAGTTTGCCGAGGACAAGATTCGTCCGCTCGCCAAGGAGATGGACGAAAAGGGAGTGTTCGACCATGCCCTGCTCGAACAGTTCTTCCAGTTGGGGCTGATGGGGATCGAAATTCCGGAGCAGTACGGTGGGGCGGGCGGCAAGTTTTTTGAGGCGATCTTAGCGGTCGAAGAATTTTCGCGCGCGGACGCCTCCGCCGGGGTGATCGTCGACGTGCAGAACACGCTGGTGGCGAATGCGATCCTGCGCTGGGCGAATGATGACCAGAAGAAGCGTTATCTGCCCAGGATGACGGCGGATACGGTGGGGGCTTACGCGCTGAGCGAAGCGGGATCGGGGTCGGACGCGTTCGCGCTGCAGACCAAGGCCGACGCCAAGGGCAACGACTTCGTGCTCAACGGCCGCAAGCTCTGGATCACGAATGGCAAGGAAGCGGGCTTGTTCATCCTGTTTGCGACGGTCGATGCGGCGAAAGGCTACAAGGGCATCACGGCGTTCCTGATCGAGAAGAGCTTTTCCGGGTTCACGGTGGGCAAGAAAGAAGACAAGCTGGGGATCCGCGCTTCGTCCACCTGCGAGCTGATTCTCGAAGATTGCCGGGTGCCGAAAGAGAATGTGCTGGGCGAAGTGGGCAAAGGATACAAGATCGCAATCGAAACGCTGAACGAAGGCCGCATTGGAATCGGCGCACAGATGCTGGGCGTAGCCCGCGGCGCCTGGGAATATGCAGCGAAGTATGCGCAGGAGCGCACGCAGTTTGGGAAGCCGATTTCGGAATTTCAGGGAATCCAGTTTCAGATCGCGCAGATGGCCACGGAGATCGAGGCGGCGCGGCTGATGGTGTATAACGCTGCCCGCATGAAAGATGCCGGCGTAAATTTCGTGAAAGAAGCGGCCATGACCAAGCTTTTCACCTCACAAGTCGCGGAGCGGGTGACTTCGCTGGCGATCGAAGTCTACGGCGGATACGGGTTCACGAAAGATTACCCGGTGGAAAAATATTGGCGCGATGCGAAGATCGGGAAAATCTACGAAGGCACGTCGAATATGCAACTGGCGACGATTGCCAAGCTGGTGATGGGAAAGTAAGGGAGGTCAGAGGTAAGAGGTCAGAGGTCAGAGGTGAAACCTTACGGTTGCCGGCCTTTTAGCTCTGCCATCTGACCTTGAACTTCTGAGCTGTCGCTCATTCTGCCGTGAATGATGCCGTTCTGAATATTATCGCCCCGCATCCTTTCGCGCTAAATTATGATCGCCCCAGTATGATCATTAGATTGCGGCAGTAGTGAACGCGACTGGCATCAAAGTAGAATCGCAATGGCCACCGCCTTCCACGATCAAGACGCGCTTTTCGCGACAGATGCAGAGTTGGCTGACGCGTGCGAGCGGCCAATCTCGCATGACGTGGCTTGCCGGTTGCTGCGCGCGAGCGATGCTGCCCTGCCGTCGTTGCTCGCGGCCGCCCAGAAGGTGCGGAACCGATTCCATCCGCAAGTCATCACCTACTCCCGCAAAGTGTTTCTTCCGCTCACCAACCTTTGCCGCGACTATTGCGGATACTGCGCTTTCCGGCGCGATGCCGGCGAGGCTGGCGCCCACACCATGACTGCTGACGAAGTGATGGAAGTTGTCCGCGCCGGGGAACGAATGGGATGCACCGAGGCACTGTTCAGCCTGGGCGACAAGCCGGAGTTGCTGTTTCCGCAGATGCGGGAGACGTTGCGGGGCTCGGGATACAAATCTACTCTCCACTATCTGGAAGCGATGTGCGAACTGGTGCTTCGGGAATCGAGTTTGCTGCCGCATCCCAATCCTGGGCTGATGAGCGCGGAATGGCTGGAGCGCCTGGCCCGGGTGGCTCCCAGCGTGGGATTGATGCTGGAAACAACCAGCACGAGGCTGCTGGCCCGTGGCGCGGCGCATGACAACGCTCCCGACAAAGAGCCGGCAAAGCGTTTGCGAGTGATTGAAGATGCAGGGCGGCAGAAGATTCCTTTTACGACAGGCATCCTGATTGGCATTGGCGAGACGCTGGAGGAGCGCGTGGATGCGCTGGTGGCGATCCGCGACTTGCACGCGAAGTATGGACACATTCAGGAAGTGATCGTGCAAAACTTTCGCGCCAAGAGTCGCACTCCGATGGCGCACTGGCCAGAGCCCGATCACGGCGACATGCTGCGCACGCTGGCGGTGGCGCGATTGCTGATGCCGGAGATGAATGTGCAGGCGCCGCCGAATCTTTCCGATCCGCATTATGCCGAGCTGCTCGATGGCGGGATCAACGATTGGGGTGGCGTTTCGCCGTTGACGCCGGATTTTATCAATCCGGAAAAGCCGTGGCCGCATCTGCAGGAACTGCGGCAGCGGACCGAGGCAAAAGGCTTCGAGCTACGGCAGCGGCTGCCAGTTTATCCAGAGTTTGTAAAGCAAGCGGCGGCTCACAGCGATTTACTGGCGGAGCGGCTCCGCTCGGCGACAGAAGCTGAGGGCTACGCCCGGAGGGTGGCATGATCACGGTATTGACCGGGGGCACGGGAGGCGCCAAATTCGTTGATGGACTGCGGCAGATCGTACCTCCGGAGGAATTGACGATCATCGTGAATACGGGCGACGACTTGCTGTGGTGGGGTCTCTACGTTTCGCCCGATATCGATTCCATCCTTTATATGCTGGCGGGAAAACTCAGCCAGGAACGGGGCTGGGGCATGAAGGGGGACACGTTCTATTGCCTGAACGCGATGCGGCAACTGGGCGAGCCGACGTGGTTCAATGTCGGAGACCGGGATCTCTCGACCCACATTTTTCGTTCGAAGCTGCTGACGGATGGCAAGACGCTGAGCGAAGCGACGCTGGAGATCGCGGGGAGACTTGCAGTGAAGGCACGTATTTTGCCGATGAGCGATTCGCGGGTGGAGACGCGGGTTCTGACTCCGGCGGGAGACTTGAGCTTTGAGGAATATTTCGTGCAGCGCTGGTATCAGGATCCGGTGGAATCGGTTCGCTTCGCCGGCTCCTCCGAGGCGGAGCCAGCGCCGGGAGTGATCGAGGCGATTCGCTCGGCGAATCTTGTGCTGCTGGCCCCGAGTAATCCGGTCACCAGCATTGGCCCGATTCTAGCCGTGCCGGGAATTCGCGAAGCGTTGCGCGAAAGCTCCGCTCGGATCGCGGCCGTCAGCCCGATTGTGGGCCGGGCGGCGGTGACCGGGCCGGCGGGGGTGCTCATGGCCGCGATGGGCTTTTCCGTTTCGATTGGCGGCGTTGCCGAATTTTATCGAGACTTTCTCGATTTGCTGGTGGTCGATTCCGAGGACGCGGGCGCCGCGGATCAATTGCGCAAGAGCGGTATGGCCGTCCATTGCACGCCGACCATCATGCAGAAACCGGAAGATCGAGTTGCGCTGGCCAAGAGCGTTCTGAATGCGGCGATGCGGCTTCCGTCGGGAGGGGTCGAGGTGGAGCGGGCATGATTCTGGTCCCCATCAAGAATCTGTCGGATGCCAAGCAGCGGCTCTCCTCTCTATTGAGTCCGGAACGGCGGGTTGAGTTGGCCCAGGCCATGTGCGAGGACGTGCTGCAAACCCTGGCGCGATGGCAAGAACGTCCTCCGGTGACGGTGGTGACGTGTGATTCGTTTGCGCGCGATCTGGCGGCACGTTTTAATTTCGAAGTGGTGGCCGACGACAACTCGGGCGAGACGAGCGCCATCGAAATGGCAACCGCCGCCTGCCGAGCAAGGGGAGCGGCGAGCACGCTGGTGGTTCCGGCAGATATTCCGCTGATCGACTGTAGGGAGTTGCAGAAGATCGCGGATCACGCGCCGGCGGGTGGCGCGGTGCTGGTGCCAGACGCGGCCGGACGCGGAACCAATGCAGCATGGCGCGCTCCGGGAGATCTGTTTCCGCTGCGCTTTGGCAATGACAGTTTTTTGCCGCATCTGGCCGCAGCCAAGGCAACGGGCTTGCCTTGCATCGTGCTCAAACTGCCGGGGATTGCGCGGGATGTCGATCGTCCCGAGGATCTCTACGAACTGGCGGATGCGGCAGGCGAGCGGCGATCGCAAAAGTTGGTGCGCAGCTGGAAACTCGCCAGCCGTGATTGTGTCGGACGGAATCAGGCTTAGGATGGCACGGGCTGGAATGGCGGCCGAGGCCGGCAAGAGTTTCGTAAAGAAAGAGGCCGGAGAAATTCGCATAATACCGGTCCGCGTCAGGGGAGAAATCAGCGCCGGAGAGTCGCTGAGCGCGCGATTGCTGGCCGCGACTCGAAATTCGGGCTTACGCTTTGAGCACGGCGACATTCTGGTGGTGAAGCATAAAGTTGTTTCGAAAGCTGAAGGTGCGGCGGTTGCGCTCGATGAAATTCATCCATCGGCGGCGTCGCGAAGCTGGGCGCGGCGTTTTGGGCTCGACGCGCGCGTCAGTGAATTGGCGGTGCGGGAAAGCCGGCGAATGGTCCGCCGAAAGCGTGGCGTTATGATCACCGAGACAAAACATGGCTTCGTCTGCGCGAACAGCGGCGTCGATGTTTCGAACGTCGACGGCGGGCGGCATGCGGTGTTGCTGCCGGAGAATCCAGATCGTTCCGCGGCACAATTGCGGCGCGAGTTGAAAAAGAAGTCAGGGATCGACATGGCGGTGATCATCAGCGATAGTTTCGGGCGCCCGTGGCGAGAGGGGTTAACCGAGGTGGCGCTCGGTGTCGCGGGAATGCAGCCGCTGGTCGATTATCGGGGGCAGCGCGATCCGCACGGATACCCATTGCATGCGACGATCGACGCGGTGGCAGACGAACTGGCTTGTGCCGCGGGACTGGTGTGCGGCAAACTGGCGGGCACCCCGGCCTGCATCATTCGCGGTTATGCTTACAGGCGCGGGCGCGGCGGCGGGCAGGCGCTGATTCGTCCGGCGAAGAACGATCTTTTTCGATAGGGGAATGTTATGACATGGCAGGCTTCGAATCTCGAGAACTTTCCTTCGCTGACCTGGGAAGAGATTGCACCCCGGGCGTCCGTGACGGTTCGAAACGCCCTGGAACGTGTGTTGGAAAAACAGGATGGAGCCTGTTTGACGGAGGCGGAGCGCTATGCGCTGGCGAATTGCGACAGGCTCGATAGTCATGATGCGGACTTGCCCGCCGTGCTGGTGGCCGCCGATATGCTGCGGCGCGATCTGGTCGGCAACATCATCAGCTACGTGGTGAACCGCAACATCAATTTCACGAACATCTGTTTTGTGGGATGCAAGTTCTGCGCCTTCAGCCGTGGACCGCGCGAGGCCGACTCTTACTTTCACTCGCTCGACGACATGGCGCGCAAGAGCCGCGAGGCATGGGAATTGGGTGCGACTGAAGTCTGCATTCAGGGCGGGCTGCCGCACGGCTTGCCGCCGTTTTATTATCGCGACATTCTGCGCGCCGTGAAAAACGCGGTGCCGGGTATGCACATCCACGCGTTTTCTCCGATGGAGATTGTGTATGGCGTGGAACTGACCGGCATGACGCTGCGCGACTATCTTATGATGCTGCGCGACAGCGGACTGGACACGCTCCCTGGAACCGCGGCGGAAATTCTCGACGATGAAGTGCGGCACGTGCTCTCGCGCAATAAACTTTCATCGGCGCAGTGGCAGGAGGTCATTCGCACCGCGCACGCGTGCGGCATTCGCAGCACGTCAACCCTTATGTACGGACATAGGGAGACTCCTGATCATTGGGTGCGGCAGTTGGATCTGTTGCGGCAGATTCAGTGTGAAACCGGCGGCTTCACGGAGTTCGTGCCGCTGGGCTTCGTGCACCAGAACACGCTTTTGTTTCAGCAGGGACTGGCGCGCAGCGGGCCGACGCTGGCCGAACATCTCAAGATTCATGCGCTCGCCAGAATTCTGCTCGCGGGCTCGATTCCCAACATTCAGGTGTCGTGGGTGAAATTGAATCGCAAACTTTCGCAGCTCTGCCTGCACGCCGGGGCCAACGACTACGGCGGCACGCTGATGGAGGAAAATATTTCGCGCGAGGCAGGAGCGACGGCGGGACAGTACACCAGTCCTGAAGATTTTCAGTCGCTGATTCTGGAGATCGGGCGGATACCAGCCGAGCGCAACACGAAATATTCGCGCATGAAGATCAAGCTGCCGGCGGAAGCGGCTTGCCTGGAACCGGCTGTGGCGGCGGAGTTCGCGTGACCGAGCGCCCGGGCAAAACGATCGCGGTGATCGGAGGCACCGGTCCGGCAGGCATGGGCCTCGCGCTGCGATGGGCGCGCGCGGGAGAGAAGGTTATCATCGGCTCGCGCGATGTTGCTCGCGCCCAGCAGACAGCGGATGCGATTCGCCAGCGGGCGGGCGTGACGGCTGAGGTTTCGGGAATGGAAAACTCCGCGGCTTGTGGCGCCAGCGATCTGCTGGTGCTCACGGTGCCCTTCGAAGGACAGGCTGCGCTGCTGAAGCAGTTGAAGCCGGCGATGCGCGCAGGAAGCATTCTGATCGATGCCACGGTGCCGCTGGCGGCCAGTGTCGGCGGACGGGCGAGCCGGACTCTGGGGGTTTGGCAAGGCTCTGCAGCGCAGCAGACGGCCGAACTTGTTCCCAAGGGAGTATCGGTCGTCGCGGCGTTCCAGAATGTTTCGGCCGAAGTGATGAACGGTGACGACGACGTGGATTGCGATGTGATCGTATGCAGCGACGATCCGAATGCCACGCAGGTGGCGATGGAACTCGCGGCGAAGATTGCGCGGGTGCGGGCGGTGGATGGCGGCAAACTGGAGAATGCGCGCATCGTCGAGCAAATCACGGCCTTGCTGATCGGGCTCAACATCCGGCACAAGGGGCACGGGGGAATACGGATCACCGGGTTACCGGACACGGCCTACAAGTCGGGCACGCAACGTTAAAGCTCGTTTGTGGAGCGCCGAGCGTCCGCGCACGATGACATGAAGGCTGCTCCCAACAACGCGCCCGCCATCGAATTTGACCACGTTACGTTCCGCCTCAACGGCCGTCCACTGCTCGAAGACCTCGTACTCTCCGTGAATCATGGCGAAACTCTGGTGCTGCTGGGGCGCAGCGGTTCAGGAAAAACAACCACTCTCAAGCTGATTAACCGATTGTTATTGCCGACGTCGGGCGAGGTGCGGGTGAACGGGATCCGCACGGCGGACTGGGACCCCATCCGTTTGCGGCGGGGCATCGGGTATGTGATTCAGGATGGCGGACTGTTTCCGCATTTCACAGTGGAGCGCAACATTGCGCTGGTGCCGCGGATTGAGAACTGGCCGCCAGCGCGCGTCGAAGCTCGGGTGCGCGAGTTGCTCGCCACCGTCGGCTTGAGTGAAGAGCTGGCGTCGCGGTATCCCGGTCAACTTTCGGGAGGCCAGCGACAGCGGGTGGGAGTGGCGCGGGCGCTGGCGGCCGATCCGCCGATTCTGATTCTGGACGAGCCATTTGGCGCGCTCGATCCGATCACGCGTTCGGAGATGCAAAAAGAATTTCGCACCCTGCAACAGCGCATGCGGAAGGCAGTGATTTTCGTGACGCACGATCTGCGGGAGGCTTTGTTGCTGGCGGACCGGATTGCATTGATGGAGCAAGGCCGGCTGATCGTGGATCTTCCGGTGGCGGAGTTTTCCCGCTCCGAAGATTTACTGGTGCGCGCTTATATCGAAGCTTTCTCGACGCCGCCGGCGTAAGGGTCAAGAGATCACGAGGTGATCGCAATGAATTTTCTGCAGTTCATGATGGCGAATCGCCAGCAGGTGCTTGAACTTTCGCTGGAGCACATTACGCTGGCCGGGGTGGCTACGCTTCTGGCGGCGCTCGTCGGAATTCCGCTGGGCATTCTGATTACGCGCGTGCCGCGACTGAGCAAAGCGGTGCTCGGCGGCGCCAACGTGATTCAGACGATTCCGAGCCTTGCTTTGTTCGGTTTTCTGCTTCCGGCTCCGTGGATTGGCGAGCGCGGCAGCCGGCTGGCGATTCTGGCACTCGCGCTGTACGCGCTGATGCCGCTGATCCGGAATACTTACGCGGGCATTCAAGGGGTCGATCCGGCAGTAGTCGAGGCGGGACGCGCCATGGGACTCACCGACGGCCAATTGCTGTTTCAAGTGGAACTGCCGCTGGCTTCGGGGGTCATTGTGGCGGGAGTGCGCATCGCGGCGGTGCTCTCCATCGGATTGGCAACCATCGCAGCCGCTATCGGAGCGGGTGGGCTGGGAGAATTTATCTTTCGCGGGCTCGCCATGGTAAACAACCAGGTGATTCTGGCGGGGGCGATTCCAGCCGCACTTCTGGCTCTGCTAGCTGATTTCGGGCTCGGGAGGTTGGAACGGAGGCTGGGACGTAGGGCAGGACTGCAGCAGTCGAGAGGGTAGAGAGGCGGGGCGCAGGTGTCACGGGTCAAGTTTCAGGTTTCAGCTTTCAGAAAAAACAACGAAGGCATTCAGCTTTTGTCGGGGCATGGTCGCATTGACTTTTGATTTCATCGGCGACGGTTGGCGGCGAGTCACGCACAAGATCGTCAAGTCCGCGCTTCTCTTTATTTTTGTTCTTGTTATCCTGTTCCCGGCAATGAGCTGTCAAAGGCCTGCGAATCGGATTGTGGTTGGGTCCAAGAACTTTACCGAGAACCTGATACTGGCCGAGATGTTTGCGCAAATGATCGAAGCTCGCACTCATCAGGCGGTGGAGCGGCGCTTCTATCTGGCGGGCACCTTTATTTGTCAGCAGGCGATCCTTGCCGGACGGATCGATATTTATCCCGAATATACGGGCACGGCGCTGACCGCGGTGCTCAAGCAGCAAGCGAGCAGCGGCAAGCAGGAAGTTTATCGAGAGGTGAAGCAGAGCTATGAATCGAAGTTCGGCCTCGCCGTCGGACCTCCGCTCGGTTTCGACGACAGCTTTGCGATGGTGATCCGCGGAGAGGATGCGCGCCGCCTGCACTTGCGCACGTTGTCGCAAGCCGCGCAGTTCGCTCCGCAGTGGCGTGCCGGCTTTGGATACGAATTCATGGAGCGTCCCGATGGATACAAAGGTTTGGTCGCAAGTTACGGGCTGCACTTTTCGGAAGCGCCGCGGATTATGGATCTGGGGCTGATCACGCGCGCGCTCAAGGATCATCAGGTAGATATCATCGCCGGGAATAACACCGATGGCCTGATTCCAGCGCTCGATCTTTTTGTGCTGGAGGATGACCATCATTATTTCCCTCCTTACGAAGCGGTGGCGGTGATGCGCGGAGAAATGGTGAAGCAGCATCCTGAGGTGGGAGTGGCGCTCGATTCGCTGGCGGGCGCCATCCGCGACGAGGATATGCGGCGGCTGAATTATGCGGTCGATGGGGAGCATCGTGACGCGGCGGCGGTGGTGAGAGAATTCTTGCGGCAGCGGAAGTTGGTGGATTGAATCCTACGCCGCCGGCGCAAAAAAGCATCATGAGGGGAAATCAGATGACATCAAAGAACGAGGCAACGGATGCTCTTCTGGCTGCTGATGCGGCGTGGCTGAAGGCTTATGCGTCTAAAGATGCCGCCAAAGCGGTGTCATTTTTCGACGAGCACGGCTCGATGTTAGTGCCTCACACTCCCATTGTGACAGGGAGAGCTGCCATCGCCGACTTTATAACGCGCGGGTTCGCGCTGCGGAATTACAAGATCGCATGGCATCCGGACAAAGTTGATGTGGCGGCGTCGGGCGAACTCGGCTACACCAGCGGCGTTTACGAAATGAGTTTTACGGACGCAGGAGGAGGAACTGCCGCGGACAAGGGAAAATACCTGATGGTGTGGAGAAGACAGCAGAATGGGCAGTGGAAGGTGTTGTTCGATACGTCCAATTCCGACCTGCCCGCGTCGCCACCGCGATAATCGCGAGCGTCGACTTCCCGGATTAACGAAACTGTTTCTCGACAAGAGGACCCGTCGTATGGGCAAATGGCCGTTCCCAGGAACGGACAGTCAGAGGCTATGGTTCACTCTTCTACGGGCTGGGCGTTCAGTTCTTGCGCGGGTTCGCCTGCCGCCATGCCCTGCGCGATGATGAGGCGGCGGGCTTCGATGCGAAGGTCGGGCAGTGCTCGTCCGAATAAAATAGCTCCGATAACGCAGGCCACGCCTCCGGTGGCCACGGTGATGGGGGCACCGATGCGGTGGGCCAAGGCGCCACCGAAGAAAGCTCCGAACGGAGCCATGCCCATGAACATCATGGAATAGACAGCCATGACGCGGCCGCGCAACTGGTCGGGCACCATGGTTTGGATCAGCGTATTCGAGCAGGCCATCTGCAGCATCATGGAATAACCGGCGGGCAACAGGAACGCAACCGACAACCAGAAGTGGGTCGAAAAGGAAAAGAAAACCAGGCTGACGCCAAAGCTTCCACAGGCGAATGCCACCCAGCGTCCGAGTCCCTTCACGCCGGTTTTTGCGGCCAGGGTCAAAGCGCCGAAGAGGGCGCCGACTCCGGTCGAGCCCATCAGAATGCCGAGGCCGCGGGCGCCGCCGTGCAGAATTTTGTCGGCGAAGATGGGCATCAGGACGGTGTAGGGCATACCGACCAGGCTGATCAGGCCGAGCAGCAAGAGCAGGGCGCGGATGATTCGCGTCTGGCTGGCCCAGCGGAAGCCTTCGATGATGTCTTCAATCGGCGAATGCTTGCTGACTCGCGGAACGCTATGCACGTGCATCAGCAGGAGGCCTGCGATCACCGCGATGTAGCTGATGGAATTGGCGGCGAAACACCAGCCTTCGCCGATTCTCGCGACGAGAATTCCGGCGATCGCGGGGCCGATGACGCGCGCGCCGTTGAACATCGAGGAATTCAGCGCGATGGCGTTCATCAGGTCTTCTTTGCCGACCATGTCGACCAGAAAGGATTGTCGACCGGGGATGTCGAAGGCATTCACCACTCCCAGCATTGCCGCCAGCACAAAGATGTGCCACACGTGAACGCGTCCCGTCAGCGTGAGCCAGGCGAGAATGCCGGCGAGGATCATGGAGGCGATCTGGGTGGCGATGACCAGGCGCCGGCGATTGACACGGTCGGCGGTGATGCCGCCAAAGGGAGCTACCAGGAAGACCGGGATCTGGCTGGCGAAACCGACGCTGCCGAGTAACAGGGCAGATTTTGTCATGCGATAGACCAGCCAGGCCTGGGCCACGGTCTGCATCCAGGTGCCGATGAGTGAGATGAGTTGTCCGCTGAAAAAGAGTTGAAAATTACGGTGGCGCAGCGCTCGCATGGCGATGGACCACTTCGAGGCGGTTTTCGCCTCCGCTATTTGCACTGCGACGGAATTTTGGTCGTCAGCCACTGATCTAAAACCTTGGCACATCTTTCGGATGTCGGCAACCGGCGGGAAGATGCCGGGGACAACTCCTGTTGTGTCTCAGGCCTTGGTTTCGGCTTTGGAGTATTGACTTCGGTCGCAAATTTCCACAGCAGCTGCACGTGACTGACTTGCAACTTCCCGAGAGGACCAATTCGCGATAGAGTTTATTCCCGTCGATCGCGGAGAGCCGGTCCGGAGGGTATGAACCGATGAGCGCAAACCCGAATCGTCTGGAACGTCGTGGCGCACAGCGTTTCGAAGTGCACCAGCCGGTGGCGGTTCACTTCGACGGACGCACCGTGCCCGGCTTTACGCAGGATTTGAGCGGTCGTGGAATTTTCTTCTATGTCGAGATGGAGCTGCCGGAAAACGCCGTCGTGGAGCTGACGTTCATGATGCCTTCGGCGATTACCCTGGGCGAAGATATGCCGGTTCGCTGCCGGGGACGGGTGGTGCGGGTTTCGACTTCTCCGGCGGGTCAGGCACAGGGCGGGCAACGAAACGGGATCGCGGTCAAACTTGATTCCTACGAATATTTGCCGTCGGGCGAGCCCATCTCGCAGATGGTCCGGCTTTCCGCAGCCGGCGCCGTGGCAGGTGGCTCGGTTCCGATCCTGCGCTGAGTATGAAAGCCACGAATTGGGAGTTCACGAACCGGGCGACGGTTTTCGGCCTGATTCTTGGCTGTACGTTTCCGCTTTACTTTCTGGACCCTCAGAATTCGACTGCCGCGCTGGCGAACTGGATCGAGTTCAGGACGCACCTCAATGCCGATCTCATTGCGCGGGTTGTATTCGCACTGGCCGCGCTGATGTTGGGCATGGCGGCTCTGATTCGAACCTGGGCGTCGTCTTACCTGAATGCCGGAGTCGTGTATGCGGCAGAAGTAAAGTCGGACTCGCTGGTCGCCGACGGGCCCTACCGGCTGGTTCGGAATCCCCTGTATTTTGCCAATGTGCTGATGGCGATCGCGCTGGGTTCGATGATGAGCCGGGTGGGCTGCCTGGTCGCCGTGGTGGCTATGATCGTGTTCAGCTACCGGCTGATCCTGCGCGAAGAGGACGAACTTCAGGCGAGCCAGGGGCAGCGTTATCAGGACTATCGGAAAGCTGCTCCACGGCTGTGGCCCGCCGTGTCTCCGCGCATCGCTTCGAGCGGACGCTCGGCGAATTGGGCAGAGGGGTTCAAAGCAGAATCGTGGTATTGGGGAATGGCGCTGGCGGTGGCGGCCTTTGCCGTAAGTCTGAAACTGTGGCTCTTCTTCGTGATTTTGGGGGCCAGCCTCGGATGGTTCTGGGTGTCGTCGGCGATGCTGGAGAAGAAAAAATCTGGGACCTAATTGTTGGCCCGAGATGGGTGCCCGGCTTTGGCCTGTACTTGGCCCGTCTTTGCAAGAAACCGCGTTTGCCTTACAATCAGGACAACCAGCAGACCCGGCGAGCATCTCCCCTAATTCACACTCGCCCGCGACCTGCCACTTTGTCTGAATCTCCTTCGATTACGAAGGTCATTTGGTCCTGACGCGAGAAGTTCGTAGCATGACAATGAACACTGAGAAGCGAGTCATGCCTGGGATCGCAGTCGCACTGCTTACCGAGGATCGCGAACAATCCGTCGTACTGCACAGCCGGGTGGAGAGCACCAATCTCGCGCGCACGGTATTGAGCCACGTAGGGTTCCCGGTGGTCCCGAACGATGCGGTGTTGCGTCAACTTCAGGATCAGCATGCGGAAGTGGTGCTGGTCGATATCGATCCGCAAAACCCGCAGCGCGCGATCCGCACCATCGAACTGATTCACTCGAGCATTCCCGAAGTCACGATTTTTGCGGTCGGCGAAATGCACCAGCCGACGAATATCGTTTCCGCGATGCGAGCCGGAGCCCGCGAATTTCTCGATCATGGGGCGAGCCGCGAGGCCCTGGTGGAAGCTTTCACCCGGTTCTCGGCCACGCTGAGCCGGGCCCAGCGCAATTCCAGCAAGGCGCGAGTGCTGACATTTCTGAACGCTAAGGGCGGCGCCGGCGCTACGACCACGGCGGTGAACACGGCGGTGGCTTTACAGGAGACGCACGGGCGAGTGGTGCTGGTGGATTTCGCACCGCTGGGGCACGCCGCACTGCAATTGAATCTGCGCCCGCAATTTACGCTGCTCGATGCCTTGCAGAACCTACATCGCATGGATGGTTCGTTGCTGGATGGCCTGATGACGCCTTATCGCAATGGCCTTCATTTGCTGGCCGGCGCGCAGCAACCGCATAATGCAGTTCCGACCGGATCGGAGCTGGCCCGCCTTTTTGACCTGCTCGTGAACCAGTATCATTTTGTCGTCCTCGATTGCTCGGGGCGGATGGACAGCACGGTACAAATGATCTGCGACCTCTCGAACGCGGTGCTGATGGTGGCCCAGACCGATGTGGTTTCGTTATGGAGCGCGGGGCGGATTCAGTCGTTTCTGCAGGATGGCGCGGGCCGCGACCGGTTGCGAGTCGTGCTCAACCGGTACAAGAAAATCCCCGGCTTCAGCGATGAGGACGTGGAGAAAGCGACGAACTGCAAGGTGCTCTGGAAGGTGCCCAACAACTATCAGCTGATCGGACCGGCGATCGACAAGGGGAGTCCGGTCGCGGCCCAGGGAAATCATGAAATCGGGCGCTCGTATCAGGGTCTGGCTGCCGAATTGGCTGGCGCCACTAGCTCTGCCGAAGGCGCGCTCTCTTTGCTCTACCAGCATGACAAGGCTGACAACAAGAAACGCCCCGCCAGTCCGCTCTTCGTCTCGCCCATGCGCGCCGGACAGTAAGTCGGTCGCAGTATCGAAATCAACCCACGAGATCCTTCGGAAGTGAAAAGGGCGCGGCTTTAGCCCGCCGTCAACGGACTTCCTCGCTCGGCAACTTCCGTCCTTTGTTAGAATCAGGGATTCGCCAATGACAACCGTTGAGGGTCTCGAGCACTCGATGCCGGGCAAATTCCAACCATGACAAATTCCAAGAAACGCGTGCTGAGCGGAATGCGCTCGACTGGCAAGCTCCACCTCGGAAACTACGTGGGTGCGCTCGAAAACTGGGTCCGCATGCAGGAGCAGTTTGACTGCTATTTCTTCATCGCCGACTGGCACGCTTTGACCACCGACTACGCGGACACTTCGCGGCTGAAAGAAAACTCTGTCGAGGTGCTGCTGGATTGGCTGGCCGCGGGACTTGATCCAGCGAAGTGCGTGATGTTCATCCAGTCGCATGTGCCGGCGCATGCGGAATTGCATCTGCTGCTTTCGATGATCACTCCCCTGGGCTGGCTGGAGCGCGTCCCGACCTACAAAGAGCAGAAGGAAAATATTAAGGAAAAAGACCTGGGCACATATGGGTTTCTTGGATATCCCGTGCTGCAATCGGCGGATATTTTGATCTACAAGGCGGATGTGGTTCCGGTGGGCGAAGACCAGGTGGCGCACGTTGAGTTGACCCGCGAGATTGCGCGGCGCTTCAACCAGCTTTACCCGATAACAGTTGAAAGCGCAAAGTTAACTCCAGCTCAACGAGCATGGTGTACAGCAAGATATGGGGAGGTTCTGTTTAATACCGTCTACGTAGTAGAACCCGTGTTCCCTGAGCCGCAGGCGCTGTTGACGCCGGCTCCCCGCTTGCCCGGCACTGACGGCCGCAAGATGTCGAAGTCATATGACAATGCCGTGATGCTCTCCGATCCCGAGCCCGTGGTGCGGCAGAAGCTGAAGACGATGGTCACTGATCCTGCCCGCGTGCGCCGCACCGATCCGGGCAATCCTGACGTGTGCCCGGTGGGCGACCTGCACAAAATATTCAGCGATCAAGAAACGCTCGCCAAGGTTTATGAAGGCTGCCGGTCGGCGGGAATAGGCTGCATCGAATGCAAGAGCTGGGTGGCGGATGCGGTGGTGAAAATTCTGAAGCCGATGCAGGAGCGCCGGAAAAAATACGAGGACAATCCGCGCCTGGTCTGGGATATTCTGGAAGCGGGCTCGGCCCGGGCTCGCGAAGTTGCGGGCGCCACCATGGACGAAGTGCGGAAGGCGATGGGACTGGATTACGGCCATAGCAACTGTCCCACGGAGTTGGCTAAGGATTCCACGAAGTGACCGACTTGTCGCAACCGTTATCGGAGCAGCCGCGGGTTGAGGCTTCTGGACGTGGCCCGGGTGCTGTGGTTGCCGTCGAGGCACGGCAAGCCGTGTCGCTACGGGAGAGCAATTCCGCTGCAACGAAACCCGGTCAGAACGATGCCAGCGATTTTCCCTTCGCCATCGAACTGGGCGAAATCTACGAAGGCCCGCTCGATTTGCTGCTCGACCTGATTCGCAAGCAGGACATCAACATCTACGACATTCCCATCGCCAAAATCACGGCGCAGTATCTCAAGTATGTCGAGCGCATCCGCGAACTCGACGTGAACGTGGCCTCGGAATTCATTTACATGGCGGCGGTGCTGATTCACATCAAGTCGAAGATGCTGCTGCCACGCGATCCGCTCGCTCCCGCCAGTGCCGAGGAGGACCCGCGCGACGAACTTGTCAACCGCCTGCTCGAGCATGAGAAATTCAAGTCGGCGGCGCAGATGCTGCTGCAAAAACAGCAGATTGAAGATGCGGTGCTGAGCAATCCGGCAATTCACGAGTTCATGGACGCCGAGGGCACCGAGCCTGAACTTGCCGCGGACGTCATCGATCTGGTCAAAACCTTTCAGCAGATACTGGATCGGGCGCGCACCCGACCGATTCTTCAAGTGGACGAGGAGACGGTTACCGTAGGCCAGATGATCAAGTATCTGCACCGGCGGCTGGCGCTCGAAGACCGGCCGATTCGCCTGAAGCAGATGCTGCGGAATGTGCCGTCGCGTCCGGCGCTGGTCTGCATGTTTCTGGCATTGCTGGAACTGGTTCGTCTGCAGGCCATTCAAGTGCGGCAGGATCACGTTTTCGGCGAAGTGTTGGTAAGGAAACATTCCCACTTCGAAGAAGTGATGACGGAGCAGGCTGCGGTACGCGATGATTGGAAGTGAAAGGGTCGTTAGTCGCTAGTCGTTGGTCGTTAGCAAACCTCTGCTTCGAGCTGCGATCAATCGCGAACGACCATCGACGACTTATGAGTCTTAGAGCCCAACTCGAAGCCATTATTTATGCGGCGGAGACGCCGATTTCGCTCGATCAGATTGTTTCGCTGGTCGAGGGATCGGTGATTGCGGCGGAGCCCGAGCTCGATGCCGCCGAAATCAAGTCACGCGTCCGCGCCACGCTTGAAGAACTCATCGCCGATTACGCGGGCTCGGATCATGGGATCGAAATTCGGCAGGTGGCCGGCGGATACCGTATGTCCACCAAGCCCGAGCAGCATGACGTGGTACGGGCCTTCGCCAAAAGCCTGAAGCCGCCTTTCCGGCTGTCGCTTCCGGCGCTTGAAACGCTGGCCGTCATCGCTTACAAGCAGCCTGCGACCGTGCCCGAGATCAGCGAAATTCGCGGCGTGGATTCGGGCGGGGTCATCGCCACGCTGCTCGACCGGAAACTCATTACTACCGCGGGCAGAAAAGCGGTGATCGGGCGCCCTATTCTGTACAGGACGAGCAAAGAATTTCTGCTGCGCTTCGGACTGAAAGACATCAACGAGCTGCCGAGCATGGAAGAATTCGAGAAGCTTCTGGCAGAGTCCTTTCAGAGCGACCTGCCGGGGAGCGAAGGGGCGCGCGCGGAATCCGCTTCAGATTTATTTTTATCTTCGCCAACCACCTCGGAAGTAGAGAATGATTCCGCCGCGACGGCTCTCGAGGGCCAGGGCCACAGCGAAACTACCGGGGAGCCTGAGCCCGAACTCGCCGCCACCGAAGACAACGAAATCCCAGCCCGCAGCAACCCGGAGTAGCCATGCCAGCCGAACGTCTGCAAAAAATTATTGCTGCTGCCGGAATTGCATCCCGCCGCAAAGCCGAAGAACTGATCACCTCAGGCCGGGTGCTGGTCAATGGCCAACCAGTCACCGAGCTCGGCAGCAAAGCCGATCCGGAACAGGATCACATCCGCGTGGATGGCAAATTGCTGCAGGGGCCGGAACGTTTCACCTATATCGCGCTGAACAAACCGAAGGGATACGTGACCACGGTGAGCGATGAGAAAAAGCGGCCCACGGTCATGGACCTGGTGCAGAAAGTGAAAGGCCGCGTGTATCCGGTCGGCCGCCTCGATTGGGCAAGCGAAGGTCTCATTCTGATGATGAATGATGGCGCACTGGCCAACGCGTTGATGAAAGCCTCGTCCAATGTGCCCAAAGTCTACGTGGTGAAAGTTGCAGGCCAGCCCGAGGAAGCGAAGCTCGACAAACTGCGGCGCGGGGTATCCATCGCGGAGAAGGGTGGCCGGCGCGTGCGCACCGCTCCGGCAAAAATTCGGCTGATTCGCGAAGGCGACAATCCGTGGCTGGAAGTGACGATCATCGAGGGTCGCAACCGCCAGGTAAGAAAAATGTTCGAAGAAGTGGGGCACCACGTGGAAAAAATCCGGCGCGTGCAGTATGGACCGCTCACGCTCGACGTTCCACCGGGAGATTGGCGCAATCTGACTCTGCTCGAAGTCGCCAAGCTGAAAACGGCGGCGACGGGACCGAAGCTTACGCTTCCACCGCCCGCGATCGTGGCCGTGGGTGCGAGTTCTTCGCCGCGGCCGGCGAAGCCGCTGGCTTCGCCGAGACCTTCCGGGTCAGCGAAGCGGTTGTCGGAGCGGTCGTCGGAGCGGTCGTCGGAGCGACCGTCGGAGCGACCGTCAAAGCTGTCGTCAAAGAGACCATCGAAGTGGTCGTCAGAGCGATCAGCGAAGCGCCCGGGCCGCGGACAGTCTCACGCTTCGTCGAAACCGTCTCGTCCGCCGAAGCACTCTTCGAAAGGGCGGGGCTGAAACGCCGGCACGATTAGAGGCGCGTAAGCATGGGCAAGCGCGCCGCTCCGTACAGACCGGCATCGCTCCCGAGCAATGCGCGGGTGATGATGGTCTTCTGTCCTGCGCCGGGTTCCACCAGTGCAGCCGCACCCTGTTTGCCCGTCGAACCATCATGCGGCGCGGTAGCGGCATACACCACGGAGCGCCGCTGCAGTTCTTCGAAGATCGCGGGTGCGAAAGCCTCCCAAGCGCTCGAAACGCCGCCGCCGATCACATAGATGGGCAAATTCAACGCATTCACCAGATTCGACAACACAATCCCCAGACACCGCCCCACGTAGCGGAAAATGAGCCGGGCATCCTGATCGCCCTGAATGGCGAGATTGTAAATCGACTTGGCACTGAATTCCGCGTCGGAGTTGGCGGCGCTTGCGAGGTTCGATGCGCCCTGGCGCGCGATCGCTTCACGAGCCATCCGGACCACGGCCGTCGCCGAAGCGTATTGCTCGAGGCAGCCGCGATTGCCGCATCCGCAAGGGTGGCCCTCAGGTTCGACAGTGATGTGTCCAAATTCCGCGGCCATGCCATTCGCACCGCGCCAGATAGCGCCACCGAGCACCAGGCCGCCGCCGACTCCGGTGCCGAGAGTGAGCATGGCAACGTCGGAAAAATCCCGGGCTGCGCCCAGCCACTTTTCCCCGAGGGCGGCGACGTTGGCGTCGTTTTCCAGGATGACCACCGTCTTCAGCCGCTGCTCGATGGCGGCGCGCGCCGGATAGTCGACCCAGTCGGGCAGGTTAGGCGACTGGCGCACCAGACCGGTCCGCATATCGATGATGCCGGGCACTCCTACCCCAATTCCCATCAGCGGGGCCGAACCGGCGTATTTATCCGACAGGCCCTGAATCGCCGTGCACATGTCGGCGATGACGTGATCGCGTCCGCGGGAAACCCTGGTGCCGAGCGTAATTTTTTCGACCAGAGCGCCCTGCTCATCCACGGCTGCGATGCGCAGGTTCGTACCGCCGAGGTCAACTCCGATGGAGAATTTGTTCATGATGAAGGGTTCGGTAGTGCCCGTTCGAGGAAAAATCCGGCCCTGCCTTTTTACAGGGCGGCTGGCAGTACGTCAACATTAAATCGTTCTATTAGGGCTATTTTTGACAATTTGGACAGTAGTGACTGCTGCGTCCCGCCAGCACAATCCGCCGGATGGCGGCGCCGCAGGTCAGGCACGGTTCACCCTCCCGGCCATAAACGCGATGCTGGAGCTGGAAGAATCCTTCTTCGCCATCGGCGTCGACATAGTCGGAAATGGAAGATCCACCGAGCGCGATGGCCTCGCGCA
>Ga0074044_10000239_pt1 | contig 54530 bp, 45 predicted proteins | sample BogForMeECP23OM1_FD_94443 | JGI IMG/M metagenome (GOLD analysis project Ga0074044, IMG submission 94443) | Bog forest soil microbial communities from Calvert Island, British Columbia, Canada - Bog Forest MetaG ECP23OM1 | ecosystem: Environmental > Terrestrial > Soil > Wetlands ...
CCTGGGCTTCAGCCCAGGGCGCGCAGCGCCCCTGAAGAAAGCCTCTTTCAGGTCATTTGAAATCGAGGAGGACGTCCACCGTGGCTTTGGCGGAGTCGTCTTGCAGCCAATGGCCCACGGTGTCGTAATGGATAGGCAGGTCCTTGAAAATCGTGGCGCGGTGGATTTCCAGGCGATTGAGGAATAGCTCGAAAACCTTTTTGTCGAACACATCGCCCGGTTTCATGGGCCACGCATCGCGGATCATGCGTTCGCCCGCCAGAGACATGCCGGTGATGGTCATCTGGTTGAAGTGGAACGGATGCTCTTCGGAGATGGACACGGCGTAGGAAACCGTGTGGGCCTCGTCGTCGTAAGTGGCCACAGGCGTGAGCTTCGCTTCCAGATAACCGCGCTGGCCGTACTCTTCGCGGATGCGGTCCCAGCCTGCCTCGATTGCCATGCCGTTGGCCACGTCGCCGGGCTTCAATCCCAGCGTCGCGGCCAGCGTAAGCGTGGAAAGCACCTGGTTGCCGCTCCACTGCACGTCTTTCCAGTGATACACGGAGCCCGGCTGGCACGGGACGAATACCGGGATCTCCTCAGGGAGTTTCTGGTTGGGATTGCCGGAGAGGCGCACCTCCGCGGGGCCTATCTTCGCTCGCAAGTAGCCGGCTTCCTGGTAGATGGGGCGAATGGCTTCGGCGAGAAAAATATCAATAGCCATGTGGGAATAGGGCTTTCCAAGGATTTCCGGAAGATGTTGCTGGACGGCGAGCGATTCCTTCAAGTGGGAATCACTGAACTCCACGCTGGCGATTCGCGGGGCAATGCCCTCCTCGCGGAATTGGTGGATATTGCCATCGGCCAGCGGGTTGACGAGCACAGCTTGCTCCACCTGCACATCGGCACCATGCGCGGCAAAAAAAGCTTTCAGCGAGTTGGCGGCTTCGTCCACCACGGCGCCCGCTTCGGGTAGCGTGCCGTCATAGTAAGGCTGGTCTTTGCGGATGGCGTCGTCCAATTCCGAATCCGAGTACCACGGGAAATTGTCGTAAGAGACTGGAATGCGTGGATTTTCCTGGAGATGAAACGTCAGCGTGAGGTCATTATTGTGCGTGGTGAAGTTGTAAGTGACCTTGGTAAACAACCCCGAACGCACCAGCACATCCGCGGCGTCCTGCAGTTCCTTGCGGCCCACTTGCGCGCCCGGCGCAAGGCCGGAAAGCGCCGCGACCTGCGGCTCGGTAAGCTTCTGTAAGCCATCGACTTGAATTTCTTTCAGAGTCGCCGTCTGGGCGTTGAGTAAATTGGGGAGCGCGAAAAAGAAAAGGAATGCGAGCGGGAGAAGGAGGCGGAGCCGCATGTCGTTATTTTAGTCCCGATTTCTCGCAAACTACAATTTATGCCTGGCGATTCCGGTCGCGTACGCGCAACACGTGGGTGCCCCAGGTTCCGTTTTTGCACCTGGGCTCTTGGGTTGCCGCTTTGGAGTGCGGCAAGCCGCCGCTCTCCAAAATGGCCAAGGTGCCGCTCGATGAGACGTGCTATTCGATCGTGAACGACGCTGCACGCCACTCCGTTTTATTCCCCGCCGAGTCGCTGGCCTGGACTTCCAGCCGATAGGAGCCCGAGGCCAGTTTGTCGATGATGATTCCCTCCACAATGGAGATGACGGGGTTCCCCGGCTGGATCCATGACCCCGCGGATCTTTTCCCGGTGTCGATCTTGACTTCTCCCGTACTTACGTCGGTCACTTTTATTTCGAATTGCACGTCTGCCTCCGCTGCTTTTCCGAGCGATGGCTCCCGTACCTGAAAATACGCAAGCACCGGTTCCTGTTTTTCAAAGCGCGTATCTCCCGCAGCTGTGTATTCAAGGTTCTTGCTGACCAGAGGGGAATACTGCTTGGCACGGGCAAGCACTTCATGGTATCGCTTGCAAAGAACTATCCCGCTAATCGTGAGGCTACCAGGGTCGTACTTGTCCACCTTCAGAGGCACTTCAGCGCGGCCGAATTTCTCTCCGTCCGTAACCACAATCTTGAGGTCGTAATCCCCGGGAGGGAGGTCGACCTGGCCTTCATAGCCATTGGGGATGCCTACATATTCATCGAATGACTTATCTCTATCACAACGATCACAGAGATTCCAAGATCTCGAAGATCCCCAGCCGCAAGGAGAGTCGCTGAAGCGTGCCAGTAGAGTGCCACTCTTGTTGTACACTAGCCCCAGCACGCCAATCGTTGTGTATAACTGGTCGTCGTCGATCCATGAGCGTTTAAGTGAGCGCCAGGGGAACTCCAGAGAAAGATGGACTACATTCTTCTCCGCCGTCCCGATGAGGGAGCTCGCTCGGACCGTTACGGGGATCTTTCCTTCCTGCGTTGAATTTGCGTCGCTCTCCATCTGAGTTCCCAGTTTCGTTCCGAACAGAAGGTCGGAGAGCGAATTTCTGGTAGTGCAATACTCTTCGCGGAACACATGGACAATCGGCTTCGGTCGATGATCAACTTTCACTCTCACACGATGGCAAGAGCCCTCCGCCGCGGGCGGCGGCACGTAGGAGACGAGATAAATGAACGCGGGAGACCGATACGTTGTGCGAAGTCTGAGAAATGGAAATTGCGGTATGTCAGGTCCAATCCAGAGGCCCCTCGGCGTGCAAGAATTCTCCATATGAAAAGACACATTATCACGCACGCCCCATGCCTGATAGCGTTCAGCCGTGACATTCTGAATCTTCTGCTCTTGCCCATCCTCGAAAATGTGAAAGTTCTTTGCCGTCAAACCAGGGATGTCCCGATAGAATCCCTCGTTTGTCTGGTCGAACACGAAAACGGGAACCACAACCTCTCGTGTCTCGACCTGAATGGGCGGTGAGCTTTCCGTCTGGGCTGAAGAGATCGATGCGCCGGTGCTGAGAAGAACTCCCGCGAGTAATAGAAGGGAAGCTGGCCTTTTCGCCTTTAGAGCAATCAGCGGCAGGTACGTACGGGCGCGGGTTGCGGCGAGGAGCACTGTATGCCGCGCGATGGGCGTTGTGGGTGCGTCAGGGTGGTCTGGGCTCTCCATCTGAGATGTGAACGGATTCCACTCCATTCCGAGTGGCATCCGCCTCCGGTTGGAACTCTATAGTAAGAGACGGATGAGGAGGCGAAGTTGGGTACGGGAAGAGTGGAGGAAAAGAGGCAAGGCAGGAGCGCAAGACGCAGCGATTTTGCCGACGTGTGGTCTAGCCTCTAGGCGGATTCGAGACCGGCTTCTCCCTCCTGCTTGGAGCCCGGTTTCCCGATCCAGATCACCTTACACCGCGCGGAACTGGGCGAGGATTCGCCAAGGACGAGCTCGACCACCTGGCCACGCCGAAGATTGTGAATGCCACCCAGCCGGAAACCTTCTTTCGATGAATCGAGGATTAAGCAGGGGATCCTTCGCTGGCTGAAGTCCGGAGTTCTAATGACCACGCTGGCGCGCTGCTTCGCCGTTACGCGCTTCGAGTTGCGGCCTTCAGGATTGGGACGATTCGTCATGGTTGTATTCGCTGCCTAGGGAGTAGTGATACAACACGCGAAATCGTTTCACCCAAAGCGGGGAATCGGCGTCGTGGTAAGGCTTGAAGTGTCGCCTATCCCCTGCGCCGTGGTCACCTTCGTCCTGCGCTGCCCCAACAAAATCCATGATTTAGAGCCGCAAAACTGTGGCTATCCGCGTGCCCTAAAGAGTGTCTCGACCAGCGTACGTTGGCCGATTCCTCGAAAGGTGGTGGTCAATGAAGAGAATTCTGGGATTGTGTTTGCTGGCGCTCGCTCCCATGGCGGCGCTCGCGGTTGAGGGCGGTCAAGTGCTGTACGTCGGAGGCACATCCGGGTCGGTGAAGGAAGGTGCTCTGGGCAGGCTGGACGCTACGTCGCAAACGGTTCTAAGTTTTGAATACTCGGGAGGCAAACTGGCCATTCCTTTCGAGATGGTTGACTCCTACGAGTTTTCTCAGCCCGTGGCGCGGCACCTGGGGGTCCTGCCGGCGATGGCAGTGGGACTCGTCAAGCGGCGTCAGCACAAACATTTTTTCCGCATCTCGTATCACGACGAAAACAAAGCGCCGCAAGTGGCTGTTTTTGAAGTAAGCAAGGAAATGCCCCGCACGCTGTTGGCAATTCTTCAAGCGCGGGCGCCGCAGGGTTGCAAGCCTCAACCGAAGGCAGCGTGTGGGGTTCTGCCGGGTTGAGCACGTCGATCAGGATGGGCCGATTTTTCAAGCCAGCGGGTTCCGAATGCGACAAGCGAGAGTAGAATAAGGTCCGATGCCGAGTCGCAGGGAACTTGGCAGAGCGGCAGCGCGCTCCTGTCTTGCCGGACACAGAAGGGATCCTAATCCGATGAAATTGCAGAAAAGTGCATTCGCGTTTGTGGTAGCCGTGTTGGCGTTGTGCGGAGCCGGGTGCTCGCGGAAAGCAGACACCAGCAAAACTTCCGCGCCGAATCCAGCCGATTCCGTTGCGTCTTACCTGGGGCGCTGGGATTTGACGTTGAAAGCGCCGGATCGCGAGTATCCTTCCTGGCTCGAATTGCGGCAGGAGAATGGCCAGTTGAAAGCAGAAATGGTGGGACGTTGGGGAAACGCCCGCCCGTTGCCCGCAGCCGAGATCACGAATGGCCACCTGAAGTTCGTTTCGCCGAAAGAGGAAGAAGACCGCAAGGACGATATGGTTTTCGACGCTACACTGAACGGCGACGCTCTCACGGGCACTACCACAGGGCCAAACGGCGTCGTTTGGCCGTGGACCGGTGTGCGAGCACCCGAATTGAAGAGCAGCGGCACGGTGAAATGGGGAAAGCCTGTTCCGCTGTTCAACGGGAAAAATCTGTCCGGGTGGACGATGAGCAAATCGGATTCAAAAGCCGTCTGGAAAGTCGAAAATGGAAAATTGATTACGCCCGGCAATGGCCCGGAACTGATCAACGACGGGAAGTACAACGATTTCAAGCTGCACGTGGAATTCAACTGCGGCCCCATGTCCAACAGCGGCGTCTATCTGCGCGGGCGCTACGAAGTGCAGATCGAAACCGACTCGGTGGCGGAGCCTCCCAGCCATCACACCGGAGGCGTCTACGGTTTCCTGGCGCCAACGCCGGAGCTCCCGCGCAAGAGCGGCGCGTGGCAGACGTTTGACATCACGCTGGTCGGCCGAATGATCACCGTCGTCCAGAACGGCCAGACCGTGATTGACAATCAGGAAATTCCCGGCATCACCGGCGGCGCACTCGATAGCCACGAAGAATTGCCGGGGCCCATCTATCTTCAAGGCAGCGAAAAAGGGCAAGTTGCCTTTCGCAACATTGTCATAACTCCAGCGGAGCTTACTTGGTGAGACATCCTGTTTCGAGCAGTTATCCGATAGTCTCTGAACAGATCCATTCGAACTAGCGGGAGACGGAAGCGGGCGGTGAAGAGGGCTTCTCTGGGTACAGGCGCTCAAATTCCGGATCGCCATGAAGAGGGGTGAGATCGGGGTCGCGACGAGTCCACACCGAGTCCCGGGAACCCGCTTCCCAGGCTTTGCGCAATGTCTCCAACGCTTCCGCCTTTCGGTTCAGGCCGCAGTACACGCAAGCCGCGTTATAGAGAATCGAGGATTCGTTGGCGCGTAAGGTGACGGCCAGGTTGAGTTCGCGCAAAGCGTCTTCTTCCCGTTCCAATCTGGCGTAGTTGGCGCCCAGCAGAACGCGCGCCCGCGCATCCTCGGGCACGTGCTTCAAGTGATTCTCGAGCGCGACGCTGAATCTCCGTGTGATGTTGAGTTTTGCTCCTTCTTTTCCCATGGCGCCTACAGAGTTCAGAATGGGCACATAAACGTTGTAGTCTTCGCCGCTGGCGTCAATGGCGGATTCCGCAACGTCCATGACTTCCTGATAGCGTCCCGCAGCGAACAGGGCACGGAAGAGCAGGTAATAGGCGCCCTCGCAGTCGCGCTTGCGTTCGATGGCCTTTTTGACCATACGCACGCCTTCGTCATACAGTCCAGCGGCGTAGAGGACCCAGGCCTGGCTGACTTGCACTTCGGGCAGATCCCAGCGCAGGGCCACGGCCTTGCCGGAAGCTTCCCTCGCGCGTTCGATCCAGACTTCATCGCGGCTGAAGATCGAGTAGTACATGGCACAGGCGTTGGCGCAAGCGGCATAAGCCAGGGCGAAGCTGGGGTCTAGGACCACAGCGTTCTCGAACATTTGTAGTGCGAACTCGACATCCTGGCGAGTCTGCCGCCGGGCGTAGCGCTTGCCGCGCAGGTACAGGTCGTAGGCTTGCGGGTTTTCCGTGGGCTTGTCGGCCAGGGCCTCCAGCTCCTGGGGGGACAGCGTCACGCGCAGGGCCTCGGCAATTTTGCGCGCCATTTCGTCCTGCACTTCGAAAACGTCTTTCATCTCCCGGTCGAAGCGTTCCGACCAAAGTGGAAAATCAGTGCGCGTGTCCACAAGCTGCGCGCTGATGCGCAGCCGGGCGCCGGCGCGGCGCACGGTGCCTGTGAGGACATAGGCCGCGCCCAGTTGCTGGCCAATCTGCGCCGGGGTCACCGGCTTGTCCCGGAAGGCCAGAACCGTGGGGCGCGAGAAGGTATTTAGTCCCCGGATCTTGGAAAGCTCGGTGATGACGTCATCCGTGATGCCGTCGCGAAGGTATTCATCTTCCTTCAGGCCGCTTTGATTTTCGAAATAGAGCACGGCCACTGACTTCTTCGCGGGGGCGGCCACAGGCGCATGCGCGCTCGACGCTTCGACCTTTTCAGCGGCCGGGCGGCGGCTCGAATCCAGATCGCGTTTCAGGCGCTTCATGTCGGCGCGAAGTTCCGCGGCGTTCTGGTAACGCAGGTCCGTATCTTTTTCCAGCGCCTTGGCGAAAATATTCTCGAGGGCCAGCGGCAATTTAGGATTCAACTTCGTCGCAGGAGCCGCCTCGGAATGCAGAATACCGTCGAAAATTAACGCAGCTGTCGAGCCGGAGAAGGGAACCACGCCCGTGGACATCTCATACAGCACGATGCCCAGCGAAAACAAATCCGAACGCGGGTCCAGCTCTTCGCCCCGCGCCTGCTCCGGCGACATGTAGGCCACCGTACCTATCGAGCTGCCTGGGCTCGTGAGCAGCGCACCGTCCGCTATGTGCGTCTGAGTGCGCAACGACGATTCGCTCAGGGCCTCCGCCGCGTGATGCCGCTGGGTGGCCAGCTTTGCCAGGCCAAAGTCCAGTATCTTCGCTGGCCCTCTCTCGACAAGGAAAATATTCGCGGGCTTGATGTCGCGGTGGACGATGCCCTTTGTGTGGGCAGCTTCCAGGCCGTCGGCAATCTGTATCCCAACGTCCAGGAGTTCGGATACCGCTATCGGCTTTCCGGAAATGCGGTACTTCAGCGTTTGGCCTTCCAGCAGCTCCATGGCGATAAAGGGACGGCCTTCGAATTCCCCAATATCGTAAATTGTGCAGATATTCGGATGATTGAGAGAGGATGCAGCGCGCGCTTCGCGGCGGAATCGCTCGATGGCCTGCGGATCCTGGGAAATGTCGTCGGGGAGGAATTTAAGAGCCACACTGCGGCCGAGGCGCGTGTCTTTGGCTTTATAGACCACGCCCATGCCACCACCGCCAAGTTTTTCCAGGACGCTGTAGTGAGAGATGGTGCGGCCAAGAATAGAGGGAGTATCCGTCATCGGCAACGCAGTTTACCTCAGCGCCTGCAAGCAAGCAAATGCGTTCGATGCGACGCTGGCATGCGGACAACAGTTGTGTTGTGGCCTAATCCAGGTCTTCCATGCTACAGGGAATCTGAGCACGGCTCTCAGAAGATGGGCTCTTCCGGCGGTTCGTGTGGCAAGGCTTTGGCGCGATCGATGACCCACTGGGGAAAGACCGGAGTGTTCAGCGGCGGGCGGCCGCGGGTGATGGCCCAATGTTCGAGCCAGGTCGCGCCTTCTTCGCCGACGTAGTCATCGGGCGAGCTGTAGGCGGAGTCGGCCAGCGCGTCGTGTAAAGTGACGAATTCGTAGCCGCGCTTGCGCAGGACTTCCAACAGGTCCGCGATGTGGTCCGCCTCCAGCCAGCCTCCATGAAGGAGCAGAACCTGCGGGGGCTCGTAGGCGAAAAGGTCGCGGGAGAGTTTTTCGTAATAATCAAAAACTTCGCCAGTGAATTTGAGATAGGCAGCGACGAGTTGCTGCTGCAGAGCCGCATCGCCGCGCTTGCGGGCATCGCCGTAGACGGTGGCGAACATCCAGTCCCAGGCGTCCATGGTGACGGGCGCGATGCGGTAGCCGCGAGAGGCGAGAAAAGCTTCGGCTTCGCGGCGGGTTTGCAGATCGCGGCCGGTGTCCAGATAAGGATGGCGGAAATAGCGCATTTTCATGTGGTGTCGCGCCAGGAGAATGCGCGTAACCGTTTCGCCGCGAACGACGTCTTCCTCCCAAGCCTGCAGGGTGACGTTGTTGAGCGAGGAGTGGGCGAAGGTGTGGTTGCCGAGTTCAAGCCCGGCATCGAGCCATTGATTGAGCGCCTTGATGCGGTCGTCCGTTTCGCCAAATTTGTAAAGTTTGCGTTCGTTGACGAAGCCGACGGCGGGGACCTTTTCTTTTTGAAGAGCAGCGAGAAGCTTGGCGGTCATTTCGTTGATTTCCGCGCCGGTCATGGAATTCGCGCCCGTCGCGGGAAGATCATCAATGGTGATGGCGACTTGGCGGTGCGGCGGAGCCTGGGCGGAGGTTGGGAGCGATGTTAAGAGTACGAGAAAAAGAACTAACAAAAAGAATTGACGGAGTCTCATACGGATATTCTACGAAAGGGAACAGATTCGTACCAATAAAGTTTGTGCACCTCGGGGAATGAGAACGAAAAGCAGGAAGAGGCGGCAGAGGGATTTCTCACTTCGCGGACTCCGTTCGAAATGACGGGGCTCGGTTTTTTGGTGCGACGGGGCCAGCCTCTCGACGCGCAGGGTAAACAGTGCCGGGCACCTGCGAGGAGACAAGGAAAAACCCAAGAGAAAAGCCGCAGGGCTCGCGGACTCTCCCTGCGCTACATTGGTTGCGCTACTCGACGGTGACGGATTTGGCCAGGTTGCGGGGTTGATCCACGTCGCAGCCGCGGCGGACGGCGATGTGATAGGCGAGCAGTTGCAGGGGGACGATCTCCAACAGGATTGCGAGCAATTCCGGCGCGGGGGGCAGCTCGATGATGTGATCGGAGGCTTCGCGAGCCAGGCGATCGCCCTGAGTGACGACGGAGATGACGATGCCGTCGCGCGCCTTGACCTCTTTGATATTGGAGATGCTCTTTTCGTACAAAGTGAGCGAGGCGGGATCGGAATCGTCGCGCGTGGCGAGAACCACCACGGGAAGATTTTCGTCAATCAGCGCGTTGGGGCCGTGCTTCATTTCGCCGGAAGGGTAGCCTTCGGCGTGGATGTAAGAGATTTCCTTGAGCTTGAGCGCGCCTTCGAGCGCGATGGGGTAATGAATGCCGCGCCCGAGATACAGGAAATCCGTATTGCGGAAAAACTGGCGCGCAAGATTTTCGTAGAAGCCGGTTTCTTCCGTCTGGAGAATCGTCTCGATCTTGTGGGGAATGCGCGTGAATTCCAGCATCAAATGCCGCGCGGCATCCGCGGAAAGTTTGCCGCGAAGCTGCCCGAGGTAAGAAGCTAGTAGAACGAGGGAAGCGAGTTGCGACGTGAACGCTTTCGTGGAAGCGACGCCAATTTCGGGCCCGGCGTGCGTGAGAATGGTTCCGGCGGCTTCGCGGGTGATCATCGAGCCCATCACGTTGCAAATCGCGAGTGTTGGCGAGCCTTTGAGCTTCGCTTCGCGCTGCGCCGCCAGCGTGTCCGCGGTTTCGCCGGACTGGCTGATGCACACGGCAAGCGTTTTGGCGTCGAGGATGGGGTCGCGATAGCGGAACTCGCTGCCGTAATCCACTCCGACGGGGATGCGCGCGAGTTTTTCGATCATGAACTTGCCGGCGAGCGCGGCGTGCCAGCTTGTGCCGCAGGCCACGATGCGCACCTTCTCAAAGGCCCGAAACGCCGCATCGGTGATCTTCATTTCGTCCAGGAAGACCTTGCCGGTGTCCTGCGAAATGCGGTTGAGGATGGTGTCGCGGACGGCGCGGGGCTGCTCGAAGATTTCCTTCTGCATGAAATGCTTGTAGCCGCCCTTTTCCGCCATGATGGGATCCCAGGCGACGTGATGCGAGGGGCGGTTGACGGGGTTGCCGTCGAGGTCGGTGACGCGCACGCCGTCGCGGGTGAGGATGGCCATGTCGCCATCGGCGAGGAAAAAGATTTCGCGGGTGTGTTCGAGCAGTGCGGGAATATCGCTGGCGACGAAGTATTCGCCGTCGCCAAGGCCGATGACCGAGGGAGGACCGATGCGCGCCGCGATCAACTTTTGCGGATCCTTCGCGGAAAGGAATACCAGCGAGTAGATGCCGCGGAGATCCTTGAGGGTATGGCGCACGGCTTCTTCAAATGAAAGTTCCTTGGCATATTTTTCGACGAGATGCGCCACGATCTCCGTGTCCGTCTCCGTGACGAACTTGTGGCCTTCCTTCTGCAATTTTTCCTTCAGCTCGAGATAGTTTTCGATGATGCCGTTGTGGACGACAACGTATTGCCCGGTGCAGTCGCGGTGCGGGTGCGCATTCTCTTCCGTGGGGCGCCCGTGTGTGGCCCAGCGGGTGTGGCCGATGCCGTAGGTACCCTCGAGCGGCGCTTTGTGGATGGCTTCTTCCAGATTACGAAGCTTGCCCGGCGCGCGGCGAATGTCCATCTTGCCCGCGCTGTTGACCACGGCGATCCCGGCGGAATCATAGCCGCGATATTCCAGTTTGCGCAGGCCCTCAATGATCACGGGAACCACTTTTTTCGGGCCAATATAGCCAACAATGCCGCACATGCCGCAATTCTCCTGAATGTCGTATGGTCAGGGTAACACGCGAAGTATTGCGGTAGTGCGAAAAGGGCAGGGAAGCCTTCGGGAAAGTTACTGTGGGATGGGCTGATTCATCGTGCGCGTCATTTCGACGGCGTTGAGCTTGCCATTGGCGTCGAAAAAGAAGGTTACGCGCGCGGTCACCGGGCGCACCGTTTGTAAATCAATGTGGCGGATGATGGCCACCAGTGTTCCGGGCATTTCGGGAGTTTGCATTTCATAGCCGCGCACGGAAAGAAAGTTTGTGACGCGATCGGTGGTGGAGCCCATGGGCAACTCGGTTTGGATCATTTCCTGAATGGGCTTCAGTTGAGGATCGTCGACGTGGTAGCCCTTCTGGCAGCCGGACGCGAGAACTGCCGCGAGCAGCAGGAGGAAGAAGCAGGCAACTCGGGCGCTGCCATCCACAGTGCTTGCAAAAGCTTTTTTGTGCCAATCAACGGTTTCCATTGGGCGTCTCTCGCGTGTTATCGCGCTAATCCACGATCTCGAAACGGTATTCCTCAATCACCGGATTGGCCAGCACTTCCTTGGAAATCCGCTCCAGCTGTTTCTGCGCTTCTTCGCGGTTCCAGCCATCCAGATTGAGCACGAAGAATTTGCCCTGGCGCACGTCGGATACCTGCGCGTAGCCCAGGCTGGAAAGGGCATGTTGAATGGTCTGGCCTTGCGGGTCGAGAACGGTGCGTTTTGGCATAACCCAAACGTGAGCTTTCATGGCCATCAGTATAGCAATTCCCGGAAGCGTGTTCACGCTGGCCGAAAGTACGGGTGCAACTCAGTTTCCGCAGCGCTTACCGGGCAGTGGACGAAATCACCTTTCCTACCGTCACTTCGTATAAACCCGCTTCATCATCTCGCGGATGTCTTCCTCTTCCACCTTCATGACTACGGGTGCGTTTGCTGGACAAAGTTCATCAGTCCGCTTCGCCCAAATCATGCGAATCTGGCCCGTCTCATCAGCTCGATAGGAACCCTGCTTGGTCCAATGCCGGTACGGCCACGGAGGGAACTTCGAGTAAGGCAAAACGTAAACGGTGAAGTGCTTGTCATCAGGGTCGAAGTCCGCACGGACATTACCGTGCCGGAGCAGTTCTCCCGTGTATTCATTTTCGTCGCCTGGTTTGATTCTGTAGAAGCGAGTCTCTCCCGTCTGCTCTTTTTCAGTACGCCCATAGGCAATTTCGAAGGCAAGAAGTCTCTTCAGATTCCTAACCTGGCCGCCTTGATAAAGGTCGGGCCAATAGCCCACGAATACTACCGCACTACCCATTAAAAAGAGTGCGACTACGCACATCGCAACACCCGCGAGGGTAAGCCGCCACCGTGGGGCATCCGAGCCCGGCATGGATGCAGAAGCCGCGGGTTTCCACCCCCACCTGACCATGCGGACGCCGCGATATATCACGATTGCTCCAAACACGCAGGTCACTAGCATTGAGGCAAATTCGTGCGTGAACCCCCAAAGGAATAGAACCGCGAGCGCGACCCATTCGCCTGCTCTTCCGAGTCTGGATTTCTTCTCGGTGCGCAAGATTGAATAGCCGCCGCCCAAGGCAGTAAGGAGTGCCATCAGAGGCAGCATAAGTATCTGAGGCAAGCTCACTCCCGGCCCAGGAGGTTGATTGGCCAGGGCAGGTGACACGCCGACGAGAACGAGCACGACGACCAGGCAGACGTATTTAATAAGTGAGTTCATTGTGCTTTCCACGAGAAGACCCAATCTTGGTGGGGCATAAACTGCTGCTTTTGAAATTGGGCCGCACCTCCAAGTGTACTGGCTAGGGGATAGTTTGAGTGGAGAAGTTTGATTCCCCGAGGAATCAAAACGTATTCGCCCACCTGAAGTGGGCGCAACCATGGCTGAGTGGTTGTGAGGATATAGCGGGCGTCGGAGGTCGGCGCCTGTTGATAGTAATGCACGTGCAAGCATACGGATTCGTTTTGCAGCAAAGCCAGGTCAAATCGAGGTCTGCCCCAAAGGTAACGCAGGTTAAGCACGTGAGGGCGCGGCGACAGTTCCTCGACTTGGAGGTCAACTGGGGTGGGATGTGTGTCGTCTGCGGGAAGTGGAATCGACAACCCCTGAACGATTGGAAATGGAAACGGGTTCCTGTAAAAGTAAACGCCGTCAACAAGGATGTGGTCGGGGTGAACCGAAATTGTGATTTGTTCTCGCTCAAAACGGGCTACAGGCGACCATCCGAGGAGGTATGAAAACGCCAGCAGAGCTACGACTGCGCTCCAGTTAAGCATGAGAAAACACCACTGACGCGAGCGGGTACTCGGCGCTACGTTGACTGCCATCGGTTAGCGAGTATAAAACGGTCGGGTCAAGTCTCGATAGGCCGCTTATCAGAAACTGACCCCCTACTGAACGAAGAAGTGCGGCTCGGGAATCCGCGTATAATCGAGCCGGAACGGAGGTCATTGTGTTGAGACGATTGGTTTGTATTGCCACCGCGGTGCTTGCCGCCGGAATGCCCGGGTCAGCGCTCGCGCAACAGCCTGCTCAGGAAAAAGAGCAAATTCTCTGGCAGAAACTCGAGGCGACGATCGGCGACGTGGACGGCCATCTGGATGGCGTGTTGGGAGTGGCAATCCTCGATCTTTCCACGGGGCAGAAATACCTGCTGCATGCGGATGAAGTGATGCCGACGGCCAGCTCGATCAAAATCGCGATTCTGGCGGAGCTGTACCTCCAGGCGCAGCAGGGCAAGGTGAATCTTGGCGACCTCTACACGCTGCAGCAGAGCGACATTGTGGGCGGCAGTGGAATTACGGAGGCGCTGACGCCGGGCACCACGCGCCTGACGATTCGCGATGTGGCCGCCCTGATGATTTCCGTCAGCGATAATTCCGCCACCAACGTCATCATTGATCGCGTGGGCATGGAAAATGTGAACGCGCTGCTGGATTCGCTGGGGCTGACGCACACGCGTCTGCGGCGCAAGATGATGGATTTGAAGGCGGCGAGCGAGGGCCGCGAAAATGTCGCCACGCCGCGCGAAATGATGTTGTTGCTGGAAGCGCTTTATCGGGGCAAGGTGCTCAACAAACAGTACACGGAAGATTATTTCAAGCTGCTGAGTGTCCACAAGGAAAGCTACATCCCGCGTGATTTGCCGGAAGATTTGCGCGTGGCCAACAAACCCGGCGAACTGGAAGGCGTGCGCAACGATTCCGGGATCGTCTTTACGGGCAAGCGCCCTTACGTGATTAGCGTGATGACCACCTACTTGCGCCACGAAAAGGACGGCGGGGATGCCATTGTGCGCATTTCGAACGCGACGTATCAGATGTTTGACCGCATGAGCCGCGCGTCCGAGTTGGGCCGCGTGATTTCGCCGCATGACACGGGGAATCCGTAAGAGAGCAGCGCCTGCCAAATATTATCCGGCTGAAGTCTGATTCACCACCCGCAAGCCGAGGCCAGGGCCTTTCGGCAGAATGAGCTTGCCCTTATCCACGGTGACGCCCGCAAAGGGATCATTGCCGATCAGCAGGTTGCCATCGAGGTCCGCGTAATCCACTAGCGGCGAAAGATGAGCCGCTGCGGTGACGGAACACGAACTGGAAATCATGCAGCCGAGCATCACCTTCATGTCCAGCGCGCGAGCCATCTTGATCCAGCGGTAGGCTTCGGTGATGCCGCCGGCCTTGTCGAGTTTGACGTTGATGCCGTCGTACGCTTCCTTCAGTTGCGGAATCAGCGCAGCGCTGGTGCAAGCCTCGTCCGCGATAATCGGCAGATGCACCTTGCTCCGCACATACTTCACATCCTCGAACATGTACGCGGGCATGGGCTGCTCGATGAATTCCACGCCCTGTGTCTCCAGCCAGTTGATCTTGCGGATGGCCTCTTCCTTGTCCGTCCAGCCCTCGTTCGCGTCCACGCGTAGCGGCTTGTTGGTAACGCTCCTCACGGCGGCGATGGTCTCTTCATCGGTTTTCAGTCCCACTTTAACTTTCAACACGGGATACGCAGCCGCTTCCGCTGTTTTCTGCTTGGTAATCTCAGGGGTATCAATACCAATCGAAAATGTAGTGACGGGCGCGGCGGCCGGGTCGAGCCCGAAGTATTTGTACAAAGGAACGTTCAGTTTCTTGCCAATCCAGTCCATAACGGCAATATCCACAGTGGCCATTGCCGCGTGCTGGTGCTCGCCGAGCAATTTGCGAATGTCCGCTAGGAAAGGGTCGAACTGCCACGGATCACCCGCCGCAATCTTGTCAACGATGGCGTCAATGGCTTTCTTCGCCTGCTCGGGGTACTCCTCGTAGCGCACAATCGGCGCGCCCTCGCCATGCCCAGTGATAGCGTCGCGCGTGTAGCGCAGATTCACCGTATCGCGATACGTGCTGGAAGACATCGTAGTCGTCCACGTGTGGCGCAAATTCAGCCGCTTCAATTCCACGCTGACCGTGGCCTTATCTTTGCTCGTGCCGGTCGTCTCCCCCGCCGCCAGCAATCTCTCCGCGCCTCCTGCGCTCGCAATCCCCGCCACTCCTGCCGCTTGCAACCATTGGCGTCGATTCATTGCTTTACCCTCCTTGCCGCTACCAGCAGCTCGGTCCATGGCTTGTCATCCAGCTTGCTGATCTGCACCATCGGATGTTCGTGAGTCGTATCGTGAATGAATTCCCCATTCCCGATATACATCCCCGTGTGCGTGATATGTGTCGCACTTCCTCCGAAGAATAGTAAGTCGCCCGGTTGCAAATCCTCCCGCTTCACCTCACTGACACCAGTCCATGCCGCCTGCAAATCGGCGTCGCGCGGCATCACCACGCCGCGCTGGCGCTCCAGCATCTGCGTGAACCCCGAACAGTCGAACCCAAACGACGATGTGCCTCCCCACGTATACGTGACGCCGAGAAATTTCCGCGCCACGCCAATCATCTGTTCGATCGTAAGCGCCGTAAAGTCCGTGCTGACATCGCCCGATTGCACGTAGGCTTCGGATCCATCCGGCAGCCGCACCTTAATCCAACGGTCGCTGTCCCCCACTTTTCCGGGAATTACCTCCAACCGGCTCTCCCAGGGAATCGTGACCACGGCAGCATGCGCGGTGACATCGGGCTCGCGATAGATATTGGCGCTGAGTTCCGCAACGCGCACCGCAGCACCCTGCGTGCCGTAAGGCTGCCCAGCGATCTTCCGCAAATCGCCAAGCTGCATCCATCCTGTGTAGTTATCCGCCGTCTTGATCTTCACCCAATGTTTTTTAAATTCGACAAGCGTCACGTTGCTGGAATAAATCGCCTGCGACACCACATCCGAATTCGTGCTGGAATCGTGGTACATGTTGGCTACGGGTTTCACTACCACATATAACGTGCCTGGCGCAGGTTTCTTCGCCGCCAGCGCAACGGAGAAACAGAGAACTAGAGCCGGCACCATCCACAGAGTGTTGGCCGGAACGCGATGACGCGGCACGAGATCCTCACATTGAGTATTTTCAGCCCTCTGAAGATTTCTTAGGATCGGCAGACGAGATAGGGATATGGGGTTCACCGGATGCTCGATTGGGTTTCTTGACCTGATTGTACTGGATTCGCCCGCGGCTGGCGCACCGTTTTTCGATTTTTCCGGGGCGCGCGAGTCGACCTAGCATTCTCTCCCAGAAGTTTTTTGTGTCTGTTTAGGGGGCCGAGGCTTCAGTCTCGGCGTCAAACCGTAGAATAGGTTGGGCTTTAGCCCCTGAAGGTCCTGAGCTTTTGCATGCTATTTTCTGAATACCGCACAAGAAGCCTTCTCATAAATGGCTTCCGGGAGGGCCCGGCTTCAGCCGTGCCGCACAGTTCCGAGATTTTAGGGGTTTTAGCCCCTGAGGTGCACTGCGTAGTCGCTCGAAGCATTCGTGATTTACGCTCTAGTTGTGGCAGGTAAGGTGCAACTCGTCCTTGATGTCAGTCGTCATTTCACAGGTCTTGTAATCCCAGTGGGGGTCCAACTTGCGGAGTTTGTCGAATGATTCCTCCGCCTCTTCCCTCTGTCCAATTTTCAGATAGATGGTCCCGAGCATTTGATATGCGGCCCCCAGGTTGTCAGTGTCGGTAGCGCTGACCTCCACCATACGCTGAGCAGCCGAAAATGCTTTTTGATACTGTCTGGAAGCCACCAAGGCCCAAACTAAGTTTTTGTGTATGCCAGGGTCCTGGGAATCCTTAGCAGCTACGTCAAAAGCGTTCGAGGCTTGCAAATAGTCTTTTTTCGCTAGGTAAACCAAACCGAGTGAATTGTAGGAGAGACCGCTATGGTCGATCTCGATATTCCGCTTGCATGCGCTCACCGCCAGGTCCAGTTCCTCTGTGAACTGGTAGCCCTCACACAGTTTCCACCACACCCTCCTATTGCTGGGGTCCAATTGCGCTGCTTCTTTCAGGAGGCGAACATTTTCCTTGTCATTACCTTCCGCAAGTTTCTTTCCGGCTTCGCTTATCAGCCAGTCCGCTTGATCGCGTTTCGGCAACAGAGACACAAAAGCCTTGGTCAGCGAATCTGAAATACTTGGAATACGCCCAGATTTGGAAAGCATAGACAAAACAACAAATCCAACCACAAGCACGGCAAGGGCAGAGAGCGCGAGCCACCGAATCAGTCTCATATCTGCCAATTTACATCACAATCAACGAACTGGCTATAAAGGCATTAGCCCAAGCACGGTGCAGCTTTGGACCTGTCAGACTGCTGGAATTCGGCCCGACCAAATCGCTCCCTGAATATCGCGAAAACAAACAACTGACAGATTAGCTGCGCAAGGGGATCAGCATGTGCGCACCTGGTCTAGCCAAGCGGCAGCCTCGCCAGATACCTTCGCCGCTCATCCTCCGCCACGAACGCGTGCTCGAAGCTGGCGCGATGTAGCCCAACCAACTCAGTCTCGCTCAATCCCGTCTTCGCGGCGGCTTCGTACTCGCCGAGGAGCGACGCGTGAAACATGGCGGGATCGTCGGTGGAGAGCACTACGGGAACACCGTGGCGAAGTAGGTGCGGCAAGGGATGCTGCTCTAGCGTGGCGCTGGGATTTCGCAACTGCAGGCCGAGCGCGCCGGTACGCAGATTGCTCGTGGGGCAAACTTCCAGGGGAATACGGCGTTTCGCCAGCAGGTCCATCAGTGCGGGATCGTGAATGGCGGCGATGCCGTGGCCGATCCGCTCGACGCCGAGAATCTCGACAGCTTCGCGAATCTTTTCCGGGCCGCCGACTTCGCCCGCGTGCATCAGCAGGTGCAGCTCGCATTTCCTGGCCCGCGCATAAACATGCGTGAATTCGCGTGCGTGTACTTGCAGCTCGTCGCCGCCGATGCCGAAGGCCACGATGCGCGGCGAGGCACAGCGGCGCGCGGCTTCCACAACCTCCAGCGCCAAATCCGGGCCGAACTGCCGCACCGCATCGAAAACCCAATTGAGGCGCAAGCCGCGCTTCTCGAACGGTTCCGTGGCGGCAAGCAGCGCTTCAAAATTGGCCTGGGGATCCTGCCTACGCAGAAGCATGATGCCGACGGAGAGCGTGACCTCCGCATAGACCACATTCTGTTGCAGGAGTTGTTCGGCCACATCGGCGGCGAGCAACGCAAAGTCGCCCGGCTCGCGCAGAAACGAAGTGACCCATTTGAAGGCTTCGATGAATTCCGTGAAATTGCGGTAATCGTAACGGCGGCGAACTTCTTCTTCGGTGAGCGTGACACCGTGGCGAGCGGCGAGGGCGCAGGCTACGAGCGGGCGGATTGAGCCTTCCAGATGCAAATGCAATTCAGCTTTCGGAAGGGAAGCAATGCGCGGCGGCAGGGAGGTAGGTTCCACCTTAAAATTTTAGCAGGGTATCCGTGCTTTGTGAGCCATCGATTCAGCGCGGCAATTGGGGTTTGCCTGCATTGATCCATGCGGTGAGCCAGTAGGAGGCGACATCGGTGGCGGCATCGGAGAGCTGCTTAATCAGCGAGGCGCCGGCCAGGTTGTAAAACCGGTCGTAGTATTCGTCCGTATAGGAGGTCAGCCCGCGCTTCGCGTCGCGATCGGCGAGCAACAGCAGTTCCACCTGGCTGTGCGCGGCCATGCAGGAATCGAAGGCGTGATCCGTGGGATCGTCGATGAAGTAGGCATCGTGGGGGCTGACGGGAAAGAACGAGCCGTAGCGGGCAATCAGCACGGTGTTGAACCGCTCATTCACTCCACTCTGCCCGCTGCTGTGGCCATCGAAGTTTTCGGTGGTGTTAAACGGATCATGGGCTTCGGTCACGTAATGCGCCAGAAAGGCCGCATCCTCTTTCGCGGCATCCCACTTACCGGTCTTCATGTCTTCCGTAAGCTTCTGGCTGTACACACCGATCTGCCACGGCAAGAGGCCGGTGGAGTAAATCTTGGATTTGCCGTACAGGTCAACCGCGGCTTTGTAACCGCGCGGCAGCTTTTCGAAGGGGAACTTTCCGTACTTGTCAAGTTCGATGAAGTGGTTGTTGCGTTCGTTGGGATGTTTGTCAATCAGGTTGATCGGGTCGTTGACATGCTGCACCAAAAAAGGGCGGTTGGCTTCAAAATAGGAACGCAATTCGTAGGGCAGGGAGTCCACCGCGTGGTTCGCCACCAGGCGTTGCGCGTTTTCGCCCCAAGCCGATACCCGCAGCGGCAAGAGGATTGCCATTCCCGCCGCGAGTAACAGCAGTCCCGCGGAACCCCAGCACTTGAATTTGACGCGGCAGAACATTACCGGAAAATCCTCACTTGGCGTCAGCCCGCCTTAGCGTACTCTTCTTCCGGCCATAGAAATAATAAATCACCAGGCCGATGATGAGCCAGGTAAAGAAGCGCAGCCAATTCATGATGGGCAAACCGGCCATCAGCAGCAGACACGTGAAAATCGTGACGACAGGAGCAAGCGGCCCGCCCGGCGCGCGGAAAGCCCGCTTACGATCCGGTTCGCGGTAACGCAGGATGAGCACCCCACCGCCGACCAGCGCAAAGGCAAACAGCGTGCCGATGTTGGAAAGGTCAGCGAGCGTGCCGATATCCAGAAGGCCCGCGGGAATGCCCACGGCGAAGCCCGCCAGCCAGGTGGAGAAATCGGGCGTGTGGTATTTCGGGTGTACGCGGCCAAAGATGCGCGGCAGCAAGCCATCGCGGGACATCGCGAACCACACGCGCGCCTGTCCGAGTTGGAAGACGAGCAAAGACGAGATCATGCCCATGAGCGCGCCGATCAGGACGATGAGGCGCACGGTGCCAAAGTGCAGCTTCTTCATGGTATTGACGACCGGAGCGGCGTCGTCGAGGAGCGTGTGCCACGGCACGAGCCCGGTGAGCACGACCACCACCGCGATGTACAGCACGGTGCAGATCACCAGCGTGGCGATGATGCCGCGCGGCAAGTCGCGCTGCGGATTCTTGCATTCCTCGGCGGCGGTGGAGACGGAGTCAAAGCCGATGTAGGTGAAGAAAACGATCGAACCGCCGGTGAGGATTCCCGGCCAGCCGTTGGGAGCGTAGGGGTGCCAATTGGCGGGGTGCACGAATCGCGCGGCGAAGCTGACGAATACCATAATGGCCACGATCTTCAGGAAGACCATGATGTTGTTGGTTTCCGCGGATTCCTTGATGCCGCGCACCAGAATGATCGTCAGCAGCATCACGATGATGAACGCGGGCCAGTTGAAGCCGAAATGCCAGCCGGGACCGTAGAGCGTGCCGCCCTGAAGGTCCTGCAAACCCGTGGGGAGATACGCCGGTGAAATCCATTTCGGATTGGGATGCCAGCCGAACCAATCAAGCAAGTCCACGACGTGCGCGGAGAAACCTACGCTGACGGCCATGTTGCTGACGGCATACTCGAGAATCAAGTCCCAGCCAATAATCCAGGCGATGAGTTCGCCCATGGTGGCATACGTATAGGTGTAGGCGCTGCCGGCAATGGGAATCATCGCGGCAAGTTCGGCGTAGCAAACGGAAGCGAAGCCGCAGACGATGGCCACGAGAATGAAAGAGAGCGCGATGGCGGGTCCCGCGCCCGGGCGGCCGAAAGACTTGGAATGGTAGATCAGGAATTGCAGCAGCGGCGCGTTCAAGATGGAAGAAACTTGCATCGTCTGCCCGGCAATGGCCGTGCCGATCACGGTGAAAATGCCAGAGCCGATCACCGCGCCGATTCCGAGCGAAGTCAGGCTCAGCCAGCCCAGGGATTTCTTTAATTTGATTTCCGCGTTCTCAGAGTCAGACAGAAGCTGATCAATGCTCTTACATCGGAAGAGATGTGAAGCCAAGCGGGCTCTCCGTTCGCATCCGGGCGCATGGGCCCTCCGGCTTTAGCCGGACAGGGAATAAGGGGATGATCGCGTTTCAATGTATCGCGATATGAGGTGAGGCGCAACCGCACAAGCGCGATTCGCGAAAGGCGGCGCTACTCCTTGGGGGCTTCGGCGCCTGGCATGACACCCTTCAGGGGCCCGGCGAGCTGTTTCTCGAGCTCGGGATGTGGCAGAGGCTTGCGCGGCAGCATCAGGTCGCGCATGGCGGCGTTGTACACGAAGATAGCCTCGACCGCGGCGGCCTGCGCAAGATCCTCGGGCTGCAGGCGCTCGTACGTGTCCATGTTGGAGTGATGCGTGCGCGAGCCATAATCGAGCGAATCCTGGATGAATTGAAAACCGGGAATGCCCACGGCGTCGAAGGCTTCATGGTCCGTTCCACCGGTGTTGCGCATGGTGATCGTGGAAACACCCAAGTCCTTCAGCGGCCCAATCCACTGCGCGAAGATGGGAGCCTCGGCACCGTTTTCCTGGAGATAGATGCCGCGAATCCTGCCGGTGCCATTGTCCAAATTAAAATAAGCGGAAATTTTCTGATACTCGGGCTTGAATATAATTGGCCCGGAGGCGTCGCGATCGAATTCGGTGATCTGGAGCTGGTCGGGTTCCGTCGAGCGGGGAATTTCCCCGAAGTGCTGCTTGACGTAGCTATAGGAGCCGAATTCGCCCTGCTCTTCACCGGTCCAGAGGGCCACGCGAATGGTGCGGCGCGGCTTGACGTGCAGCGCGTTCAGAATGCGCATCACTTCCAGGGCGACGATGGTGCCGGCGCCATTGTCGGTCGCGCCGGTGGCGGAGGCCCAGGAATCCAGGTGGCCGCCCACCATGACGAGTTCATCTTTGAGCTTCGGATCGGTGCCGGGAATTTCGGCGATGGTGTCGAAGCCGTGCTCGTGATCGCCGGTGAATTTCGCGTCAATGTTGAGTTCGAGCGTCACGGGCACGTTGGCCTTGAGCAGGCGATATACGCGGCCGTAATTCTCGATGGCGGTAACGGCGACCGGCAGCGGATTGACGTGTTCCGGCCGGTAAATCATCCAGCCGAAACCAGCGCCGGAGTCGTCAAAGATGGTGCCGCCCGCTCCGCCGTTGTTCCTGCCGTCGCGGCTGGGAGTGATGACGGCGAGCGCTTGTTCGGCGGCCAGAAACTTGCCAACTTTTTCGCGGAAGGCGAGGCGCTTGAGAAATGCCTGAAAGAAATTGGCGCCACCGCGCGCGGCCAGAGGGTATTCCTGAATTTTCTTGAGGTCAGCCTCTTCTTCGCGCGTGAAGAGCGGCTTGTCCACGGGTTTGACATCGCGCATTTCGCCGAGAAACACGATTTTGCCCGCAAGCTTGCCTTTGTAGTTGTCAAAGTCCTTTTCATCCTTGATATCAACCCAAACCGCGGAGGCAGTGACGGGGCCCTTCGTTGCGGGAGACCACGGGGCCGCTTGCACAATGAAGACGGCGGTGTCCGGCGAGGTCATGCGCATCCAGGTGTTGAGTTGCTGCCAGCCCATGCCGAACTCGCCCCAATCCTCGAGGTGAGCGTTCGCGCAGCCCATGGCGGTGAATTGGCCGCGGGTCCACTCGTTGGCGCGTTTGAGGTTGGGCGAGCCGGTGAGACGGGGGCCGATGCCATCCATCAGCCCGGAAGCGTATTCCATGACGTGAGTGTGGCGAATAGCCTCGTCGCGAATGCTTTGGTACATCGCAAGATCAAGCGATTCCGTGGCGGGTTGCGCGGATTCGTAGGAGGGCCGCGACGATTCCTTGGCGGCATCCTTCTTACTTTGGGCAGTGGCATAGAAGGGAAGAGCTAGAGAAACAAGAAATGCGGCGAGCGGAATCCAAAATGTTCTTGAGCGCATGGCAACTCCTTTGCTGTTGAAGAGTGAAAGGAGCATAACAAGTCCCCATACTTTTCGCCAAGCTCCACTCACTCCCTTTCCCCTCCACGTGTGCTCCAGGTAGCAGTTTTCTACCTGGGCCTTGGATTCTTTCTTCTTCTCTGTGAACTCTGCGCCCTCTGTGATCTCTGTGTGAGCTTTTTTCTTCCGGTTGTACCAGCCACCACCCTTCTTTCTCTCCACTGGCACGCCCTCCAACTCTGGCGATATGCTTATACAGTCGCGCTGTTCCTGGGGTGAAAAGGGAGGCCTTGCATGAAGCGTCTTATTTTTATGTCCATTATATTTATTTTCGTCTTATCAATTCCTGCCGCGCGCCACGTCTTGGCCAGCCATGCATCGCAATCACCCAATGACCTCCTTTCCGGCGGCGGTGTCACCATCATCTCTGCCGCCGATGGCTACGCCTGGCGCGTCTGGCCCGGTGGCAAGATCGAATACAGCTTCGACGGCGCCCGTACCTGGGTCACGCAGAAAAGCGGCGTCACCACGGACCTTACCGCGGGCTCATCGCCTTCCGGCAAGGTCTGCTGGGTCGTGGGGAAGGCAGGGACCGTTCTGCTCACCACCGACCGCGGGAGCCATTGGAAGCAACTTGCTTCTCCCATAAAAGAAGATTTGGGAGGAGTGTTCGCGGAGGACGCCAAGCGCGCATCAGTCTGGAATACTTCCCACAGCCAGAGTTTTGGGACGAACGACGGCGGGGTGACCTGGACACCGAACAGTGAAAAGTAATCTCGTCCTCAAAAAGAACCGCCCCCTTCCGTCCCTGACGGCGTTTGAAAACCTTGCCGCGCGTGCCATACTTCTGCCAAGGTTCCTCACGTGACTGAGATTTACGGTGCGATTGATCTTGGCGGAACGAAAGTTTCTTGCGGGCTGGCTACGACTGGCGCGGAATTTGCGGCGCAGATCTACGCGCAACAACGAAACTAGGAGGCGCTTCCGATGGACTACACCTACAACGACGTTGCGAAGATGATCGATCACTCGCTGCTGAACCCGACGCTGACGCGCGACGATCTGGAAGTCGGATGCCGCGTAGCGCTGGCTTATGACACCGCAAGCGTGTGCACGATGCCGTTTTACCTGAAGCGTTGTGCGGAATTGCTTCGCGGAAGCCACGTCAAGGCCAGCACGACCATCGGCTTCCCGCACGGAGTGAATACCACCTTCATCAAGGCGGCGGAAGCGCGCCAGGCCATTGCCGATGGAGGCGAAGAGCTGGACATGGTCGTCAACATCAGCAAGGTATTGAGCGGCGATTGGGCCTACGTGCGCGACGATATCAAGACCGTTGTGGATATCGCGCACGCGGCTGGGGCAAAAGTGAAAGTGATTTTCGAGAATTGCTATTTGCAGGACGCCCACAAGATTCGCTTGTGCGAAATTTGCGGAGAAGTGAACGCGGATTGGGTGAAGACTTCGACGGGCTATGGCTCCGGCGGCGCCACTCACCCCGATTTGATCCTGATGCGGAAACATGCTCCGGCGAAAGTGCAGGTGAAAGCGGCGGGGGGCGTGCGCGACTTGGATGCGCTGCTGGCGGTGCGCGCGCTGGGCGTGTCGCGGTGCGGGGCCACACGAACGGCTGCCATGATGGATGAAGCGCGCAAAAGGCTGGGGCTCGCCCCGATCATAGTCGGCGAAGCGGCAGCACAGCCCGCGGGTTACTAGCGCTGTTTCTCGATTGCCACTTTAACCGTCACCCAAAAACAGCTACACACTGTCATCCTGAGTGCCGCGTAGTTTGCGGCCCGAAGGATCTCAAATGTAGCACCATGAAAGAGCCGCGCTTCGTGAGAAATTCCGGCTAAACCTTCGTCGCTCGAATTACGGAGTTTGCTCCGAGCGCTTATCCTTCAATGCCAACACCAGCATTGCGGACACAATCATCGAAACGCCCACAAACGCCAGTCCACCCGACGTGCTTCCCGTGCGCTTGCTGACCGCGCCGATCACGTACGGACCTACAAATCCGCCGAGGTTGCCCACTGAATTGATCAGAGCGATTCCCGAAGCGGCTGCCACGCCGGTGAGGAATTTGCTGGGCAGCGACCAGAAGGGCCCGAAGAAGCTGTCCACTCCGATGGCCATCAGCGCCAGCAGCGCGATGGACAGCGCGGGCGAGGTGACTCTCCCAACGACGAGCAGGGCGACGCCACCGAGAATTGCCGGGATCGCCGCGTGCCAGCGGCGCTCCTGCGTGCGGTCCGAGTGGCGAGAGAGGACCAGCATGGCGATAAGCCCGCAGATGTGCGGGATCGGCACAAGAAATCCAACCGTTGTATTGGAATAAAGCTTCGAGAGGCCCTTGACCACTTGAGGCAGCCAGAAACTCATCGCGTACAATCCGATGATGATGGTGAAATAGATGATCGCGAGATACCACACGCGCCCGATGCCCAAAGCTTTCCACGCTGACACTTTACCGGACGCTCCCGCTTCTTTTTCTTCTGTTGCCAACTCCGCCGCGAGCCAGTCTTTTTCAGGCTGGGTAAGGAACCGCGCATCTGCCGGGCGATTCGGGAGGAAGCGATACGTCAAAATTCCCAACACAATTGCGGGAACGGCTTCCAGGACGAGCAGCCAGCGCCAACTGCTAACCCCAAGCCAATGGATGTGATCCAGAATCAGCCCGGAAATGGGGGCCCCAACGATGCTGGAGATGGGCAGGCCAGTCATGAAAAACGCCACGGCTTGAGCGCGTTCGCGCTGGCGAAACCAGTAAGTCATGTACAGGATCATGCCCGGGAAAAAGCCGGACTCCGCCACGCCCAGCAGAAAACGTACCGCGTAGAGTTGCACGACGTTGTGCGCGAAGCCGGTGCACGCGGAGACGATGCCCCAACTCACCAGAATCCACGCAATCCACGCGCGCGCTCCCAGCTTGTGCAGCATCACGTTGCTGGGCACTCCAAACAGGAAATAGCCGAAAAAGAAAATTCCCGCGAGCAAGCCGAATTGCTCCGCGCTGATGGCCAACTCCTTGTTCATTGTTAAGGCGGCGAAGCCGATGTTCACCCGGTCGAGAAACGCCACAATATAGAGCAGAAAAATGAACGGCAGGATGCGCAACTGGATTTTGCCGACGGCACTGCTGGTAGAGCCCGTGGAGATTGCGTCTGGGCGTGAGGTCATAAAATCACACCGGCTGCAGATTTGCGTAGCGTTCGATGAATTGTTTCGTGCCGCGTCCCGGGAAACTTACGGAGATTCGGCGATCGTCCTCTTCGCCTTCCACACCGACTACGGTTCCAACGCCATAATCCGCGTGGCGAACTTTCTGGCCGAGCAGAGGATCGGCCTTGCCGCCGCGTTTGATGGCCGGGCGGCCGAAGGAACTCGCGGATGCCGAGCGCCGTTGTGGCGCGCGTTCCCTTGGCGCAGACGTTCCGCGCGCCCTGTTGCGAAACTCCTCTTGCGAGTACGAATACTCCGGATCGGGTTCGTAGCGCCGGGATTCCCCGATTTCCGCCATCGAGCCGCGCACGGTTTCCACAAGTTCGCTGGGGATTTCACCCAGAAAGCGCGAGGGCAGGGAAGCGCGCATCTGCTGCTCGTTGCCAAAAACGCGGCGATAGAGGGCGCGAGTAAGCGTCAAGGATTTGCGCGCGCGCGTCATGCCCACGTAGACCAGCCGGCGTTCCTCCTCGATTCCTTTTTCCTCGCTAATGGAGCGACTGTGGGGGCAGATGCCGTCTTCCAGCCCGGTCAGGAACACGTGGTCGAACTCCAGTCCCTTGGTGCTGTGGAGCGTGATGAGCGTTACGCCGGGTTTGCCTTCGTAGGAATCCGCGTCACTGACCAGCGCCGCCGCGTCCAGAAATTCGGTGAAGGATTCGCCGGCTTCGATGCTTTCCGCCACCGCGCGCACAAGTTCTTCCAGGTTTTCGATGCGCGCCACATCTTCCGGAGTGTTGCGGTCCTTGAGCGCGTTCATGTATCCGGTTTCTTCGAGGACGTAACGCAAAAACTCCGCGGCTTCCTTCGTCGAATAGGCTTCCTGCAATCGCACGATGAGTTCACGGAAAACGCGCAGCGGGGCAACGGAGCGGCTGGCATTGGGGTTGGTCATCAGCGATTCCATGGCGTCCCAAAAAGAAAGATTTTCGCGCTGCGTGATGTCGCGCAGGGCGTCCACGGTGGTCTTGCCGATGCCACGCGCGGGCACATTCAAAACGCGCAACAGGGAAACGTCATCTTCGGGGTGCAGGGCCAGGCGCACATAGGCGAGCGCGTCCTTCACTTCCGCTCGATTGTAGAAGCTGAATCCGCCTACGAGTTTGTAGCGCAAGCCGCGGCGGCGAAACACCTCTTCAAACGAGCGCGACTGAAAGTTGGTGCGATATTCCACGGCGCAGGTCTGGTCGGGATCATCGCCCAGAATCCGATCCAACTGCCCCGCCACGAATTCCGCTTCGGCCTGGGCATCGCGAGCCTCGAAGTAGCGCAGGTTTTCGCCCTGCTCCTTCATCGCCGTGAGCGTTTTTCCCAAGCGGTCTGGATTGTTGGCCACAACGGCCGCGGCGGCATCCAATATATTTTGCGTGGAGCGGTAATTGCGTTCCAGGCGCACAACCTTGGCGCCGGGAAAGTCCCGCGCAAAGCTGAGGAGGATGGAAACGTCGGCGCCGCGCCAACGGTAGATGGATTGGTCCTCGTCGCCCACTACGCAGACATTCTGTTTTTCGTTGGCCAGCAGGCGCAGCAGATCGTACTGCACGCGATTCGTATCTTGATACTCATCCACATGCAGGTACTGGAAGCGATTCTGCCAGCGTTGGCGAACCGGCGGCGCTTCCCGCAGGAGGCGCGCCGCGCGCAGCAGCAAATCGTCGAAATCGAGCGCGTTGCTTTGCTTCAGCAGCCCTTCGTACGTCGCGAAAATGTCCGCCACTTGCCGCATGTCCGGGCCAAACGCTTCCGCGCGCATCTGCTCCGGCGATTGCGCCTGGTTTTTGGCGTAGCTGATGCGGCTAAGCACATTGCGCGGCGTGAGCGCATCGTCTTCAATATGCAGCTTGGCCATGACCAGTTTCACGGCGGCTTGTTGGTCATCGTCATCGTAAATCGCGAAATCCTTCGGGAGCCCCGCCGCAGCCGCTTCCCGCCGCAACAGCCTGGCGCACAAGGAATGAAACGTGGAAATCCATGGACGTTCCGGGGGAACGCCGGAGCGCAAAAGCAGATCGGTGACGCGCGTCTGCATCTCTTCGGCGGCTTTATTTGTGAACGTAACCGCAAGGATGGAGTCCGCGGGGATGCCCTTGGCAATGAGATTGGCCATCCGGAAGGTGATCGCGCGCGTTTTGCCTGTGCCGGCGCCGGCAAGAATCAGCACCGGCCCTTCCGTGGTTTCCGCGGCAAGGCGCTGCTCCGGATTCAGTTGATCGAGGAAAGTCTGCATGGTTCCTGGAGAAACGGGAATTTGTAAGCCCATTTATGGTAGCTGAGCGTGCCAATCTCAGCAAACCGCCAAAAATTCCGCGAGGGCGTAAATTTGCGGTTATGACGATTATCAAGCGTTGGCTTGAGTTGACCTCAATGCATTTACTTGACGTCGAACTGAGCATCCGGCAACGGACATGTTCGCGTTGAATGAAATCCTTTTCCTGCTCTTTGGTTGCTTAGTATTTGGGTCTGAGTGGATTCCGACGCAACGCACCACTGCGCCCGAAGTGCGTCGGAAACTAGTTCTCTGTCATAGGGTTCTTGGTCGTCCCGGTCTTCATACAAACTTCCAAATTGAGTCCCAAACACCTGAGGCTGTCGAATGGAGTGCAAATAGCGGTCCAATGTCGCAGCACTCAACCATATGGCGTTGTGTAGCCCCTTGTTTACCGCTGTGACCGCAAGTACATGGGCGTAGAGGTAATCGGACGGCTTCTGTCCATGCTGAAAAATGAAGGCCGCATAATAATAATCTTCCCCAGATTGAACTTCCCCTTTGGCGATTAATTGTTGTACTTGTTCCCTGCGTCTGCCGTCGCCCGTCACATCGTTTCGGTTCTTTTGGTCCTCTTCGTATATCTTGCGCATCGTGCTCTTTCCGTTCTGAACAGTACTCGGTGCTGTTTCACCCTGTTGACCGCCCACAGGGACAACCATTGACGCAATCGCGATAAGAGTTAGGGACACGAACAACTGTCTGCGAGCCATGGGCGCCGCCTCCACCTGATCTCTTTTTGATATGTCTAAATCTGCAAAATCTGATCACCCCTGCGGAATTACCGGGTCATTCGGGTGCCCCAGGCACGGACTGTGTGCCTGGGTCTTGGGTTCCTCTTCCTCTGCGCTCCTCTCCGAACTCTGCGCCTCTGCGTTATCTTTTCTCTTCTTCTTCTTCCTCTTCCTCTTACTGCTTCACTTCCTTCCCCTTCAATTCCCCCCGCCGTGTCCCAGCGCAATATCGAAAAACGAAAGCGGTTGCTTCGTGCTCATCGTGGTGAGATTGGGCACATACAGCCGCGACGATTGCAACAGCTCCACCTCGCCACGCAAATCGAAATAGAGCAGCCCCTCCAGCGTGGTGTGCGCCGCCACGATGGGGGAGGGAATCGCCGCATTTTGGCAGGTATCGCGAAACTCCGTCCAGTTCTTATCGCGCGAAGGTGCGGATCTCCCAATCGGAATCGGCAAAGGGAGTTTTCTTGCCGTGGGATCCTTGCCGCTGCTTTTCAGCAGGACCGTGTCCGCCACGTCATCCGCCGTAAGGGGCTCGAGTTCCTGGCGCTCGTCCTCGTTCAGTTGCAGCAGCAGGCGAATGTGCGGCAGATCAACGCGGATGCTCTCATCCGTGTCGTTGCGAAACGAGACGTGCAGCGCGATCACACCTTTCTGAAACGGCGACTTCTTGGGGAACCGCTCCTTGTAACGCGAGGCCACAGTCCACGGATCGATGCTGATGGTCATCCCCTCGTGGGAGTCCTGGATGGCCGCGCGCATCGGCGGAGCCTGCTGTGCCGCCAGCGAGGGTGCCAGGAATATGGCCAGGAGAACAAGGAGAACGGGAGCAGAAAGTTTTCGCATGAGGATATAATAAGCTGTTTGCATCCTGTGGCTTTCGATTCTTTGGGGTGGAGCAGGGTTGCCCTGCTTGGGGCGTCGCGGGCCGCGCAAATCCGAGACACACCGGAGCCAGATCGCGTGTATTTCTTGTACAGCGTCTTAATGAGCTTGGCGGCCGTTATCACTGCGCCATACTGGCTGATTCAGGGCCTGCGCCATGGCAAGTATCTTGCAAACCTGGGCGAGCGGCTCGGCTTTTCCGTGCCCGGCGTGGCCACGCTGCCTGCGGATCGGTCCGGCGCCATCTGGATTCACGTGGTATCCGTGGGCGAAGTTCTGGCAGGTGTGGCGCTCGCAAAAAGACTCAAGGAAGTTTATCCGCAGCGCCCGCTGGTGATTTCCACGACAACCATCACGGGGCAGGAATTGGCGCGGGAACGCATCCCGTTTGCGGATGCGGTGATTTATTTTCCATTCGATTGGGCGTTCAGCGTCCGCAAGGTGTTGGAGGCCATAAAGCCCGCCGTTGTGGTGGTGCTGGAAACGGAGATCTGGCCGAATTTTTTGCGCGAAGCCGGGCGCCGCAAAGTGCCTGTGATTTTTATTAGTGGGCGCATCTCTGACCGCGCCTTCGCGCGTTTCCAGAAATGGCTGGGCATTTTTGGCTTCTACCTTCGCCCATTGCTGGCTTCGGCGTTTGCGAATGCTTCCGCATTTTTGATGCAGACGGAGAGCGATGCGCAGCGCCTCCGCACCCTGGGTGCTCCCGCCGCCCGCGTGAAAGTCAGCGGCAACCTGAAGTACGACCAGGCACTTCCCGCGCCGACACCGCTTTCCACTTGGTTGGAAACGGAATGCAAGCAGCAAGGGCGCTGGCCGGTGATTGTTGCGGGCAGCGTTGTGGCCACGGAAGAACCGCTGGCGCTGATCGCGTTCGGTGTTCTGCAGGGAGACTACCCCAAAGCGCTGCTTATCCTGGCACCGCGCAAGCCGGAGCGTTTTGCCGCGGCCGCGGAATTCATTGATGAAGCGCATCTCAAGTTTGTGCGGCGCTCGGAACTGGGCGTGGCAGGTCCCGGAGCGTTGGCCAACACGAACGGCGCGAGTTTTCCGGCCAACACCACCGTGCTGCTGCTGGATAGCATTGGCGAATTGGCGTCGCTCTATCGCATCGCTGACGGCGTGTTTGTGGGCGGCTCGCTGGTAGATTCCGGCGGCCACAATATTCTGGAGCCTGCCGCGTTTGGCAAAGTGCCCGTCTTTGGCCCGTCGATGGAAAACTTTGCGGCGATCGCCTCGCGATTTGTGGAAGCAGGAGCGGCGATTCAGGTGACGAGCCCGGAAGATGCAGGCGTGGAATGGATTCACCTGCTAAAGAGTCCGGAGAAGATGCAGAAAATGGGGGAGACCGCGCGGCAATTGGTGGAAACGAGCCGGGGCGCCCTGGAGCGCGCTTTCGCCGAGATTTCGGGGTCACTGGGCGGCGCTCCACGATGAACCTGCCGCCAATCCTGCGCTGGCCGCTATGGCCATTGTCCCTGGTGTACGGTCTTGCCGTTCGCATCAAGCTTCGGCTATATGCGCAGGGAATTTTCAAGACAAAACAATTGCGCACGCCGGTGATCAGCGTTGGGAATTTGACAGTCGGCGGCACGGGCAAAACGCCCATGGTCATCTGGCTCGCGGAACATTTCCTGGCGGCGGGAAAGCGTGTGGCGATTCTCAGCCGCGGCTACAAGGGCAGCGGCGAATCCAGCGATGAGATCACGTTGATGAAATATCGTTTAAACGATCGCGTGCTGTTTGGCGTTGGCGCGGACCGCTACGAGCAGGGCCGGCTCCTGGAAAAACAGGGCGTGGATGTTTTTCTGTTGGATGACGGTTACCAGCATGTGCAACTCGCTCGCGACGTCAATCTGTTGCTGATGGACGCCGCGCAGCCACTTGGGTACGAGATGCTGCTGCCCGCGGGTCGTTTACGCGAACCCATCTCCGCGATGAACCGTGCAACTTTGCTTGTCTTCACGCGCACCGAAACCTCGGCGGGTGCTGCGACGGCGATCGGCAAGCTTCAGGGATACCCAGTGTTTTCGGCCGCCACACGTTTGCTGGGCTTCCGCAGATTTGGCCGAGGCGTGCAGGTTCTTGCGCCCGCTGAAATCGGCACGGGTCCGTTCTTCGCATTTTGTGGAATCGGCAATCCGCGGGCCTTTTTTCTCGACCTGCAAAACTGGCAGATCCCGGTTGCCGGCACAAAGGCTTTTCCAGACCACCATCGTTACAGCGCGGGCGAAGTACAATCGCTCGTACAATCGGCGCAGGCAGCGGGCGCGCGTGCGCTGGTTACCACGGAAAAAGACGCGCAGAATCTTGGGCAAGCACAATTCGAGGAGACGCCCGTATTCGTGGCGGTGATTGAACTGGAAATTTCTCCGGGGGCGCAATTCTGGGAAGCGGTCCAGGCGCAAATCGTTGCCAAGACTTCTTCCCGGATGGTGAACTGAATTTTCAGGCGGCGGGTGTACAGCGGCATGAACATCATGATTCGCGCAACGAATTGGGTCGGTGACGCCATCCTGGCGCTGCCCGCGATTCGCGCTGTCCGCCAGAAATTCCCCGACGCACGCATCGCCATCGTCGCGCGCCCTTATGTGGCCGAAATCTACCGCGACCAGGCGATCTGCGACGAACTAATCCCCTATGACCCGAAAGGAGCGCATCGTAGCTGGCGCAGCCGCGCGAAGCTGGCTGGCGAATTGCGCGCGAAGAAATTCGATGTTGCGCTGCTGCTGCAAAATGCTCTTGACGCTGCGTGGCTCGCCTGGCGCGCGGGAATCCCAGAGCGTATCGGCTACGCGCGCGATGGCCGCCGCCTCCTTCTGACGAAAGCGATCGCTGTGCCCAAGCCCGACGAAATTCCCTCGCACGAAAAGTTTTATTATCTTGAACTGCTGCGACGCGCCGGTTGGATTGATCATTTGCCAAACGACGACCACATTTCCCTGCATGTGCCGGAGCCTCGCCGCGCCAAGGCCGCCGAACTTTTACTGGAAGCGGGAGCTAGGCCGAATGTAGTTCGCGTCGCGCTCGGCGCTGGCGCTTCCTACGGCTCCGCCAAATGCTGGCCGCCAGAGCGCTTTGCGGAATGGGCCAATCGTTTCCAGGCGAAAAACGGTGGAGATGTAATTTTATTTGGCACCTCCGCGGAAGCCCCCGTGTCAAACGCCATCATCGCAAGCATGAAGCGCAAACCCATTGATCTCACCGGGAAAACGGCGATCGGCGATTTGCCGGCGCTGCTCTCGCAATGCCAATTATTCCTCGGCAACGATTCCGGCGCGATGCATGTGGCCGCGGGCGTGGGATTGCCGGTGGTCGCCGTCTTTGGGCCAACCGATCCGTTCGGCACCGCGCCGGTCACGCCGCGCTTCACCATCGTGCAGGAAAAGCCCTACTGCAGCCCCTGCTTTCTGCGCCGCTGTCCCACCGATCATCGCTGCATGAAAAGCGTCACGCCGGGAATGGTTGCCGACGCGGTGAATTCCTGGCTGGTGAAATTGGAGGTGGGTCCTGCCTGATCAAATTTCACGACGCCAAGCCGTTTTCCTCGATCGCGACGGAACTATCGCGGAAGAGGTGGGTTACTTGAACCATATCGCGCGATTTCGTATGTTTCCCTTTGCAGCGGCGGCCATACGGCGCTTGAACGAAGCGGGCCTGGCCGTCGTCGTCCTGACCAATCAATCGGGAGTTGCGCGCGGCTATTTCCCCGAATCGCTGGTGCGGGAAGTGCACGAATTGATGAAATCCGAGTTGGCGAAGGAAGGCGCACATCTTGACGGAGTCTACTATTGCCCGCATAGCTCGGCCGACGGTTGCGAGTGCCGCAAGCCGAAACTCGGTATGATGCAGAAGGCGGAGCGCGACCTGGGTGTGCAGGCAAGCGGCTCGTATGTAATCGGCGACCGCTACGGCGACATGGAGCTCGCATTTCGCGCCGGAGCGCACAGCATCTTCGTGCGCAGCGGCTATGGACTTGGCGATTGGACCTGGCATCACCAGGACTGGCCAAGGCAGCCGGAGTGTGTCGTGGAAGATTTGACGGCAGCGGTGGACTGGATACTGGGGCAAAAACAATGAGGCGCGCAGCGAAAAGCAAGAGCACATCTTCTTCCGTGGACCTCATGGCCCTGGCGGAAATTGTCGAACACTTCGCCGGGAAGCATGTTGTGGTGCTTGGCGATTTTGTGGCCGACGCATTTCAGTTTGGCGACATCACGCGCGTGTCCCGCGAAGCGCCCGTGCTGATCCTGAAGCATCGCGAGACGCAAATTGTGCCGGGTGGCGGAGCAAACGCAGCGAATAATTTTGCTGCTCTTGGCGCAAAAGTTTCGCCTGTTACGGCCGTTGGCGATGATGCTGCGGGCGATCGCCTGCTTGCCGTGTTCCGGGAGAAGATGGTTGATGTCTCTGGAATTCTTCGCGTGAAAGGCTGGACCACGCCCACGAAAACGCGATTCCTGGCGGGGTGGGCCCACACAGTGGGGCAGCAGGTGCTTCGCGTGGATTACGAGCCGGGGGAATCGCTGGGTGAAGCGACGCGCAAACGGCTTGCCCGGATCGTTGCCGCGAAAATGCGCGGCGCGGATGCCCTGGCCGTTTCGGATTACGGTTTTGGCGTGGCCACGCCCGCAGACGTCCGCGCGGCTACCAGCCGTGCAAAGCGCGAGATTCCCGTCACGCTTGATTCGCGCTACAAGTTGAGCAGCTTTAAGCACGCGGGCATTACATCGGCAACTCCAAACGAAGCGGAGATGGAAGCGCTGCATCACACGTCGATTGGGCGCAACCTGAAGGAGCTCGAGCGCTGCGGCGAAGCCACCCGCGAAGAGATGAAACTGAAATCGTTACTGGTCACGCGCGGTCGCGATGGCATGGCGCTGTTCCAGCCGGGACAGAAACCGCTGCACATTCCGGCGCACGGAAGCCATCAGGCAGTGGACGTCACCGGCGCGGGCGACACTGTGCTTGCGGTGTACACCTTGGGATTGGCCAGTGGCGCTTCACCGTTGGAAGCGGCTCACATCGCCAACATTGCCGGCAGCCTGGTGGTGATGAAGCGCGGCACGGCCACGGTTTCCCGCGAAGAACTGTTGGAGGCCATTCGACAGGCGGCGGTCACTGGACCGGCGTCTTGATGGAACGCTTCTTTGCAAAACACGGTTTCACCGTCAGGCAAGCTGTGGCACACGAATCGTATGCGTAAAGCCGAATCGAAAATTAAATCGTGCGAGGCCCTGCAGCTACTCCTCGATGGCGCCAAGCGTCATGGCAAGCGCATCGTCTTTGCCAACGGCTGCTTCGATACGCTGCACGTTGGCCACATGCGCTATCTTTCGGGCGCGAAACAACAAGGTGATGTACTCGTTGTCGGCGTGAATTCCGATTCCAGCGTCTTCCGCCTCAAAGGCCCCGGGCGGCCCATTCTGAACGAACGGGCCCGCGCGGAACTGGTGGCAGCCTTGCGGGATGTGGATTTCGTCGTGCTCTTCGAGGAACCTAACGTGGAGAAGTTGCTGGGGGAGCTGCGCCCCGACGTTCACGCCAAGGGCACGGACTACACCGCGGAAAGCGTTCCAGAACGCGCCGTTGCCGACCGTTTAGGAATACGCGTGGCCATTGTCGGCGATCCCAAGGAACATTCCACGCGCGCGCTGCTCGATTCCATTCGCAAGGCGCCGCATGGCTGAACCACGCTTTCTCGTAGTTCGTCTCGGTTCGCTGGGCGACATCGTGCACACGTTTCCCGCTGTTGCGGGGCTGCGCGCATCCTTTCCCTCCGCCGAAATCATCTGGTTGGCGCACCCGCGCTGGGTGCATCTCGTCGCCAGCAGCGAGTTGGCCACGGAAATCTGGCCGGTGGACTCGCGCGATCTCGGCTGCGTCCGACAGACCCTGCGGAAGATTCGCAGTGAGAAATGGATCGCCGCGATCGATTACCAGGGGCTATGGAAATCCGCGACGCTGCCGTTCTTCGGGGCCGTCACCCGGCGTATCGGTTTCTCGTCCGCGACGATTCGCGAATTCGGCGTCCCCATTCTCTATACCGACCGCGTGGCAAGCCACACCGCGCACATTGCCGATCAAAATGGCGAATTGACGTTACGCACCGGAGCAGCCAAGGCTGTGGGCGAAGTGACGCTTCATGTTTCGGATGCCGACCGCGAACTCGTCCGCCAGCAACTCGAGGAGCAGGGCGCGACGCGTTACATCGTGCTGAGCCCCGGGGGAGGCTGGCGCTCGAAATGCTGGCCCGCGGAACGCTTTGGCGCGCTGTGCCTGAAAATCCGCTCGGATTTGGGGCTGCCGTGCGTCATCAACTACGGGCCGGGAGAAGAACCATTGGTGGCGGCAGTGCAGGCCGCAAGCGGGGATGCGCGCCCGGTCGCTTATGATGGAGATATGGGGCCTCTCATGGCGCTGTTACACGGCGCGCAGTGCATCGTCGGCGGCGATACCGGGCCTCTTCATCTTGGCATCGCGCTTGGTGCGCCCGCGGTCGCACTGTTCGGCCCCACCGATCCAGCGCGCAACGGCCCGTATTCGCGGCAGAATACCGTCTTGCGCAGCCCGGCCGCGCACACGACCTACGGCCGCGGCGACGTGCCCGACCCTTCTTTGCTGGCCATTTCCGTCGAGGATGTATTCAACGCGGTGCGCAAGTCGCTGGGAAAGAGCGCATGACGGCGCTCGATTTTTTCTCCCGCTGGCGCGTGCGCATCGGCTATCTCATCGCGGCTGTGGCTCTTTTTCTGGCGCGGCCTACCCCGCGCTCCATTATGCTGGGCGCTGCCATCGGCTTGATTGGCCTCGCCATCCGCGCTTACTCCGCCGGCTATTTGCATAAACAAGAGGTGCTCACCACGACCGGGCCGTATGCCTACACGCGCAATCCGCTTTATTTCGGCAGCGGCATCCTGGCCATTGGCGCCGCAGTGGCGATGCGCTCCTGGCCTGCGGCGGCGCTGCTGCTCGTTTATTTCGCGTTGGTTTATTCGTTGGTGATGCGCCGCGAGGAGATGGAGCTTCGCGGAAAGCATGGCGCGGCCTTCGAGGCGTATACCGCCAGCGTGCCGCTCTTTTTCCCACGGTTTACGCCGATTCACCCGGCGGGCGGGGCCGGCGGCTCTTTTTCGTGGACGCAGTACAAACGAAATCACGAATACGAAGCACTGGTTGGTTTTCTTCTTTTTCTAATTGTGCTGGCCGTGATCTGGCGTTTGCGCGCTGCCTGATTGCCCCACGCCTTCCTCGCAAGTTACGAAACAACTCACCTGCAAGCCGTGCCCGTCAGTGAGCACACGCACCGCGCCATCGCGATCGGTGCGCAGCAGCCGCGTTCCGCTCTCCTCCAGCCGCTCGAGGAGCTCCGGGTTGGGATGCCCGTAAGGGTTTTCCTCGCCCGCCGAAATGATGCTGATGCGTGGCGCAACAGCGGCGAGGAAGTCCGGCATCGTGGAGTTCTTGCTCCCGTGATGCCCGACTTTCAGCACGTCTGCGTGAAGTTCCGCTACATCGTTTTCTGAAAGCATCGCGGCCTCTACCTGCTTTTCCGCATCGCCGGGCAGCAGAAAAGTTTTTTCAAGGTAGCGCAAACGAATCACCAGGGAATCGTTGTTTTTGGCGAGCGGCGCAACTTCTTCCGGCGGAATCTCTGGCCACAGAAAATCCACCTGCACGCCGTCCCAAAGAAAATGCTGGCCGCGCAATTCGTAATGGACCGGCACGTGCATCCGCGCGGCTTCCTCTTTCAAGCGCGCGAAGGCCGGCGCAGCCGTTTCCCGTCCCAACCACAGTTGGCCCACGCGGAAGTTTTGCAGGACGGCGGTCAGTCCGCCGATGTGATCCTGGTGCGCGTGCGTCAGCGCCACCGCATCCAATTTCTGAATTCCCCGCGACCACAAGTACGGCGATACGGCATCCTCGCCGGGGTCCGGGCCGAGATGCTCTTCGCGGCCCTGGAATCCCTGAAATGTTCCGCCGCCGTCAATCAACAGTGCGCTGCCTTTCGGAGAAATCACGAGGATGGAGTCGCCTTGCCCCACGTCAAGGACGGTCATTTCCAGCGCGTGTGGCACAACGGTCGGCCGGAATGGAAACGCGGCGATCAACACCGCCGCGAACAGCGCCAATGCGGCCGCGGACAGTCGCATCTGTCTGCCTAGCTGAAAACGCAGGCCAGCAGCTAGCGCAAGGATGGCCACGAAAAACAGAAGGATGACCCACCCGGGCGGGCCGGGAATGCGGTAGCTGCCGCTCGGGATGCGCGCAAGAAGATGCACAATCCCGCCCTGCAATTGCACAAGCCATGCAAGCGGCATTGCTACCACGCGCCCCAAGGCCCGCCACGCCAACGCGAGTCCCAGGCTGCAGAAGCCCAGCGGAACGATTACCCCGGTCAATGGCACCGCCAGCAAATTGGCAAACGGCCCAAGCAGCGTGATGCGATGAAAATCGCGCGCCATCAGCGGCAGCATGCCGAATTGCAGCACCAACGAAACAACGAACAGTTCGCAAAGGCGGCAGGTGCAGCGCAATCCGGTCACACTGGCATTCTGGGTCCACGTTGCCGCGCGCGCGGAGAGCCGCGCCGTCAATAGACGAGCCGCATCCCGCAGATCCAGGCGGTATTGCACTTGACGCGGCGCGTAAGCCGCATCGCGCGTCACATCGCGCCAACTTCGCAGTGCGCGCACAAAGGGCTGGATATGGCGGTCCATCCAGGGCAGCGCAATTCCTGCGATGCACCCTATCGCAAGAAAAGAAAGCTGGAAGCTCGTATCCACCACGGCTTTGGGTTTTGCTACAAGCAGAATCAACGCCGCCAGGGCCGCGGAATTCAGCAACTCCAATCTTCGATAGAACAGCATCCCCAACACGACAATGGCGGTCATCAATCCGGCGCGCAAAACAGGCGAACGCTGCTCCACGACCGCAATGTACGCAGAGAGCGCCACAAGAATGAACAGCGTCGCGAGAGTGTTCGGCAGCCGCAAACGCCGCGTCAGCCAGAACAAAAAGAATGCCAGCGCGCCAACGTGCAGCCCGGCCACGACGAGCACGTGGAACACGCCGGTCTTCTGGAAGTCCACCGATTCCGCGCGATCAATGAACGCGCGGTCGCCCAGGAGCATTGCGCGCAAAATCCCAGCGACTTCGGGCGAGGCAGGGAAGAGCGCATCCAGCGTGTCTCGCAGCTTTCCGCGCCAATGCGCAATGCTTGTTTCCATGGAGGGCGAAGATGTCCCAATTTTCTCAAGCAGAGAGCTGGCGCGCAGGGTCGCCTGGACATGGATGTTTTGCTGCGCCAGGAATTCGCGGCGGTCGAACGCGCCTGGATCCTTATATACAAGGGGCAAACGCGCCACCGTGAGGACGGCGATTTCGTCTCCGGCGTGAAGCTCAGGCAAGCCGGGCTCTCCCTCTTTCGGCGTGAATCCGACGCGCATGCCTCCAACCAGCGGCAGCACCCCGTCCGCAGTTTCCACGCGGCGCAGGTCGAGTTCCAGAGCATAGCCCCAGGGCATGTGCGACACTTCGCTGCGCATCCGCCCAAAATAGCGCAGTGGAACTTTGCTGCTGATTTGCCACGCAGCCATGCGAGTCAGCACGTGTTCGGGAGGCAAAGGCTGTTCCGCGAGGCAGGCAGCAAACACGCCGAGCAAAATCCACGCGGTAAGAGAAAAGGATGCGGCAGGCCACAATTTTTCACACCAGGTGAGCAGAACCGAGGCGAGCAAACATAGCAGCAGAAAAACCAGGATGAGCGCCAGAAAATGTTTCGAGGTTGCATGCACCGCCAGCGCGGGATGCAGGCCGAGCAAAATGCCGCCCGCAAAGGAAGCGGCAAGTGCTACGGCCGGTAGCTTCAAGTGACCCTTCGCAACTTCACAAGAGTTTCGATGTGAAACGTCTGCGGAAACAAATCGAAGAGTTCGATTTGCGTGATTTCGTAGCGGTGCGCCGGAGCTACTTCGGTAGCCGGGCGCCTCCCCGAAGCAGTCAACACCGCAAGGTCGCGCGCCAGCGTAGAGGGATCGCAGGAAAGATACACAATCTCCGGTGCACCCAGATTTGCCAGGCGTGCGGCCACTTCCGCGCCCAATCCGAATCGTGGCGGATCAAGCACCACAAGATCGGGTTGCTCCTGGTCCTTCTTCAGAAATTCTTCCGTGTGCTCGTTGTGAGAGACGACTTGCACTCCCGCCAGTTCCGCATTCACCCGCAAGTCGCGCGTCGCGGAAAGGTTTGCGTCCACGCTCACCACGCGCGTGAACGTTTTCGCCAGTGGCAACGTGAAAAAGCCCACGCCGGCAAACAGATCGAGCGCATAGCCGCCCTTTGCCCCTTCCAACACGCTCTTCAACAGCTCTTCAATCAGGAAGCGGTTCACCTGGAAAAACGAAAGGTGGCTCACGCGAAACGCAAATCCACCAGCCTGGTGCGTCAGGTAGCCGGGGCCGGAAAGCTCGAAGCGCTTCTTGCTCTGATCGAGCAGCAGCAAGCTTTCCAGTTGCGGGAGCGCCGTCTTGAAATCGTTAATCAAATCTTTGGCAGGCTTGGAAAAACGCTCGAACGCGACGTTCAGCGCCAGCTTGGCGTCCTCCGAATCCATGAATGCTTCAATTTCCAAAATTCCGGGGGGCAGGGAATTGGCGCGCGCCAGTTCTTGCAATTGCCCGAATGCCTTGATCAGGCCCGGCGACAACACGGGACACTGGTCAATGGGTATGATATGCGCGCTCTCCGGCAGAAAATAGCCAAAGGCGCGCGGCAAAGCGTCGCGATACGCCCACTGAGCGCGGTTGCGGTAACCGTAAGGCTCCGCGGAGTGCGCATGGATTTCTCCATTCCAAGTCACGCCACCCAGGCGTGAAAGCGTCTCACGGAGAATTCCTATCTTCTGGCGGCCCTGCTCGGCAAACTCGATGTGCTGGAAATGGCAGCCGCCGCATACGCCAAAATGCGGGCATTTGGGGGCGATACGCGTTGCCGCCGCCTTGCTGACCTCGAGCAGCTTCGCGTGGATCAGCTTTTTCTTTTTTGTGCGGACGGTTGCGCGCACCTGCTCGCCAGGGAGCACGTAGGGGACGAACACAGTATTGCCCTCGGCGTGGGCCAGGCCGTCACCCCCATACAACAGCTTCTCAATCGATAATAGTAACTCATCAGCCATAAGTGTCCAGTCCTATCTTACGCCAGGTATTTTCAAATGTGCGCTGGGGCCGTCGCGTTCCGGCTTTGTTTCGCCGATCATCCCCCGCGATCCGGTGCGCGCAGCCGATTTACGCGTTCACGAAAAATAGTACAAGCTCAGCCGGGGCAACCGGTATTCGTCCAGCAAGCGTTTCTGCAGGTACTGCTTTTCCACCAGCGCCAACTGCGGCGCCTTCATTTTCCTCCGGTAGGCTGACAATTGCGAATCGACCTCCCGGTGGATCTTCAGCATCAACTCTTCGCTCGCGTTGCTCAGCAGCGTCGCATGCACCTTCTCGTCCAGGATGGTCATCCGGCGTTCCAAATCCTCCAAGTCCAGATTTCCCGGAGCGTCCAGCAGCAGAAGCGATTCGGTCAGCAGAGCCGCCACTCGACGCATGACGGCCGCAACCTCGGGCTGCGTCTTCGCGCATTTCTCCGCCGCCTTTTCCAGAAGGCTTGCGTTTCGTTCCATGTGCTTGTGCAATTCCGTGCGCGCGAACGGCTCGGCCGCTTTCGCACCGTTCACAGGCTGCGCTCCCGCCGCCGCTTCCTGTGCTTCCTCCGCGGCATCCAGCACTGCATCCGTGCAATAGGCCAGGCTCTTCAGCGGTTTTCCCGCGCCACGCCGCGACCGCTGGTAGGCCTCGAACGCGCGATCAATCCCCTTGAGCGCCGCTTCCAGCGGCACGCCTGCCTTCTGCCAGGTCTCCATGATGGCCCAATCGAGCGGCGAAACCAGCAGGTGCGCTCCGCGCTTCTTCCAGAAATATTCCTCGATTTCAGTGAAATAGTTGAAGTAGTTCCAATTTTCCATAAGGTGCTGCTGTCTTCAGGAATTCAGGGCAAAGCATCCTGGCGAGGTATTTCCCCTACCGCTGCACCTTCTTCGTTGCGATTCGTGGTACGGCGGCGGGCGGCTCCGCATGCTTCCCCGGCCCTTCGGCGTGCTGATTCTTTTCCCAGATCAAGCGCAAGCCTGTCAACGTCAAAAACTCTTCAACATGCTGGATGTGTTTCGACCCTCGCGCCACGAGTCGCGCCTGTCCGCCGGTGGCCACGACGACTGCCTCCACCTTCAACTCCGCCTTGATGCGCGTCAACATGCCGTCCACCAAATCCACCCAGCCGTAGTACAACCCGGCTTGCATGTGCGTCACGGTGTTGGTGCCGATCACTTTGCCGGGATCCTTGATCTCCACACGCGGCAAGCGCGCCGCTCGCGTAAACAAGGCCTCGGATGAAATTCCAAGTCCCGGCGCAATCACTCCGCCCAGATATTCGCACTTCGCCGAAATCACATCGAAGGTAATGGCGGTGCCGAAATCCACCACGATGCACGGTCCGCCGAATTGATGAAACGCCGCCACGCCATTCACGATGCGGTCCGCGCCGACTTCCATCGGATTGTCAACGAGCACCGCCATGCCCGTTTTCACGCCGGGCTCCACGAACAGCGCTTTCTTGCCCAGGTAGGCGCGAGACATTTCTGCCAGCGTCCAATTCAACGGTGGCACCACGGAGCTGATCATCACCCCGGTAATCATTTCCTGGTTGAGGCCGGCGAGGCTGAAGAGGTTGCGAGTGAGCACACCATATTCGTCCACGGTCTGCGAGCGCGCGGTGGTCAAGCGCCAATTGGCGATCAACTCTTCGCCGCGGAACACGCCCAGCACCGTGTTGGTGTTGCCAATGTCAATCGTCAGCAGCATCTAGCGAACCTCGCTCACGTCACCAGCGATTACCGTCACCACTCGACCGTCGTCCTTCTTTACCAGCAACAACCCTTCCGGGCTCAGCCCATCTGTCTTTCCGAAGTACGTCTCGAACCCGGTTTCCACCTTCACGCGCTTGTCCTTGGCGAAATCCGATTCCTGCTGGAAGCGGTCCACTACAAATGCCGCCCCTTCATGCAGGAAGCGATTGTAATCGCTCTCGAATTGCGTGAGCAACCGCACCAGCAATTCCAGCCGCGAATGGCTTTTGCCGCCGGATTCCTTGCGCAGGGAAGTGGCCAGCCCTGCGAGCTCCGCGGGGAATTTCTCTTGGTTGATATTGATGCCCAGTCCGATCACCACGAACCGCACGGCGGTCGGCTCCGCGTGCATCTCCGTCAGAATGCCTCCCAATTTTGCGCCGCCCAGGAGCAAATCGTTCGGCCACTTCAACTCCGCACTCAGCCCCGTTTGCGCTTGAATGGCGGCGCGTGCGGAGAGTCCCGTGAGCATTGTCAGCAACGGTGCCTGGACCGGAGAAATCCTCGGTCGCAGCAGTAGCGTCGCGTAAATTCCCATGCCACGCTCCGAATGCCAACTGCGCCCCGCGCGGCCTCTTCCCGCGGTCTGCTCCTCCGCCAGCACCACCGCGCCTTCCGGTTCGCCCGCGTAGCCCAGCTCCATGGCCACATGATTCGTGGAATCGGTTTTGAAAAAGTGGTAGAAACGCTTGCCGAACAAACTCCCCTTCATGCGTTTGCGAAGTAAATCAGGCAGCAAGATATCGGGAACTGTTTCCAGGAAATAGCCGTTGCCCTGCTGGCCCTTCACGCGCACACCCAGTTCGCGCAGGCGTTGCACCCAATGCCACACCGCCGAACGCGACACGCCGATCTCCCGCGCGATACGTGCCCCGCTGATGACAATGGTGGCGTTTTCGGAAAGCAGCGTGAGCAGCGCGGCGATTCGCCGGTCGGTTGTACCTGGTAGCGAGTTGACTTGCGGCATCCGGACCGAGTCCCCTGTTCTGCGCCCTAGCTTACTTTTCCTTGATGCTGTCCACAAGCAAACTTACATCCGCCGCCGGAGCCGAATGCGTCAGGGCTCCGACCGAAAGATAGTCCGCACCAGTTTCCGCGTAGGAACGGGCATTCTGCAGCTTGATGCCGCCGGAAATCTCCACGATACAATCGCTGCGCAGGCTCCGCACGATTTGCACGCAGCGGCGCGCTTGGTCGGGAGACATATTGTCCAGCAGCACGGAGTCTGCGCCAGCGTCCAAAGCCTCGCGCAACTCGGATTCGTTGCGTACTTCAATCTGAATGGGCAGGGAAGTAACCTCAGCAGACGAGGGCACTGTGCCTGCCGCTTCATAAGCGGTCATCGCGCGGGGTTTCATGCGCGCTGAAGCGAAAGCATGCGCCTGGTCCATAGCGGCTTTCACGCCGCCCGCCAGTGCGATGTGATTCTCTTTCAGCAGGATCGCGTCGTACAGCCCGATGCGATGGTTCGTGCCGCCGCCCATCTTGACGGCGTACTTTTCCAGCAAACGCAGGCCCGGCGTGGTTTTGCGCGTGTCGCGTATCTTGGCGCGCGTCCCCGCAAGTTGCTCAACAAATCGATGCGTCAGCGTGGCGATCCCGCTTAGGCGGCCGAGGAAATTCAGCGCCGTGCGCTCACCAGTCAGGATTACCGCCGCCTTGCCGGAAAGGTGCACCAGCACGTCGCCGCGCTTCACAAGCTGGCCGTCGTTAAAGTACAAGTCCACAGCCATCTGCGGATCAAGCCGGCGAAACATTCTTTCCGCCACCGGCAACCCCGCGCAAACAAGTTCCTGCTTCGCCAAAATGCGCCCCTCGCCAGAGGCGTGCGTGAGAATCGTGGCGGCAACGGTAGCGTCGCCCACGCCAACATCTTCCGCCAGAGCCCGTTCAATCAATTCCGCAATGTACTCCGAATCCCAATCCATCGAACATTCCCGTAGGGGCGCACCACGTCCCTCTCTCTTTTCTTCTTCCTCGCTTCTCTCTGTGACCTCTGTGTTCTTAGCTCTGTGATCTCTGTGTTACAGTCCCGCCTTCTTTTCTGCGCCCCATCTAGCCAAGCTCCGTCATTCCCCCAACTGTTTCAGCCGCTCCCCAATCTTCCGTAATTCAACGCGCTGCCCCGTCAGCGCCTGCTCCATCTGCTGAATGATATTTTGCGGCGCGCGGCTGCGGAACGTTTCATTGTCGAGTTGCTTTTCCTTTGACGCAATCGCCTTTTGCAATCCTTCCATTTCCTTCTTCAGCCGCGCCCGTTCCGCCCCCGCATCGGTCGTCTCGGCGGGGTAGGGAATCTGCAAATCAAATTGCGCGCTGGACCGCATCCCCCCGCTGCCTTCGCGCAGCTTCTCCGCCGTCACGTGCAGCTCGCTCAACAGGCCCAGCCGCACGATGCCGTCGCGATTGGCTTCCACGATTCCGCGCACGCCCGCGTCGGCGCTGGAAAAGTCCGCGGCCACCTTTTTCTTGGGGTCGAGCTTCATCTCCGCCCGCACGGTACGCAAGCCCTGGATCACTTCCTGTACCAATCCAAACTCGCGCAGGCCTTGCACATTTTTCCACTCGGCGCGTGCTTGCGGGTATTGATCCAGCGCGATGGATTTTGCCCCAGCCTTTTGCGGCAATTGGTGCCAAAGTTCTTCGGTTAGGAACGGCATAAACGGGTGCAGCAGCCGAAGCGCCGCATCAAATCCAGCGAACAAATTCTTCCAAGCCACGGTGGCGCGCGCGCGGTCCGCGTGCAGCAATTCCGGCTTCACCCATTCGATGTACCAGTCGCAGAAATCTCCCCAGAAAAATTGGTACACGCTCTGCGCTGCCTCGTGAAAACGGTATTCCTCCAACGCCGCATTCACCGTTTCCACGGTTGCAGCGAGCCGCGCAAACAACCAGCAGTCCACCAGCGGCACTTGTCCTTCAAACGCATACGGCGCTCGAGCGCGCACCTCTGGCCCGGCCAATTCTTCCAGAGACGTGCCGCCCTGCTCGAACTTATCCAGATTCATAAACAGGAACCGCGCCGCATTCCAAATCTTATTCGCGAACGACCGCGCGCCCAGCAACCGGTCGTCCGACAAGACAATGTCCGTGCCAGGCGCCGCCATGGACGCCAGGCAAAATCGCATCGCGTCCGTGCCATACTGCTCATTCAACGCCACGGGATCCAGCCCGGTGCCCTTCGATTTGGACATCTTCTCGCCGCTGGCGGTGCGCACCAGCGAGTGCAGGTACACCGCGCGGAACGGCACTTGCCCCGTGAAGTGCAGCCCCATCATGATCATCCGCGCCACCCAGAAAAACAGGATGTCGTAGGCGGTGACCAGCACGCTTGTTGGGTAATATTTCCGAAAATCGGGCGTATGTTCCGGCCAGCCCAGCGTCGAAAACGGCCACAGCGCCGAGCTGAACCACGTGTCCAGCACATCCGGGTCCTGCTCCAGTCTTGTTGAGCCGCACCTCGTACACATCGCCGGGTCCTGCCGCGCCACAATAATTTCTTTACAGTTCTGGCAATACCACGCGGGAATCCGGTGGCCCCACCACAATTGCCGCGAAAGTGTCCAATCCCGGATGTTGCGCATCCAGTTCAGATATTCCTCGCGGCGATTTTCCGGGGTGATTTGAATCTCACCGAGTTCCACGGCCGCAATTGCGGGCTCCGCCAGCGGCTTCATGCTGCAGAACCACTGCGTCGAAATGCGCGGTTCCACGATGGTGCGGCTGCGTTCGCAATGTCCGATGGCGTTAACGTGGTCGGTGATTTTTTCGAGCAGTCCCTGCGCTTGCAGGTCTTCCACAATCTTTTTGCGCGCCGCGAAGCGCTCCAGCCCCGCATACGCTCCGGCGTTTTCGTTCATGTGGGCGTCGTCGGTCATCACGTCAATCTGCGGCAGGTTGTGGCGCTTGCCGGCCTCGAAGTCATTCGGGTCGTGCGCCGGTGTAATCTTCACCGCGCCGGTGCCAAACTCGCGGTCCACCATCTCGTCGCCAATGATGGGGATTTCGCGGTTCATCAGCGGCAGCAGCACCTTTTTCCCGATCAGGTGTTTGTATCGCTCATCTTCCGGATGCACGGCCACGGCCGTATCGCCCAGCATCGTTTCCGGCCGCGTCGTGGCCACAATTAGGAATTCCTGCGAACCTGCCATCGGATACTTGATGTACCAGAGGTGCCCCTGCTTCTCCTCGTGGATCACTTCCAGGTCGCTCAACACGGTGCGGCATCCGGGACACCAGTTCACCATGCGTTTGTCGCGGTAGATCAGTTTCTCCTCGTACAGCCGCACAAACACTTCGCGCACCACCCGTGACAATTCCGGCAAAAGCGTGAACTTCTCCCGCGACCAGTCGCACGATTCCCCAATCTGCTTCATCTGCCGCTGAATCGTGCCGCCGCTCTCTTCTTTCCACTGCCACACGCGCTTGACGAATTCATCGCGGCCCAGGTCGCGGTAGTGAATGCCCTGATGCGTGAGTTGCCGAACGACCACGCGCTGCGTCGAGATCCCCGCGTGATCTGTTCCCGGCAGGTACAGCGTGTTGAAGCCGCGCATGCGATGCCAGCGCGTCAGGATGTCGATTTCGGTGTGGTCCAGCATGTGGCCGATGTGCAACATTCCGGTCACATTCGGCGGCGGGATAACAATGGAGAAGACCGGCCCGGGCGCGTTCGCGTCGGCTCTGAACAACGCCTCGTTCACCCAGAAATCCGCCCAGCGCGGCTCAATCTGTTTCGGTTCGTACGCTTTGGCGATTTCCCGGTGCATCCCGCAGGGTTCTCCCGATTTTCCCGCACGTGAGCGCAAGGCGCGCGCTTCGCGTCGCAAGGTAATCTTTGAATATACGGGGAGTGAGTCCGCGCCGTCAATTCGGCAGCGGACTCAAAGTTTCTCGACTTGGCTAGTTGTAGGGGGAAACGCGCTCCAAGGATTGGAGCTAGGACTTGTGGTTGTTCAACTCGTCTTTGACGAGCGCTTCGATGACCGGCTTCAGTATTTCGTGCGTGACCTTCTGCAGCACTTCGGGGCTCATTTTTTCCAGAACGCGCGCTACCAGCGCATCCATGTCCGGCTGCTTCGCTTCAATGACAGCAACCGGCGCTTCCGCTGGCGCAGCCTCCGGCGCCGGCGGCTCCATCACGGGCGCTTCCACCACGGGCGCAGGCGTGCTCCAGCTCGGCTCTGCTGCCTGATAGACCGGCACATCCTGTGTCTCGTTGGGATTATCTTTGTGCGCTGCCGGCGCGGCAATCGCTTCTTCCACGGCGGGGGCAGCTTCTGTTTTGTGAATATCTTCCGATTGTGTGTAATAGGGCGTTGGAGCAACTGGTTCCGGTTCGGCTTCCGCCACCGGCGCCGCTGTTTCCTCGGCGGGCTCTTCCTGCGGAGTTACTGCCTCGGCCGCTGGCGCTTCGGCTGGCGGCGTATCCCACGTCGCTGCCAATTGAGAAGCTTTGTGCGCTTCCGTCTCCCAGGGACTGGAAGATGCGGAGAACCAACTGCTCGCCGGCGCCGCTTCCTTCACGGCCTCTGGAACAGCCGCAACTTCCGCGTGAGTTTCAGGTGCCTGTTCCGGCACAAGCTTTGCTTCGCGCTCGCGCGTTAATTTTTCTTCGACACCCGCGGCAATCGCCGCGGCCCACGCGTCGCCGGAAAAGGGAACTGGAGGCTCCGCGGGCTTGGCATCGAGTGTGGAAACCGCAACACCCTCAACCGAAGCCGCTTCCGTCGCGGGCGCCTTTGCGCCAGAGGTCTGCCAAGGTGGCGGCGGGATGCTCTTGGCCGGAGAGTTTCCGTGGAACGCCGCGTCGCGCCAATCGGGCGCGTCATTGCCCGGCGCCACGCTGGGAACAATGCTCGGAACGGCCACCTTTTCCAGGGCATCTTCCAGGCCACCGGGCCGCCAACGCTCGTGCGGCGAGTGATCCTCTTCCTCGTGTTCCTCTTCTTCCTCTTCGCCGTGCCCGCCCCAATTCCGTCCATCGGCCAGCGCTGAGTGTGCCGTGGTTTGCAGCGACGCCTCGTCTTCTTCCTTTGTGTCCAGCATGCCGCCAAATGCTACAGGCCCCTGCCCAGCGGCAATCTTTAATTGCTGCGGCATGGTAGGAAATTCTTCGGGCACATCCGCGGTTTCCTCTTCGGGTTCCGTGCCTTTTGCCCCGGAAAGCCCTGCTAACTTTGCTGCGGCAGCAGGCTTCATCCATTCCGAAGCGGGCTTCCGAGGAGCTTCGGGAGCTTTCTCCACGGGAGGCGGCGGGCCAACCGCAATGCCCGCGCGCGTCAACGCCGACTTCACCATCGAAATCAACGGGTCGGGCGGCACAAAAGGTTTTTTCAGGACACCGTCCGCGCCCACGCGCTGTGCTTCCTGTTCATCCAGGGGATCAAACGCGCCCACCAACAGGATCACGGGTATGTGCTTAAGAGCCTCATCTTCCTTGACGTAGCGGCAAACCTCATAGCCATTGCGCACCGGCATGAACACATCGGCAAGGACCAGGTCGGGTTTTATGTCGGAAATTTTGCGCACAGCCGCTTCGCCGTTGCCCACGGCAACAACGTCGATGCCCTGATCTTTCAGGGCCAGCCCCACCATCTTCTGGATGTTACTGTTATCGTCCGCAACCAGGATCTTGGCCACCGAACGTCCTCCCACCAACCCACACCAACCGCGGTGCAAGACTCAAACTGTATTGGAGCATTCATGCGAGGAGGCGTCAATCATCACAAAGGGGCGTGTGTCGGAAGTAGACATGGCGCGTTCCATATCCGCAACCTGTCCTAAAGGACAAGGGGTGCGAGTCATCTCGCACCCCTTCAATCATCTGCACACAGTTTCCGCGGCAGCCCTGCCTGCCTCCTGGCACTACCAGGGAATGAGCTTCCTGAGCCCTTTCTTCTTGCTGCTCGATTCTTTCTTGTTCGTCGTACTAGCCGCCGGAGCCGTTCCGTCCGTCTTTGCCGCATCCGTTGCGGCTGCATCCGTAGCCGGAGCCGTCCCATCCGCCTTGGCGGGGTCGCTTGTGGCGGCGTTTGCAGCTGGCGGATTGGTGGTCGTTCCATCCGCTGCAGCAGGTGTGGCTACGTTGGGCGCCGGATTCGCCGCCGGGTCGGTGGTGCTTGCACCGCCATTCGCCGAATCGCTTGTGGACGTAGTATTTACGTCTTCGGTTGTCGCGCCAGCCGGAGCAGTTCCGCTTGGCGCTTCCTCACCGGGCTTCACCGTCAACACCAGCCCGCTCTTTCCCGCCCCAGTACCCGTCGTGCGGTTGCCGCCGGTCAGGATGTCTGTCCAACCCGACTGGTCACTTTCGGGTTCCATTTGCGGCGCACCATTATGCGCGGCCGTGTGCATGTCCGGTCCGGAATGGAGCATGCCCTTGGACTTGTGCATCAGGCCTTCATGCGGGCGCGGCACATTCTGTTCTGCCTGCATCCATGCCAGAGCCTTGGGATTTGCCTGCGGAATGGGCATGCCAAACGCTTTCAACTTGCTCCGGGCATCGTCCACGTGTTTAGAGAGCGGGTAGTTCTTGATAATTTGGGCGCAGTAAATCCCAGCAATGTCTTTTCGCTCACTCTTCTCGAAGATGTCTTCCAGCATCCACAGGGCGGTGTCAGATTTGCTGTAAAGGGGATAGCGCTGCGTCAGCGGAATCAGGCGCCCCGCGGAAGCGCGACGATCGCCCTTGACGTAATAGTAGTAAGCAATGCGGAACTGCCCTTCCGCGATGACCTCCTGCACTTCGCGAAGGTGCTGTTGCGCCTGCGGGGCCAGGGGGTCCTTGGGATATTTCGCGAGGAAGGTTTGAAACTCTTCTTCGGCGGAGCGCGCGTGGTTATTGTCACGGTCCGGCTTGGGCATTTCGTTGTAGTGGGCCATGGCGATCTGCATTTGCGAATAGGCCGCTTCCGGCAAGAAGGGGAAGAAGACGATGAAGTCCTTATACCCGGCGACGGCTTGCGTGACGTTCGAGGTCCCGCCTTCCTTGTAATAAGAGTCGGCAATGGCAAGTTTCGCCTTGGCTAGGAACTCGCTGTCCGGATAAGTGTTGATCAACGTCTGCAGGCCCAGCCGGCCCACCTCGTGCTTGCCATGCTTGATATCGTCCATGGCCTTATCGTAGAGCTGCTTGTCCGGCTCCACGGTGTTGCTGGTTTGCGTGGACTTGTTGACCTTTTTCTTTTTATGAAAAATTTGGGCGTAAGACGGGCTGGCGCTCACCAGCGCCACCGCGCATATCATCAGAAGAAGCGCAATTCGCCGCAATCTTCACCTCTCTAGTTTGATTTCCCACTGGTCCCCTGCCAAGGTGCCACTTGGCTGGGCGGTCCCCAAACTTCGGATATGGACTTTCTCAGTATACCCTGAACAAGAGGGCAGGTCGCTCAAGAACTTTGCCCCAAGGTACAGCTCCCCCGTCCCACTCTCCTACGATGCCATCCCCTGCCCCAAGGTTTTCCCGTCTCGCCCGCGGCGGTCCCGCTGCACTCCGGCCCGCAAACGGCGCTTTCCTTCGGTCGGGGGTTATCAGTTTTGAGTTGTCAGTTGTAAGTACGAAATAGAGATGGGCGTCTCGTGGACGCGCCCCTGGCCTTTCAACTTTCAATTTTTAACTCTTCAACCCTTAAACCCATACACTCTTAAACTGATGAACTCGCCTGCTCTTGGACTCTTGAACTCTTATACTCTTGTACTCTTTTACTCTCGCACTCTCATGCGCCTAAACCTCTTCATCTAGGAATCGCTCCCTATCCTGCGCCGCTGCCATACCCCCGATTCTTTCCTTACTTATCACTGAAAACTTCCAACTTAAAACTGAGAACTGACAACTCCCCGGCCACCCTCACCCCGCCAAAACTTTTTAACGTTTTGTAATAGAAACTCCGCCCCCGTGTAACTACAATGCTTCCATGCCCATCGCGGCAGGGGCGGCAGGCTCTTCTCATGGATAAACGAAAATTTCTTTTTGCGTCGCTCTCCGGATTGATCGGAGATATTGCCTGGCAGGTCATCAAGGAAGGCCACGACGTCCGGTACTACATTGAAGCCGAAAAAGAACGCGACATCGCGGATGGCCTTGTCCCCAAATCCAAAGACTGGGAAAAAGACGCCGCCAATTGGGCCGATATCGTCGTTTTCGACGATACCCTCGGCCAGGGCACCCGGGCCCAGACTCTGCGCGCGGCCGGAAAGCCCGTAATTGGCGGCACGCCCTACACCGATAACCTGGAAGACGATCGCAACTTCGGCCAGGAAGAACTGAAGAAGGCCGGCGTCACCATCATTCCCTATCAGCAATTCGATTCCTTCGATCCCGCGATCGAATTCGTCAAGAAAAATCCGGATCGCTACGTCATCAAACCCAGCGGCGAAGCGCAGAACGTCAAGCGCCGCTTGTTTGTGGGCGAAGAAGAAGACGGCGTTGATGTGATCGGCATGCTGGAAGCATACAAGCGCGCCTTTTCCGAGGAGATCAAGGTCTTCCAGTTGCAGCGCCGCGTGAATGGAGTTGAAGTGGCGGTCGGCGGCTTCTTCAACGGCAAAAAATTCATCACCCCCATCAACATCAACTTCGAGCACAAAAAGCTTTTCCCCGGCGAAGTCGGCCCGCCCACCGGCGAAATGGGAACCGCGATGTTCTGGAGCGAGCCCAACGCGCTATTCAATCGCACGCTCCTGAAAATGGAGCCGAAACTGGCCGAAGAGGGGTACGTCGGCTACATTGACCTCAACTGCATCGTCAACAACAACGGCATCTATCCGCTCGAGTTCACTTCGCGCTTCGGCTATCCCACCATCAGCATCCAGCAGGAGGGCATGCTCACCCCCATCAGCGATTTCTTCTGGGAATTGGCCGCCGGCTTGGAACCCAAGTGGCGCACTCGCAGCGGCTTTCAGGTTGGCGTGCGCATCGTCGTGCCGCCATTCCCGTTTGACGACGAAGAAACGTTCAACTCTTTCTCCAAGAATGCCGCCATCGTTTTCAAGAGGCCCATGAACGAAGGCATCCACATTGAAGACGTGAAGGAAGTCAACGGGCAGTGGGTCGTCGCGGGAACTTCGGGGGTGGTGCTGATCGTGTGCGGCATCGGCCAGACCATGAAGCAGGCGCAAGCCCAGGTCTACTCGCGCATTAAAAACGTTCTCATCCCGAATATGTACTACCGCACGGACATCGGCGACCGCTGGGTGGAAGATTCGGACAAGCTCCACAATTGGGGCTACCTCCGCTAACCGTACTTCTTGCCTGTGTAGGGACCGCTTTCTGAAGCGGTCCGCCTACTCAGCCACACATCAACTTTGTCCGTCACCACCACTGCCGGCCCCTTCCCGGTGTTTGTGCTACGCACCCACCACGGATTCATTCGTTGACGCCAAGGCATCCGTGGTCTAACGTTGCAGTGTTCGTAATCAATCACTTGACCACAGGAAAAACGCTCCATTTCCTGCTTCGAGGAGCGCCGCACATGAATTGCCACCGCTTTTCCCTACTTTTTCTCGGCACCCTGGTCTTGACCCTTGCTGCTCACGCGCAAACGCAGAAGCCTTTGACCAATGCGGATGTTTTGAACATGAGCAAAGAGGGGTTCGACGCAGGCCTCATCGTAAAAGACATCGAATCGAATCCCACGGATTTCGATGTTTCGCCGCAAGCACTCATCGATCTGAAGGCCGCCGGCGTTCCGCAAAGCGTGATGGAGGCGATGCTGGCCGCTCGTGCGGCGAAACCGTCCGCAGCCGTCGAAGCCTCACACGGCGCCGCGGATGTGCCCAGCACAGCGCCCAACGGCGTGCCGGACTCGGGGGGTTGCAACGCGAACAACGCTTGCTTGTTAAGGGACGGCACCGACGTGGCGTTGAAATTCGTGGCGGACATCAGCTCGAAAACTGCGCATGAGGGCGATCCCGTGGAATTTCTGTTGGACGACGACCTCAAAGTAGCCGACAAAGTTGTAGCCGCCAAAGGTTCCCACGCGGTGGCCACGGTTTCGAATGCGAAAAGAGCCGGTATGATGGGAAAAGGTGGCGAGCTTAATGTCCAATTGCAATACCTCGTGGTGGGCAGCAACCACGTACACCTTCGCGGCACAAAGGGTAAAGAGGGGGATAGCAAGACAGGTGCAACCGTGGCGCTCACGGTTCTCTTCGGTCCCATCGGCTTAATCAAGCACGGCAAAGAAGTGCAAATTCCCGCGGGTACGCCTCTTAAGGCGTACATCGATCAAGATATCTGGCTGCCCGCTATCACTCTGCCATCTGACTCCAAAGCGAATTAATACCGCCGCAAGTACGGATCTCCATGGCACCTTTTGGCGATGAATTCCCCTTCTCTGCGTCCTCTGCGCCTCTGCG
>Ga0074044_10000240_pt1 | contig 54329 bp, 39 predicted proteins | sample BogForMeECP23OM1_FD_94443 | JGI IMG/M metagenome (GOLD analysis project Ga0074044, IMG submission 94443) | Bog forest soil microbial communities from Calvert Island, British Columbia, Canada - Bog Forest MetaG ECP23OM1 | ecosystem: Environmental > Terrestrial > Soil > Wetlands ...
CCACCCCGGTTAAAAGCCCCCAATCGAAAATGCTGACGCGGGGAAGACCGCAGCCCCGCCGCGTGGATCACCGCCGTGTGGAAGATGCCGCCGGCGCGACCGTGGAAGAGCGGCTCTTCAGCGCCGCGTCACGCGGACTCTCTGAAATCGGGCTTCAGCCTCCGCGGTACGCCGTCCAGCCCGAAGCCTGGATTCGCCGACGAATACGGATACTCCCCCGCCTCCACAACCAACCGCGCCCGCACAGGATTCAGCCGAACATATTCGCAATGATTCCGATAATCCTCCCAATCTAGAATCCGATGATTGCTAAAGCTCTCCTGCCAGATTTTGAGACTCTCCACCTTTCGCAGTCGATGCGAATATCCTCCCTTGACGAATTGCACGGCCCGCTCCAGCGAAATTCCTGAGGCGGGTGTGATCAGCAGATGAATGTGGTCGGGCATAACCACAAATTCATGCAGCAGATATTTTGCCTGCGCCCGGTAGTCGAGCATCGTCTCGATCAAAAGTCGCGCCCGCGTTTCCACGCGGAAGATAGGGGCGCGTTGCCGCGTAACCGTAGTGATGAAAAATGTGCGCTCCGAATCCATGGCGAGATCGTATCCGTGCGAGGCGAGAATCAAGTGTGACGCCCGTCACATAACGAAAAAGGAATTTCAGTTCGGGAATGCGGAGTGTCTCGAAAGAGTGGAAATTGGGCGCGTGGAATGCCGTGAGGGAATGGAATATCGGCCGATCGAGTTACCGTGAAGAGCAGGATCGGCCCAAAGAATAGCGTGGAGCAGCGGGACCGGCGCGTGCAGTACCGTGGAAGAGCGGCGCTTCAGCGCCGCGTAAAGCGATCAAAATTCAATTCGGCTTTAGCCCCCGTGAATCGCTCTCCGTCGCAGCGCGAGAGAACGATTCACAGGAGCTAAAGCCCGTGTTATCTCGAACCTCTGACGCGGCGCTGAAGCGCCGCTCTTCCACGGTCGCGCATGCGGCAGAAACGGTCGTGCGAGCGTCAGGAACGGTCGCGCAAGCGTCAGGAACGGTCGCGGAAAGCGTCAGGAACGGTCGCCGAAGCGTGAAAAACGGTTGCGGAAACGTCAAAGGGAGACACGTCAACACAGGACTCGAACCCCGAACCGCAGCCCCCGCCCCTAAGCCCCTGCCGACAGCTTATGATGGCTCTTGGCCTCGGCAATCCCATATTGCCGGATCTTATACAGCAGCGCCTTGTAGCTGATCTGCAGCAGCGCCGCGGCCTGCTTGCGATTCCAGTTGGTCTGCTCCAGCGCATGCGTGATGGCCTGCGCTTCGGCTTCGTCCTTGGCAGTGCGCGCTACTGATTTCAGCCCGCCCGCATCGTTTCCTCTGGAATCACTGTGGCCGCCGCCGTCGTCGCGCGGCTGCAGTTCGGCCATAGCGAGAGTTTCGTCGCCCAGAATCAGGTAGCGCTTCAGAAAATTATTCAGCTCGCGCAGATTTCCCGGCCACGAATGATCCTGACAGGCCTGCAGCAGCGCCGGAGTCAGCGGCAAGGGCGCGCGCGCGTAGCGCTCCGCCATGCGCGTCATCGAATGCTTCAGCAGGATCGGAATTTCTTCCTTGCGGTCGCGCAGCGGCGGCAGGTGCAGCGTGAAAGCATTCAGCCGGTAATAGAGATCCTCGCGCAGACGCTTGTTCGCCAGCGCCTCGGGAATGTTGATGTTGGTCGCGGCCAGAATCCGCACGTCGACCTTGATCACCGAGCGGCTGCCGAGCCGCGAGAATTGCTGGTCTTGTAGAACATGAAGAAGTTTCGCCTGCAGGCTGGGCGGCATCTCGCCGATTTCATCCAGCAGAATCGTGCCCCGGTTGCACAATTCGAATTTGCCGGGCTTGGCGTGCGTCGCGCCGGTGAACGCTCCGGGCTCGTAACCGAACAGTTCGCTTTCCAGCAGGTCGGCCGGAACCGCGGCGCAATTTACTTTCAAAAACGTGCGATGCGCGCGCGGAGAGAGTTTGTGGATCAGCCGTCCTAAGACTTCTTTGCCGGTTCCACTCTCGCCCAGCAGCAGCACCGGAATGTCCACGTTCGCCACCAGCGCCGCCTGCGAGCGGATCTTGCGCATCGCCGGGCTGGCCGCGATGAAAAACACATCGTCGGCGAGTTCTTCCACGTCTCCGCTGTAAGTTTGTTTGCCCTGGCCCAGGCTCAGGTCGAGCACCGCATCCAGTTCCGCCTTCTGAAACGGCTTGGTCAAGTAGTCCTGCGCGCCCAGCTTCATCGCGTGCACAACTTTGCGCGTGTCGCTGACGCACGACAGCATCACGACCTTCACCCCCGGACGCAGCTGGCGCAACTGCTCCAGCGTCTCCAGTCCATCGATGCCGGGCATGAGCACATCGAGCAGCACCAGGTCGGGCTGCAGGCCCTTTTCCACCAGTGCCAGCGCTTCTTCGCCGGTGGTCGCAGTTTCGACTTTGTAGTCGTCGACCTCCAGCAGCGTCTTGATGTAGCGCAGCATCCCGGGTTCGTCATCGACCAGCAGGATCTTCGCGGTCTGTTTCATCGCGCCTTCCCTTTGCCCGCGGCTGCGGCGACTGGCTTGCTGGGGAGTGGTTTGTATGGAACTGGTTTGTAGGGAAGAAGAAACGAAAACTTGCACCCGCCCGCCGGATCGCTTTCCACCCAGATCTTGCCGCCCATGCCGTTCACCAGCCGTCGTGCGATCGCAAGACCGAGTCCCATTCCTTCTTTGGCCTCGGTGCCGGGCAGGCGGAAGAAGTCGTCAAACACTTCCAGATGAAACTCTGCTGGAATTCCCGGCCCGGTATCTGCAACGCTGATCTTCACCGCATTCGGCTGACTCAAATTCTGGCGCCGCCGTTCGTCGGCGGAAGGCAACGCGGCCGTTCGGCGATCCCACATGTGCGGCTCGGCGTGCAGCCACACGGTTCCGCTTTGCGGGGTGAACTTGAAAGCATTCTCCAGCAGATTCGAAACCACGCGCTCCAGCTTGGGAACGTCGAGCGGAAACACCGGCAACTTCTCGTTGGCCAGAAAATAAAGCGCGAGCCCTTTTTGCTGGAAGCGGTTCGACCACAGGTGGCAGACTTCCGACAAACACTCGTTGATGTTTCCCGGCGCGAACTGCATGCGCAGCCCGCCGGTCTCGAGCGCGCTGAAGGTCAGAAAATCCTGAATGAATTGCTCCAGCCGTTTTCCGCTGGACTGCATATCGCGCAAAACTTCGCGCTGGCGCTCGCTGAGCGGACCAATTTTTTCGCTGTGCAACAGCTCGACGTAGCCGTTGAGAATCGAGAGCGGAGTCTTGAGATCGTGCGCCGCCGAGGCCAGGGCGTTGGTGGTGCGCTGAAGACGCTCGCGCAGTTCGTTGTATTCCTGCAGAAGATTTTCGGGACGCGGCACGTCCGCCGCGGCTGCAACGTCGCTCTCGCGAGCAGTAGCGGCGACCGCCGCTTCCTCCGCCGGCACTTCCGACACACACGTGTTCTTATGAGCGCTGGCCATCTCAAGGATTCACAGACAGGGGAGGGAACTGCAGTCCAACTCGTCACGACACATTTACTGCCTGCAAAAATCGTATGCGACGCCCGTTCGGCTTGTCAACGAAAAATGCAACGGAATTACCCAAGTGTAGCAAAACCTTGCACTTTAGCCGGCTCCCGCGGCGGGAATGCGGCCTTTGCAGGGGCGAATAAAAAGAGAATTTTGATCGGCATACTTCCCTGCTACTGCGGGTTTCCGGATGCAAGCCGGGGCAGTCGTACCTCTTTCGCCCTGTTTGCGCCCGGAATTGCCCGCCCTTTGGCCACTGAGGTGCTTTGAACACACTGTCGAAGAGCATTTGGGAGAGGTGTGCATGGGCGCGTCCGTGCCGGGTACCGAGCGGAGAAGGTGGTCGAGGCTTCCCCTCGCCATTCCCGTCTTCGTTCGCAGCCGCGACGGCAAGGGCAATGAATTCCTGGAGTTCGCCACCGCGCTGAACGTCAGCGCCGGCGGAATGCTGGTTGCGATCCGAAAAATTCTCCCGCGCCGCAGTCAGATCCGGCTCGAAATCCCCAGCGCTCCCGTGGGCGCTCTAGCGCTGCTGCCGCGGGTTTCGCGCAGCCTGCGCGCCCGCGCCTTGCGCAATACTCCGGCCGAGGGATACTACCTGCTCGGTCTCAAATTCTCTCGTCCCCTGCTCCGTCCCACCGATTCCAACGGAGCGCGCCGGCGGAAAATTACCTCAGCGGTGTGAAAACTATTTCCCCTGCCCACTCCGACGTTACTCTCGTTCTCCCTCGCCGGTGACCCTTGTGGACGGCAATAGCTCTTTAGTAAGTTGATACCGTTCAATCACATAAGTTAGATTTGCTAGGCAGTCGGAGCAGGCGCATCCGGTTTTGGCTCTCCGGGTGCAAGTGAATAGCTTCCCCCCAACTGTAGAACTCCAAGCGGTAGAGTCCCAGCCATGACAACCAGCGGTGTCAATACGCTCGTCCAGCCTCTGGGGGAAATGCCCCCGGCGACCGTCGTCTTCGGCCGCACCGAGGCCATGCAGTCGGTGCACGAGCGGCTCAATAAGCTGGCCGCGGCCAATGTGCCGGTGCTCATTCAAGGCGAGAGCGGGACGGGCAAAGACATTATCGCGCGCATGATTCACGCCGCGTCGCCGTGGCGCACGGGTCCGTGGGTCAAGGTGAATTGCCCAGCCATTCCGGGCACGCTGCTCGAAAGCGAACTCTTCGGCTACGAAAAAGGAGCTTTCACCGGTGCTTTCGGCATGAAGCCGGGGCGCGTGGAGATGGCGCATCGTGGCACGCTGTTTCTCGACGAGATTTCCGAACTCGACATGTCGCTGCAGTCGAAGCTGCTGCAACTGCTGCAGGATGGCCAGTTCTGCCGCATCGGCGCGCAGGAAGACAAGAAAGTGGAAGTGCGCGTGGTCTGCGCCACCAATCGCAAGCTCGAACAGGAAATCGAAAACGGTACTTTCCGTTCCGATCTGTTCTATCGCATCAACGTCGTGAATCTGCATTTGCCGCCGCTGCGCGAGCGCGCCATCGACATTCCCGATCTCGCGGCCTATTTCCTCGAATATCACAATCGCAAGTACAACTGCCGCGCTAAAGCGCTCTCGACCGAGATGATGTCGGTGCTGCGCAAATATCACTGGCCGGGAAATATTCGCGAGCTGGAAAACCTGATCAAACGCTACGTGATCCTGGGCAATGAAGAAGTGATCCTCGCCGATCTCACGCCGCGCGAATCCGGTTTCTTTAATGCCGACTTGCCGATCGAAGGACCGATCTCGCTGAAGACCATCACTCGCCAGGCGGTGCGCGAGCTGGAACGGAAAGTCATTCTCAAAGTTCTGCAGAATCATCACTGGAACCGCAAGCAGGCGGCGCGCTCGCTCGGCATCAGCTACCGCGCGCTGCTCTACAAAATTCGCGACGCCGGCTTGCCCTCCAACCGCGCCGTAAAACAGCGCGAGGCCGACCGCCCCAAACAAGAAGTCGCCGCCGACTAAGCCGCCCGCAGACTTAAAAGCATCAACGACAAAGGACACAAAGTTACACGAAGGAAAATCCTCGGACAGCGAGGCGTTTTGTCGTACCCATCATCTGTCGAGGGTGGCCCACTCAAGCCGGCTTTTGGCTTGAGTGGGGATGTTCACACGTGGGGGATATCCACACGTCCGCAGTGTTCACACGTCACAGACTTAGTCTGACAGACAAGACTAGATTCTCCTCACGCCATGGGGACTCACGCGTTATCACAACACCGGGCAGAGATATTTCGTCACTTTCTGTTGCTATCACCGTCGTCGTTTGCTTACCACGGACGAAAGCCGAGGAATCTTCGAGGCGGCCTTGGAGCGCGTGCGGTGCAGTTACAAACTTTACGTCTACGGATACGTCGTCATGCCGGAGCATGTTGATCTTCTGCTCAGCGAGCCGGAGCGGGATACTTCTAGCTGTGGACTTCCCCCACTCGGAACTGTCCCACTCAAGCCAAAGGACGGCTTGAATGGGCCACCTCGATTTTCAGCGCGTGCTTATGGGGTGTATTTGAAGATTGTGCCGCAGCCGATCGCGCCGCAGGTCGTGTTCGATCCGCCGCCGGCGGTTGTGCCGTAGATGCTGCCGTCTGCGCCGAGGGTTAATTGCGAGGCGGGAAGTTCGCCGTCGCCTCCGGCGGTGAAACGATGAAGCACGGAATACGTGCCGGTCTCTCCGATTACGTACAGAACGCCGCAGCCGGTTCCCTGCACCAGGCAGTTCAGATCGCCTCCGTATCCGGTCGTCCCATAGAGCGTACCCGCATCGTCCAGAGGACCGGTGAGCGGCTCAGCTCCGTTGTCTCGCGATATGAACGTGTGCAGCACCTTGAAATTTCCGGCCGCGTCCAGCCTGAAAATCACACCGCACTGGCAGGTGGAGTTACCGCCGCTCTGAGTGACGCCGCGGATGTTGCCGTTCACATCACGAATCAGTCGTCCCGAGGGACCGCCGCCATCGGCGCCGCCGGTGAAGGTGTAAAGAACGCTGAAGTGGTTGGCGCTGTCGAGCTTGAATACAGTTCCGAAATTGCCGGCGCCGGCGATGGTCACACCATAGACGTTCCCGTCCGCATCGCGAATCAGGCCCGAGGGTTCGAAGCCGTCGGCTGCGCCGGTGAAGCTGTACAGAACTGTTTCTTTGCCGCCCTTGGTGACTTTGAAGATGGTTCCACAGCCGCCCGAGCCGCTGCAGCCTGCGTTGCCGCCGAACTGCGTGGTGCCGTAGAGCACGCCATTGATAGAGACCAGGCCGCCGCTGGGCTGCGATCCGTCGGAGCCTCCCTGGAAGGTGTGCAGCGCGGTGAGCTTGTTGCTGGTATCCAGTTCGAAGATTGTGCCGCAGGCGCAACTTCCCGTACCGCCTTCGGAGGCCGTTCCGTAAAGGTTGCCGGAAGGGTCGCGGAACAAGGTGCCCTGGGGAAGATTGCCGTCGGATTTTCCGGCGAAGGAATACAAAACCGACTCGTTGCCGGTGTTGTCGAGTTTGAAAATCGTTCCACCGTTGTAGGCGCCGCCGTGCGCGGTGCTGCCATAAAAGTTTCCACCGGAATCCTCGACCAGACCTCCGAGAGGATCAGATCCGTCACTGGTCTCCCCCGCGAAGCTGTGAATCACGGTGTAGGTTTGCGCTTCCGCGGAGTGTGCTGCCACAACGGTCAGCAGGGCGAGGACGATGACGAGGGAGATGGAACGAGCGGACAATTTCATTTCTGCTCCGGGGGCGTGACCTGGTTTGAAGTCATTTTTGGCGAGTGGAGTTGGAAGACGTGGTTATTAGAACCGTGCTTATTTGAATCGTGGACAGCAACGCATTTCGCATGAATAGACATTTGTGACCGCGAGGTCTTCGGTTGGAGATAGAAATCGGGTACGAGCGGAGGGGAGAATCGAGCCCGCGCAGCCATCATAGCCGGGTTCGACGGGTTGTCAAGCGGAGGTGTTGGTTCCGGGCTGTGGAAAAAATCTTAGGTAGAGTTGATTTGTTGCCGGTGCTTTTTTTGAAACAGATTCTTCCGCGAACTTTGTGGTGGCTTCAGGGGCGCCGTCGCGCCCAGGGGCGGACTCTTCGACTTCGCTCAGGGCAAGCTGCGTCCGCCCCTACTTTTGCCGTGGCGGGGCGTGGTAGTATGAACGCCAACGCCGGCGAGGCCTGCCTGATGGGAAATTTTCGACTCTAACTTATTGAAAACACGCAGTAGAATGTGACGATCAGTTTTTCGGAGGCCGAGCTACACGGCTAGCCTCGCGGGCGCGACACGAGCTTCCCACGCTATCCTCCCACGCGAACTTTGGGACAACTGGAAAGCAGCAGGGCCGGGCAGCAGGGACACATTATGTACAAAGAGTTTTTCGGGCTACGGGCGAATCCATTCAACGTGAATCCGGACCCGCGCTATCTGTTTCTTACGCGGCACACCGAGGAGGCGCTGGCGTGCCTGACGTATGGCATCCAGAGCCGGAAGGGTTTCGTGCTGCTCACGGGCGAAGTGGGCACAGGGAAGACGACGCTGATCAATAAGCTGCTGGAGTGGTTGCGATTGCAGCAGGTCGCGACCGCGTTCGTCTTCAATTCGCGATTGAACGTCCCGCAGTTTCTCGACTACATGATGGCGGACCTGGGGGTTCCGTGCGATTCGAGAGCGAAGAGCCAGATTTTGCTGCGGCTCTACAACTGGCTGCTCGAGCGCTATCGGACCGGAGAGACGGCAGTGCTGATCGTGGATGAAGCGCAGAATCTTCCCGACGAAACTTTGGAAGAGATCCGCATGCTGACCAACCTGGAAACGTTCACGGAGAAGTTGCTGCAGGTGGTGCTGGTGGGGCAGCCGGAGCTGGAACAGAAACTGAAGCAGCCGCATATGCGGCAGCTGCGGCAGCGCCTGACGCTGCGCGCGAAAACGTATCCGCTGACGGCGGAGGAGACCAAGGCATACGTGCAGCAGCGGCTGCGCATCGCGGGCTCGAGCGGGCAGGAGATTTTTGACAGCGACGCGGTCAGCGCACTGTTCCGTTATTCGGGGGGAATTCCGCGAGTGATCAACGTGCTCTGCGAGCATTGCCTGGTGAGCGCGTTTGTGGACCAGCGGAAGGTGATCGGGGCGGCGGTTGTGGAAGGCGTGGCGCGCGATTTCGATCTGGTGGAAGAAAGCGCTCCGGGCGCGCCGGTCGCGGCCACTGTCGAAGAGCCGAAGCAGTTTGACGTGGTGGAAGCTTTACGGTCGTTGGCCTCGCTGGCTGACCGGTTGCGTCAGGATGAGAAGAATCTTCCGAGCGGGGGGAAGGTTTGAAGTTTGATTCTGTTGCGCAGTTTCCCCTGCGTTTGTGTTTTCTAGTTTCTGGTTTTGATCTCTGATTTTGGTTTCTGTTTTCTAGTTCCTGGATTCTGGCGCGACCGTGGAAGAGCGGCCCTGAAGGGCCGCTCTTCCACGGTCGCGCAACAGGGCGCACGGTCGCGCAAGGGTCAGGGCACGCCGTCGCGCAAAGGTCAGAGCGCGCACGCTTGCGCAACGGTCAGAACGCTAACTCTTCCGGTCCTGCGACCGGACTGCGCCTTTGACGGCTGCCAGAACTTCTTCACGCAGAAACGGTCCACCGGCCAGCAGGCCGGGAAGAAGCGGATCGCGCTGATTACAGCGCAACTCCGATGCGTCGGGCTTGCGGACGAAGCCTCCCGCGGAGAGGACCAGCGCGGCGCCGGCGGCAACGTCCCACTCATTTTTCGGCGTCAGCGTAAAAGTGACATCAGCCAGCCCGGCCGATACCAGCGCCAGTTTGTATGCCACCGATCCCATCGCTTTGGTAGTGAACGCGGTGTTTTCAAACTGCTTCCAGTCGCCGCGCTTCACTTCGCTGCGGCTGGCGAGCACGAGCGCGTCCTCGAGCGACGTGCGCTGGCTCGGCGCACAGGGCTTGCCGTTGTAGAGAACTCCGGTATCGATCGCGCCCAGGAAAGTCTCACGCGTCGCAGGATTGTAAATTCCTCCGGCAACCGGCTTGCCGTTTTCGACGAAGCCAATCGACACGCAAAATTCGGGCAGGCCGAGGACGAATTCGCGCGTGCCGTCGAGCGGATCGACGATCCAGACATGTTTCTTGTCGAGGCGCGAAGCGTTGTCAGCGGTTTCCTCCGAGAGCCAGCCTTCGCCCTGACGCAGCAGATTCTGGCGCAACACGGCGTCGACGGCGCGATCGGCCTCGGTGACCGGATCATGCCCGGCTTTGTATTCGGTCGCGATGGCGCCCGGAGTGAAGCGGCTGAAAACGTCGCGGGCCGCATCCAGAGCAGCCTGGATGCGCTGCAAAATGTCGGCGTAGGAGGACGATGAGATTTCGGGTGCGATCATGTACTCAGCAATCATAAATTGTTGTCAGAATCAGCTCCGTCAGAGTCCGACCATTCACGATCAATAGTCATGCTCAGGCCAGCAACATACGGGCTCCGGTGAGCAGCAACAGCGTGCAGAGAATGCGGCGCAGCCACAACATCGGCACCCGCGTGGCCAAGTGCGAGCCGAGCAGGCCGCCGGGGATGGAACCGATCAGCAGCGAAACCACCAGGCCGGAATCGACGTTGCCCAGGCGGAAATGAAGCAGGCCGGTCACGCCGGTAAGAATTACGGCGTGCACAATGTCGGTTCCGACGTTGACCTTGGGAGGGAAGCTATAGAACAGAAGCAGCAGCATCATAATCATGCTGCCGGATCCGACCGAGGTCATGCCCACCAGAAAGCCGGCCACGAGTCCGATCAGAGCCATGCCGGCGAAGCCTTTCAGAGTAGGAGGACGAGTGGTGACCTTCTCCTCGATTTTTTTCTGGAAGAGCAGAAGCGTGGGAATCACGATCAGCAGTATTCCCACCGCAGTCTTGATGAAGTTGTTGACCCCGTCGCCGTAGAGGGCGCGGATGTGCATCAGCAGCTTGACTCCGCCGATGGAACCGGGAACGCTGCCCAGCGCCAGCGCGAGCACTACCTTGGGGCGGACCGTGCCTTTCTTGAGGTGAACAATGCTGGCCGGAATTTTGGTGAAGAAGTTGAACAGCGCATCGGAGCCGACGGCGACCAGCGGCGGCACTCGCAGGCCAAAGATCAGCACCGGGAGCAGCAGAACGCCGCCCCCAACACCGCTGAGCCCGATAAGAACGCCGACGACAAAGCCAACCAGAATCTTGGCTGCGATTACTGCCATGGCCGACTCGCTTCCGTGTTACGCTGCCGCCCCGTTGACTCCGATGAAGCCCTCGCGTTCGAGGTGCAGAATGATTTCCTGCGCAGCTTCTTCGGGAGACAGGTCGCCGGTATTGATGGTGACTTCGGCATCCGTGGGAGCTTCGTAGGGATCGGAGATTCCTGTGAATTCCTTTAAGATGCCGGCTCGCGCTTTGGCGTACAGTCCTTTTCGATCGCGCTGTTCGCAAACCTCGACCGAAGTCGCGATGTGCACGAGAATGAATCCGCCGTAAGGCTCGATCGCCTGACGCACATGCTTGCGCGTCGCGTCGTACGGAGCGATGGGCGCGCAGATCGCGATGCCGCCATTTTTCGTGATCTCGGAAGCCACGTAACCGATCCGGCGAATGTTGATGTCGCGATGTTCTTTCGAGAATCCGAGCTCAGAAGAAAGATTCTTGCGCACCAGGTCGCCGTCGAGCAGGGTCACGGGGCGCCCGCCGACTTCCAGAAATTTCGTCAGCAGGACGTTGGCGATGGTGGATTTTCCGGAACCCGAAAGTCCGGTAAAGAAAATCGTCACACCCTGCCGGCTGCGTGGCGGAAAGCTGCGGCGCAGTTCGTGCACAACTTCCGGATAGGTGAACCAGCCGGGAATATCGCGGCCTTCGTTCAATCGCTGCCGCAATTCCGTGCCGGAGATATTCAGCACGCGGTCGCCGTTCTTCACTTCATCGTCGGGAACGTAACGGTCTTGCCCTTCGAGGTAGACCATCATGTTGAAAGGCACCATGGTCACGCCGATGTCGGCTTCATGCTTCTTAAAGACTTCCTGCGCTTCATAGGGACCGTAGAACGGCTTCTTGGTTTCAGGATCGGAGCCTGGACCGGCGTGATCGCGCCCCACGATGAAGTGCGTGCAGCCGTGGTTCTTGCGAATCAGCGCGTGCCAGATGGCCTCGCGCGGTCCGCCCATGCGCATGGCGAGCGGCAGCAGCGAAAGCTTCTGCGTGCCCTGCGGATATTTCGAGCTCAGCAGCTGGTAGCAGCGGACGCGAGTGTAGTAGTCAACGTCGCCGGGCTTGGTCATGCCGACCACGGGGTGAATCAGCAGGTTGGCTTCGACCTGTTTGGCGGCGCGGAAGGTGAGTTCCACGTGGGCGCGGTGCATGGGATTGCGGGTCTGGAACGCCACCACGCGGCGCCATCCCAGGCGAACGAATTCGGCGCGCAATTCGGTGGGCGTAAAGCGTAGGGTGCGGAAATCGTAGTGCGAAGGAGCCTGCAAGGCCTCCACGCGTCCGCCCACGTACCACGGGTTCGACTTGTTGACCACGAAGTCGGCGCCGGGATGGGCTTTGCTGGTGGTGTTAAATACGGCCTTGGCTTCGGCGGCGCGATCGGGCTGCCAGATATCTTCCACGTGCAATACCGCGAGCATGACGCCCTCGGCGTCGCGCAGCGCGACTTTGCTGGTGCCGGGCGTGAGCTTTTTGGCAAATTCTTCGGTCACGTCGAGCGTGATCGGCATGGGCCAGAGGACTCCGCTGGCCAGACGCATGTTGTGACAGACGCCTTCATAGTCGGCTTTGTTCATGAAGCCGCGCAGCGGAGAGAAGCCTCCGCTCATGAGCAATTCGAGATCGCAAACTTGACGGGCGCTCAGATCCCAGGACGGCCACTCGCGCGAGTGTGCCTTCAGTTCGGAAGCTTTTTCAGGCGTAACGAGAAGATTGATAAGCTCGCCGGCGTGCGGAGCGATCAAATGACTGGTCGAAGCTGACAAGAGCGTGAACCTCCCAGGTTCGTCGAAGATTGGTTCGTCGATAATTGGACTTATGGCCTGCAACGGCTGTTTCGCAAAGGGAATCGATGCCGATTTCGCGACATACGATTGGGGGAAACGACAAGCTGACTCGCAAGAAAGCCGCCAGTCAGCGTTGTTGATAGACCCCGGTTTACATCCAAGCGGCCGAACCCTTTGTGATTCGCAAGCGCAATGCCGATAAGGCTTTTCATCATTGTACTGTAAGTTGATAAGGATAAAGGTCAGATTGTGAATCGGGAGGACCTTGGTCGAGTTCTGGCGCGGTTATGTGCAAATGGTTGCGCAGAGGGAGGAACGATTTCCTTTTCCGAGGACCATTCCGAAGAGCGCTTCGAAGAGCGTCCAGTTGCAGTTTCTTGCGATGTTTTCGCGCGCTGCCTCTCGCCGGTCATGCTCGGTACCGGCGTGATGAGTTAAGAATGCCAGACCGAGATTGGGTTCGCGCACGATAATATCGAAGTGACGGCGGGAGATATCGGAGGCGATCATTAGCCCGAAATCCCAATTAGATCGATGGCTCGACATTTTGCGACGCCCGACAATGGGGCCCTTAATCGTCGGGCTGGTGTTAGGCGGAGTGCCGCTCGCAATTGGGTTCAGTCGGTTAGGTGATCGCGTTCTTTCCCCGGAGATCCTTCGCTTCGTCTTGGATCTCACTCCTCTGGCAATCATCGTGACAACTCTCGACACCGTTTGGCGTCCCGGTCGCGGGGGGAAGGACTCCGCTTGGAGAGCGCTGGTGGGTAGCTTCTCCGCCTGTGTGCCACTTCCTCTCGTGGCTTTATGCGTTCTGATGTTGCGGTTCGGATATGATCCGCTCTCGTGGTCCAACCTCCCGACTCTCGCAGTGATGTTGCTCATTTGGTCTCTCATTGTGGCGCTGTCAGGCTGGCTCCTTGGGCTGGGTGTTGGTTTCCTGTTTCGTCGGAACGAGTCCGCCGGGAGCAAGTCCATCAAGTAAGTTCACTGGTGCCGTCCCACGCTTTTTGGCCTGGAAGCAGGAAGGCTAGGATGTGAGCGGTGGGGACGTAGATTTCCGGAATGGCACGGCAATACAGTCAATCGTGTAATTTGTGCCAGCCGCCGCCGGAATTGCAGGAAGTTTCGTCTAAGGTGTTTACCCTAGATTGCCACCACGATCCGCTGAGAAAATCTTCTCCCGCACGTTGGTAACCGCTTGGTTCTGTTGGGCCCACCGTTCTGGCTAAGCCACATCGTCCACGTCCCGGATGCGGAGCAAGACAACCAGGTCGGGTCGATTTTTCTTCAAGGGGTGAATCAGCCAGTTTCCATGCATGTTTTTTATCGCGCGCCGACAAAAAGACGATGGACTGGCTGCACGAAACGGTTTTCCGGAGCCACATTTCACAGGCCTGGAAGAAAATGCAAACCGCGCTAACTGGCTGTGGAAATTACTGTTCGCGCGTCACAGCCAAATTTGTCTCAAAGTGGCATTGTGGATGCTATGACTTTTGGAAACAACCAGCCGCGCGTCCAAGCTCGGGCAAGCGGCAGAGCCAACAACTTAGATAAGGGGAGTCTGATGGACGAGCAGACCATACGGTTGGGTCCGCGCGAAAGGCAGATCGTCGAATTACTTTTACAGGGTTGTGATAATGCCGAAATTGCCAGCCAGCTCAACATGGCTCGGCGGACTGTGAAGGCACACTTCAACCGGCTATTTCTCCGCTTCGGAATCAATGGCGGAATCAAGCGAGTCAAACTCGCGACCATGCTTTATCGGAGGCAGTCATGTTTGCAACTGAACGCTATGGATCCCGTGTCCCGAGTGAGCGCGAACAAAGAGTCATCCAGCTTGTTGCCCAAGGCCTGAAGAACCGCGAAGTGGCGCAGGAAATCGGAACCACGGAGCACGTGGTTAAGAATTATCTGCGCGTGATCTACGACAAGCTCGGCTTGTGGAACCGCGTGGAACTGGCCCTGTGGTACGAATCGCGGCGCAGCGATATGGCGCTGGTCAACTAAGACTGGTCAACCAAGAGAAGTCAACGGAAGAAACGTTCCGGTAGTGGGTCAGTTCGAATCTCTCGGGGCACTCTGCGGCTTCCTCTCTGCGTACTCAGCGGTTAAAGTCTGTTGCTCTTTCGGCCTAAATCAAAAGACTTTAACCGCGGAGAACGCGGAGTAACCCCCGCGGAGTTCGCCGAGAAATTCAAATTCGAGTTCTAATCTTCGAGTACCAATCTTCGAGCTCTAATCCTGGGTTCTAAATTTGCCGCCGGCATTCGCGCTACTGACAACCAAAAGCTTCCAGATGTCCCAACCGTTCGGCGGCGTCTTTTCTTCCTTTGCGAGCCGCGGCGTCGAGCAGCACGTGCGCCTGATCGCAGCTTTTCGTGACCCCGTCGCCTTTCAGGTAAAGGTCCCCGAGCAGTTCGGTAGCTTCTGCATTTTGTTTGGCGACAGCCTTCCACAATAGCGCGGCAGCTTCTGCCGGATTGCGTTCCTTGCCGTCAGTTCCGTTCAAGTAGCTTTTTGCCAGCGCGAGTTCCTCGGCCCCGCTGCCGGCAAGCGTGGGAGCCTGGGTCGCGGAATACGTTGCGGGCGACAACGCGGGAGAGGTCGCGGGCGCGGAAGCGGAAATTTGTGCGGAAGGCTTGGAAGAAACGGTTTCGCCGGTGCCTTCATCCGAGCCGGTCACAGCCTTCGGCTGGTTGACGGGCGCAGATGCTGTGGATGTAGCCGAATTCGGCGCTACGGCCGTGGGCGGCGTGGAGCTGTCGGTCGCAGCCGCTGGAGGCAGCTGGGGCGCGGCAGTTGAAATCCCGGCACCAGCGTGCTCACCGGACGCGTGCTCACCAGACCACGCTCGATACAGCAGGAAGACGATCACGAGCGCGATCACCACTCCTGCGTAGACGCGATACGGTCGGCGGGGCTCCTCGGCGACACTGGAGAAGCGAAATACCTCGTAGTCTCTCTGGTCCGCGCTCGGTCGATCATTACTCGGTCGATCATCACCTAGTCGATCATGACTTATTTGATCGTGGCCGGAGGCATCCACCGAGTTCGGCCCTGGCGAGGTTCGCATCTCCGGTCGCTCCGGAACGGTCTCGCGATAATCGAAGCTGTCGTATTCGAGGTTATCGTTACCGAGCGGAGACGATGGGGACTCTCCATGCGCGGGCTCTCCCATCTCGCCGGGGTGCGCGGGATCGGAATCAAAAGGCGGGAACGCGCCCACCTCGCCTCGCAACTGCGTCCGGCACGATCCACAAAAATTGTGATCGGCCCGATTTTCGTAACCGCAGCGCGGGCAGAGAACCCGCGGCATAGAATCCGCGGCCTGCCAGGCCGAAGCCTCATGCGGCGCCGGCGCCGAGACCGGAGCGGCGCTCCCCGGAGCAGATGCCTGCGCCCGCAGCTGGTCCAATAGTTCCGCCACCGCCTGGTCGCGGTTCTCCGGCAGGTTGGTGAAATAGACTTCGGCCCAGCGGCCCATGTTCTGCGCCAGCAGGGGATTGATCAGAGGGTTCAGTTCTTCCGGAGGTAGCGTACTGGGGTGGTTGGAATCTTCAGTTTGGCTCGGCAACGAAAGTCTCCCGGTTGACGAACGGCACATCTTTGATTGCACTCCCCGGCTCAGGGGTTGTCAAACACAGAAAGTCCATGAACTTTTTTCGTCAACGGTTTAGCTTTTTGTGCGATGCCGGTGGTTCTTCCCCCTGCCTTCAATCGCAGGCTTTGCGGTAGGCAGGCTCGAACTGGTCGAGCTGGGCGTCGCGCTGGGTTTCGAACTTTCCTTTTGGAGTCTTGCCGTAGAGGTCGGTTCCGGGGCAGTAGTAAAGCGCGGTGCGCAGGTCGATCCAAACCTCGGTCTCGGGATTGCCCTTGTATTCCGCGGGCGCCGGAGCTTCCGCGAGGCCAAGCTTGACCAGCGTGCGATCGAACCAGGAAAGGTCGGCATCGGGAGACTTGCGATGCTGCGCCGCGGCGCTGGCCGGAGTGCCGGTCGCGCTCACCGCGTGATTGGACCAGATTCCCCAGCGGACCACGATGGCCACCAGAATTACCGCCAGAGCCAGATAGAAATCTCCGCGCCGCGCCCGCCAGAAGCGGGCCAGACCGTTGGAACGGTTTCCCGCGAGTTGCTCCAGGAATTCACGCGCGCTCGCGGCCGAACTCCAGTCCAGGCTGCGCGCGGGCTTGGCCAGCACGGTCGCCGGGATCAATGCGTGCTGGTTCTGCCCGGGCTTGTCTTGGTCACGGTCATGCGCATCGTCGTTCGGATTGTCGTCGCGCGCATCGTGGTCGTGAGCATCGTCCGCATGCGCATCGCCGGCATCGCCGTGGGTGGCGCCAGCCGCGACCAGTTCATGATCTGGGCTTGCGAGCGAAGCATCCGCTGGCGGCTCCAGCGTCTCCGGCCACATTTTTCCCGCCCGCGTTTCCAGCGGCTGGAAGAGCTCGGGCATTTCTTTTTCCAGCGAGTCGGTCAGCATCTTCTGGAATTCGGCGTCGTCGAAGCCCGGCGCGGGCTCAGCCAACGGCCCGGCGCCATTGTTCCCGGCTGTATTTCCCATGGCGCCGTTCCCCGCTACGCCATTTCCCATGCCCCCATTTCCCGATACCCCAGGGATTTTTTTCAGCGCCTCCTGCATGTGCCACATGGATGCGACTTTGCTCTGCGTGCTGGGCGCCTCGTAGTCGCCGCTGCGGGGCGAGCCGCACTTGCCGCAGAACTGCTCTTCGTCCATCAGATCATGCCCGCACTTGCGGCAAGCGATCGCGCTGCCGGGCGCTGCGGAAGCCGGTGTGGCTGCCGTGGCCGTAACCTTGATTGTCGAAGCCTTGGTTGTCGAAGCCTGGGCTATCGAAGTCTGGGCTGTCGAATCCTTGGCCGGCGCTGCTTTGCCCAGCGCTGCCTTACCCGCCGACGTATCGACCAGCGCCGCCAGATTGGGCTGTAGCCGCTCCAGCGCTTGGAGCATGAGCGCGCGTTCGCCAGCCAGCGACTTTCTGCGCGAGACCTCTTCTTCCCGCGCCAGAACCTCGGTCACTAAGCCAGCCATCAGCTGCGCCGTGTGTACATCCTGTTTCAGGAAAGCGTGGGCGGCGTCGTAATAAAGTTCAAGGCCGCCGGCGACCGCGCCGTCGTGGAAGATGGGAACGGCGATCATCGCCTGAATGCCGCGACGCCGGTACTCTTCTTTGTTGATACCAGCAGGGTCGATACCGGCCGCGTCGATGCCGGCGGCGGAATCGGCGGTGCTGGAATCGACATCGGAGCAGCGCACCACCTGGCCGCTCTGCAGGCAGAGCGCACAAAGAGCTCTTTCTTTGGCGACCTCGGCGGCCGAGGGAGTCATCCGGCCCGCGCTGGCGCGGTAGCGGAGATTTTCGCCTTCCACAATGCCGATGGCGGCTCCGCCGGCGCGGGAGATCTGTGCGACGCGCTCGGCGATGAACGCCATGGGATCTTTGAGGTCCAGGAGCCGCTCGCGGATCTGGCCCTGGGTTTCGACAATCTGGGCGAGAGTCGTGGCGTAATCGTCTTTCGCAACGGGCGCGGCGGGGATCGGCGGGGCAGAGATCGGCGCGGTCGAGATCGCCGAGGCCGAGATCGACGGTGCCGAGATTGACGGGACAGAGATCGGTGAGGCAGAGGTCGGTGCGGAAGTTGGAGGCGTGGCAGCAATTGGTGCGGAAGCAAGCGGCGCAGAGGACAGCGGTGTATCAGAAACCGGCGGTGAAGAAACCGGCGTCGCAGAAACCGGGGTTGCAGCAACCGGCGTGCGAGAAATCGGCGTGAAGGAAATCGCCGGCGGAGCGGCGGGCACAGGCTCTGCTTCGAGCGCCTTCGCTAACTCCGCAGCCGGGGACGGGAGTGGCTGGGCTGGCCCCGCCTCTGTTTCTATTTTTGCATTTGTATTTGTCTTTGCTTCCGCCGCTAATCTGTCGGCTTCGGCGCCGGGAGCTGCTTCAGCCTGCTGGCCGCGGTTGTGCTCCTGCACCACGTAAGCTGCTTCGAGCAGCTTGGCGAGCGCGCGCTCGTTGAAAACCGGTTTGTCGCTTTTTTCCGCCACGTTCGTTCGATGCGCTCTTCGATCGCCGCTTTGCCGATCGTTCGGTTGCTGCCCGGCGTGAGCAGGGGGTAACGCTCTGGGGGATAAACCCGCCAAAGATCAAAATCCGCCGGAGGATGCGCCTACCTTGATGCGCCTATCTTAGTGCAACTGCACGGCCAATAAACAGGGCCGAGGCTGGTTCAAGCCTGCGAAGCGCGGCTTGCAAGAAGTTGGCCTCGCGCTCCCTGGAAGGCAGGTTGCCCGCATCTTCCAATAGTTTACCGCGCAGACGCAAGCCCTACGAGCCACGATGGGAACAAACGAGGAACGAACGCGGAACTCGGAGCCGTTGGTTACTGTCGTAACGCGCAGAACTCTGCACACCTGTTCCCCTGCGCTTCCTACGATCTTCGGGTCGTAGTGCAGATTGAATTTCTCGGCGGACTCCGCGGCTTTTCCTTGGCGCACTCTGCGGTCAAAGGCTGTTGCTCTTGCGGGTAAATCAAGAGACTTTAACCGCTGAGGACGCCGAGAAATTCAAACTGCGCCGCTAGCGATCGCTGCATCCGGTTTGAAAACCCTGTTTGAAGACAAGGGAGAATCCGAAGGGCTGCTATTCGCGATTGCCCTCAGTCGCGATTATAGGAGCGGGGCGGCAGCAGGAATTGCAGGCCGAAATAACCGACGAAGTAAGGCTGGTTGCTGCCCGTGGGTTCGAGGCTGCGTCCGGCCATGAGCAGAAGGATGATCGGGCTGTGGATTTTGTAGCGCGCACCGAAATCGATCGTGGGCTGGTGTTCGAAGGGATGAAAGGTGCCCTGGTAATAAAACTCCGCGTCCGCTTCGAATTTCGGAGTGAACTCGTGGCCGATGACCAGGCCGGTGATGAAGCCATCCGAACCTTTGTGGACAAACTCGTATCCGATTTCGTAGTCGACATCGATGGGGCCGAATTTCCTGGAGAATTCGAAAGGCAACAGGAACGACTGGCTGGGGGAAGTGATGCCTCGTCTGACAGCGTCGTTGGGATTGTTCAGAAATAACTGCGGGAAAACCGAGATCGACAGACCCTTTTCGCCCGCGTCGTAGAATCGCCATTTCACGCCAGGATTCGATTGACCCAGGCCAAATTGAGCTTTGGATCCGACCGGGGAAGCCGGATTCTGCACCCGCAGCCAGGCGTTTTCGTAAGTCAGCTGGATGCGCTCGCCGATGCCGAAGTTGATGTCCACGTCGGGCGTGTGCGAGACCGACTGGTTGCTGTAGAAAAACGGCATGTAGCCGATATTGATCTCCCAGTTGAAAGGGCCGGGCGTGCCCGGATCGTTGGTGTAGTAGGGCGGACCACCCTGGGCGAACGCAGCCGGGGCGAGACAGGCCGGGGCGAGAAGGAAGAGGGCAAAGGTCAGACTGCGCGGCTTACTTCGCGGCATACTCGGCGGCATGCTTCCCGAGATACTTCCCGACAGACGCTGCAACAGACTCCGCACGATGGCGGCGCAGCCGAGCTTTATCGATGCCAATGCCAAACCAGCGGGATTCGGCTGGCAGCCTGTGCAAAACGTGGTGGTCGCGCACCCAGGAGGACCAAAATGAAAACCAACTAACCGCAGCGAATGCCGAAACGGGAAGCGACGGTAAAGTCCCCTACGAGTTCGAATCTCAGTCGCCTTCACACCTGCCCTTCGGCCCCCGCAATCGCCATCTTCGGCTCCCATAAGTGGATGACTCCAAGTAGCTTAATCACCGTTACGTGGAAGAGTAAAGGGCGGGACCCGGGCGCCTTCCAGCAGGTGTTCGGCGGGGTCGCCGATGCAGTGGAGAGTCGGCGATCCGCAGCTATCGCGCGGCACGCGCCGGACCAAAGTGGAACTGGGAGAGTCTGCCAGGGCTTGCGGAAAATCCTGGGAAGACTTCGGGTAGCGGCCCCAAGTGCTGGCCACCAAAGGTCTTAGCCGGGAACTGCGGGCGGGGTGCGGGGAGTGGTGCGCGCCGTGCTTTAACCAACGACGGAAAGAGGCGAGACTTCGGAGGCGAAATATCATGATCGATCTGAACGAAATCAAGGTCACGCCCCGCGACCAGCAGGTCCTGAATCTGCTGGTGGGTTGCAGCAACAAAGAGATCGCGGGCCAGCTTAACATTAGCCCGCGCACCGTCAAGCAGCATCTGCGCACGCTGTTTCTGCGCGCCGGCATCCGCGAAGGGCGGAAGCGGGTGAAGCTTGCGATCGCCATGTACAGCAAGGAAGAGGCGCAGTCGTGACCCCGCGCGACCACCTCACGCCCAAGGAAATCCAGGTTGCGACCCTGGTGTGGGAAGGGTTGACCAACCGCGAGATCGGCAAAATCATGAGCACCAGCGAGCAGGTGATCAAGAATCACCTGCGCAGCATCTTCGACAAACTGGGGGTCTGGAGCCGGCTGGAGCTGGCCATGTACGTGGCCGGCCGCGGCGGTAGGAAATGGCTGTCGGAGCCGGGGCACAGCGGAATCGGCGGCGGTCATGCGGTGGTAGCCTAGGGCCTTGGTCTCTGGCTTTTCCTTGCCAGTTCTGGTCCTGCCCGCTCCGGGTGGCTCTCTGGGCCACTGTTCCCCAACGCCGCTGTGACTGTCCCCAGTCTGCAAAAGGTTTCACGTGGAGGCCTGGGGGCGGGGTCATCATCGAGGTCTAAATTGTGGCATGTCATAGAGTTGGATGGTTCTGAGGGTCGGCCCGTGAATTGCATCATCGCAGGGGATAGTTCGACGGCGGGCTCGACCGCAGCCCCGAGCCGTCTTCGCAACCGAGGCTTTCGCAAGCGAGCTTGCCATCAGGCTTGGCGAGCGCGACCAGGGTTGCTTACCCAGGAAGCGCGACCAGAAAGCTTACTCAGAACCGTACTCAGAAAGCGTACTCAGAAACCCAGCGACACCAGCAAATGGCCTACAAAGAGACGTTTTGGATGGCGTGTGACTCGACCGAGCAGTTGCGCGCGGAGTATGGCCCTTTTCATACTCGCGCCGAAGCAGAGCGCGAGGCCAAGAAGCTGGGCTTCGGCTATCTGCTGCGTTACGAGCACATGCTGGGCGAAAACGAAGAAATTGAGGAAGTGCGCTGCATCTTCATCGAGCTGCCGGGCGCGTTTCCCGTGACGAATGAGGCCATTCAGATCACGCTGCACACCCGCTGCGCCACCTGCGGCGAGGCGGCGGCGCATGAGATCGGCTGGCAGGCCGAGGTCTGGGCCGACATCCACGAGTTCGAACACTCCCGCCACCGGGTCCGCCTGTTCGAACATGCGCGCGGGCGCGGACTGAAGGAAATCGGCGACTGGCGCGGGTAGGGTGGACCCTATTCTTTTCGCGACACTGCTATCTTCCCGAGCGGCTGCAGATTGTGCCGTCACGCGGGGCTTCATACTTTCACTTCAGGTAATCGACCACCGCTCGCCTAACCCGGACGCCCTTGTCCGGGTAGCCAACGGCACAGGCCGGGTCTCGTGGTATGGCTGGGCGGACGGGGACGTCCGCCCCTACGCGAGCAGAGACGGGGACTGTTGCGCAAGACGCATCTGCCTGCCGTGCCACTTTGGAGTAAGTCAGTTTCTGAATGGCCGTTTCCAAATACATCCGTAGAGACGCAGCTTCGCTGCGTCTTGCCAACTGCGTTTTCGCTGCCGGAGACGTTGCCAGCAACGTCTCTACGACGGATCTGTTTCGGCGGCAAGCAGCGTTCTCGCAAGCAGCGTCCGCCGCTCCCGTAAGTCGTTGAGTCATCGTGCAAGTCGTTGATGGTTTATGCAAGTCATTGAAAGTTCGTAGAGCGCTGTGGCGGTCCTGCAGAGCGCGAATTTTCGCGCGGAGTATTCTGCCCTGCCTGCAGCGACGACCGTCGCTCCCGGGGTCGTTTCCGGCCCCGGAAATGGCATCCTGCGAAGCCTTGGCAACGGTTTTGGGGCCCGAAAGACGATTGTCCGGCAACGTACGACGGGATGTTGACGAATTCTTCGATATGCATACAATTATGTATGTACATTAGGGAAGACACTCAGGTCACTCCCCCCTAAACTGGTTGGAGAATTGGATTTTGGGGAAACGCTGCCTAGAAGTGGATCAGGCGCTTGGGGTCGTAGTTGAAGTCTACGAGGCCATCGCGGTAGTCGATCTTGACTTCCAGAAGACGCAACAGCGTGAAGCCCAAGGTCCCGGAAATCTCGGTGCCGGCGTCTTCGCTCATCGAGGTAAGATCGAACGAGAGCATGTCCTGATTCTCCTGCCGGATATTGCCGAACTGCAAGACGGCTTTGTTGGCGTTGTAGACTCGACTTACAGACCCGCTCAGCCCTCTCAAACCGGAGTGGGCATCTCGTCCCACCTTGGTGACCTGGCGCGCCGTATCGGTGGAAATCGTGTTGTCGATCGCGCCGGTGTCGAGCAGGAACAGCTTTCCCGGCGTCTCTCCTACTTTCGTCTGGACCAGTAAGTCGTGACCGAAACGGTACACCGGCGTATACGAGCGCATCTCCGGAGCAACATAGCGATCGCCAGGGCCGGGCGCGGGCGGCACCGCAGGTTCTTCCGGGCTGGCGGCGCCGGCATCGGCCGGAGTTTCGGCGTCTTCTCGCACGGCGCTGGCGTTCAACGAGACTGGCTGGCCGGCATCTTCCGGGCGCTTCGGCAATTCCTGCAGGCGGAGCTTTTCGGTGGGAAAGTCGATGTCGACCAGGAAATGTTCAAACACATCTGCTCCAATCAAACCGTCCTCCCCGAGGAAGGAGCGAGTCTCCACAACTTCCACAGGGCAATTTCTGAACTCCAGACCGCCTATGTGTATGGAGCGGGCGACGGCGACGTATCCCGGCTTGCTTCCGTGATCTCCGATGCCGCCGATGCGCGTTTCCGTGAGCTTAGTGACGCCGGCTCTTTCCGCCATTCCCCGGTCGAGCAGAATGCCGCTTGCCCCCGTATCCAGTAGTAGCCTGCTCTTTTCGCCATTCACGAAAACGGAGAGCCCATAGCCCCGCAAGTGTTCAGGATCGATCAACATGCGGACCATCGAGGTTTCCGTGGAAGCCATCTTGCCCTCGAGGGAACAGCTGAGATCGGAAGTGTCTTTCGCTTTCAGGTAGTCGAGATAGCGCTGGATGTATGACCGCGTTGGGTCGTTGCTGTCCATGGTGGCCAGATAGGCTTGCAGATTTGTGATGCGCTCACGCGGGCCGAGCGTGTTGATGATCCATTCCTGCTCAATGTCGGGGTCTTTCGGATCAAGAGCGTGCGCCTTGTCGATCATGAGACGGGCGGATTTGTACTTCGAAACGGCCCAGCGCACACGGGCCAGGCCGAGGTAGGCCCGCGCGGCCTGGTGCCCGGCGTTGACCACGTCGACCCACTCCTTTTCGGCGTCTGAGATTCGTCCCTGGCGAAAGTACACTTCGCCGAGCACTATGCGAACCGGCCAGGAATCGTTGACCTGCAAGGCGCGCGTTACCGTCGCGTAGGCTTCGGCAACATCCTTCTTTTTCAGATAGACACGCGTCAGACCGGCGTAGGCGTCCGGGGACTTCGGCCGCTCCTGCAGGAGTTGCTGATATTTTTCAATGGCCGCATCGAAGTCCCCTTTTCGGATCAGCACCCGAGCTTCGCCCAGTGGATCGGGCGCTGCATCGGAGGACGCGGTCGAAGGTGAACCGGCGGGGACTAACGATGGCATTGGGGCGGACTGCTTCTGCGGCAGCGTGGCCGGCGATTCGACCGGAGACGAATCCTGCGGGGGCTTGTGGTCCTGGGCGGCAGCCAAGGCGCCGCACGCCAGTCCAAGCAGAAGGCTGCGGGAGAACCGACGCATCCGTACACCAGGGGCCGGAAATCGAACTGAGGCTGGCCCCGAGTGGGGAGTCTGTCACAGAGAGATTGCGCGGGCAAGTGCCTTTTTAGAAGGGACCTCGTCCGCGGCGAAGCTGGCAGATTCTTCCAGGTTAGGTTGTGGAGGTTAGTTGGCTGGCGGCGGCGCGGTCGATTAGCCAGAGCAGTTTGCCGTCGGTGGGGCGGACCAGCTTGGAGGGATATTGCTCGCCCGGGGCGTCGCTCTCGAGCACCTCGTGCAGCGCGGGGGCTTTGTCGATTCCGCTGACCAGAAAGGCTACGTTTCTGGCCGCGTTCAGGACCGGGAGGGTCAGAGTCAGGCGGCTGGTCTTTAACTTCTCGACCCAGTTCGCAACTACCAGGCGGGATTTTTCCTGCAAGGCTTCCGTGCCGGGGAAGAGCGAGGCGGTGTGACCGTCGGGTCCCATGCCGAGCAGGATGAGATCGAAGCGAGGAAATTCGCCGGGCTTTTTTTCGCCGGGCTTTTTTTCGTCGAGTTTTTTCTCGTCGGGCTTGTTCTCGTCGGGCTTTTTCTCGCCAAGATCGGGCGCGAAGAATTTTCGCAGCGTCTGTTCGTAGGATTCGGCGGCGGCTGCGGCGTCGGGATTTTCGGCGGGGATGCGAAAGATGTTTTCCGCCCCCACCGGAATTTTCGACAGCATGGTTTCGTTGGCCATGCGGTAGTTGCTGTCGGGATCGGTGGGAGGTACGTGGCGCTCGTCTCCCCAGAAAAAGAACATGCGATCCCAGGGCAGGGCTGACTTGGCGTTGGTGGCCAGTAGGTTGAAGAGGCTCTTTGGGGTCGATCCGCCGGAGAGGGCGATGGTGAAGCGTCCGCGCTGTTCGACGGCCTGGTTGGTGGCGCGCACGACTTCTTCGGCCGCGGCTTCGAAGAGTTCCTGCGGGGTGGTCAAGGTGCGGATTTGGGCGAAGGAGTTCACGTTCGTCGGGTTGGATGCCTCAGGGGCTAAAGCCCGCAACGAAAAGAAAGACTCTATCGCAGCGCTAAAGCGCTGCGATACCCAAGAGCGACTCGTCACTCAAGAGCAAGTCGCCACTCAAGAGCGAGTCGTCACTTAAAAGCGCTGCGCCATCCAAAAGCGAGTTCTTAGCGAACTGTAAAGCCGCCACGGTTTCTGTGGCAGTTACGGCGCGGCTGAAGCTGCGCCCTTTCAAGACGTCATCCGCGTCGGACCTTCGATTCGAGTCGCCTCAGGTGCTTACTGGGATCTGGCTGCTTCGCACTGCGGCGCAACGTGCTGCTCCGAGCAGGCCGGCTTTGTCGTTGGTTACGACCTGGACCGGGATCGATTCCACCAGCGGGGTCAGGCGGCCCTTATCGAGAAAAGCTTTCATAAAGACGGGGCCGGTGAGCTTGGGAAGAATCTTGGGCGAGATGCCGCCGGCTAGGAACAAGCCTCCGGTCGCCATGGTTTTCAGTGCGAGGTTCGAAGCTTCGGCGCCGTAGACCGACATCCAGAGATCGAGAGTCTTTTCCGCCAGCGGATTGGTGCCGGCGACGGCGGCGTGTGAAATCGTGGCGGCGGCGTCGCTGCTTTTTGTATCAACGGTCTGTCCGGGCGATTCCTTTTCGCCGTGGCCGTCGCGTAGAAATTCGTAGACGTTGACCAGTCCGGGACCGGAGACGACGCGCTCGTAGCTGACATGGCCGAAGCGGGCGCGCAGGAAGCGCAGCAATTCGATCTGCAAGTCGCTCTGCGGGCCAAAATCGGTGTGGCCGCCTTCGCAGGCGAATACCTGATGATGGGCGCCGTCCCACAATAATCCCGCCTCGCCGAGGCCGGTTCCGGGCGCGATCACGGCCTGGTTCCCGGCAATTGGGCCGCTGACTTTGTTCAACGGCACCAGATCTTCTGAGCCGAGAGCGCCGATGCCCCAGGCGCTGGCTTCGAGGTCATTGATCAGCATCGTGGCGGGAAGATGAATCTGCTTGGCCAGCCGCGATTGTTCGATGACCCAGGGCAGGTTCGTGGCATCGACGCGGCCATTGCGCACCGGTCCGGCGATTCCGAAGCAGGCAGCCTCGGGACGAGTGCCCGAGTCTGCGAGGAACTGGGTGACAATCTCGCCGAACTCGCTGTGCTCGCGGCTAGGGTAGACACGTTCAGAGACTAGGTTGAGGTGACCATTCTGGGGTTGAAAATAAGCCAGCCTGCTATTGGTCCCTCCAATATCGCCGGCCAGAATCATTTCTCGAAGTTCCTCCAGCGGCGGCCGTCGCGGTCGAGGAGTTCGTCGGCCTCCTTCGGTCCCCATGTGCCGGATGCGTAGTTGGGGAAATTGCGGGGCGGGAGCGCTTTCCAGAGATCGAGCATGGGATTAACGACGGACCATCCGGCCTCGACCATGTCGGCGCGCTGAAACAGCGTTTGATCGCCGATCATGCAGTCATGCAACAGGCGTTCGTAGCCAGTCGAGGGCTGCTTGCCAAAATATTCCTGATACTCGAAGTTCATGTCGACGGTGCCGAGGCGCATGACCGGGCCGGGAACCTTGGCCGCAAACTGGAGCGAGATTCCTTCTTCGGGTTGGATGTGCAGCACCAGTTGATTCGGCATCAGATGTTCGACGGGCGTGTCGCGGAAGAGCACGAAGGGCGCCCGTCGAAACTGTATCACGATCTGAGTATTACGCACCGGCATACGCTTGCCGGTTCGCAGGTAGAAGGGAACGTCGGCCCAGCGCCAGTTGTCGATCAGCAATTTCATGGCGACGAAGGTCTCGGTGCGCGAATCAGGGGCGACATCGGGCTCGGCCCGGTAGGCGGTGACGCGCTTGCCGTCTTCGGTGCCCTCGCCATACTGGCCGCGCACGCTGCGGCTGAGGACGTCTTCATCGCTGGTGGGCTGGATGGCGTGGAGAATTTTGGCCTGCTCGTCGCGGACGGCGTTGGCGTCGAAGGAGATGGGCGGCTCCATGGCGGTGAGGCTGATGAGCTGCATGATGTGGTTGGGCACCATATCGCGCAGCGAGCCGGCGTGATCGAAATAAGTGCCGCGGCCTTCGAGGCCAACTTTTTCAGCCACCGAGATCTGGACATGGTCGATGTAACGGCGGTTCCAGACCGGCTCGAAGATTCCGTTGGCGAAGCGGAAGGCCATGATGTTCTGGACGGTTTCTTTTCCGAGATAGTGATCGATGCGGTAGATCTGTTTTTCGTCGGCGACTTTGAGCAGTTGCTGGTTGAGCGCTTTAGCGGAGTCGAGATCGTGGCCGAAGGGTTTCTCGATGACTACCCGCCGCCAGTGGTTGTTGTCCTGGGCCATCAATCCGGCGTCAGAGAGCTTCTGGACGATCGGGCCGAAAAAAGCGGGCGCGGTGGCCAGGTAGTAGAAAAAGTTCTGATGAGCCCCGTGATCCTGATCGACCTTGTTGAGAAAGTCGTTGAGCTGCGGGTAGAGTTTGTCGTCTTTGAAGTCTCCGGCAAAGTAGTAGAAACGGCGGGTGAACCACTCCCAGAGCTCGTCTTCGGGACATTCGCCGCAATAGGCGCGGACGTCGTCGTGAACCCGCTTGCGGAATTCATCGGTCGACAACTGGGCGCGAGCCACGCCAACCACGGCGAACTCGCGGGAGAGCAAGTTGGCGCGGGCGAGGTTGTAGAGCGCCGGGATCAACATGCGTCCGGTGAGATCGCCGGCCGCGCCGAAGATCACCATGACGCACGGATCGCCTTGTTTGCCGATGCGCGGCGGTGTGGCTGCGATTTGTTCCGCTATCTCTGCCATGATTCGTCCTTCTGGTTTGAGAGCTGGTCTTTCGCCCCTTCGGGGCTGGTTCGTTTTTTTCGCTTTCCCCACGGCTTGCGCCGTGGGCTTTATTCTTACGCCGCGTCGCGGCTGGCAATGGCCGCTCCCCAAGAAGCGCTTAGAGACCCTTTCTTACCGCGGTCTGCAGGACGGCTAGTCCGGCTTTCAGATTGCTGCCCAGGTGCACGCGCAGGGCGCGGCGTCCGCGCTCGGCCAAGACCTGGAAGTCGCCGCGGGCCTGCGCCGCTTTGACCACGCCGAAATTATATTTCTGTCCAGGCACGGGAAGTTCGACCGGATCGTCGCAAGTGATCTGCAGAAAAACGCCCGAGTTCGGTCCGCCTTTGTAAGCCTGTCCCGTGGAATGGAGAAAGCGCGGACCGAAACCGAGGCAGGTCGCCACCCGCCGGCTGTCGCGCACGGCGTCGCGGATCGATTGCAGACTCTGCTCGTTTTCGGCATTCATTTGAATATAACCCAGCAGCGCGAAGTAATCACCGGGCTTGAGACAGCGCAGATGGGCTTTGAGATATCCGATGAGGGTGGCGTCGCCGGCAGCGGCTTTGGCCAGCTCCGTGGAGTTAATTTCGTCGGCGAAGAGCTTGGTTCCGTCGTCTTCGACGATCGGCGTTTTGGGGGGCAGGGAGCCGTTTTTTTCGTATTCGGAGGTCAGGGTACGGGTTGCGACCTTGCTGGCTTCGATGTCGGGCTGGTTGAAGGGGTTGATGCCGAGGATCGAGCCGGCGACGGCTGTGGCGATCTCCCAGCGAAAAAATTCTGCGCCGAGATCGTAGATGGTAGCGATCGGAATATGCACTACGGGATGCCCGGCTTTTTCTATCGCGGCGACCTGGGCTTCCTGAACTGCGTCAGGGGCGGACTCGAGACGCACGTAGGCGAAGAGGCGATCGTCTCCGTAGACGTCAGGATCGCCGAGCGCTTCGCGGTCGACCGGGATGATTCCCTTGCCGTCTTTTCCGGTTGATTCGGCCAGAAGCTGTTCGAGCCATGCGCCCAGGTCTGCGATGCGAGGGGATGCGATGATCGTGATTTTGTCGCGTCCGGCTTTCGCTGCGGTTCCGAGAATAATGCCGAGAGTCGCGCCGGGATTCTGATCGATGGCGACGTCGGGGCCGCAGGCCCGGACCATTTCGGCGGCCTGCGCGAGAAACTTCTTGGTGTCGACTCCGATGATGGCTGCGGGGATCATGCCGAAATTGGAGAGCGCGGAATAGCGGCCGCCGATCGAAGGGCGTCCGAAGAAGGTGTGCAGAAAGCGATCGGACTCGGCGACCTGCTGCAGCTTCGAGCCGGGATCGGTGATGGCCATGAAATGGCTGCCGACTTTCACCGCGCCAACAGCCTGGCGAGTGCGCTCAAAAAAATATTGCTTGAAGATATTGGGTTCGAGCGTGGTTCCGGATTTGCTGGAGACGATGAACAGTGTCTTCGGGATATCGATGAGATGTTCGAGCGTTTTCACCTGCACGGGGTCGGTGGAATCGAGGACGTGGAGGATGGGGAAGTGCGTGATGCGGCCGAAAGCTTTGCGCAGGACTTCGGGACAAAGACTCGATCCGCCCATGCCCAGCAGCACCACGTGCTGAAAGCCGCGCAGTTGGATTTCCTTCGGGATCTTCTGTAGCTGGTCGTGCTGCGCGATTTGTTCTTCGACAATGTCGAGCCAGCCCAGCCAACTCGCTTCGTCGCTGCCGGTCCAGAGCGAGGGGTCGCGCTGCCACAGGCGGCGCATCTTTGTTCCGGCCTGCGTTCCGGACTGCCAGTCGGTGGTCGTGGCCTTCACAGCCGCAGCCAGCGAGTCGGGCAGGGAGGTCTTCAGCGCGCTCACGAACGATCCTTGTGGGGCGCGGGTTGTCGTATCAGTCTGCACGAATCATGTAGCCCCGGACGCCCCGTCTGGGGTTGCGCGCCGAGCGCGCAATCGGCAGCGTGCCCGAAGCCGCAGGTCAATGGCGCCGCACGCTGTCGCACGCGGAGCTTGCGCTCCGCGGGGCGGACTTCGCTCAGGGCAAGCTGCGTCCGCCCCTACTTGAGCCGTGCCCTACCCCGCTTACTTTTGTCCGGTGCTCTTGGCTACCGCTGCCAGGAGTTTGTCGAAGGCGTCGGCGAAAAGCTTTACGCCATCGTTGGTGAGCTTGTCGGTGACTTCCTTGATCGAGATGCCCGCGCTGGCGAGATCAGCCATCACTTTGACCGCACCCGGTATGTCTTTAGTGAGCGTGGTTTGGAGGATGCCGTGATCGCGGAAGGCGTCGATGGTCGCGGGGGGCATGGTGTTGACCGTGTCCGGTCCGATCAGTTCCTCGACGTAGACCACGTCGCGATAGTGGGGATTCTTGGTGCTGGTGCTGGCCCACAGAACGCGTTGAGTCTGCGCGCCTTTGGCGGCGAGGGCCTGCCAGCGCGGTCCGCTGAAGATGCGCTGGTAACTTCCGTAGGCGAGCTTTCCGTTGGCAATGGCGACTTTGCCCAGCACGCCTTTTATAAGGGCTTGCTGGCCGGCGTCCGTCGTGGCTTTGAGTTTTTCCTCGAGCAGCGAATCGACGAGAGTGTCGATGCGGCTGATGAAGAAGCTGGCGACGCTGGCCATTTTCTTCAGGCTGCCACCGCGGGCCGCGAGATCTTCGAGTCCGGCGATGTAGGCTTCGGCGACTTGCTCGTAGACCTGCTGTGAGAACAGCAGCGTGACGTTGATGTTGATGCCTTCGCCGAGCAACTGCCGGATGGCGGGCAAACCTTCTGCCGTGCCGGGAACTTTGATCATGACGTTTTCGCGGTTGACGGCCTTCCACAGGCGGCGGGCTTCGTCGATGGATTCTTTGGTCTTGCGGGCGAGATAAGGCGAGACTTCGAGGCTGACGTATCCGTCGCGGGCGTTGGAGCCGTCGTAGACCTTGCGTAGCGCGTCGGCGGCATCCTGAATGTCGTGGATGGCGACCTGCTCGTAGCGGGCGGTGGTGTCGAGGTCGGCGCGCGAGGCCAGCGCTTTCAGTTGATCGTTATAGAGCGAGCTGTCGGCGATGGCTTTTTCGAAAATGGAGGGATTGGAGGTCATCCCACGCAGGCCGTCGTCGTCGATCATCTGCTTCAGCTTGCCGGTGGTGAACAGGTCGCGGCGGATGTAGTCGAGCCACATCGATTGGCCGTAGCTGAGCAATTCTTTGAGAGGATTTTTGGTGGCTTTCGGGTCGAGTACTCCGGTGGGCTGCATAAAGTAATCTCCAATTCTGAAAATTCGTGTTCGTAGAGACGTAGCTTGCTACGTCTCTTTCTTGGTCAGGCTCGGCATCTTTCGTCAGGCATCTTCATCAGGCTTCGTCACGTATCTTGGCCGACGCTGATACCGACGTGGTTAGCGCGAGACGTAACAAGTTACGTCTCTACGACAGGACTTCGTGGGCAGCGGCCAGAACTTTGTCCAGGGTGAAGCCGAACTTTTTCAAAACGTCTTTCAGCGGAGCCGAGGCACCGAAACTGTGCATGCCCATGCTGCGTCCCTTGGGGCCGACGTAGCGGTCCCAGCCAAAGGTGGCAGCCATTTCGACGGAAAGTCTGGCGGTGACGGCCGAGGGCAGAACACTTTCTTTGTAAGCTGCATCCTGCTCTTCAAAGATTTCGAACGACGGCATGCTGACCACGCGCGCCTTGACGCCTTCGGCTTTCAGTTTTTCGTAGGCGTCGACGCACAGCGACAACTCGCTGCCGGTACCCATCAGGATCAGATCCGGCTTACCTTCGGGAGCGTCGGCCAGAACGTAAGCGCCCTTCTGGACGCCAGAGGCCGGCGCATATTTTGTGCGATCGAGCGTCGGCATCGTCTGCCGACTCAAGACCAGCGTGGCCGGCCGGTGGGTCTGCTGGATCGCGATCTTCCAGACCTCGACGACTTCGTTGGCGTCGCCGGGGCGCAGCACCAGCATGTTCTGCATGGCGCGCAAAGAGGCGAGTTGCTCGATGGGTTCGTGGGTCGGTCCGTCTTCGCCTACGCCGATGGAGTCGTGGGTCATTACGTAGATCGCGGGGATCTCCATCAACGCGGCCAGACGCATGCTGGGGCGCATGTAGTCGGTGAAGGTGAAGAAAGTGGCGCCGAAAGCGCGCAACCTCGACAGGACCAGTCCGGTCACAGCCGCGCCCATGGCGTGTTCGCGGACGCCGAAGTGCAGATTGCGTCCGCCGTAAGAGCCGGCCTGGAAGTCGCCCGCGCCGGCAAAGGTCAGGTTCACTTTGTTGGATTTCGCGAGGTCGGCCGAGCCGCCGATCATCCAGGGAATGTTCTGCGCCAGCGCATTCAGCGTTTTGCCGCCGCTCTCGCGCGTGGCCATGCCCTTGGCATCGGCCGGGAAAGTGGGCAGGCTCTTGTCCCAGCCAGCCGGCAGTTCGCGGTCCTGCATCTGGTTGAGCCGCTGCGCGAGATCGGGAAATTGCTTCGAATAATCCGCGAAGGTTTTCTCCCACTTGGTGCGGAGATCGCGGCCGCGCTTGCCGATGCCTTCCCTGAAGTTCTCGTAGACGCCGTCGGGAACCAGGAACTTGGCGTCTTCGGGCCACCCGTAGAATTTCTTCACGAGGCGGACTTCCTCTTCGCCCAGCGGTTCGCCGTGGGCTTCGAAGGAGTCTTGCTTATGCGGCGAGCCATATCCGATGTGGCTGTTGACGATGATCAGCGTGGGGCGGTCTTTATTTTCGGTGTTTTGGAAATTGCCGAAAGCCCGGCCCAATGCGTCGAGGTCGTTGGCGTCGGCGATGTGGGCGATGTTCCAGCCGTAGCCGAGGAAGCGCGATGCGACGTCCTCGTTGAACGACCAGTCGGCGGGACCGTCGAGAGTGACGCGATTGTTGTCGTAGACCCAGCAGAGATTGGAAAGTTTGAGATGTCCGGCGAGCGAGGCCGCTTCGCTGGCGACGCCTTCCATGAAGTCGCCGTCGCCGCAAAAGGCATACACGTTGAAGTTGAACAGCTCGAAGCCGGGACGGTTGAATTGCGCCGCCAGCCACTTGCTGGCGATCGCCATGCCGACGGTGTTGCCGGCGCCCTGGCCCAGAGGGCCGGTCGTGGTTTCTGCACCGGTGGTGATGTGCGATTCGGGATGGCCGGGAGTGCGGCTGTCGATCTGGCGGAAGCGCTTGATCTCTTCCATGGGGACCGAAAGATTATTCGAAACTTCACCGTGCGCATTGGCCGCATGTACTTCGGTCAAGTGAAGCATGGCGTAGAGCAGCATGGAGGCGTGTCCGGCCGAGAGCACGAAACGGTCGCGGTTCATCCAGAGGGGAGCTTGCGGGTCGTAGCGAAGAAAATTCTGCCAGAGGGAATACGCGACCGGCGCCAAACCCATGGGTGCGCCGGGATGACCGGAGTTGGCCAGCTGAACGGCGTCGATGGCCAGAGTCCGAATTGTGTTGATGGACAGTGTGTCCAGTTGCTTTCCCGTCACCAATATCTGTTCGCTGACTGCCATGGGGGATCTGCTCCTTAACAGTATAGAACTCGGGGCTGGGCGATCGGGCGCCGCCCTCGTTAGGTTAGAGTTTCCGTGTAACGAAAGGGTTCACTACCCAAAGAGTGTATCAATTTCCGGGCGGGAGTGGATTACGGGAGGGTGAAAAGGGCGGAAGGTGTTCCGTCAGGGCGGCAGACCCCAGGGGCTAAAGCCCCGAATCTCTTATCCCGCTTTACGCCGCGCTGAAGCGCCCGCTCTTCCACGGTAGCGCCCGCTGTCGTTCTTGCGCACAGAGTGCCGTCGTTCTCATGCGCACACGCTGTCGTTCTAACCCCAGACCGCTTACGAGACGGTTATTAGAATTATTTCAGGAACTGGAAGTAGCCGTTCTCGTTGTTGGCGGTTCGGGTGGTTTCCTGCACGAACTTTAGGAACTGGCGCAGGCTGTCGCGTTCGGCGGGCTGCATGCCCTCGAATCGCACGCGAATTCCGGTGGCGGGACCGCTGCGGGTGACGACTCCGCTCAGCGCGAAGCCTTTGATCCAGATTTTTCCGTTGGGAACCCAGAGGGCGATTTCGACTTTCGCGCCGGGTTTGACCGGAGTGGCGGTTTCCACCAGGCATCCGCCGACGCTGGTGTTGGAAAGATTGCCCCAGATCGGAGTGCTGACTTCGTCGACGCGAAGCTCAACGGCGACGAAACACTTGATCCGCGGATGTTTCCTGCGATCGCTGCCCCAGTTTTCACTGTACAAATCTGGCTCGAACGGAGGTGTGGCGGATGCGGGAGTGGGAACTGGTTCAGGCTGCGGCGCGGTCTGAGTTCCAGCGGACGCGCCCGCGCCGGCTCCGCTCTTGATTTCGCGCATAGCGGTCAGCAGCGCGGTCTCGCGCTTCTCGGGAGCGGCTTCGCGGTAGGCCTGCAGCAGCTTGCCTACATGCCGTACCAGGTCGGGATCAGACAGTATTCGGGTCCAGTCGGTGCCAGTAGCGGTACTCATGGATGACGATTATTCCGTTCTTGGCGTTGCGCTCGTGTTGTGAGTCGCTCCTCTAAGGTTGGACCGAAGGTCACCGAGATTCAAGATGACCTAAGTCACTGGTTTTGGTTGAAGCCGCGGATTGAGCAGGCTGCGGAAAAGGTTTATTTCTCACAGCAGCGTTACCTCAGCGGCTGAAGCCGGAACTGAAACGGACTGTTTATCGCAGCGGTGAACCGCTGCGCCACCCAAAATCGAGTGCGGCCTCGAGTTTTTCCGCAGGCTGTTGAAGCCGCGGCGCCGTTGTTCTCCAAAATCGGAACTCATTCGTCAGAACGCGGAAGCTGAGGCAGGTAGCCTGCCAGAACCTTGCACCGATCAGGAGAAAGCGAAAGAAACTCAAAGCCATAGTGATATCCGCGGCGGTGGCGCAGCACGGCGCGCACGGTCCAGGGTTCGGAGGTTTCGGGAAGCGTGAAAACCAGGGAGGCGACGTCGCCGGGCGTGAGTTCGGCCGCAATCAGCACGGCCATTCCGCCTTCCGACAGGTCTTTGGCGTGGGCCTGTATCTGCTGGTGCCCGGCGCCGTGGAACAGGGTCAGCGTCACCGGAAACTCGCAGCGGTAGCGCGGATAAAGGCGCGGCCGGCGATCAGGGGAGCGCTTGGGGGCCTTTCCGGGACTCGATGACATGCTTGCTAATTCCTGAGAGGTGCTTTGGTGTCTGGTTGCATTACTGCGCCGCAAAGGTCAGTTGGATCATTTCGGTGGTTTCGGTTTGAGAAGGTTCGAATTTCCATTTACCGACCGCGGTTAATCCGGCTTCGGCCAGGACGGGATTTCCACCCAGCGCCCGTGTTGACTTGACGCTGCCGTTGGGGCGGACGATGGCTTCGATCCTGACCACGCCCTGAAGGTGCATTCGTTTGGCAAGTTCCGGATAATCGGGCGCAATCCGCGAGATTACCTTGCGGTCGAAACTAGCCACGGCGCGGGATTGCTGCGCCGGCATAGAGCCAACCTGGGCTAAAACAATGCTGGCAAAGACGGCGATTTTGGCAAAGCTCGGCATTAGTCCCCGATGAAAGGCCGGTCCACCGGCCCCATGTACAGATTAAAGGCGGCTATGGCTTCGCGGCAAAACACCGAAGACACGGCACTTCGGGGATAAGGGGGCGGTTCGAGCTTTCCAGATGGGAGTGGAAGCAATATTGCGTGGATTCGCAGGACCGGCTGGGCTAGTGGAACTTTTTCTGGAAATCGTTTTGCATCGCTCGCAACAAAAAACGAATCCAATTCGGTAATTCGGGATAGGGCTGCCAAAAAGGCATACGGGATTCGAGGGCAGACTGCGGAAGGACGGTTACTACGTTCGACGATGCGGGTCTCATTGAGAGTCTTACCGGGAGTCTTACGCAAAATCTTTCTTAGCCTGGCTGCAGTGTTGATTTCCGCCACTGGCTTGCTGGGTCAGGCGGCGGGCGGGAGCCCTACCACCCCCAACGTGACGCTTCCCGGCCCGCCGAATCCGTTCTTGGGCAGTGACGCGCAGGACAAGCTGACCCCCGACGTTCTTCAGATCGACTACACCGAAGCAATCAACCGCGGGCTGCGCAACAACCTTGGCCTTCTGCTGGCTAGCGACTCGACGGAGACGGCTCGCGGCGAGCGCTGGAAGGAACTGAGCGACCTGCTGCCGAACCTCAGCGGACGCGTGCAGGAAGAAGCGCAGACCATGTCCCTGGCTGCCCTGGGATTCAACAAACTTTTTCCATTGTTTGAACCCTCGGGTAGTACGAGCAATATTCCGAGAGTGCTGCCCGCTTTCAATTATTTCGACGCGCGCGCCACGCTCACTCAGTCAGTGTTCAATTTCAACAGCCTCGAGAAAGAGCGGTCGGCGGCGGAGAGCGTGAGGGCGGCGCAGTTCACCTACAAAGACGCGCGGGAAATGGTGGTTCTGGCCGTCGGGAACGCTTACCTGCAGGCTATCGCAGGCGCTTCCCGGGTGGAGACGGCCGAGGCCCAGGTGAAGAGCGCGCAATCGCTTTCGGACAAAGCGGCGGACCAGTTAAAGGCCGGGCTGAGTCCGGCGATCGATGCGCTGCGATCGCGAGTTGAGTTGCAAACCCGCCAGCAGCAGCTGATCGTCGCCCGCAACGATCTGGCGAAGCAGAAATTGGCGGTGGCGCGGATTATTGGGCTGCCCCCGGGGCAGGCATTCGTGCTCACGGAAAAAGCCCCGTACCAGGCGCTGGCAGCGCTACCGCTGGATGAATATCTGCAGACGGCATACGCTTCGCGGGCGGATTATCAGGCGGCGTTGTCGCAGGTGCGGGCGGCGGAACTGTCTCGGCGGGCCGCTACGGCGGGACATTATCCGTCGATCGACGTGAGCGCGAATCTGGGCGACGTCGGAGTGACGCCGTCGCAGTCGAATGGAACCTGGCAGGTTAGTGGCGGAGTTAACATCCCAATTTTTGCCGGGGGCAAGGTGCACAGCGACGTGCTGGAAGCGGATGCGAAGCTGAAACAGGCGCGCTCACAACTGGGTGATTTGCGCGGGCGCATCGACTACGAAGTTCGCACCGCGCTCCTCGATCTGAATGCCGCAGCCGAGCAGGTTGACGTCGCGCGCAGCTCGGTGGATCTGGCGGGGCAGGCGCTGACGCAGTCGCAGGATCGCTTTACCGCGGGCATCGCCGATAATCTGGAAGTTGTGCAGGCGCAGGAGGCCGTGGCCAGCGCTAACGAGAGTTACATCGAGAGCCTCTACGCGCACAATCTGGCGAAGGTCGAGTTGGCTCACGCCATCGGCGAGGCGGAAGCGGACGTGAGGAGATTCTTGAAAGGTCATCCATAGCCCATGCCACAAATCACACAGAGTCCGCCTGAGGAAACTACGCAGCCGGAAAACAATACGACGACCGAGACGTTGCCCGCGACCGAGAAGGATTTTCGCACGGGACGGACGCAGAGCTCCGCCTTCCGCATCGGCGTTGTCATCGGCATTATTGTGTTGCTGATCGCGGGATTTTTCGTCTACCGCTACGTCTCGAGCTACGAATCGACCGATGACGCTCAGGTCGACGGGCACGTGAACTCGGTCAGTGCGCGCATCACCGGGCACGTGATCAAGCTGAACGTGCAGGATAACCAGTACGTGCAGGCGGGGACGGTACTGGTGGAGATTGATCCGGCCGATTATCAGGTGGCGTATGAGCGGGCGAAAGCGGATTTCGAGGATGCCCAGGCTTCGGCGCTGGCCGCGGGAGTCAACGTGCCGATCACTTCGGTGAACACTACCAGCCAGGTGTCGGCGACCGAGGCGGACGTCAACAGCGCGCGCGCCGGCATCCAGGCGGCGCGGCAGCAGTTCGAGGCGGCCAAAGCGCAGCTGCAGGAAGCGGAAGCGAACAATGTGAAGGCGCAGAACGACCTGGTTCGCTACAAGCAACTGGTCGACAAACAGGAAATTTCAGAACAGCAATACGACCAGGCCACGGCTTCGGCGAAAGCCAGCGCTGCGGCGGTCGAGGCTGCGCGCGCCAATGCCGAGGCCGCGCAGCAGCAGGTCACGCAGGCACAGGGCAAACTCACGCAGGCACAGGCGAACTTCAGCACCGCCAATACCGCGCCCCGGCAGATGCAGGTCATGCGGGCGCGGGCGGCCTCGGCGCTGGCCCAGGCGCAACAGAAGAAAGCGGACCTCGATCAGGCGCTGCTCAATCTGCAATACACCAAGATCGTGGCTCCGGTGAGCGGGATTGTCAGCAATCGGACGGTCGAAGTGGGGCAGAACGTCGCTCCCGGCCAGGAACTGATGAAGGTCATCAATCTGGATGACGTGTGGATTACGGCCAACTTCAAAGAGACTCAGCTGCGCGAGATGAAACAGGGCCAGCGGGTCACGATTAGCGTGGATGCCAACGGCAAGGAATATAACGGCAAGGTCGACAGCATCGCGGGTGCGAGCGGCGCACGCTTCAGCCTGCTGCCTCCGGAGAATGCGACGGGAAACTACGTGAAGGTGGTGCAGCGGATTCCGGTGAAGATTGTGCTGGACCCGGGCTCGACCAACGACCACGCGCTGCGTCCCGGCATGTCGGTTGACCCCAAGGTCTGGATCCGGTAATGAGCGCCGCGGCGGGCACGCTCGATCATGCCGATGCGTGGCGTCCCGCGGTTAATCCCTGGATCATTGCTCTCGCGGTTACCCTCGCCACGTTTATGGAGGTGCTCGACACTTCCATTGCCAACGTGGCGCTGCCGCACATTGCAGGAAGTCTCTCCGCCGGTCAGGACGAGAGCACATGGGTCCTGACTTCCTACCTGGTTTCGAATGCGATTGTGCTGCCGCTGAGCGGCTGGCTGTCGTCGATCATGGGCCGCAAGAATTTCTACATGAGCTGCGTGGCCCTGTTCACCGTGAGTTCGTTCATGTGCGGGCTGGCTCCGAATCTCGCGACGCTGATTGTCTGCCGGATTCTGCAGGGAGTGGGCGGCGGCGGCTTGCAGCCGAGCGAACAGGCGATTCTGGCCGACACCTTTCCTCCGGCGAAGCGCGGCATGGCTTTTGCGGTCTATGGTATTGCCGTGGTTACCGCGCCCGCGATCGGACCGACTCTGGGCGGGTGGATCACCGACAACTTCAGCTGGCGCTGGATATTTTTCATCAACATTCCGGTGGGGATTATCTCGATTCTTCTCACTTCGCGGCTGATTCAGGATCCGCCATATTTCAAGCGGCGCAAGCTCAGCGAGACTCGAATCGACTACGTCGGCTTAAGTTTTGTGGCGCTGGGGCTGGGCGCGCTGCAGATCGTGCTCGACAAAGGGCAGCGCGACGACTGGTTTGAATCGCATTTCATTCTTATTCTTTCGCTGATTGCGGCGGCATCGCTGATCTTTCTGGTGATCTGGGAGTGGCGGCACAAGGATCCGATTATCGATCTGCATCTGTTTCGCGATCGCACCTTTGCGGTTTCGAATTTGCTGATGTTCATGCTGGGCTTTGCCCTGCTGGGCAGCACGCTGCTGCTGCCTCTGTTTATGCAGACCATGCTCGGTTACACCGCCCAACGGGCGGGGCTGGCGCTGATGCCGGGCGGATTTACGATTATTATTCTGCTGCCCCTGGTGGGCTTTCTGCTGTCGCGTTACAGCCCGCGCTGGCTGCTGGTTTTCGGTCTGGTCGTGCTCTCAGCATCGCTGTTTCATATGACCAGCTTCGATCTTGATATCGACTTCCACACGGCGGTCTATGCCCGCATGCTGCAGGCTGTGGGAATGGCGTTCCTGTTCGTGCCGATCAATACTGCGGCTTATGCATTTCTGCCGCGAGAAAAAAATAATGCCGCTTCGGGACTGATGAACCTGGGGCGCAACATTGGCGGGAGTGTCGGAATTTCTCTAGTCACAACCATGCTCGACCGCAGGACCCAGCTCCATCTGACGAATCTGGCGAGTCATCTCAGCATGACGAATCCTGCGCTGCTTGCGATGCTGCGGGGAGCGTCGGGGGCGATGCGCGCCCACGGCTCCAGCGCGGCGGGCGCGACCCAGCAGGCTTATGCCATGGTGCAAGGCGTGGTGGAGCGGCAGGCTACGATGCTGGCTTATCTGGATTGTTTCTGGTTTCTAGGGGTTGCGATTCTGCTGATGATCCCGACGGTATTTCTGATGAAAAAATCGAAGCCCGGCGGGGGAATGGCAGTGCACTAAAGCGGGTGTTTCGCCGGTGATTTTCCTTCTGTCTACATAGAGTGCGTGAGAAACCGTGGCGTCCCTACGGGACTCGTGCCGACCTTCCACTTTTCCCGGCACTTACGTGCCGGGCTATTGAATGCCGCCGCTTTCGCGGCTGGGGCTGGGATGCTTATGTTTCACTGCTCTCCCACAATCTGGCTCTTATTCAAACTTTCCAGCACCCAGGTCTAGAACGTGAATCGCGCTGAGAACTGTAGTACGCGCGGCAGGCCATTGGGGCTGATTTCCTGAAGGGTTCCGAAGTTGCCGGGACCGGAGTTGGGGACTAGATAGCAGGTCTGGTCCGTGCTGGCGCCGTCGCCGCAGTTGGTCCCGATGGGGTTGTATTGCAGCTGGTTGATCCCGTTGCCGTTCTGCACGAAGTAGTTGGCGTGGTTGAACAGATTAAACGCCTGCGCCTGGAACTGCAGCTGCCTGCCTTCCCCGAGCGGAATACTGCGGGCCAGCCCAACGTCGATCCTCTCCAGCCACGGGCCGTAAAACGAGTTCAGGCCGATGCCCGGGGTTGGACCAGCGCCGTCAATGCCTCCTGCGGTCGCCGCCGTGTTCTGGTTAAAGGCGCTGTCGTTCAGGTTGTCATTGGCACCGTCGCAGTTATTGAACGACAGAGTCGAACTGGTGCATGCCGGACTCAACAAAGCCGCGTAGGGACGGCCGGAGGAGAAATCCATGACACTGCTCAGCGTCCAGCCGGAGAGCGCCGCGCGCCCGGCGGCGGAAGTGGTCAGCTTTTGGAGTTCGGGGCGGTACACGGCGGCGAGGCTAAGCCGATGCCGCTGGTCCAGCAGCGAGGGAGCGTGGGTATTGCTGAAGTCGAATTGATTGTTGAAGTCCATGCCATCGAGCATCATGCTCTTGGCGAATGTGTAAGAGACTTGGAGGGCAAGGCCCCGCGACATGCGGCGCTGCAGCTGCACGAAGAAAGAGTTGTAATAGTTTTGCGCCGGGCTGATGAGCTCCTGAATCTGGCCGAGGCTCGAGTTGATTTGGCCATCGGCGAGCAGACCGTTGTCCATGTTGGGCAGCGTGAACGCCGGTCCGCTGCAGGGAGCTGTGGTGGCGCTGGGAGGGCAGGTGATGTAAGTCGTGGTGCCTTGCAACGGCTGTAGATTCACGTCGTATGCGCTGCCGGAAATGATGTGGACCCCGTGATTCCACATGGTGCCGATACTCAGAGTCGTGTTCTCGAAAATCTCGTGCTCGATCTGCAGGCTGGCCTGCAAAATATCGGGCACACGGAACTGCGTAGCAACCAGGGAAATATCCGGAGAGGCCGCGAACAGAGGAGAATTGGCGAGGAGAATGTTGGGGAAGGTTGGCGCCTGCTGGTTCGGCGGACCCGAGGTGTAGCTGGTACTGGCCTCCGATTGCTGGGATTCGAGACCGTTCGAGATCACGGCATTGCGGTAGTTCAACCCGTTCATGTTGGTGTAGAAGTCCCCGAATCCTCCGCGTACTACGGTTTTTGACGCGGGCTGCCAGGCAAATCCGATGCGCGGCGCCAGTCGCCGATATTGGTTGGGATACTGTCCGGTGAGCGGGAAGAGCGGGTTCTGCGCGGGCTGCGGGTAGACCTGGAAGTCTTCGCGCAAGCCCATTTCCAGGGTCAGCTTCGGCAGCGCACGGAAGGTGTCCTGCACGTAGAATCCGTAGTAGGGCACAGCGAAGGAAAAAGTTGGATTCCCGGCAGCCTGACTGAAGTTGATGTATTCGCCGAGAGCAAAAGCCTGCAGATTCGGAAATTCGTAGAGGCCGAGCGGCGAGCCGAAATCGACAGCCTCATTCGGATCGGCGCCGCCATCCTCGGTGTCCGCGTCCCAGGAGCGATTGAAATCGAAACCGAATTGCAAAGTGTGCTTTCCGATCACGTAGTCAATGCGGTCGGATACGGAATACTGCTTCTCAAATACCTTTCCGATTGAGAAGGCAGCGTTCCCGAGCGTAAAGGCCGCGGGACTGTCGAGGATGACGGTCGGGCTGTTCGGAGCCAGGCCGGTCGGCGTAGAGATCTCGTTGTCCTGCGAAGTGCTGACGTGAAATTCGTTGAGAAGGTTAGAGGAGAAGGTGTGGGTCCAGCCCAGGCTGGCCTGGTCGGTGCGCACGTAGGCGTTGGCGAGAGTCTGCGTGCCGTAATTGCCGACCGTGGGGTCTAGGATGACGCCTCCGGGGGAGTTGAAGTGGTTGAAGTTCAAAGTAAGGAACAGGCTGTCGCGGGAGGTGGCCTGATAGTCGAGGCGCGGCGTAATTACCCAGTCGTTGCCCTTTCTTGCTTTCGTGCCGAGATTGGAATTCAGCGCGTAGATGGTGTTCGCCACCTGCTGCAGATACACCGGATTGGCCGGGTCCGGAGCGCTGTCGGCGCCGGGTATGGGCAGGGGTCCGTTCGGAGCGGGCAGGATCGTTCCGGCTGGAAGTCCAAAATTAGCGCTCAAGAAAGCGGGTAAGGTCGAAGGGTTCGTCGCCAAAGCCGAGTTGATAACGGGAATCGGATTGTTGCGCAGTTGCTGCTCGTAATCCACGAAGAACCAAACACGGTTGAAGACGACGGGCCCGCCCACTCCGGCGCCGAATTGCTGCAGAGCATCTTCCGGTTTCGGATTACCGGCGGCTTTATCGATGGCGTCGTTGGCCCCGGTCGCCGAGTTGCGGTTGTAATAGAAGACACTGCCGTGAAAGTCGTTGCCGCCGGAACGGGTGACCGCATTCACGAAACCCGCGCCACCGCCATAGACTGCGGTGTAAGGGCTGACCGCGACTTGAAACTCCTCGATCGAGTCCTCGCCATACAGGTACGGGATGCGATTGCGGCCCACAATGTCGGCGAAGTAATTGTTGGTGGCGTTGCTGCCGTCGACGGTAAAGGCGTTGGAGCCATTTCCATTGGCGTACCCCGAATCTTCACCACCCTGCTGTCCGGCGACGCTCACCAGGCCGGTATCGCCGTCGTAGCTGGTATTGGGCGTCAGCACCATAAAGTTGGTGTATTTTCTGCCGTTGAGCGGTAAGTCCTCGATCAGCGATCGGTCGATTACCGTGCTGGCGGAGGATTCCTCGGGCCGCAGCGACGGCGTCGTCCCGACAACTCTGACCGTGTCGGTGCCGGTTCCGACCTGCAGCGTGATGTCCTGCGACGTGGTATTTCCTACGCGCACCTGCACCAGGGCCTGGACGTCGCGAAATCCATGGAGACTGGCAGTGACGGAGTAAGTGCCGGGCATGAGCGAGGGAAAGCGGTAGAGTCCGGCATGGCTGGTCTCAGAAGATCGCTGGACGCCGGTGGCGAGGTTTCGGACCACGAGCGTCGCTCCGGCCGCTACGGCTCCGATCTGGTCGGTTACGCGTCCGCTCAGCGCGCCGGTCAAAACCACATTCTGGGCAGGCAGAGAAATGGAGCACGCCAACACGAGCACGAGAGCGAGCAGCGAAGGGCGATCGAGCGGACGCATCGTTTTGCGGAGAATTGCGGATTCTTTCAGCAAAGACTGCGGTAAGTTTGGAGTGTTGGTCATGACGTTTGTTGAATTCCGAGAAGAGTTGGCAGGTTTCGCGGGTTGGCCCGATTAGCTCCGGGATCTTTTCGGGGGTCAGGGTCGTCTTTGGTTGCGCTGATTCTTCCGTGTCGTTCGACTCCACTCACCATGACTGCAACAGATTAGCAAACTTCTCTGCTGGAGAAGTGGTCTGGGCCAGGGTGCGAATTTCGGCGTACGCGAGGTTTGGGTCGTAATGGTGCCGTCCCTCCGGGACTTGTTCCGCATTCTCTCCACATACCCCGGACTTGCGTCCGGGGCTTTAATATGCCGCCGCTTCGCGGCTGGATTCGCGATTGAGTGCTACGATTTGGCGCATGTCTACCGGAACGCGTGCGCCGAACCTCGTCTTGTTCCTCGCGATTGCTCTTGCGATTGTGCCTGCGAGTGTCCCCGCCCGCGGCTACGCGCAGAACTTTTCTGATATCAAACCTTCTCCGCAACAGATTGAGTGGCAGGAGCTGGAAATGGGAGCCATCATTCATTTCGGGCCCAACACGTTTCTCGACCAGGAGTGGGGCGACGGCAGCGCCGACCCGAACGTGTTCAATCCGACGCAATTCGATCCGGAGCAATGGGTGCAGGCTCTGCAATCGGCGGGAATCAAGTATGTAGTGTTTGTCGCCAAGCATCACGACGGCTTCTGCCTTTGGCCTACTGGGCAGACTGATTACGCGGTGAAGAGCAGTCCTTGGGAAAGCGGGCACGGCGACATCGTCCACCGAGTGGAGCAAGCCGCGAGAAAATATGGCCTTAAATTTGGCGTGTACCTGTCTCCGTGGGACCGGCACGAGCCGCGCTACAAAGACGCTGCCGAGTACGATAAGTATTACGCTGCCGAACTCGACGAACTGGTACAGGGCTACGGAGATCTCGAGGAATTTTGGCTCGACGGCGCGGGCAGCGGCGGTCACGTCTACAACTTTCCCCGCATCATCGAGGAGCTTCGCACTTACCAGCCCAACACTCTGGTATTTGCCGATGTTGGGCTGTTTGACTACGGCGACATCCGTTGGGTGGGGAACGAAGATGGAGTGATCCCTTACGAGAACTGGAATGTGATTGACCGCCATGGGTATCTGCGCTGGCGCCCCATCGAAGCGGACACGCCGCTACGCAAGGGTCACTGGTTCTGGCATTCCAACGACGAGTCGAGCCTGAAAAGTCTGCCCGAACTGATCTCGACTTACGAGCAGACGGTCGGCAGGGGCGGACAACTCATGCTGGGTATTGCGCCCGACCGCCGCGGGCTGTTGCCCGAAGCCGATGTGCAAAGGCTGAAGGAGTTGGGCGCTGCTTTATCCCGCCGTTACGGGAATAATCTTGTCGTTCACCATGTCAAAACCACGCCCGAGGCGGAACTCGCGCTCGACGGAAATCCTGATACGTTCTGGTCGGCGCCGAGCGGTTCGCATCATGCCGTGCTCGAAGTGAGTTTTGGTGCTCCCATCACTTTCGATCATGCGCTGACTATGGAATGGTTGAATGCGGGCCAGCACATTCAGAGTTACGCCATCGAGATTTACAGGAGCGGGGAGTGGGTCCAAGTCTTCCGGGGAAATGCCATTGGGCACAAGCGGATCGATCAGTTCGCGGCCGTGACCGCTTCGAGAGTGCGGCTTAATATCTTGTCTTCGTCTGCGGAGGCTCACATCCGGGAGTTCCAGCTTTTCAATTTGAAGGACGGTTTGAAAGACGGGTCGCCGTAAGTTAGCGGGGTGCGGAAAACCCTCAGGGGCTGAAGCCCCGCGCTGATTTTTGGGGCTTTACGCGGCGCTGAAGCGCCGCTCTTCCACGGTACTGCGCGCATTACAGTACTGCATGTAGGTCGTGAGTTTTTCTGCAGCGTGCTAGACCTGCTGCACCTTGATTCCGCGCTCGAGGAAAGGCGTGATCACTTTGTCGGAAGCGCGTTTGTCGGTGATCAGCATGGCAATGTCTGAAATCGGACAAATCAGGGCCGGCGTTACCATCCCGATCTTGCTTGAATCCGCTACTACGATCGTCTGTTTGGCCTGCCGAATCATCGCGCGAAACGTCAATCCTTCTTCCGGTTCGATCACCGTGATGCCGCGCTCCAGGTCGACTCCGCAGACGCTCACGAAGACCTGATCCATATAAATGTCTTTCAGAGAAGTGATCGCGGCATGCCCTACGAGCGAGAATGACCCCGCCCACTGCACGAATCCTCCGGTGACGAATGTTTTCAGTCCCGGACAATTGCTCAACTCCATCGCGATATTGATCGCGTTGGTGATGACGCGGATGTTGTGGCGATTCCTTAGATTTCGCGCCACGTAGGTGGTCGTGGTGCCGGCGGTGAAACCCACGGTCTGGTTTTCATGGATCAGTTCCGCGCCCGCTATTCCGATCCTGCGCTTCTCCGCGGGGCGATGCTGCTCGCGGTTTTGAAAGAGCGAATCGTAGCGGAAGGGCTCATAGAGCAGCGGTTCGACCAGGGTCACTCCGCCGTGGGTTCGGCGCACCAGCCCTCTGGTTTCGAGCTTCGCCAGATCGCGCCGTACGCTCGCTGCTGACGCGCCCAGGTCGGCGATCAACTCGTCGAGAGACAGGTTTCCCTTCCGCCGCAACTCTTTCAGGATTTGGTCTTCGCGGGGTCGGGTTTTCATGGAAGCTTTCCGAGTTCCGACTATAGAACAAGGCTGAACTCTGTGTGCAAAATTCTGCATATGGAGCATCAAGTTGATCGAATTCGCGTGGTTCAATCAATCTTGGCTTGACAATAAACAGGAGTGAGTGCGGTAATGGGTTCCCGCGCGGGAGGCCCATCCCGGCGGAAAAGCCCACCTCAGGTAAGGAGCGTTATGAATCCCCTCCCTCGCAGTTCTCGCTTGCTCGTCGCTTCACTGTTCATTCCTGTCTTCATCGCGGCCGCTACATTCGCCCAGAGCACAAACCGGAAGATTGGCACTCAGTTGGAGTCGACCGCGGACCCGCTGGTCTCGCGGCCGCACGGACAGCCCTGCGTGGTGCCGCTGTTTGCTAATTACACGTTCGCTCATTTTTCCGACACTTCTCAGACTTTTCAATTCGCTCCTCCGGCCAACTGCTCCGGTCCGTTCAAGAAGATCGTCTTCGAAGCGGACTTCAGTGAAAACGCCGGAGACCAGTTCGACCGCACGGCGACGATATTTCTCGCCAACGCGAACATCTATTTCGGCACCACTCCCGAACCGCTGGCGACAGACACCAATACCTGGCACATTGAACGCGACGTTACCGACTACGCCGCGCTGTTTTCGATTCCGCAGCAAGGCACGATCGTTCTCGCCAATTGCACCACGGACTGCGCGCCGCCCTACAATGTTCTGAACGGCGTGTTCACGGTCAACGCGAATCTCGAATTTTATCCTGACGACAGTCATGGCCGATCGAATGACGACCAGGTTCGGCCTGCCGACGCGGTGCTTCCGCTGGTTCAGGCCACTACTGGCGGAATCAACTTGCCGGCGTATCTGTTTTCTCCCACCGACCAGTTCTCTACTACATTCACGCTGCCTACCAACATCGAGCGCATCTATCTGGATGTCGTTTCGCAGAGCCAGTCCGACGACGAGCAGTGGTACGCGTGTTTCCCGAATGACCTGGCCAGCATCAATGAAGTCTACGGATGCGGAAATACTGACTTCCGTGAGACTGAAGTCACGATCGACGGCACTCTTGCCGGAATTGCGCCCGTCTCTCCGTGGGTCTTTACTGGATTTCTTCCCGACATGTGGGTGCCGACGCCCGGTGCGCAGACGCTCGACTTTGTTCCCTATCGCGTAAACCTCACCCCGTTCGCCGGCGCACTCAACGACGGCAAGCCGCACACCGTCGCGCTCAGCGTCTTCAACGACGACAGCTATTTCTCCGAAAGCGCGTCGCTGTTGCTCCACCTGGATCATGGATCAACCCATCTGTCCGGGGCCGTGACCAAGAACACGCTCTCCAGCCCGTCCCCGGTTGTCACCGAGAATCTGCAAGGTACTTCCACCGTGACCGGCACGATCGGCGTGACCTCCAATCGGCAGTTCACGATTGCCGGATACGTCAACACGTCCCACGGCAAGGTCTCGACTTCCATTTCCGAGAAGCAGAACTTCTCCAGCACTCAGACCATCGACTTCGACACGGTCAACTTCACCGTGCTCGATCAGAAGACCGACGTCCAGAACAGCGTTTCGTCGAACACGACGGTATCGAGCCGCGACGGAAGCTGGTCGATCGTGGACAATTTCAGTTTCCCCATCAGCGTCGATCTCAGTTACCCGGTCAGCACTTCCGAGTTCGGCTACACGGTCGACACCAAGCAGAACTACCAGGCCGGCAGCCAGGTGTCTTTCGACAGGCTGCTTGTTGGCTTCAGCTCAGTCAGCAACGATGTGCAGGCGACTGATGTCAGTCCCGCGAGCAGCTCGCAAGACTACACATCCTTCGATTCGGACGGCACCTTCTACAACTGCCAGATCGCGTCGAAGAACAATACGCTGAGCAAAGTCAGCCGGGGATGTTCGCAGAGTTGGTAGTGAGTGGCTGCGTGAGAGCTGGGTGCCGTCCCTTACGGGACTTGGTCCTTTCCTGTGGGCTTACCCCGGACTTGCGTCCGGGGCTTTAATATGCCGCCGCTTCGCGGCTGGAGTTTGGTGGATTTTGTTCCCCTGCTCTCCCGGAAATCTAGTTCTCATGCAAGCTCTTCAGAGGGACGGCCCGGTCGGTCGACCGGGCCTTAGTTTTTTCCGGCAGAAACCGCCCGGTTTCCGCGCCAGTCGGCTGATTTGAGGGCTCGCCGGATTCGATTCTGCACAAATACGGGCCGACGCGTTCGTATAACTTGATTGCATTAGGCCAAAACGATCATTTTTTAGCTTGACAGTCGTCAACGGTCGAGATTAGCGTCCGGTGTTACGAACCCCTTTTACGAACTGATTGCCGGCTCCCTGAGCTTCGCCGTCCGCGCGGTGAATCGGAGGCCCAAGCTTAATCCTATGAGGATCCAAGAGGACATTATGAGAACACACTCGTTCCGCTACCTGGTCGGATGCTGCTTCGCGGCCCTGCTTTGCCTGGCGTCTGCGCTTGGACAAACCGTCAACGGATCCATCACTGGTCAGGTCACCGATCCGAGCGGCGCCATGGTGAGTGGTGCAAAGGTGACGGCCGAGAACACTGCGACCGCGGTGAAAACGTCGGTAGTCACGAATGGGGCGGGAGTTTACACCATTCGCTTCCTGCCCATTGGTACTTATACCGTGACGGTCGAGGCGAAAGGGTTCAGCACGCAGAAAATGAACGCCTTCTCCCTTGAAATCGACCAAACGGCGAAGGTCGATGCCACGATGAAAATCGGCGCCTCGGAAACCGTGGTAGTGGAGGAGACAATTCATCCGATCCTCGACACTACCGATGCGACGCTGGGCAATACTCTCTCCACCAACGAGATCGCGAACATCCCGCTCAACGGCCGCAATTTTTCGTCACTTACGCTGTTCCAGCCCGGCGCCGTCGACACCGACCCGACGGGCATGACGGGAAACAACGCCATCGAGCGCAACACCTACAACAACGGCCAGGTGGCGATCAACGGCAATCGGCAGCAGGAGAACAACTACACGATCGAAGGCGCCGACAACAACGAACCGCAGAACAACCTCATCGGCTACAACCCCGCGCCTGACGCGATTGCCGAAGTGCGCGTGGTCTCGGCCAATGCCAACGCCACCTACGGAAACGCCAACGGCGGAGCGATTGTAACCATCCTGAAGTCGGGGACGAACCGTTTCCACGGTTCGCTCTATGACCTGCTCGAGAACGAAAAGCTCGATGCCAACACGTGGGCCAACGGGTTGACGAATCCGGTCACTCCCAAGAATTCTTTTACCCAGAACATTTTCGGTGCGACGTTTGGCGGCCCGGTGATCGCGAACAAGTTGTTCTTTTTTGTGGACTACGAAGGCGTGCGCCGTCACACGGGCGGGGTAAGCTCGGCGAGTCTGCTGACGCCCGACATGCTGCAGGGCAATTTTTCGGCGCTCACGGGCGCGGGCATCCAGCTCTACGACACGCAAAACAACGATGTGGCCTTTGCCAATAACCAGGTACCGGTGGTGAATCCGGTGGCGCTATTCCTGGCGGCGCATCCTAATATTTACCCGGCCCCCAACGCGGCGCCCGAAGACGGCCTGATCCAGAACAACTATCAGGGACCCTATTCCGGCTTTGTATCGAACAATCAGGAAGACTTCAAGGTTGACTGGACTCCGGGAACGGTAAACAAACTTAACGGATTCTACTCGCAGGGTACGGGCAAGGACTTTACCAGCGCCATCGTCCCCGTGTTTTTCCCGGCGGTCAATACTTATCCGACCAAGATTGTCGGCGCCAGTTTTGTGCATACCTTCTCGCCGACGATCGTGAACGAATTCCGCTTCGGCTACACCAGGGTGCGGTGGAACAATGGTGTGCCGACGGATCCTTCGGGCCTGTTCGGGCTCGACGGGGATGAGAAAGTCGGCATACCGTTCACCGACCAGCTGTTCGCAGGTTTCTCCGGACAGAGCATCAACAACAATGCCAGCTACCTCGGCGCGAATGCCAATGTGCAGGTCTTTACGGATAACACTTTTAACTACTACGACAATCTCACCTGGCAGCGTGGGCGCCACCTGTTCACCATAGGGGGGCAGGCCACCCGCTACCAGCAGAACTATGTGAATGCCGGCAATGTCGGATTCCTGGGACAGTTCAGTTACAGCGGCATTTTCTCGGCGAATCTGAACGCGACCAACGGGCCCGGCTACGGTCCTGCGGACTTTGTTCTGGATCGGGTCTCGAACGATCAGCTGGCATCGCCCACAGGCTGGGTCGGCAACCGGCAGTGGCGGCTGGCCGGATATTTTCAGGACGATTTCAAAATGACGCCGCGATTGACGCTGAACCTCGGGATTCGCTACGAGTACGATCAGCCCTGGTATGAGCAGAATGACAAGACCGCGAACGTCATCAATGGCGGGACGGTGGAGTATGCGGGGCACGTCCCGGCCGGAGCGGTGCAAGGATCGACTGTCTGTCCTACCCGCGCCTGCTATGACGCGAATTACAACCAGATCATGCCGCGGTTAGGGTTTGCTTACCAGGCGATGAATAAGCTGGTGATTCGTGGCGGGTACGGCGCAACCAGCTTCTTTGAGGGATATTCGTTCAATCAGCGCCTGACTTCGAGCCCGCCGTTTTCGCTGGCGATCAACACCAACGCGCCGGTTCCGACGACGACCTCGGGAGGCACGCCCTTCACGGTGGAAGATGGTTTCGGCGGGCAGCAGTATGGTATCAACCCGAATTACAACCTTTATTCGGTTTGGCCGCAGAAGACACAGCCCGCCTACATTCATCAATTCACGCTCGTCACCGAGTATGCGCTTACCAACGAACTCTCTCTGAGCGCGGGATATCACGGGCAGGACGGACATCACCTGGCCGACTACCGGGACGGCAATCAACTCACACTCGCCCAGGCGCCGACAGTCGCCAATCTCGGATGCGGCGCCGCGTCATACCCCGCCGCGGACCAGCCGCCTTACTACGCGCTGGTGGGAGAATGCGGGACCGTGCTGGTCACCGAATCCGCCGCGCGGATGAATTACAACTCTGGCCAGTTAACCTTACGCCAGCGCACACATCACGGTCTGGAATACACGCTGAACTATACGTTCTCAAAATCCTTGACCAACTCGTCCGGCAACTACGCGGTGGCCAATACAAGCTGGAACGGATCGGCGGCCCAGGATGGTTACAATCTGAACGGCGACTACGGTCCTGCGGCAATGGACATCCGCCATAGCCTGAACTTCGTGGGAGTTTACGACCTGCCCTTCGGTCGCGGCAGGGCGTATGGCGGCGACGCGAACGGGTTCCTCAACGCGGTCTTTGGAGGATGGAAAGCGTCGGCGTCAGCCGTGATCTACTCCGGGTTTCCCATCACTATCTTTGGTCCGAATAACAATGGGGCGAACAACGCATTTGGGTTTAATCGCGCCAATCAATATCGTCCGATGCTGATCCGGGACCGGTCCGTGGCGAACTGGTGGGGAACAGATCCATCGGCCACGCCCTGTCTTACGGCAGGAGTCGATAACGGAACCTGCGCCTATGGTGCCGAGGGTTCCTTTCAATTCGGTACGGCGCACAACAGCACCGAACGAGGGCCGGGCTACCGGCAGGTGGATACTTCGTTCTTCAAGGACTTCCACCTGTTTGGCGAGAGCAATATCCTCGGCTTCCGGGCGGACTTTTTCAATATTTTCAACATTGCCAGCTACGGAAATCCCGACGGCGGGATCACCGACAGCAACTTCGGTCAGATCACCAGCGTTCGTTCGCCGGCGCGACAGATTCAGTTAAGCTTGCATTACAGCTTCTAGCTTCCTGGTGGCTTGCGAGGCCGGCTCGACTACAGTGCAGCCGTCGGCAAATCTTGTGGCGGCTGCTTTTCACGGTGCTCTGGAGTTGCATCCGGGAATTCCATAAATAGTCCATGACCGAACCTGCCCTCATTGAAGTCTGCGTCGACTCGGTGGCGTCGGCAGCGGCCGCGCAGCAGGGCGGAGCAGCCCGCGTCGAGTTGTGCAGCGATCTGCTCGAAGGTGGAGTCACTCCCAGTGCCGGGTTAATTGAAGTTGTCCGGGCCAATGTCTCGATCGGTTTGCAGGTGATCATTCGCCCCCGCGGCGGGGACTTCTGCTACGGCGAACAGGAGTTCGAGATCATGCGCCGCGACATCGCCGTCGCCAAAAACCTGGGGGCCGACGGTGTGGTTCTCGGAATGCTCGATGCCGAAGGCAACATCGCGGTCGACGGCACCCGCCAACTGGTAGAGTTGGCGCGGCCACTGAGCGTTACCTTCCACCGCGCCTTCGACATGTCCGCCGACCTGTTCCGTTCCCTTGAAGACGTGTGCGCCACCGGCGCAGACCGGCTGCTTACTTCAGGCGGCGAACAAACATGCCTGCAAGGTATCGCCACTATCGCCCGGCTCGCTGACTCCGCCCGCGGACGTATCGCGATCATGGCTGGCGGCGGCATCGATCACCATAACGCGCCCACGATCATCGAACGCACTGGAGTGCGCGAAATTCATGTGGGATTAAGTACGCCTCTGCCAAGTCCGATGCTCCATCGCAATCCGCGGCTGTCGATGGGCAAGGTTCAAGGACGCGAATACGAGCGCCTGCAGGTGCTCGAAGAGAATGTACGCAATCTCCAAAGCGCCATCTTGCTGGCAAAGATTTAGGCACTGGCGACCGGCATTATCCCTTGAGACGTTCTTGCTCAGGCGATGCATACAGCATTTGCTGTAGCTCGAATTTTCGTGGTCTTCCGCCGAAAACTCTCGGTGGTTCGACTGATCAGCCGCTTTCCCCACACAAAATAAAGTTGCAAATCAATGGCACGATGCGTGCATCCAACACGAGCGTCTCAGGTTGGAGAAAATATGCTGAGTGTCCATATTGAGAACATTGGCGATTTGGCGGTTGTTGAATGCGTCGGCCGAATTGTGAGGAGCGAAGCCGCTTTCGAATTACGCAAAGCGGTCAGCTTACAGAGCGATTCCCGAATCATTGTCCTCGATCTGTCGGGAGTGACCGCGATCGAAGGCGGAGGTCTCGGCATGCTCGTCTTTCTGGAGCGATGGGCTGACGACCACGACATTCGACTGAAGTTGTTCAATCCCCGTCAATCTGTGCGGGACAGGCTGGAGCGCGCGAGTTCGATGCGAGGGTTCGACATCGTTACGCTGGACGAAATGATGGCTCTGCTGGCTTGCGCCGATGGCCGATTCGCGCAGGCTGCGTGAGTGGATTGCGTGACAAGTTGGGTCGACAAGTGGGGTCACAATGAGGAAGGAGAAAACTGGTGCGCCCGGAGAGATTCGAACTCCCGACCTGTTGCTCCGGAGGCAACCGCTCTATCCAGCTGAGCTACGGGCGCACTGCAATGAGTCTACACGGGCGGGCGAAGGGGCTTCAATGGCGACGTTTCGCGCTGGGCAGAAAGGGAAACAGAACTGGAGAGGAGAGCGACAAGCTACCGCCGGAACTGCGCTCCAGAAGGAGCGCAGTTCGAACGAAACAGCACTGGTTGAGCGTGCACCCGCCGGAGTGAAGGTCCCATAAGCCCTGCGGACAAGCTTCTCGATGCGTTTTGGCGTTTTTCTAATAGCGGTCGCGACGTCCGCCGCCGCCACCACCGCGGCCACCACGATCGCCGCGATCCCGGCCGCCGCCACCACCGCCGCCACCACTTCCGCGATCGGTCTTGGGGCGGGCTTCATTGACGTTGATGGTGCGTCCGCCGATCTGGGAACCGTTGAGCGCAGTGATTGCTTTTTCTCCGTCTTCGTTGC